>Ga0334722_10000207_pt1 | contig 88559 bp, 77 predicted proteins | sample C3_bottom_MG_FD_207210 | JGI IMG/M metagenome (GOLD analysis project Ga0334722, IMG submission 207210) | Sediment microbial communities from Yellowstone Lake, YNP, Wyoming, USA - C3_bottom | ecosystem: Environmental > Aquatic > Freshwater > Lake > Sediment | place: USA: Wyoming | collected...
GCCGCCATCCGCGCGTATATCGCGCACCGAAACCAGGACCCCCGGCCGTTCGTCTGGACTGCCTCCGTCAAACAGATCCTCACGAAGGTCAGCAGAGCTAACGAAGCGTTAGAATCACTACACTAGGTCCGATCAGCCCGCGGCGTCCGGGCCCGCGGCCAGCGCCGGCTCCGGCGCCGCTTCGAGCAACTTGCCCTGGCGCGCGAGCCGGTGCGTCAGCACCGCGAACATCACCAGGCCCAGTCCCACGCCAAACCACAGCGTCGCCAGCCGGACGATCAGCGTTCCCGCCGTCGCCGCGCCCTTCGACATCTCCAGCAGCTTTTGCGACAGCGACGTGATGCCCGTCTCCGCCACACCCAGCCCGCCCGGAGTCGGGATCACCGCGCCGAGCACCGTCGCGATCGGCAGGATGAACGCCGCCTTGAACAGCGTATCCCCGCCGCCGCTCACGCCGAGGCCGATCAGCGTGAAGTAGAACGCGAGCACCTCGAAGAACCACGACGCCACGCTCAGCCCCGTCATCAGCACGATCCCGCGCGGCTCCATGAGCACGTAGGTGCTCTCGTACAGCTCCTCGAAATGCGGCACGTAATTGCGCGCGACCGGGACGTGGTGCAACCGCGCGACCAGCGCGCGCGCCAGCGGCCGGTGGCGCATGATGCCGATGACGGCCACGGCGACCGTCAAGATCCCGAACACGATCGGCCAGTACTCCGCCCCGAAGACGAACACGCCCGCCAGCGCGATGATCAGCAGCCCCAGGCTGTCCGTCAGGCGCTCCGCGATCAAGATCGGCGCCGACTTCGTCACCGGCGTGCCGTGCACTTCCTTCAGCAGGTAGCTCTTGAGCCACTCCCCGATCTTCCCCGGCGTCACCGTCATGCCGAGCCCGGAGAAGTAGATCAGAAAGCTGTCGCCGCGCCTGAGACCCGCCACCCCGATCTGCCGCAGGTAATACTCCCACTTCACGAAGCGCAACAGGTAGTTTCCGAGCGTGACCAGCAGGATCACAGGCATCAGCTCCCAGCGGAACTCGCGCAGGTCCTTACCCACGCTCCGCACATCGCCGTACAGGAGCAGCCCGGCGAACACGACGATCCCGAACAGCATCGAAACCAGGAGCTTGCTGCGGATGTTGCGCAGATTCACCCGGCCAGCTTATCGGACGCGATCGCCGCGCTGCCACGCGCGCCGCCCCGCGCGATCGCGCGGGGCAGCGCGTCACGCGAACCGATGCTCCGGTGGACATGGCTAAGCCGTCAGCTAACGCTGCCACTCTCTGGTGGCTCGACGGCTTCGACGCGTAGCGCGCCATCGATGAGCGCGATCAGGTAGGGTTCGGCCGTAACGCCCGGACAGCGGCGTTCGATCACCGCGCCCGCCGCCAGCAGGTGCGACGTATGGACGTCGCGCTCGCCCTCTCGCGTGACGAGGTCGTCGTAGGCGCGGCAGCTCACGTGGTTCAGCATCAGGACGCGCGCGAACGCGTGCAGCGTCCACAGCATCAGCAGCTCTTCCTCCATGCTCGCGCGCGCCGCCTCATTCCGTGGCGACGCGAGCGACCGGATGCCGCCTGGCCTCGCGATCAGGTCGTAGTCGTTCGCGAGCTTGCCCGCCTCCGCAAACGTACGCTCGACGCTCTTGAATCGGAAGTCAGAGCACGTGATCACGAGGGCGGCGCACGTTCCGCGCGCAAACAGAGCATCGTCGCTGCGCGCGCCGCGTAGTGCCGGCACACGTACGGACAGGTCTTCAGACCTGTCCCCCGCTGCTTCTGCCACCTGTCCCCCGCCCGCGCTTCAAGTCCTCATCGCCGTCGCGTGCCCATTCTGACCCCGAAATCTCGCTCCGGCAACGGCCCGCACCGTGCCCGTAGCCCTCGCCTGCGGTGCGGCTACCTGTACCTGTACGGACAGGTCTTCAGACCTATCCCCCGCTGCTCCTGCCACCTGTCTCCCGCCCGCGCTTCAAGTCCTCATCGCCGTCGCGTGCCCATTCTGACCCCGAAATCTCGCTCCGGCAACAGCCCGTACCGTGCCCGTAGCCCTCGCCTGCGGTGCGGCTACCTGTACCTGTACGGACAGGTCTTCAGACCTGTCCCCCGCTGCTCCTGCCACCTGTCCCCCGCCCGCGCTTCAAGTCCTCATCGCCGTCGCGTGCCCAATCTGCCCCCGAAATCTCGCTCCGGCAACAGCTCGTACCGTGCCCGTAGCCCTCGCCTGCGGTGCGGCTACCTGTACCTGTACGGACAGGTCTTCGACCTGTCCCCCGCTGCTCCTGCCACCTGTCCCGCCTGTGCTTCAAGTCCTCATTGCCGGTTGCAGGTTGCGGAGGCTACAGTCGCTTGCCGCTTCTCTGGCGTTGGTGTCCTTGACCTATGCGCGCGCATGCGGTCGTCTCATTCCGCCTCCATCCTGAAGTCAAGCATCGCGCGCGTCAGCGGGTGTAGATTCCAGGTTAGCATGCGCTGGAGTCGTTGGCGGCCAACCTTTGCGTTCAACACAGCTAGCGACGAGACGAACGGATCGCTGCTACGCGGCGACGCGTTGAGATTCGAATGGAGATACTCCCAACATGTCGTCCGGGAAGTCGAGGAAGGCGCCCACCTCCGCTCCAGAAGGCACCCTCTGGCCCGAGCGCGGCTCGACGATCAAGATGACGTGGCGGTCGCGCTCTCGCCTGTGAGTCAACGTCAATTTACGCAGGGAATGTGGATCGATGTGGGCGACTACCTCTCCGCCAACCGAGATCCATCCTTGTTGACACCTGTCTTGCCAGCGCACACCGCGAGGATCAGCGTTAGTAACGCACACGTCGCTGCGATCGCGAACGGAGTCCGCAAGGCTCTCGCGTACCAACTTTCGCACCTTCGTCCATCTCATGTCTTGAGAATACAGGCGCCACCGCAAGCATGCCGAGTGATTCGCCGCCGCTTCGCCAACATAGGACTTCGGCGGCAGCCGCAGGGGCATCCGGACCCGTACGGACAGGTCTTCAGACCTGTCCCCCGCTGCTCCGGCCACCTGTCCCCCGCTTGCGCTTCAACTTATCGCCGTCGCGTGCCCAATTCAGACCTGTCCCCACTGCTCCCGACACCCGTCCCTCGCCGGTGCTTCAACTCATCGCCGTCGCGCGCCCAATTCTGACCGTGAAGTCTCGCTCCCGCCACCTGTCCCCCGCCCGCGCTTCAAGTCCTCATCGCCGCCGCGTGCCCACTCCGACCCCGAAATCTCGCTCCGGCAACGGCCCGCGTCGCGCCCGTAGCCCTCACCTGCGGAGCGTGTTACCAATAGGCGTCCCCCGCGCGAGACAGGAGTATTGGCATGGTCCCCGAGCGACTCGAATTCGGCATCTTCATGGCGCCGTTCCACCGCGCCGGCGAGAATCCGACCCTCGCGCTCCGGCGCGACCTCGACCTGATCGCCTGGCTGGACCATCTCGGCTTCGACGAAGCGTGGGTCGGCGAGCATCACTCCGGAGGCTGGGAGATCATCGCCTCGCCGGAGATGTTCCTCGCGGCGGCCGGCGAGCGCACGTCGCGGATCCGGCTGGGCACCGGCGTCGTCAGCGTCCCCTACCATCACCCGTTCAACATCGCCGGCCGCATCGTCCAGCTCGACCACCTCACGCGCGGCCGCGCCATGCTCGGCGTCGGGCCCGGTGCGCTCCCCGCCGACGCTTCCTTCCTGGGCATCGATCCCACACGTCAGCGGGCGATGATGGACGAGGGCCTCGGGCTGGTGATGCGCCTGCTCACCGACGAGGAGCCCGTGACCTACGAGACGGACTGGTTCCGCCTGAAGAACGCGCAGCTGCAGCTGCGGCCCGTGCAGCGCCCAACGATGCCCATCGCCGTCGCCTCGACGATCAGCCCCGCCGGGATGACCACCGCCGGCAAGCACGGCGTCGGCGTGCTGTCCGTCGCCTCATACTCGTCCGAGGGCCTGGCCGCACTCCCGAACCAGTGGTCGTTCGCCGAAAAGGCCGCCGCCGCGGCGAAACAGCCGGCGCCCGACCGGCGCCACTGGCGGTTGGTCCTCCCCATCCACCTCGCCGAGACCCGCGACCAGGCGTTCCAGGACGTCGAGTTCGGCCTGCTGAACTGGAACAACGAGTACTTCAACATGACGCTCGGGCACCCCGCCTTCCAGATCTCTGACAACGCGCGCCAGCTCGCGGAGCAGATGACCACCTTCGGCGCACCCGTCATCGGCACCGCCGACGACCTGCTGTCGCGCATCGAGCAGTTGCAGCGCATCTCCGGCGGCTTTGGCTGCCTGCTCGGGCTCGCCCACGAATGGGCCTCGCCGGAGGCAACGCGCAAGAGCTACGAGCTGCTCGCCCGCTACGTGATGCCGGACGTGCAGGACCTCACATCGTGGGTCAAACGCTCAGGCGACTGGACCCGCGCCAACGTCGCCACACTGAACGCCGGCGCCGGCGCCGCCATCATCAAGGCGATCACGGACAACAAGGACGCCGCCGCGATGCTTCCCTCGTTGCAGCCGACAGCGGCGCCCGGTGCGTACGCCGAAGGGCATGCGCCGGCGCCCGCGGCCGCTCCCGCGCGCGGCGACGCGAAGGCGGACGCGTAGCGTCGGCCGCTTGGTGCCGCATCTCCGGCCGTGATAACTTCAGGTGCCCCAGGGTAGCCAAGTGGCCTAAGGCAACGGTCTGTAAAACCGTGTATCGGTGGTTCGAATCCACCCCCTGGGACCACATTGTCGAAGCTAAATCGGCGCTTTTCGGGCGTCAGCCAGGTCTCGGCGCCGAGCCCCTCCGCGCATATGCCGACCGTGTCCGAGAGCGGACCGACACCCTGCTACGGGGCGTGCCTGACGACGAGTTCGCCACCGGCCTCGCCCAACTCGACAGGGATGCAGCCGCGGCAACCGAGCCGCGCCCAGTCGTCAATCGGCTCTCACTGCTCGCGCTGCGCGGCACGATCTGATTCGACTCCTCCGTAGTCGGCGGGGGCAGCGGCGCCGCACGCACGACGAGCCCCATCGTCTCCACATCCGGACGCGGGTCTGAGACCGAAAGCGGTCGGCGCCGCGGCCGTGCCGAGATCAACGAGATCGAAAGTAATCGTCTGAAAAGGCACGTGCGACCGTCGTCCTCGGGGGTTATTTCTTAGGCGTGCCCGGGTCCGGTTCGCCACCGTGCGTGGCGAAGATCTGGTACAGCCGGCCCGACGAGCGACCCGGCTCCAGAACCGGGTGGCATTGGGCCAACGACAGTTCGAGGCGCTGGCGCTCGCGCGCGACATCCTGGCGAAGGCGCTCGACGGGAGATCGAGGGCATCGTTCTTTTTCACCGGGAACCACCTTTCGTCAGAGCAATGAAACACCCACCTCACGCCCGTGAAGTGGGTCGAAAGGCTCCGAAAGCTTGGCCCGGCAACCCGGCTGTCCTTCGCGTTACGGGAGGACCCGTGGCTTTGCGTCCCCGCCTCTCAGCGAGTTTGCCCTGATCGGAGTGCTATGCAGGTCATCCCTCACGGAAGCCTATATGTCATTCCTCGGTCGATGTCCGCGCGCCTGAAGAGGCGCTCCGTGGCGATAGCAGGAGGAGATGGTGTGCCGCATGACACGTTGCCCGCGCCGCTGGCAAGACCCCACCAGGGGCCGGAATGAGCTCACGGTCGACATCGCAGCACTACGCACCCATCGAAGCCTCGGGGCGTACACCCCTCGATGGGATCGCCAACGCTCTCCTCGGCCTCCCGGGCCCGGGAGCCTCGGCAAGCCCTGCCTAGCTGGTGATGCCCCACCACGACGTCGACGTCCCGAGAGCCGCTGTCTCGACGGCGGCACGGCGGACTTGACAGGAGAGGAAGTCGGGTGCAAGATCGAGGCCCCTCGGCTACTCGCCGCCAGTAGCACGACGGCTCACGCAGCGCGGTTTGCTGCCGCCGGCAATCCGCACGATCCGGTGCCACGTACTCCGGCGGAGGTTTCATGCCCATGCAAATTCCAGATCTAACATCACTGAAGAGCGCCCGCACGGGGCGCCGTGTCGCTGTCTGTGCCGCCGCCGCCGTGATCAGCATGATCATGGCGTCTGTGGCGCCGCAGCCGGCCACGACGCACGCCGCGGTCAACCTGAACGTCCACGTCCACGACGACTTCTTCCACCCCGCCGGCGCCTTCATCGTTGGCTCGTCGACAGACCACAGTCTCGCCGCGGCCGCGTGCGAGGTCCCCAGTCCCGCCTCGACCTGCGACGCCGTCATCTACGTCGGCGACACGATTACGTGGGTATCGCCGGCCCCGCTCGCCACGCACCTGCACACGGTCACGGAGTGCACAGACGGCAGCTTCACCGTCTGTGGCGCCGGCGTCGCCGCGGCAAATCCGATCGACGACTCGGGCTCACGCAATCCACCGTCGCCCGGCCCATCCGGATGGCCGTACGGGCCCCTTACCTTCAACACGGCCGGCACGTATTACTATCGGTGCGAAGTGCACCCCAGCGTCATGCGCGGCCGCGTCGTGGTGCTGACGATACCGCCGCCGCAGGTGGTCGGTGGTCGGGGAGAGTTCGCGGACGCCGCAACCCTGCCCGCCGGCAGGACGAGTGGCGGCGGCGACGCGCTGTCGCCGTCGATCATCGCCGCGATAGCAGCGGGCATCGCCGCGTTGATCGCGCTCGGTGTGGTCGCATTGTGGGCACGCGACCGGCGGACATAGCTCGAGACGCGGCCGGTGCCTCAGCTCCGGTACCAGGCCGCGCGCGGCTCTGCACAGCCGAGCTGACCTTCGCGATGTTTCACGCCACCGCAGTGATCGAGGCGCTGCTCGATAAGTCGATGGCGCTTCGATCAGTCGTACTCCGTGCGGGTAATGGATGATGCAGGAAGGCCTAGCACCCTTACAATCGCCCGATCGTGCGGGATTGCCGTCGCGTCGGGCCGTGCGGCGCCATCGTCATCGACGTGAGCCAGTCCGCAAAGCGAGCGCCTGAGCGGCTGGTGGCGGCAGAGGGTTGAGAGCGAGAATGACGCAGGCAAAACGTCGAAAGGGCCCGTCGTGATCAAGACCCTTGGCCTGACCCATATTCACATCGCGGTCGAAGACCTCGAACGCGCGCAACGTTTCTACCACGAGGTGTTCGGCGCCACGGAACTGTTCCGCGAGGAGGCGCTGGTCTTCATCAATACGCCGGGCTCCGATGACGTCATCACGCTTCACGGAGGAGGCGAGCATCCCGGCGAGAGCGGCGGCATCGTACATTTCGGGTTCCGTCTCGCGGACCCCACTGACATTGACGCGGCGGTGGAGGACGTCGAGCGTGCGGGAGGTCGTCTGGTTCGGCGCGGGAACCACGGGCCTGGCGCACCGTTCGCTGTCGTCCGGGACCCGGATGGATACGAGATCGAGCTGTGGTACGAGCGCGTCCACGCGGACGCCTGAAGCAACGCGCACGATTCCGCCATCGTGTTCTACCCTTCGCTGGATGGCGGTGCCTTGATGTTCTCGCCTACTCTCGCCAGCGCACTTCGTAGAGCCGCACTGCGTCCTCAAAGCCCTTGCGCATCGTCTCGCCGCGGTCGGCGTAGACGTAGCTCTTGCCGGTGAGCAGATGGCGCAGCGGCTCGGGGATGAGGATCTCGCCCGCGCCGGCCTTCGCGGCGATGCGCGACGCCATGATGACGGTCGAGCCGAACAGGTCTCCTTCCTCCTCGATCGGCTCGCCGGCGTTGAGCCCGACGCGCACGTGCAGTGGCTCCGCCATCGATTCGGTGTGAGCGGCGAATGCGCGCTGCAGCGCGATGGCGCAGTCGAGCGCGGAGGTGACGGAGCTGAAGGACGCCATGAAGCCATCGCCCATGGTCTTCACCTCGGCGCCGCCGTGCTGGCGGAGAACCTCGCGGGTGAGGCGCTCATGCTCGCGGAGCACATCGCGCCCTCGCGCGTCGCCGAGGCGCTGCATCATCTCGGTGTGCCCGACGATGTCCGTGAAGAGCACCGTGTGGAAGGTCGAGGCGCGTCCGACAGGGCGCGAAACAGGTGCGTGGCCCAGGACGAAGCCGATGGTGGGGGGTGGCAGTTCTCCGGCCGCCGGCCCGATCGTCCGATACGTGGCCTTGGGAATGCGCGCAGCCAGGCGCTGGCTCGCCGAGGCGGGCGCCACCATACCGTGCCCGGTCGAAACGACCAGCGTCGTCACCGCGACGTTCGAGAGGAGCGACGCGACGCGATACTGCACCATCGCGTTCGACAGCTCGCGCATGGTCGCCTGGTCAACACAGGCGCGGATGTACTCGGCGAGTGATTGTACGGCCTCCTTGTCGGCCGGAATGTTTTCGCCGATGAACACGCGCGCCATGGTCTCGGTCTGGAGGCTCCAATCCTGGTCGCTGATGGCGACGGCCATACGCGCCCACTGGCTCGACAGCCAGTCTTCCGGCTCCGCGAACCCGTCGGCCAGCACCAGGTGAGTCAGGCGCTCCGGGTGCGCGGCGGCGTAGCTCACCGCGATCGGGACAGCAGTTGCCTGGCCGACCATCGCGAATTGGTCGAGCCCGGCGCGCTCGACGACGGCTTCGACATCGCGGAGCATGGCCGGCAGGCTGAAGTCCACGCTCGCGGTCCGGTCGGACATTCCGGCGCCGTGCCAGTCGAACCACACGAAGCGGAAGGCGCCCGCAAATGCCCGGCAGAATTCCGAGAACATGACCTCCCAGTCGCGCTGCACGTGACACAGCGGCGGTGCCGTCGCCAGCAACAGGGGGGATCCCTCGCCGGCAACCCCGTATGCGATGGCGATGTCATCGCTCGTGCGGGCGTACTGGAACGTGGCCTCCATGTCGCTCACTTGTGCCGCCGCGCTCCCGTCTGGGCGGCGTTCGGCGGTCATGTGCCGATTATGCGGGATCGACGCTTCGCGGAGCTAGTCGTAGCTCTGGCCGTCGTTGCTCACGGCGTCGGCGGCGAGACCAGCGGATGTTGCCCAGCGACGGGAACGGCGGACGCCATCCCAGCGTACGCGCACGATGTCACCATGGTGCGTGAATTGCACTGTCGCCTCGCGACAGATCGAGGTTAGGATCACGCCAGAGGTGAACATGGATTGGCGAGACGTACCGGTCGTCTCAAAGGGTGTTTGGGAGCGGCCATTCTACGTGGCGCGCGGGGAAGAGCAGATCCCCGGCATTCTCTGGATGCCAGCGGAGCCTTCAGGGGCGGTGCCGCTGGTCCTCATGGGTCACGGCGGTAAGAGCGAGAAGCGCAATGCCGCCGGCCTCGCCATGGCCCGCCGGTTCGTCCGACGTCACGGCATCGCGGTTTGCGCCATCGACGCGATCGATCACGGCGAACGCGGTCCCATCATTGACACCGGGGACGGGCCACCGCAGGTTGAGTACGTCGAGCTCTGGAAGCGGGCGAACACATTCGACCGAATGAACGCCGACTGGACGGCCACGCTGGATGACTTGCTAGCCTCCGACCGATTTGACCCGGCGCGGGTCGGCTACTGGGGACTGTCCATGGGCACGGTCCTTGGACTTCCGTTCGTGGCGTCGGAGCTGCGTATTCGAGCGGCCGTGCTAGGCGCGTGCGGATACACCGGATCGAGCGCAGTCCGCGGGCGCTTCGCCGAAAGGCACCGCACGGACGCGCCGAACGTGACTTGTCCGGTGTTGTTCATGGTCCAGTGGCACGACGAGCTCTTCGACCGGGCGGGAGCGCTGGAGCTGTTCGATACGATCGGTTCGCAGGACAAACGGATGCACGCCCACCCAGGCAAACACGGCGACTTTCCGCAGGAGGCCGCCGACGCCACGCGTGAGTTCCTGGCGGCGCGGCTGTGCGCTCCAAGCTAGCGAAGGTCACACCATCTGGTCATCGTGCCGGTGGTATGTTTCCTTACGACGGGCCGAGGCCTGTGCCGAAAACACGGTCCGGGCGCAGATGCTCCACAACCGTTAACGAGGCAGACGAGAAATATGTCGAGGTTGATCTTTGTAGCGCTGAACGTCGCAGATCTGGAACGGTCGATCACCTTCTATCGCGACGGGCTCGGCTTGGAGTTCCATCGCGATCACAACGAGCCAGCAACCGACGTTTGGTACGGCGGACATCACGGCGCGTTTTCGTGGATCGAAGGCGCATTTCTTCACTTCGCGCTTTTCCCTGCTTGTCCGCCGGAACGACCTGTTTCGCGTGATACTCAGGTCGGCTTCGATGTAACCGACGTCGAACACGCTCACGCTAAAGCGATCACCTCTGGCGCGCAGGTTGTCCACGAACCGCGAGCGGAGCCATGGGGTCGCACCGCAAGGTATAGAGACCCGGACGGCAACCTGGTTAGTATCACCGAGCGCTGAGCCAACGCTGCCTAACCGCTGTTCTATCGAGATTCAAGCCGCGCTCCTCGCACGTCTGGGTCGTGTCAGCCACGGCCGCTGGAACGGACACGATGACGCTCTCGATCGTGCCGGCATGAGTCCTCGAACCTGTCAGTGAAGCGATGCGGGCGCGCCTATTCGGGTGCCGGCCGGCATCGCCTCAGAAACCAATCCGGGGCCACGGGCACGACGTGCCATAGGTTCCGAACTCGTCCCGGTACAGGTAGCCTGCGGCCTCCTGGCTGCGCAGCCAGGACGTCATCGGGACGTCACGTTCCCCGAGGAGCGCGCCGAGTTGATCGGGAGTGACGGGCCCCGCGTCACCAATCAATGAGTAGATGTCTTCCTGTACTCGAGCGATCAACACAACCCCTGCCTCCTCGCTTGAACCACCTGATGATGTCGGACCAACTCCCGGATGTCCGAGACCCTCAGCGAGCGATCAACGACGACGATCCCTGGAGCGCGCCGCGGATGCTCTCGAGATGCGCCGTGACGTGTGCGATCAGAACCCCGCCCCCAATCAGCTGTTGAGCTGTGACCGACGCGCCATCGGCGAGCGACAGTGCGCCGCTGCGGTCGAGCTGCTCGTCGTTGAGGCCGCGGAGGTAGGCGGCGGTCGTTGCGGCGCCCGCACGCAGTTCCTGCAGGACCGCCACCCTGGTGACCGCCCGGTTCCTGGCGGCTCGGCCTTCGTTCTTGGAGTTGACGTCGTCCCACGTGTACGCCGGCATCGCCTTGCCCTCGGCGGCCGCGATGATGAACTCCATCTCGAGCGGAAACTGACCGGCGACGTGTTGGGCCGTCTGTCCGACGGTCCAGCCTTCGGCGTCGCAGATCGCCGCCCACTGGGCGTCGGAGCACTCTTCCAGTGCCTTCGTGAAATCTGCCACCGCATGCTCGAATCGGCTTGCCAGTTCACTAGAACGCTTTCCCATCTTGTTCTCTCCTCTCGGCTGTCTCGCTGCGCCACTAAGGTCTCCGGTCCTCACGCAGTGCTGCAGTCATCTTCCGGCAATTCGACCGCCGCAGCTTCGGGGGGATCACGGAGATCTCGGTGATGGCGATACGTAGAAAATGCATCTGGAGGACCGCGCAGACTCGCGACACGTGTGACAGAGGGACCGGGATTCGTCAGTCTGCCAGCAACCCCCGGTCGGCGCCCCAGGCGGCGATCTGAGAACGCGATGTGAACGCCAACTTGGCCAGGATGTTGCTGATGTGGGTTTCGACCGTGCGCTCGCTCAGGACGAGCGTTCCGGCGATGTCCCGGTTCGTGCCGCCGCGCGTAACGAGGCCGGCGATCTCGCGCTCTCGCTCGGTGAGCCCGCCCCACTCCTCTTTCGCCGCACGCCGCTGCGTGAGCGGGCGCAACCGGGCGTACGCCTGGGATGCTGTCAGGAAGCGGTCGCGGCGGTCTTCGCCGATGCTGCCCGCCAGGCGCGCGAGGTGAATGCTCGCTTCGGCCTGCTTCGCCCCGGCATCGTGCCTGCGAGCGACGACGGAGTAAGCGCGGGACAACGCACATTGCGCGCGCCAGAGCCACGGAAGATCGCCAGATCCGGCGGCCGAGGATTCGGCGCGCTCGAGCGCTTCGCACGCCTCGACGCTCCGACCGAGCGCCGAGAGGGCGCGTGCGTTCGTGACGAGCAGCGGCGGCGGAAGATGGGTTGACGGCGACCCGGCACCAGTGGCGAGCAGCCGCTCGGTCAGCGAGAGCGATGCCTGTGGCGAGTCTTCGGCGAGAAGCAGCTCGGCACGCGCCCAGGCGATGCGGCGTTCGGGGAGGGTGCGGAATCCATCGTCGCTGAACGAAGTCTCTTCGAGCACGGCGCGTGCACTGGCGATGTTGTTACTCATGAGGTGCGCGAGGGCGAGATAGCAGCTCACGTTTCCGATCCACCACACGGACTTCAAGGACCGTGCAAGCGGCAGGCCGGGCTCGAGCTGCGCGATCGCCGCGTCCGGATCGAGGAGCAGCCACAGCGCTTGGCCCAGCGTGAAATAGCTGCCGACCATCCACTGCTCATGGTGGATCTCGGTGGCGATACGCAACCCCTCTTCGGCGAGCTGCAGCCCTTCGCCGAAGCACCCAGAGGCGCTGAGGGCGGCTCCCAGGGTCCAGTGCGCGTAGGCGGAGCCGACACTCGAGCCGCTGCGCTCGGCGAGCCAGAGCGCCCGCTCGCCGCCCTTGCGGGCTTCGTCAATCGTCGTGATGGCGCCTGGCACTGTCTCGGACATCGCGGCGCTGCCGTAGATCGTGCGGCTGGAAAGCGCGGACATCAGCCGCTGTTCGTCGCCGAGCTCGGACAACAGCTCGATGGCGCGGCCGTAGTGATCCACGCAACGCGGAAGATCACCGCAGATGCCCTTCGCCATGCCGAGCAGATCAAGCGTCTCGGCGATGCCCTGCCGGTCGCCCGCGGCGGTGAAGATCTCAAGCGCAGCGCGATGTTCTTCGAGTCCCTCCACCGCTCGTCCGACGTTGACGAGCCAGTTGCCCAGCCGATTGCGGCTCCGGGCGAGCATGGCGCCGTCTGCGTTCCTGCTGGCGGCGTCGAGCGCGAGTCGGAAGAAATCGCCGGCCCGTTCGTAATCCCGGGTGGCCCAGAGGAACCCAAGATCGATCAACGCCTGCCACTCTCCAGCCCTGTCGAACGCGGCGCGGCCGAGGCGGAGGGCGGCCTCGTGGTCCTCTCGCGCGCGGTCGAACTCGCCCAACGCGTCGTGCGCGCGGCCCCGCGCACTGTGTATCCAGACGGGGGGAGCCTGTCCGCTGTGCTTCGCCGCGTCCAGTGCTCGCGTGAAGTGGCGGACAGCTGCGGCTGGTGAGAAGAGATCCTGGGCGAGCTGACCGACACGCCACGAGTACTCGAACGCGCGATCCCAGACGGCAGCCTCGTAGTAATGATGGGCGAGGTCACCGAGATGCGATTCCGTGGCGGTGGCGCCCCCGGCCTCCATCGCGCGCGCAATCTCGAGGTGCAGCGCGCGCCGCTCGCGGATGAGAAGACCGGAGTAGATCGCCTGCTGCGTGAGCGCGTGACGAAACGCGAAGTGGTCAGCTGACTCTTCGACGACGAACTGGGCGCCAACGAGCTCCTTGATCAATTTCAACATGCTCGCCTCGGTCGTCTGGCTCAGTTCCGAAAGCAGCGTCAGGTCAAAACGCCGGCCCGCGACCGCTGCGAGCACGAGGAGGCGGCGGGCCTCCGGGCTTAGCTGCGCCGAGCGCTGCCGTACCGTGTCCTGGACACTGCGAGGCACGTTGAGTTCGGTCCACCGGGTCCGGTCCGACGAGACGTTGCCGGAAAACATCTCGGCAGCGGACGTGAGCGACTTGAGCACCTCTTCGACGAAGAACGGATTGCCGTCGGTCAGATCGTAGAGCGGCGCGACCACCTCGGCGCGGGGGGGCGCCTTCAAATCGAAGACCGCGGCGATCATCCCGGCCACGTCCGCCCTTGAAAGCCGCTCCAGCGCCACCTCGTCTGCCAGGCGTTCGCGATCGAGCCCGGCGAGAAAGTGCGCGAGTGACGGACCCACTTCGTCGGCGCGATACGTGAGGAGCAATCCGAGATGGCACTCGCGCGCTCGTCGCGACAGTTGTCCGAGGAACTCGAGGCTCGTCTCGTCGCACCAGTGGAGATCTTCGATGATGACCAGGAGCGGTCGCTCATCCGCCAGGCGGAGGATCGGCTGCAGGAGCGCGTGGAAGAGCCGGCGTTTCTCCTGCTCGGGCTCCGCGGCGGGAAGTGTCGCGGCATCGGGGAAACTGCTGCTCAACTCAGGAAGCAACCTGACAAGGTCGGGGGCTTCGGCCTGGAGGGTGGCTCGTAGCTCTTCACTCTCCGCTTTGATCGCGAACGAGCGCCAGAGATCGACGACCGGCGCGAAGGGCAGGCTCCCGTCGCGCTCGAAGCAGCGACCCTGTGCGACACGGACGGCCGGGGCGAGCTGAACCGCGCGGGCAGCCAGGGCGCTGACCAGCCGGGACTTGCCAACGCCGGCCTCACCGGCGATGGTGAGCGTCAGCCCTTCACCGGCGATCACCGCGGTGAACGCACGCTCGAAGTGAGAGACGAACTGATCGCGGCCGATGAGAATCGGGCAGGTGATCGATGTTTCGTGTGTGCCGGGCTTCAAAGACAAGTCTCTTGCCACCGACCTAGCCGAACCTTCGCCGGCCCCCGCAGTCGTGCTGGAGCCGAGCGAGGGTGGCCTCACCTTCTGAAGCGTGGGGTCGAACCACTTCCCGGCGCCGCGTGTGCACACCGCTTACGACAGAGTTTAGCAACTGCCCGTGATGGTGGAGGCTGGCGTCTGATCGGCCGGGCGGTGATCGTCCGCGCGACGTGTTCCGCAGGCACGCGTACGAAGCTTCCGGGAACCACACTGCGCGCCCCACGTCCGCCCGCGCCCATAACCGGCAGGATGAACGGCGCCTCTTCGAGCTTCGCCCGACCAAGCGATAGGCGTGTCGTTTCGCGCCTTGATGACGGTCCGGCGCGCGCCTCGATCAAATGTCCGTACCGCCGTCGTCGGGATCTCCGTAGTTTCCACGATACGATCCCGTCCCGACCTTGCGAGACTGGGTTGGAACCATCAGGAAGCGAGGCTCAGACCGGGACGACGAGGAGGACGAGATGTCAGAGGCCGTGAAGGTTGCGCAGCAGCTGGCGGACGAATTTCGGAGCAGGGCGGCGGAGTACGACCGTACGGGTGAGTTTCCGGCGCCGAACTACGCCCGCATGCGGGAGGCCGGCTACCTGGCCGCGCCCGTGCCGATCGAGCTCGGCGGCTTCGGTGCCGGTCTCGCCGACATGGCGCGCGCGCAACAGGCGCTGGCGCGAGGATGCGCCGCGACCGCTCTTGCCGTCAACATGCACTTGTTCCAGGTCGGCACGACGGCGGACGCCTGGCGAAACAAGGCGCCCGTCGAGCCGCTGCTGAGGCGGATCGTGCAGGAGGGCGCCGTAATCGCGTCCAACGGCGCCGAGGCGATCGTGGCCGGTGACTGGACGACGGAGACGACGGCGGAGCGGCAGGATGGGGAGTACGTGGTCAACGGCCGGAAGTTCTTCTGCTCGCAGGCGCCAGGTATGGACATCCTGCGCTTCCTCGCGCGCGACACGGAGACCGATGAGCTACTGATCATCGGCGCCAGCGCCAGCGCCAGAGGCATGAAGATCGTGGAGACGTGGGACACGACGGGAATGCGCGCGACGGCCAGCCATGACATCGTGATCGAGGATCTGCGCGTGCCCGACGCCGCCGTTGGGGCGCGCCTACCCGCCGGCGCACCAACACGCACGCCGGCGATCGCCAACGTCGGGCGCTGGTTCCTGGTGCTCGCGGCGAGCGTGTATCTGGGCGTCGCTGAGGAAGCGCGGGCGGAGGCGTACAAGGCGATCGGCACCGGCATCAACAGCGCGAGCCGTCACGACGTGCTCACGAACATGCTGATCGGCCAGATGGAGGCGGAGTTCCTCACCGCGCAGTCGGTCCGGGATCAAGCCGCCCGGGAGCTCGACTCGCCACCTTCCGATCCCCAGGCTGGACTGGCGCTGGCGATTCTTTGCAAGGAGACGGTGACATCGCACGCGATCGCCACGGTCGAGAAGGCGGTCGAGCTCGCCGGCGGGCGCGCATACTTCCGCAAGTCACCGCTCGAGAGACTGGCGCGCGATGTGCGCGCGGCGAAGTTCCACCCACCGTCGGCGCCGGTGTCGTTCCAGATGGCCGGCGAGCGCTTTCGCGAGCGGGCCGCCGCGAAAGCGCCTGTGGCGGCAATTACCACCGAGCGTCGGTACGCGGATGTCCAGGGCGGGCGCGGTTCTGGAAAGGAGCTCAGGAATGGCTAGCGTGTTCGCCGAAACGCCAGGCGAGATCGACATCTGGAACCGCGCCTTCGATAAGACGATCGGCGGCGTCCTCCCGCTCCACTTCGATCACGTCGCGGCGGACAGGGTCGTCATGACGATGGAGGTCGACCATCGCACGCATCAGCCAATGGGCGTCCTCCATGGCGGCGCGTCGCTCGTCCTCGCCGAAAGCGCGGCGTCAACGGGCGGAAACCTTGCCTGCCCCACCGGCATGGTGGCGGTCGGCCAGGAGATCAACGCCAACCACCTCCGGCCGAAGACCGATGGCAAGCTGACCGCTACCGCCCTTCCGTTGCACATCGGCCGCTCTTCGCAGGTCTGGGCCGTCGAGATCCGCGATGAGGCGCACAAGCTCGTGTGCGTCTCCCGCTGCACGCTGGCCGTGATACCGAAGCCCGCCGGTCTCCCCACGCCAGGAGAACGCGGCCTCCTGCCTTGGTCGGCAATCTCATTGCCGACATTGGACGAGACGAAGGGCCAACAGCGATGAATTACTATAATCAGAAGGCCGTTGAGTACAGACTTGCCGACGCGCGGCGGATGCAGAGGAATGCGGACTTCGCACGCGAGGTGCGCGGGATAGAGCAGCGTGACCGATCACTCATCCGTCGCTCGCTCACGAGCCGCATCCCGAACTGGACTGCCGCATTCGTGCGCAAGAACCCGTGCGATGGCGGTGCGGTATGACACGCACCGCTCGGCCCACGGCGATTCCGCCGCATCGATCGACGCCACTGAGGCTCCTGTGTATTCTCGCCCACCCCGACGATGAGTCGCTCGGGCTCGGCGGCATTCTCGCCAAGTACGGCGCGGAAGGTGTTGAGACGCACCTTGTCACTGCAACGCGCGGCGAGCGCGGTTGGTTCGGGGCACCCGAGGACAACCCGGGGCTCGGTGCGCTCGGGCGGATCCGGGAGCGCGAACTACGCGACGCAGCGAGCGTCCTCGGCATTCGCGAAGTGATCCTTCTCGACTACGTCGACGGTGAGGTCGACAAGGCGGACCAGAACGAGTTGCTGCTGCAACTGGTCGAGCAGATTCGGCGCATCAGACCCGACGTCGTCGTGACGTTCGATCACAACGGCGTCTACGGTCATCCGGACCATATCGCTGTCACACGCGCCGCAACAGCGGCCATTGTCGCTGCCGCCGACGCGAATTTTCACCGCTGCACGCCATATGCGCCGCACACGGTCTCAAAGCTGTATTACTTCGCATGGACGCAGGAGGTCCGCCAGGCGTACGAGCAGGCGTTTGGCGAACTCCGCATGCAGATCGATGGGGTGGAGCGGCAAGCGGTCCCCTGGCCACATTGGACCGTCTCTACCTGGGTCGATACGTCGGCTCATTGGAAGCGCGTGTGGAAGGCGATCCGCTGCCATCGATCGCAGCTACCGGGCTATCAGAAGCTCCTGGATCTCCCGAACGATTATCACCAGGCGCTGTGGGGGCGACTCACATTTCACCGCGTCTATACGCTCGTGCCCGCGGGCGACAGGGAGGACGACCTCTTCGACGGCGTTCGAGATCGGGGTGCGTCATGAGTGAACGGCTGGCTGAGTTGCGCCGCGATGTCGCCCAGCGACCGACCGGGTTCGATTGGGACGCCGCCGAATGGAGAGAACACGGCTCGCGCCTCCTGGAGGTCATCCGTTCAGCCTCGATGGGGTGGGATGCTCGACGCCCGTCGCCGGAAGACGCGAACCTCGCCGCGGAGCTGTTCAAGGGGACGATTCCAAGGTCTCCCGTTCCGTTCGAAGAACTGACGCAGCGCATTGAACGCGAGATCTTGCCGACGAGCGCATACAACGGCCACCCGCGCTGGCTCGCCTACATCATGGGAGCGCCAACGCCGATCTCGGTGCTCGGCAGCTTCGCTGCGGCCGCGCTCAACCAGAACACAGGACTCTGGCGCGTAGCTCCCGCCGCGACCGCCATCGAAGTGCAGACGCTCGGTTGGATCGCCGACATGCTCGGACTGCCGGATACCACCGAAGGCGTATTCGTCAGTGGCGGCCAGATGGCGAACATCGTCGCGCACGCGGTGTTCCGCGACGCCAAGACCCCCTGGGACACGCGACGTTTCGGGATGCGCGGGCCGGAGGGCGCCGCACCACAGGTGCGGATCTACGCCAGCAGCGAGCTCCACTACTGCCACGAGCAGGCTGCAGAGCTGCTCGGTATGGGCCGCGAGGCTGTGCGCAGCGTACCCGTCGATGAACAGTACAAGATGCGCCTCGATGCCCTGGCGCAGATGATCGCAGAAGACCGCGCGCGCGGAGAGCTTCCGATCGCGATCGTCGCCACCGCTGGAACCGTCGGCACCGGCGCCGTCGACCCGCTCCCGCAGCTCTCCGAGGCGGCGCGCCGCGAGGACGTCTGGCTGCACATCGACGGAGCGTATGGCGCCTTCGCCGCATTGGCCGATCATTGCCCGCCGGAGCTCCGCGCGATGGCGGACGCGGACTCCGTCGCGTGCGACCCGCACAAATGGCTGTACTCCGCGATCGACGCGGGCGTCGTGCTCTTCCGCGAGGCGGGCCGGCTCGAGCGCTCATTCGCGTTCCACGCGTCGTACTTGGAAACGGCGACGAGCGAAGGGCAGGTCGACCTGCTTGAACGATCACCGGAGAACTCGAGACCACAGCGCGCGCTGAAGGTCTGGCTGGCGATCCAGGCGTTCGGTCGCGACGGCTACGCCGCCATGATCGACTACAACATCCGGCTGGCGGCGTATCTCGAGGAACTCGTGCGCACGACTCCGGGCCTGGAACTCGCCGCCCCGCGAAGCTTGTCCATTGTGTGCTGGCGGGTGAACGCGCAAGGCGTGCATGGCGAGATGCTCGAGCAGCTGCAAACCCGCGTAATCGCGGAGCTCGAGCGGCGCGGCATTGCGATGATCTCGAACGCGCGGCTGCGCGACGGGGGCATCGCTCTGCGCGCCTGCATCACCAACTTCAGGACCAGTGCCGAAGATGTCGAGGCGATCGTACGTGCGAGCGCCGAGATCGGCTTCGAACTCGCCGACACGCCGAACGCTCGATGAGGCACTGTCGTCGAGCGCGGCGACATTGCGGCGCCGCGCGTATATAACAGCCATCCCCGGCGCTCTGGCGTGAGTCAGCACGATGTTGTCGTCGTGACGGTCCGCTGGGCACGTGGGTGTCGCCGAGAGGGCGATGCCGCGTCATCACCCCCCCCCAATGACGTGCGATCGTAATCAACGCGTCATCGCCGTGTCACATGAATCTGCCACGATAGGCGTGCGGCGCGGCAAACTCCCGACTGAGGTATCTCGGACACCCACGTGATCGTCAGCCCTCTCCAAGAAGCACTCGAAGCGTTGCACCACCGCTTCCTCGACCTCACAGCGGGCTCCGTCGCGACGTACATCCCCGAGCTGGCTCGCGCCGATCCAGCCGCCTTCGCTATCTCCGTCGCCACGCTCGACGGCCATCGCTACGGTGTTGGCGACACCTCAGCGTCGTTCACCATCCAGTCGATCTCGAAGCCGTTCGTCTATGCGCTGGCTCTCCACGATCGGGGGATCGACGATGTGCTGCAGAAGGTTGGCGTGGAGCCAAGCGGCGAAGCCTTCAACGCGATCAGCCTGAAGCCCGGTACGGGGCGCCCGCGTAATCCCATGATCAATGCGGGCGCCATCGCAAGCGCGTCGCTTGTCGCTGGCGATGACAACGCCGAGAAGTTGGAGCGGACGCTCGAGATGCTCTCGGCGTTCGCCGGCCGGCCGCTCGACGTCGACGAAGGTGTCTATCGCTCCGAGAGCGAGACCGGCCACCGCAATCGCGCCATCGCGTACCTGCTGCGCAACGCGGGGATCGTCGGCGGCGACGTTGAAGAAGCGCTCGACCGGTACGTTCGTCAATGCTCGGTCCTCGCCACTGCCGATGACCTCGCGGTCATGGCGGCGACGCTCGCCAACGGGGGCGTCAATCCCGTCACCGGCGAGCGCGCGGTCGAGCACGCGCACGTCGAAAGCGTACTCAGCGTCATGAGCACCTGCGGCATGTACGACTATGCGGGCTCCTGGCTGTTCCGCGTGGGCATGCCCGCGAAGAGCGGCGTCGCCGGGGGCGTCATCGCGGTGCTTCCGGGACAGCTCGGCATCGGCGTGTACTCACCCCGGCTCGATGAGTTCGGCAATAGCGTCCGCGGCGTGGCGGTGTGCGAGGCCTTTTCCCGCGAGTTCGGCCTTCACCTGCTGCGCCCGCCGGTCCAGCCTGCGTCCGTCGTTGCGACCACGTACCCGCTGTGCGACGTCAGCTCGAAACGGCGACGCACCGAGATCGAGATCCAGCGGCTTGCCGAGAGCCGTGAGGCCGTCCGGATCATCCGGCTGCAAGGACCGCTGGCCTTCAGCACGGCCGAGGTCGCGCTGCGTCGCGCGATCGAGGCGACAAGCAGCGCCCAGACCATCGTATTCGACTGCCAGCGTGTGCACGGTGTCGATGGGGCCGCCTGCAGCCTATTTCGCCGCTTCGTGGGCGAGCTCATCGGCGATGGCGGCACGGTCGTCTTCGCAGGGCTGCGCGAAGGCGACGGTTGGGAGCCCTTGTTCGATGAGCTCGACGACGAGGAGGTGCGATCGTTCGCAACGATCGACCTCGCGCTCGAGTGGTGCGAGGATCGCGTCCTGGCGGGGACGCCAGCGGGCGCATCGGAAGCGCGCGACATCGACATTGACGCTCATCCGCTGTTCTCGGGGCTCGATGGCAGTGAGCGGGCAGCGATGCGCCGCATCATGTCGCGCATCGAGTTCGAAGCGGGCAGCACGATCGTGCGACAGGGCGACGCCGCCGACTCGCTGCTCCTGCTGACCGCCGGTGACGTCAGCGTCAGCCTCGATCTGGCGTCGCGGCCCCCCTACCGTCTCGCTACGCTGGGCCCCGGTGGACTCTTCGGGGAACTGGCGCTGCTCAACGATGAGCCGCGCACCGCCACCGTCCGCGCCGACAGCGACGTCGTCTGCTGGGTTCTGCGACGAGGCGACTTACCCGCGCTGCGCGCCATCGCACCTGGAGCACAACTGAAGCTGACCGAAAGCCTCGCCCGCCATCTCGCGTCCCGGCTTCGGCGCGCCGACAACGAAATCATGGTGCTCGCGAACTGAAGAGACGCTGCGCTCCGGCGTACGAAGGGGCGGCGAACAGAACAACCCCACTCGTCGTTCGCCACGGGGGCCCGTTGTCGCGACTGCGGTCGAGCCTCGACGGCGCTCACGGGTTCGACACGATGAGTTGATGGTGGCGTTTCACCCGCGGGCGCGGGTTATCGCCTCCCGTATGACCGCCGCTGAAAGCCGAGTTCCCTCATGACCATGGAGACAACTTCGTCTTGCGTGCGCAACACTTGATCTGACTCGATCCAGCGGACGAGTTGGACAAGTTGATATGTCGGATAATCGTCGATGTCGAGGCCAGCCCGAAGGTGCGGACGGGGCTACAGGCGTCCGGGTATTGAACCCAGCGACCGACCCTCCGCATTGGAATACACGGCTATCGATGGCGGAACGCCCGCATGCGCCACGACGCCGCCAGCCGTCTCACGCAGCGCGTGTTCGTACGCTGCGATAACCTTCTCGACCGCCTTCTCTTTGGCGTAGAACCAATCTGTTGACCATATTCGGTGAAAGCGCCAGCCAAGACGCTCAAGTTGCTCCTGGCGCGCGGTCGCGGTCGCGGGCAGTTTGTGATGAGTGGTACATCGCTCCGTCGCACTCGATCGCTCGTGCGTGAGTTCCCGGCCGGTTTGGATCTTGTACCGCGAAGTCAATCCAGTAGCCAGATACTCCGTATTGCGGTGTCAGGCGAAGTCCTCGTTGCGACAGTGTGTCGCGGACGTCGATCTCGAATGGGTTTAGCGCCGGCTTCTCCAACACGACATCACCCAGATTGTCGCCGCCCGACTCGATGTATTGAAGGTACTGGCGAAGGAGCTGTCAGCGCGACGGCTCGTAAATAGGGCCGCGTCCGACCTGGCGTCTAACTTGGAAGAGTGGGACAAAGACGACGCTGACGAGTTTTACGCCGCAACGTCACGGCTCGGTTTCTTCGAGGAGTTGGGGTACTTATGCCGGGCGCAGGAAGGCCAGCCAGACGTGCTGAAACACGAAACCATCGGAGACTACGTGCTTCAAGTGTTCCACCATCCGGTCCTCCGGTATTACGAGTTGTTTCGGCCACACATCGAATCAAAGCGCGAGACAGAAGGATCACTTGCCGTCCATTTTGAGGACGAAGACCGCTCCCCATCGGGGATGAGGGATAGGCTAGCTTCAGGCCCCGCCCCCGTCGGCCAGCCCACCCCGCCGAGATCCCCTCTCCGGGTGCGGGCCTTATGGTACGCCGATGGCAGCTGTCGTCAAGGCAACCGGCAGGATCGCGCAAGTCCCCGGGCTCGTCGGACTTGAACGCGGTGACCTAAGGTGTCCCGGCCACGTCCGCCTGTCCCGCTTTGAGCGTCGGCGCGTACCGATGATCGAGAGTGACGTCGTCCAGCGCGCTGTCCAACGCGCGGTTGACAAGCGACTCGGCCGGGCTGATGAGCCAGCCGGGAACGTTGCCGACTTCCATCGAGTCGATCTTGGCGCTTGGGTGCGCGCCTGCGAGATCGAGCGTGCCCTTCACCTTGACCTTGGCAGTGAGGCCGAGGAACGAGATCTTGGCTTGGCCTTCACCGTTCCCGTCGTGGAGACATACGCGGGGCTCCTTGAAGGGCGTGTTCTTCTCTTTGACGTAGTTGTCCGCACGCGACGTCAGCTCGCTCTCGGTGAGCGTGACCGAAGATGGCGAACCACCGTCGAGTATCGCGTTCAACCCGTCCCACTTCTGCTTGAACGTATCAGAGTGTGCGTTATCGACAACGATCGGTCCGTCACCCGCCGTGCAGTCGGCGGGACTGCCCGTCACCGCGAGCGCACCGACCACGACCACGAAGAGGATCACGAGCCCGATCAGGAGCAGGACGCTGCCGCTGATGATCCCGATGATCGAGCCGGTGAAGAATCGAATGATGAAGATAGCCGTCCCTCCCGCCGACCTTCGAACCGGCAGAGCATATGCCGCCCGGACAAACTCGTCAAACGGCGCCGTGGGGCGGCTTGACTTCGTGCGACAAGACGCAATCGTCGTGTCTGGTCCGCCCCGTTCACGGCCTCACCAGAACGTCTCCCTCGGCCACGCCTGCCACCATCTCGGCAAGCTGCCTACGAGGCGAAACCGTGCCCGGAGAACGGCTACCATGCACTTCGGCGCGCAACTTTGGCTGGGAGCCCAGGCGTCCAAGCAACAGGGCGAAGACCGTGTCGCACGAACACATGTCTCACCGCGCAGCGGACAGCCCGGCTAAACTCGAGCTCAACGTCGACTCTCTCTACTGCCTGCCGTGCTCCGAAGAGCTTGAGAAGCAGCTGTCAGCGAACCCGCATATCACCCGAGCCCGCGTCAACTTTAGTGCGCGCAGAGTAGAGGTCGAGTACCACGCGGGCATGATCGACGAGGCCGGCATCCGGGCACTCATCAACGAGAGCGGCCGTTGCCGCTGTGCGGGTGATGATGACCACCAGGGGATGACACATCTGAGCCATCGCGCCCAGATGGCCCCGATGGTGATGGCCGGCGCTCACGACAAGATGCAGTACGAAATGCCGTCGACGGCGGCGCACGCGGAACACGATGCCGGGCACGCCAGGGCCATGTCGCACACCGGCATGGACCACGATATGTCCGACCCCATGATGGCAAAGGCGATGGAGCGGGAAATGCGGAACCGCTTCGCCGTCGCATTGCTGCTCGCCATCCCGACGGTCCTTTACTCGCCGCTCGGTGCGGACTTCCTCCACCTCGACCTGCCGGCCGGACCGTTCTCCGTGAGCTGGATCATGCTCGTGCTGTCGACACCGGTCGTGTGGTGGGCCGGATGGATCTTCATTGCCGGCGCCGTCAGGTCGCTTCGTCACCGGTCACTCAACATGAGCGTCCTCATCGCGACCGGAGTCCTGGCGGCGTGGGGGTTCAGCGTTGTCATCACCGTCGGCGACCTCGGTGAAACATTCTTCGAGGCGGCGGCGATGCTCATCACGTTTGTGCTCTTCGGGCACTGGATGGAGATGAAGTCCAGGCGCGGCACGACGGACGCATTGCGGGCGCTGTTCGACCTGGTGCCGCCGAAGGCGATGGTGATCCGCAATGGCGCCGAAATCGAGTTGCCTACGAGCGAGATCGTTGTCAACGACCGCGTCGTGCTCCGGCCGGGTGACAAGGTCCCGGTCGACGGCGTCATCGAGTCCGGGGAGACCGCCATCGACGAAGCGCTCGTCACCGGCGAATCGGTCCCGAAGGACAAGGGGCCAGGCGATGAGGTGATCGGCGGCTCGATCAACAAGACCGGCTCCGTGACGTTCAGGGCGACGAAGGTCGGCGCGGAGACGGCGCTCGCTCAGATCGTCAGGCTCGTCGAGGAAGCACAGAGCTCGAAGGCGCCCGGTCAGCGTCTCGCCGACCAGGCGGCGCAATACCTCGTGATCCTGGCCGTAGGCTCGGGGATTGTGACGTTCATCGCGTGGTACGTCGGTGCCGGCGAGACTGCTTTGCTCTCTCTGACCTTCGCGATCTCTGCTGTCGTCATCGCCTGTCCGGACGCGCTCGGTCTGGCGACGCCTACTGCTGTCGCGGTCGGTACCGGACTCGGCGCCAGGCACAACATCCTGATAAAGGACGCGGCGACGCTGGAAGGCGTCTCCCGCGTGACGGCGGTCGTGCTCGACAAGACCGGCACCCTGACGGAGGGCAAACCGCAGCTGACCGCCGTCGTCGCCCGCGGCATCGAAGAGAATGAGTTATTGCGACTCGCGGCATCCGCGGAGGGAGGCAGCGAGCACCCGCTCGCGCGGGCCATCGTTGATGGTGCACTGACACGGTCCATCACCGTGCCGGCCGCAGAATCGTTCGTGTCCGTCGCCGGCATGGGGCTCGAGGCGGCGGTTGACGGGCGCAAACTGCTCGTCGGCAACCGCAAGCTGATGGAGGATCGCGGGCTGTCGCTGGACGGACTGCTGCAAGAGGCGACCGACCTGGCTCAGCGGGGAAACACACCGATGTACGTGGCGGTTGATGGCCGGCTCGCCGGCATCGTCGCGGTGGCCGACACGATCAAGCCTACCGCGCACAGGACGGTTGAGCGCCTGAAGGAACTCGGCCTCGAGCCGGTGATGATGACGGGCGACAACGAGCGGACGGCCACGTCGATCGCGTCGCAACTGGGCGTCGACCGCGTCTTCGCGGAAGTCCTGCCGGCGGACAAGGCGCGCTATGTGAAGCAGCTGCAGGACGAGGGCAACGTCGTGGCGATGGTAGGCGATGGCGTCAACGATGCGCCGGCGCTCGCCCAGGCGGACATCGGCATCGCCATCGGAGCCGGCACCGACGTGGCCATCGAGACCGCGCGCATCGTCCTGATGAAGAGCGACCCGCTCGACGTGCTGCGTGCGATTCGGCTCAGCAGGGCGACCGTCACCAAGATGAAACAGAACCTCTTCTGGGCGACCATCTACAACGTGCTTGCCATCCCTGTGGCTGCCGGCGTGTTGTACCCCTCGTTTGGGATCGAGCTACGTCCAGAGTGGTCCGCACTCCTCATGTCCGTAAGCTCGATCATCGTCGCCACAAACGCTGTCCTCCTCAAGCGCGTCGAGAAAGAGTTGGCAACGATCTAGGCGAGGCGGCCGCTCTGCGCGTGCATGGCTTAGCGCCGTTGAGCGCGCACCGGCGGCGGTCAATGGACGCAGGAGCGGGGCGGTACGCGCTCGCGGGCGCCTGGCGGTCGTAGTGACGCAGCGGGGCTACAGCGGCCCGCCTCCCTGCACCTGGACCAGCGTCACGGGGCGGCGGACGTCAATCCGGAAGCGCCCGCGCGCCGTCTTCTCGATGCGAAGGGAGTCGCAGCGCTCTTCCAGCCGCTTGCGGAGCAGGACGAGCCGAGCCTCAAGGTTGTCTTTGATATCCGGCAGATCGAGAGTCTGATCGAGGCGCATCTCCCGATTACTGAACTCCGTACGATCGTGGTCCCGGTAACAGATCAGAAGGCGCCAGAGGATCGCGCCAGCCACGCCTTTGATCAGGTACTCATTGTCCAGGAAGACGCTGTCGTCTTCGTCGTAGTGCTTGACCTCCAGAGCGCGCTCCACCGTTGCGGGCGAGGCGGCTTGGTCGGCACCATCATCTCGGCGGAGAGCGGCGAACGCCATCGCTGCTTGGTTGGCGAGGATGGCGGCAATACTCTCGTCGGCGGACTGGAAAGCGCCGGGCGCTTCGCTCTGAAGGCAGAGCACACCGACCAACTCGCGCTGCGCGAGCATCGGCGTCACCAACTGGCTCTGTACGCCCTGCAAGCGTGGCAGCGGGATCACATGCTCGATCTCCGATGACGAACGGTCCCTTGCGGCATGAGTGTATGACAGCTCGCGGCTCATGTGGGTGACGCGCACCGACTGTGTTCGGGCGGCTGCGACCCCGATCAGCCCTTCCCCGATGCGCACTTCCGAGCCGGCGCCCGATGTCGGGAAGCCGGCGCTGGCCACCGTGTACAGGCGCTCCCGGGTCTCATCCACAAGCATGACGAACGCATATCGCGAGCCGATGATCTGTTCGCACGCACCGAGGACCTCGGCGAACAGGCCTTCCATATCGTCGATCGCGGCGAGCCGGTGCGAGAACGCTTCGATGCGCTCGATCTTCGAGTCGCGGCGTGGCGGCGCCTCCACCGAGCTGCAGGCGAGCATCATGCAACGCTCGACGCGGCAGACGTCGGTGCCCTTGAGCTTGAACACGTTGGTCATGCCCTCCTGCGCGGCGACTGCGTCGAGCTTCGTGCGCATCCGCTCGAACAGCGGGCCTTCCGTGTCGGTGCGCTCGTGGACGAGGTCGAGCAGGAACATGCGCCCCGTCTCCGGCTCGATCACCAGGACCTGGGCATACGGGTTGACGATGGTGTTGCGGTCCGTCTTGTTGAAGAACTGGCGTGAGAGGGCGACGTGGTCAGCGTCAACGCGATGCACCACGGAGAGGTAAGTCACGTTCGGTGTGCCGCCCTGGTCGAGCGTGCAGATGGCCGAAGGGATGACGCCCTCGAAGCAGGTGCCAATATCTTCGAGCCTCACGTCCGAAGAGACCGGCGTCATAGCGGCTTGCCGGCCTCCGGACCGGGCGTCTGATTAAAGGCATGCTCGACATCGAAGGAGATACGGACGACATCGTCCATCCAGAGGTTCCGGATCGTATCCGGCGGGTCACCCACGAGGGTCGTTGAGACGAGAAACTCGTCACGGTGCCGCCGAACCCAGTCGAGGTCGTTGCCCGCCGGCTCGGCCGTTGAGCGGAAGGCTCCTTTGAGCTGGACCGACCGGTATGAGACCGGATGCGCGAGCGTCATCGCAACGCCCGGGTTCTCGCGGAGATTATCGAGCGTGCGCGCAGCGCGTGCGACATCGATGAAGACATCGATGGTGGCGCCGTTGTCATGGACGCGCGGTCCCCAGCCCTGGGCGATGTGCGGCCGGCCCTGCGAGTCGCCGCTGCCGATGAGGCATGCGACGCCTGATTCGACGAACTCCTTCAGCTCGGCATCGATCGTGAACATCCGCCCTCGCGAACCTCGAAACGGACGGGAAAACGCCCGGAAGAGCGCCGTTAAGGATCTTATCAGATCGCCTTACGAAGGACATAAGAAGTTGTAGCGACCATTTAGGATCGCGCTCCGACTGAAGATGGCAGGCTGTCCTCGAAGCAAACAGGCATCGCAACGAGGAGGCTCGACATGACCATCGCGACGATCAGCACAACCACGACGCAGACAGCGCGAAAGGCGAGATCGCTCGGCGACCTGCGCGGCCGGCTTGTCGGCGAGATCGTCACCGAGGAGATGGCCGGTTACGACGACGTGCGACAGGTGTCGGTGGTCGGTGTCGGAGGGCGGCCGCTGGCGATCGTGCGCGCCGTGACCGAGGGCGACATCGCCGAGACGGTGCGCTTCGCGCGCGAGACCGGACGGCCGCTCGCGGTGCGGAGTGGCGGTCACAGCGTCGCGGGGCACAACATGATCGACGGGGCGGTCGTCGTCGACATGTCCCACATGAGGGCGGTCAGCATCGATCCGGAACGGCGCGTCGCGCGGGTGCAGGCCGGCGCCCGCAGCGGGGACGTTGTCGGCCCGGCGCATGCATACGGGCTCGCGCTCTCGACAGGCGATACGGCAAGCGTAGGTCTCGGCGGCCTCGTGACCGGCGGCGGTGTCGGATTCATGGCCCGGAAGCACGGCCTCGCGATCGACAACTTGCTGTCCGCGCGCGTGGTGACCGCCGACGGTAGTCTCGTCACGGCCAGCGCGAGCGAGAATGCCGACCTGTTCTGGGCGATCCGTGGAGGGGGCGGCAACTTCGGCATTGTGACGGAGTTCGAGTTCCAGCTCGCGCGTGTGGGACAGGTTCTGGGCGGAGCCCTCGTATTGCCGGCGACCGCCGAGGTCGTGCGCCGCTACCTGGAGCTCTCAGCCGCCGCGCCCGACGAGTTGACGACGATCGCAAACCTGATGCACGCACCGCCGGCGCCATTCGTGCCCGCCGAGCGCGTGGGAGAACTGGTCCTGATGGTACTGGCGTGCTGGACAGGCGACATCGACGACGGCCAGCGGGCGCTCGCTCCGTTCCGGGAGCTCGCCGAGCCCGTCGCCGACGCGATCGCGCCGATCCCCTATCCGGTGATGTACCAGTTCACGGCGGCGCAGGAGGCGCCGCACGGCGTGGCGATCCGCTCGATGTTCGCCGACGCGCACGGTGACGAAACGATCGCCGCAATGATCTCCGCGATGCAGGCGACCACCTCGCCCCTGTGCATGGTGCAGTTCAGGGCAATGGGCGGCGCAGTGTCGCGCATCGGCGACAGCGAAACCGCCTTCGGACACCGCCAGCGCCGGTATTTCACGACCGTGTTGGGCCTGTGGGAGCCCGGCGACGAGCCCGACCGCCACTGGCACTGGGCGAACGAGCTGTGGGCGGCGATCCAGGGCGACGCCGCCGGCGTGTACGTGAACTTCCTGGCGGACGAAGGCGAGGGACGCATCCGCGACGCTTATCCCGGCGGCACCTACGAGCGCCTGGCGTCAGTGAAGCGGGCGTACGACCCGGAGAATGTCTTCAGATTTAACCAGAACATAAAGCCGTAGTATCCGGGCGTGATGCTGGGAGAAGGCGACCGGTGGAGATTCACCGGTCGCCTTCACGCATGTGGCTCAACACGCGTGGAGATGACCGGCGACTTGACGCCGCGCGTAGGTTGCACGATCTGGTCATCATGCGGTGGGCGCTCGATTGACAGCGCGCCCGTTCATTCAATCGAAGCGACCTGACCGGTGAGGTTCGTCGGCGACCCGGCGCGGACGTGAGCGCGGCGTTGCGGAATATGCAGGGACGGCGGCTTGCGGCGGTCTGCGAGCGGGTCCACGATCTCGGCGTGATGGATCAACAACTGACTGACGTGGTCCAGTTGCGACCCGCCGGCGAGGTCGACTTGCCGGACATCTCGCGCATCATGAACTATCCGCCCGAGCCGCCCACCGCCACGCTCCTCGGTGCGGTGCGGGCCAGCAGGTTCGGCGATCTGCTTGTTCGATCGGGTGCCTCAGTCGCGCTTGAGCGGACCACGGTGGCAACCCTCAACGCCGCCGTGGTGGGCATGATGGATTGCGGCAGCCAGTACGCCGTCCGGTTGACCTTCCCACGCGTACTACGTCTCCTTCCGCGCGCCGTCGTCGTCCTCGGGCCGGCGTTGCCAAGGGGGCTCTATGGTATGTGGCTGCGCCAGCGTGTGCAGTTTGAGTCGATGCCCGACGCGTTCCCCGTGGCCGAACTCTACGTCGATGACCGATTGCGCAACCGCGGCATCGGAGGAAGGCTCCTCCGGCACGCCGAAGACCTCGCACGTCGCAGCGGGTCACCGCGCATGTGCCTCGAGACCGGCATCACGAACCCCGCACGACGGTTGTACGAGCGTCACGGCTATCGCGTGATCGCTACGAAGGTGAGCGCGCAATACGAGCGCATGACGGGCAGTCCGGGGCGCATCCTGATGGTGAACGATCTCCACGTCGAGTCGCAGGCGCCGCCTTCAGGCACTCACGGCCAGCCACACGAGCTGTGGACACGCTGATGCGATCGTCGTCTTCAGGCACGCTCCCAGGCCACCGCATACAGAGCGTGCGCTCCCGTCAGCCCCTTCAACTCCACCTCGCGCGGCTCGCGGAACATGCCGGCGCCGGCGCTGCTCTCGACGAGCTGGCGCAGCAGTGATGACACGAGGATCTCGCCGCCGGCGGCTTTGCCCGCGACGCGCGAGGCGAGGATGACGTTCTTGCCGTAGAAGTCGTCCCCGTCCTTGATCGCCTCCCCCGCGTGCAGCCCGATCCGCACTCTGATGGGCTCCTGGAGGGAGGGCGCAGTCGAGCCCCTTCTTCGCGGACTGGAACGCCACCATGAAGCCGTCCCCCATCGTCTTCACCTCGAAGCCGCCGTACGCTCGGAGCTGCTCGCGGATCAGCGCGTTGTGCGTGCGGAGCAGCTCCTGCCACGCCTGGTCGCCGAGCCGTTCCGTCAACACCGTCGAGTCCTCGATGTCGCTGAACATGATCGTGACCGTCCCGTCCGGCGCCAGTGCCTGCGGCGGCAACGCCGGACGCTCCTCGCGCGCCGCGTACGCCACCGCCTCGATCGATGTATAGATCCCGCTCGCCGTCGCCCCCTGCAGCTCAAGCTTCAGCGCCAGCGCGCGTTCGACGTCCTTCTTCATCCCGAGTTCATCGAACGTCGCGAGTGCCTTCGTGAGGAGCGCCGACGCGTGCGCCTCATCGCCCGGTCCGCCGCGCTCGTGAAGCATTCGCGCGTACTCGTACTGCGTGCGTGCGAGCCACGGGCGTGCCCCGATTCTTGCGTCGAATGTCAGCGCGTACTCGAAGTGGCGCACGGCGTCGTCCCAGCGCCCCATCGCGGATGCCAGCTGGCCCAGCGGACGCGAAGCCGAGCCGAGCACCAGGACACAATTCCCGACCACGATGTTTCTCTCGGCGTACGGCTGAAGTCGCTCGTAGAGCAGAGCTGCCCGCGGTTGGTCGCCGAGCCGGCGCACGACGTCGCTTGTTAGATCGAGTACCGCGATGTACAGGAAGTCCTCGTTGAGATCGGTGAGGTCGTTCGCGACGATGCGTTCGAGCCACGCGCGCGCTTCCTCGGTCCGGCCGCTGTCCGTGTACAGGAATGCCGCCGCCGCCTTCCACACAGGCACGGTCGGGTTATCGGCCGCATTCTGAAGGACGATCGATTCGAGTTCTTCCAGGCGCCCCTGGCCGCGCCGCAGATCGTAGAAGAGCCCGGCGACGCTCTGCAGGTAGAAGGGATGCTGCGTGCGTTGGGCTACCGGCAACGCCTGAAGGACGAGCGGTTCCGCGTCCCCATAGCGGCCCTCCAGCAGCGCTTGCATGGCGCCCCACATCGGCCGCCAGCCGCTGAACGCCGGCTCGCGCATCGCGTCCGCCAGCCCCCAGATCAGCGGCAGTTCGTCGTTCACTGCGGCCATCTGGCCCAGTTCTGCCAACGCAGAGACATGGAACAGGCGCGCAAAGAGCACTTGAGCTCGATCCCCGGAACGCTGCGCTGCCGCAAGCCACTCATCAGTCACGGACAGACGTTCTTCGGTCAGTGCGGGCCCGTACTGCGTCAGGGCGCCATGCAACGCGTCCAGTACCGCTGCCAGGGCATGATCGTCGCCCAGCTCAGCCGCGATCTCGCGCGCTTCTTGAGCGAGGCGCAGGCGCTCGTCCCTGGGCGACGACACCTGCGAATCGGCTAGCCGCCCTAACAAGCGGGCACGGAGGACGTTGCGCCTGCCACCGAGCGCCGACAGGGCGCGCTCGAGCGCGGGCACGGCGATCTCACTGAGCGCGAGTGGACCGCGGCCGATGCAATTTGCATACAGGAGCGCGGCTTCGCCCAGGATCTCCGGGCTGCTGAACGATTCGGCCAGCGCGAACGCCTGCTCGGCGGCCGGCACGGATCGATCAGGCACGTCGGCACGCCAGTATGCGAGCGCCAGTGCTGACGAGATCTCATATTTCAGCCGTGGATCGGCGCCACCACTGAGCTCCAGCGCCTGCAACGCCCGCTCGTAGTGGCCCGCCGCCTCCTCGTGCGCGAGCAGCTCGGTCGCCCGATCGCCCGCCCGGCGGGCGTAGTCGATGGCCCGCTCGACATCGCCCCCGGGGGCGGCCTGGTAGAAGTGGTGCGCAAGCTCCGGCAGGTGGGCGTCGATGTTCGGCGCGTACAGGCGTTCCAGCGCCTCGCCGATCTGCCGGTGCAGCAGCACACGCCGTGGCGTGCTCAGCTCGTCGTACAGCGTCTGGCGAATCAGCGCGTGGGTGAAATCGTACGTGCCAGCCCCCTCTCCCTTGCGCTCCGCGATGAGCTGCGCGCTCAGTGCGTCTTCGAGGAGATCGAGCAGTTCCGCTTCCGGCATACCCGCATTGATGGCCTTCAAGGCCTCCCACGAGAAGCCGCCGGTCATCGTGGAAGCGAGCGTGAGCATCCCATGCTGGCCGCCGGGTATGGCGGACATGCCGTGGGCATTGCGCGTGATCAGCGGCTGGTTTCAGCGACGCATGTCGAACCGCTTTCTAAAGCAGTACCGGCAGCGAGGCGCGGTGGATATGGATGCCGTGCGTTACTACCAGCTCGTGCGCTGCATCGACTTCTTGTCGTTCGTCGCATCGCGCCGACTGGACCCGGCGTTACGGGCGCGGGAGGAACGCGCCATGCTAGACATCTCCGGCAGCACCGAGGGTCTCGAATCGTTCTTCAGCAAGCGCAAGGGCATCTCGCTGCCGATGCCCCCGCGGCCAGCGCTGCGTCTCTAGGCAGACATTGACCCTCCGCGCATCGAAGCGTCGACGGGCGCGTTCGGGCGCGGATCTTTTCCTCCAGGGTGCCGAGAGCCTACTATGTCTCCCTGCTGGATCGCCGTTGACCCGAGGAGGACGACATGACCACGCTGGCACCCAACCGTGAACCGCTCTCCGATGAACTGATTGAACGCTGCGCCGCGCGCGCCGCGACCTACGACAAAGAGAACCGCTTCTTCGCCGAAGACTTCGAGGAGCTCCGGAACGCCGGCTACCTGCTCCTGCCCGTCCCGAAGGAGTTCGGCGGCGCCGGCATGAACCTCTCGCAGATCTGCCGCGAGCAGCGACGGCTCGCGTACCGCGCCCCGGCCACGGCGCTCGCGACCAACATGCACTTCTACTTCGTCGGTCTCTGCGCCGACATGTACCGCTCCGGAGACAAGAGCATGCAATGGGTGCTCGAGGAGGCGGCCGCCGGCGAGGTCTTCGCCGCCGGTCACGGCGAGGCGGGCAACGACTTCCCGCTGCTGATGTCCACCTCCAGGGCCGACCGCGTGGACGGTGGCTACAAGATCTACGGGCACAAGATCTTCGGGTCGCTGACCCCCGTCTGGACGCGGCTGGGATTTCACGCGATGGACGCATCCGACCCCGCGAACCCCACGATCGTTCACGGCTTCATGCCGCGCGACACCAAGGGGTACACGATCAAGGAGACCTGGGACGTCCTCGGCATGCGCGCCACCCGCAGCGACGACACAGTCATCGACGGCGCCTTCGTGCCGGACAAGTATCTGCACATCGTTCCCGCCGGGCTCGCCGGCGCCGACATGTTCGTCCTCGGCATCTTCGGATGGGCGGAGCCCACGTTCGGCAACATCTACTACGCCATCGGCCTGCGGGCGCGCGACCTCGCCGTCGCGAGCTTGAAGAAGAAGACGTCCGTCGCCATGGGCGGCCGGGCGATGGCCTACAACCCGATGGCCCAGTACGCGGTCGCCGAGATGAACCTCCAGCTCGACGCGATCGAGGCGCACATCGACCGTATCGCCGCAGACTGGTCGGAGGGTGTCGATCACGGGGGCGAGTGGCCGTCGAAACTCGTGAGCGCGAAGTACCACGCTGTCGAAGGCGCGAAGAAGGTCGTCGACATCGCCATGGATCTGTCCGGCGGCACCGGCATGTTCAAGTCGAACGAGCTCGAGCGGCTCTACCGCGACGTCCGCTGCGGCGGCTTCCACCCCGCGAACTCGGGCCTCGTGCACGAGATCGTCGGCAAGACGGCGCTCGGCATCCTCGGCGAGGAACCCCGCTGGTAGCCTCGGCCTGAGCTGCCTGCGCCGAGCCACGCCCATCGCAACGTCGCGAGCGCACGAGGCGCGCACTGGCCCGCTCGCCCCGTCGCTCGCCGGCCAGTGCGCGCGTGCCCGCAGCGGCGGCTACGACGGCGATCGCTCGGCGACGTCTGGCGTGAAGCCGCACGCGTGCGCCGCGGTCAACGCTCCCGTTCTTCCCCCCAGACGAACATGCGCGCCGCCAGCACGAACGCCACGACTGACCACGCCCCGAGCACCAGCGCCACGCGCTCCAGGTGCCACTCCCCGCCCTGCTCCTTCGCCCCGAACCAGTCCGGCAGGAACACGTACCGGAAGCCCTGCGCCATCCACTTCAGCGGGAAGACCACGGCGATCGACTGCAGGACGATGGGCAGATCGCTGAATACGAAATACACCCCGGAGATGAACTGCAGCACCAGGTACGGCGGCTGCACGATCGCCGCCGCCGATGATGCGTTCGGGATGATCCGCGTGTAGGCGATCCCCAGCAGCGAGCCGGCCGTGATCCCCAGCACGAACACCCACGCGAACACCAGCCAGCGCATCCCGTCCGTCGGGATCGACAGCCCGAAGAACAGCGCGCCGATCCCGAGCATCAGCGCCGTCTGGCACGCCGTCGACACGATCGCTAACCCGATCTTGCCGATGAAGTACGACGCCTTCGGCAGCGGCGTGCCCGCGAGGCGCTTCAGCAACCCTTCGTGCTGCTCGATCGAGATCGTGATCGCCAGGCTCGTGAACGTCGTGCTCACGATGCCGGCGGCGATCATGCCCGAGACGAAGTACTGCTTGAACGGCACCGGCGTCGTCCCCGGTGGCCCGTCGATATGGCCGCTGAAGATCGAGCCGAAGATCACCAGCAGCAGGATCGGCAGCGAAAACGTGAAGAAGACGAGCTGCGCGTTCCGGAAGAACTGCTTCACTTCGACCTTCGTGGAGCGCCACCCGAGCCGCAGCGTGTCGCGCAGCTCGGACACGGCCCGGGCGTTCGACTCGCTGCGCGAGATTGCTGCGTCCCTCACGCGATCACTCCGCTCCGTGCGGCAGCGCCGCCCGGTCGCCGGTCATCTGCAGGTAGACATCCTCGAGCGATGGCCGCGTGATCGTCAGCCCCGGGATCTCCTCCGCGCCCGCCGTTCGCACCCACTGTGTCAGCGCCGCCACCACCGCCGTCGGCGCGTCGGTGATGATCGTCGCCGAGGCGCCGTCGCGGTGCGTCTCTCCGGGCAGCTCGGGCAGCGAACGCGCCGCCAGCGCCGGTGTCAGCTCGAAGCGCACGCGCGTCTTCTCCTGCGCCCGCCCGCCCAGCTCCTGCGGCGGCGCCACCGCAAGGAACGCACCCGCGACGATCACGCCGACGCGGTCGGCCAACGCCTCCGCCTCATCCAGGTAGTGCGTTGTCAGCAAGATCGTCTTGCCGAGCTGCGCGAAGCCCCGCACCACATCCCACGTGTGACGCCGCGCCTCCGGATCGAACCCCGTCGTCGGCTCGTCCAGGAAGATCAGCTCCGGGTCGCCCGCGATGCCGATCGCCAGGTCGACCCGCCGCTGCTGCCCGCCCGATAGCGTGCCGCAACGCGCCCGGCGCTTTTCGTCGAGCCCCGCCAGCGAGATCAGCGCGTCCAGCGGCAGCGGATCAGAATAGAATCCCCGGAAGTGGTCGACCACCTCCTCCACCGTCAGCTCCGCGAACGTGTACGTCGTCTGCAGCACGATGCCGAGCCGCGCCCGCCACGACCGGTCGCCGCGCGCCGGGTCCATCCCGAGCACCGTCGCATCGCCGCCGCTTCGGCGCCGGTACCCCTCCAGGATCTCGATCAGCGTCGTCTTCCCGGCGCCGTTCGGGCCGAGCATCGCAAACACTTCGCCGTGCTCGATGTCCAGATCCATGCCGGCGAGCGCACGCACGGAGCCGTACTCCTTGCGCAGATTGCGGACGCTGATGACCGGCGCGCCATTCGACATGAGGGCCCCGTGCGGAGGTTCCCGCCCGTCCCGGCGATCCTAGCACGGGACGCACCGCGTCGCGTCATCCGAAAAGGCGACACGCGCCTCGACGTGTGAAGCGCCAGGTTCCCGCGATGGTGTATCGTTGTACGCCCTTGAAGAATTCCAAAAATGCAGAGCGCTGGACGGAGCCGCCCCTGTGTGTGACGATCACGATCATCCCGATGGAGGGCGCCGCCGATGACGGAACAGCCCGCGCCGTTACCCTCGGAGCCGGCTTCAGCTGTCGTGGACCGTGCCTGGAGAGAACGCGGATGGCCGCCGGCGGTCCTCGCGCGGGCGCGCGAACTGAGCATGTCCGACACCCTCGTCGAACGCTTGCTGTTCTGGAACGTCCCTCTCGATCGCATCGAAGATGAAATTCGCTGGGCCGGCCAGCTCGCCAATGGGACGATCCGCTTTCGCCAGCTGACCGTCGCCGACAACGACGAGTTCTGCGCGTTGTGGGCAAACTCCCCCGAAGAGATCGGCGAGTGGGACGTGACCGCCGAACGCGGCCCGAACGGGTTCGCCCAGTTCGAGCTCCAGGAGCGCCCGGTGCTCAATGGCCTGTTTGACGGGGGCGTGATAGTCGCGTGCGTGTCGTTCTCGCTCCGCCACACGCTCGTGGGAGGCGAGCGCATCTGGGTGCGCTACGGACAGGCCATGCGCGTCCACAAGGACCACCGCCGCCACGGCTACGCCCACTGGGTGCGCTCATTGCCGTGGGCTGTGGGCATCAACCACTCGACGCAGATCCAGTACGACTACATCCGCTCTCGCAACATGACGATGGAACAGTGGAATCGGAAGTACATGCCGAAGGTCGACAGCGTGCCCGTGCGCGAGGATGACGTCCCCGGCATCCCCGTGACGGTGCTCCAGTATCCGGCGCGCCCCGCGACGACCGGCTCGAGGGCCATTCGGCCGGCGCGGTACGACGACATTGAGCCGTGCGTGAGGCTGATCAACCGCACGCACTCCGGCCGCGACCTGTTTCGCCCCTACACGCCCGAATTCCTCGTTGACCGGTTAGACGCCGGGTTTCAGGACGCGGGACCGCGCGGCTGGAAGCCCTCCTACTCCCTCGCCAACCTCTACGTCGTGGAACGCGGCGGTGCCATCGTCGCGTGCGCCGGTCTCTGGGATCGCGGGCGTGACCTCCGCGAGCGCTGGCGCCATCGCGAAACACCTGAAGAGCGCGTGATCTCCGTCGCGGCCCTGCTCGACATCGGTTTCGCGGAGGGTCGGGAGCACGAACTGGTGGCGCTGATCGAGAAGCTCATCAGCGTCACCCACTCGCTGGGGCGCGACTACCTCGCCGCCCCGCTGGAAACGCTGCCGGGCGTCGAGGCGCTCTTGACGCGAAACAGGCCCGTGCGCGAGACGCGCTATCTGCAATGGCGCGGCGAGACACCGTCCATCACGCCGCCGGCGTATCTCGATCTCGTCTACTGGTAGTCGGACCGATCCGGCCATGGCGTCGATGCTGCCCGGGCGTCAGCGCGCCCGCGCCGCGGCATCACGCTGCCGCCCCATCCCCGCGCCGATCACCCTGAGCGCGGCCCCGTGCGGAACTCCGCGCGGCGAGAGCGGTTCAGCACTCACCCGTCCAACGCGACGGTCCCTGCACCGCCGTCCACGGTCACCGTTTGCCCTTCCCGTATCAGTCCGGTCGCGCCCTTCACGGCCACCACCGCCGGAATCCCGTATTCGCGCGCCGTGATCGCCGGGTGCGCCAGCGCCCCTCCGGTCTCCGAGATGATCCCCGAGACGATCGCGAATAGCGGAGTCCACGCCGGCGTGCTCATCACGCACACCAGGATGTCGCCTCGCCGCAGCCGCGCGCCGTCCTCGACGTTGCGGATGATCCGCGCCGGGCCCGTCACGACTCCCCGGCTCGCGGCTGAGCCGCGAAGCTGGTTTCTCGCCGGTTCCGGGGTGGCGACCGCCGCGCCGGGCGTACCGATCACGTCCGGCGGCACCACGTCATGCCACCGCTCCCATGCCTCCCTCCGCTCCGTCACCAGCGCCCGCAGTCCGCCCGCTGGGCCGTCCTCCATGTCCACCGGCTCGAGAAAGAACATATCGTCCGCGCGTTCGATCGCGCCCCGCTCCACGAGGGCCGCGCCGGTCCGGAGCAGCGCGCCGCGCACCTCGCCGGCCAGCACCATCTGCCAGTACGCCCGGTCCTCCCGGACGCGCACGTACCCTTCCAGGCGCCGCACGATCTTCGAGAACTCCTCGCGCTTCTCGGCGGACAGGCGCGCCTCGACCCGTTGCCTCGCGTCGCGCTTCCGCGCTTCGCTCCCCGCCGCCACCTCGGCTGGCGAAACGCTCCCGGTCGCCAGTTGCGCCCGGATCAGCGCGAGCGGCGCCTCGGGTCGGCTCGCGCCACGTCGGCATCACCAGCTCCCACCCCTGCGCGCGCGAGCCATGCCGGCCGATGAGCGCGTCGAACGCCGCGATGAACACCCCCGCGTCCGGCTCCTCCCGCAGCGATGCGAGAGCGCCGTCACCTCCGGCGTCCGCGATCAACCGCTCAACCGCCGGCGTCCGCCGCGCCAGTTCGGCCAGTTCCCAGATCTCGGCGTCGATTGCCTGCGTGGCGTTCTCGCCGCCCTGGAGCACCTCCAGCGCCACGAGCGGTGCCTCTTCGCCGAAGATCTCCTCCAGCACCGTGTTCAGTGCCATGCCCGGCTCGAACATGGGCGCCAGCGACGTAAACGTCTGATGGAACGCGTAGGCCCAACGTTCGCCGAGAGCAAGCAGTCCGGCACGATCGTCCCACTCCGCCAGCTCCCGGCACACACGCACGATGCGCGGACGGCAGAACTCCAGCCAGAAACGCTCGGCCCCACCGTGCTCCCGCGACACTTCGCGATACCGCAGGACGTTGCGCATCATCCGCTCGGGCTCGTACGGACTCTCCCGCGCGTACAGGAACGGCCCGGCGTACTGGAAGCGATAGAACACCGCCGGCGCTTCCATGCCCGCTTCTTCCCACGCGCGGTCCGCCCCGGCCACGCCGTGCCTGTGCAGCCAGAGTTCCAGCGGCGGCATCGGCGCGGGCCAGTGTTCCGTGTCGCGCAACCACTCGTGCGCCTCCGCCCCGGGGTACACCCACTCCACCGGGATCTCGAGTCCGCCGTCGCCACGCACGATCGAAGTACCGCCGCCGGTCATGCGTCGCTCCTCCACAACCGCTTGCGCCGCCGAGACGGGCCTGCCCACACCCGGCGCGAGAGCCGCTACGCCGGGTCGCCGGTGGACGGAAACAGCGTAGTCGCTCGCGACATGCCAGGGGTCCCGGTCCCAGGTCGACCACCGCTCCGCGAGTTCGAGCCCCGCGTCGTCCGCCATTTCGTCGTATTGCTCGACCGTCAGCCGCCGCGGCATCACCTGGAAGCCCGCGATCACCACGCCGCCCGGTCGGAGGTGGCGCGCCAGATTGGCCACGACGGCGCTCTCCGTCCCCGGCGTCAGGAAGATCATCACGTTGCCCGCCAGCACGATCGCGTCGAACGACTGCTCCAGGTCAACGCTCGAGAGGTCCGCCAGCCGCCAGTCCACGTCGGGTGCCTTCCCTCGCGCGGTCGCCAGCATCTCCTCATCTATGTCGACGCCTACAACGGTGCAACCGCGCCGCGCCAGCTCGCGCCCGACCCGGCCGGTGCCGCAGCCGGCATCGAGCACCACCTCGGGTGCAAAACGCTCGACGAAGCTGGCTTCCCCGTGCACGTCCTCGCCCGCGGCGGCGCGCCGCTCGTAGGTCGCGTCGTATGCCTCGCCCGACACGCGTCGCGACTCCAGCCAGCGGTTCGATGGGTTACCTGTCATGCCGAATCATACGCCGGACGGGACGCGACCCGGCACGCCGTGCGCTCCCGGGCCGCGATCGCAGCCACCCCACCGATCCGCCAGCATCAGGCGACGGCGCTGCGGAAGCGGCTCGTCGCCAGCGCGAACAGCAGCCCGGCCAGCGGCAGCAGGATCGCCAGCGCGAGCAGGATCGTCACGCTCACGCTGTGGTCGCTCGCCGCGGCGGGACCGTTGAGCAGTACCCGCATCGCGTTGATCGCATATGTCACCGGATTGCCCCGCGCGACCACCTGCATCCAGTGCGGCAGGAGGCTGATCGGCAGTTGGGCCGAGCTCGTGAACAAGAGCGGCAGCGTCAGGAAATTCCCCAGCAGGAACGTCGCTTCCGTGCTCCGCGTGGCGAGCGCGATCACGATGTTGAACGCCATCAGCACGAGCGCGAACAGCATCGCGATCGCCAGCGCCCCCAGCACCCCCGCGACGCCGTAGTGGAACGAGACGTGCGGCGACTGGAAGCTGCCGATCGCAAACCCGATGAGCACCACCAGCACGATCTGCAACGTCATGCGCGTCAGGTCGCCGAGTACGCGCCCCAGCAGGATCGCCAGGCGATTGATCGGCGTCGTCAGGAGCTTGTCCAGGAAGCCGCTGTCGATATCGACGATGATGCCCACGCCCGACTGGCCCGCCCCGAACAACACCGACTGCAACATCACCGTGGGGATGAAGAACTGGAGATAGCTCACGTTGCCGAAGTCCCGCGCCGCACCCGGAAAGTTCACGATGCGTGAGAACATCTGGCCGAACAGCACGAGCCAGATCAGCGGCTGGATCAGCGAGAACACGACGATCGTCGGCTGGCGCGAGAGCCGCTTGATCTGCCGCACGTAGAGCGGCTTCGTCTCACTCGCGAGCTTCGCCAGCCCGCGCGGCATCGCGTCCGCCCGCACAAGGCTCGCCCCGCGCGGCGCAACAGCAGCTTCCTCCGCCATTCGGGCCTTCCCTTCTCCTAACGGCGACGGCCGGGACGCACGGGCCCCATGCCCGGTCGCGCGAACGCCTGGTTGCGCCAGTTCTGCACCGGCGCGTCCTGGCGAATGCGCTCTCCCGTCTTCTTCAGGAACACGTCATCGAGCGTTGGGCTCGTCAGCGTCATTTCGTCAACGTAGATCCCCGCCTCGTCCAGCGCCCGCACGATGCGCGGTAGCGACCGCCCCCCTCCCGACGCCGTCACCACCAGCCGATCGTCGACCTCGCTGACCGCAGTGACGAACGGGTGCCCCCGCAGCACGGCGCCTGCTCGTTCGCGCTGGCTGCGCTTCTGCTCCTCCCCGCCCTTGAAGGCGAGACTGATGATGTCGCCTCCCAGCTCGCCCTTCAACGCGGCCGGACTGTCGCACGCGATGATCTTCCCATGGTCGATGATCGCCAGCCGGTCGCACAGGTGGTCCGCTTCCTCCAGGTAGTGCGTCGTCAGGAAGATCGTCAGCCCTTCACGCTTGTTCAGGTCTTCCAGGTAGCTCCAGATCCCGGCGCGGTTCTGTGGATCCAGTCCCGTCGTCGGCTCGTCGAGGAACAGGAGCTGCGGCCGGTGGATCAACCCCGTCGCCAGGTCCAGGCGCTTGCGCATGCCGCCCGAGTAGGCGCCCGCCGGCCGGTCCGCATCCGCCGCCAGGTCGACGAGCTCGAGCAATTCGTCCACGCGTCCGCGGAGCACGCCCGAATCAAGGTGATAGAGCTGGCCCTGCAGCGTGAGGTTTTCCCGCCCGGTAAGCTCGTCGTCCACGCCGACCTCTTGCGCGGCGTACCCGATCAACGTCCGGATCAGGTTCGGGTTCGAGGCGACGTCCGTGCCAAACACGCGGGCGCTGCCGCTCGTCGCACGCAGCAGCGTAATGAGGATCTTGATCGTCGTCGACTTTCCCGCCCCGTTCGGCCCGAGAAACCCGAAGAACTCGCCCTCGGCGACATCGAACGAGATGCCGCGAAGCGCCTCCGCGCCGTCGGGATACGTCTTCGTCAGATCGCCGACCTCGATTACCGGCATTGCGGGTCATCGTATCCAGCTTCGGCCGGCCGTACGTTCACGCGGGCCTCTCCTCGTCGAGCATCACCTGCGACGACGTCAGACAGCCATGGTAGCCGCGCCGTCCCCCCGCGGCCATCGCCAAGGCGCCTCGTTCCGCAAGAGTTGCAACCACCACCGTCATCCTTAACCGCTCGCCATCCTCAGCGCCTGTCATTCTCACGCGCGTCATTCTCAGTACCCGTCACTCTCACCGCCCTGTCATTCTGACCGCAGCGAAGGATCTCCCCCAAACCGCTGCGCCGCTTCGTCTGCCCCCGCGATCGTCCCCGGCGGGCGCCCCGACGCCCTCACCGTCCCGGACCGCCCGCGTGAATATGCGCCAACGTGGCGCGTAATCAGTCATCGGAGATAATCTCCGCCGGGGCGCCCGGACTTCCTTTACGTCGTCGCCGTCTCATCGAACGCGTGGCCCGGTGGCCGGTGGCGGCGCGGACCGGGCGCCGAAGATTACCGCTCTGAAAGGTGGCAACCCGTGTCCCACGTCCAGACAGTCCTCGGCCTCGTGAGCGGCGAGCGCCTCGGCGCCACGCTGAGCCACGAGCACGTCTACGTCTTCATGGGCGAGGACAACCACCACTATCCGTGGATGTTCGACATACCGGCCACGCTCGAGCGCGCGATCGAGGAGCTGCGCGAAGCGAAGGCCGGCGGCATCGATACGATCGTCGACCTCACGACTCCCGACCTCGGCCGCGACGTGGAGCTGGTGCGCGAGGTCGCGGCCGCGTCCGGCGTGAACATCGTCGTCGCGACCGGCATCTGGCGCGACGTGCCGCGGTCGTTCTGGTCACGCGACATCGACAAGATCGCCGACATTTTCGTCCGTGAGATCGAAGTGGGGATCGGCAAGACGGACATCCGCGCAGGCGTCATCAAGGTCGCAAACGATGCCGGCGGCGTCACGCCCGAGGCGGAGCGCGTGCTTCGCGGCGCCGCGCGGGCGGCGAAACGCACCGGCTGCCCGATCAGCACGCACCACTGGGCGCCGGAACGCGTCGGAACGCGCCAGGTCGAAATCTTCGAGGATGAAGGAACGCCCATGGATCGCGTCTGCATCGGCCACAGCGCCGACACGACCGACGTCGGCTACCTCGAGTCGTTGCTCGACAGGGGCGTGTACCTCTCGATGGACCGCTACCCCGGCGCCGAAGGGCGTCCGGAGTGGCAGCAGCGAAACGAGACCGTGAAGTCGCTCATCGCCAATGGCTGGGCCCACCGCCTGATGCTCGGCCACGACTACGCCCCGGCGCCCGTCTCGGCCGCATCGAAACGCACGCAGCCCGCAGGCGAGGCGACGCGCTACCTGTTCGTATCGACCGTCGCGCTGCCCGCGCTCCGCCGCGACGGCGTGCCGGACGAGACCATCGACCTGATGATGCGCGACGTCCCCCGGCGATTTCTCACGGGAACGGCCGGGGACTGAGCCGCCGCCCTCAGCAGAGCCCGCGGCGCAGCACCGGTCCCTCCGATCGCGGCTGCGCGCTACAATCCGTGCTGGAAGACCAGGGGTTGAACATGCCGTCCTCCGCCGGGCAGTCGGCACGTCCGCGCAGCCGGTTCGACGCGCTGGCAGAGGCGCTGTCGCGTTCCGTGCCCCAACGGCTGCGCGCGATGGAGTGGGCCGCCGGCTACGGCGTGCTCGGCGTCGAGTTCGAGTCCGGCGACCTGCTCGCCCTGCGCCGCTTCCCGTACGGCACCATCGGCGCCTATTCGACCGTCTGGCACCGCTCCGCCGAAGGCGTCTGGCGCATGTACTTCGACGCCCCCCGCGCCGATCAGGCCTGTCCGCGCTACTTCAGCGGCGCCCTCTTCGACACCGAGCGGGCGTCGATTGAGCTGGACTGGCAGGACAACCGCACCCTCGAGGTCCGCGCGTCCAGGCGCCACCTGGTCGATCTCCGCTGGGCGCTGACACTCGGCTCCTCAACGCGAACATCGCTCCTCAACGGCATCTCCCGGCTCATGCCGTCGCGCTTGACCACCACGCCGGCCGCGCTCGACACCATGGCGCGCGGCACCGACATCTTGCTCGGTATGGGTGGATTCGCCGCCACAGGTCGCTCGCCGAACGGGCAGCACTTCATGCTCAGGCCGAAGTGGTTGGCCCCCGTCGCGTCGTCGTCCGCACGGCTCAACGGCGGCGATCTGGGAGCCATGGTCACCACGGGGCGCACAGCGACGCTCGGAGACTTCGTCATTCCGCGCCGTCCCCTGTTCGCGGTCGGCTGGGCGTTCTTCGACGCCGCTCCCGCGCCGGTCCAACCACTCAATCGGGCCGACGGCGACGACGATCAGGGCGAGCTCCTGTCCAAGTACGTCTGCCAGCGGCTGGTCTCCCGCGTCATGGAAGCAGCGCACCACGGCACCTTTGGCGGTGAGCGCACGTACGCGACGGTCCTGTTCATCGACATCAGCGGCTTCACCCGGCTGGCCGAGCGGTGCGAACCTGAGCGCGTCATGCAGATCCTCAACCGCAACCTGGACATCATCGTCGATACGATCTTCCGCTACGACGGCGCCGTGTTGAAGTTCCTGGGCGACGGCGTGCTGGCAGCGTTCGGCGTCCACCAGCGGCGCGAAGATGACGTGCATCGCGCCGCGATGGCCGCGCTCGAGATCCAGGCAAACCTCCAGGCAGCACAAGCCTCTATCGCGGAAGACGAACGGGTCGGCGTCGCGATCGGCCTGCATTGTGGCGATGTCGTCTGCGGCAACATCGGCCATCGCGACCGGCTGGACTTCACCATCATCGGCGACACCGTCAACGTCGCACAGCGCATCCAGACACTCGCGCATGCCGGCGAGACGCTCGTGTCGGGCGATGTGGCCGCCGCCGTCGCCGGTGGCTTCAAGCTTGAGGATGAACGCGAAGCGGCCGTCAAAGGACGCGACGAGTCGATCCGGGTCTACCGGCTCATCGACATCTCCTCATGAGCCGATCCGAGCGCACGCGTGCAGCGTCGCGAACAGCAGGCGGCAGCGGCATTCGGGATAGACCGCTTCGATCCTTCCTGAGCAATCGCCGGCAACAGCTGCGACGCGCCACGCGCACGCCGCATCCAGATCGACGCTAGACTGCTCCGGTGAGCGCCTTCGGAGCCTGGGTCGAGCGCGACGGACTGCCGGCCTTCGCGTATCGCGCCGACCCGCGCGAACCCGGTCCGGCACCCCCGCCGCCGTCACCGCACCAGCTGTTGGTCGGCAACCGTTGCATCCAGCTCTGCGCAACCGCCGACGGCACGGTCGGCCTCTGGGACGAACGCTACGGCGGCCGCTGGCTCACCCTCGGCGACCCGACCGGCACCGGCGCCTCGATCATCACCGAGGCCAGCAGCGAGCGCTGGGGAAGCGCTATCGGCGCCTGGCCCGCCGGCGCGCCGCCCGTCCGCACCTTTGGCCCGACCTGGTTCGAGGTCTCCTGCGAGTACCGCGGCTTGGCGCTCGAGCGCATGACGCTCTGTCCGGAAGGTGAATCGTCCTGGGTGCTCGTGCGCGTGCGGCTGCGCAACACCGGCCCCGCAGTGCGCCGCGTCGCACACCTCGAGTGGTGGGACGTCGTCCCCCGCTTCGTCAATCTCGGCGCGACACCGGCGCAGCGCGCAGATGACGCCGGCGCCGCGGTGCGCTTCGACGTCGACCCGCACGGCGACGGACTCGCCGCCCTGGAGCAACGCACGGAGGATGCCGCCGCGCTCGAGCGGCAGCGCTTCGCCCGGATCTTCGGGCCACCGCTGGCGCTCATCCTGGAGCCGCTCGGCGACACGCCGGCCCGCGCCATCCATTCGGACTCGCCTCACCCGGGCCTGGGCCTCGCGACCGAACTCGTCATCGCCCCCGGCGAATCGGCGACGCTCTGGTTCCGCTTCGGCGCTCAGGATGGCACCGCCGTTGCGGATCCTGCCGCGCTCTTCGCAAACTCCCTCGCGCTCCTCGGGCGCCGGCTGCCCCGGGCCACCGCGGACCACGCACCCGGCGCGGAGCGCGAGATCAGCTGGCACGCCGCGATCCTCACCGGCGGCGCCTGCCGCGACGAGCTGATCGGCAACCACACGCTGGACCAGGGATCGGCGTACGCGTACCGCATGGGCTTCAACGGCGCCGCGCGCGACCCCCTGCAGCACGCCCTGCCCCTCGTGTACACCGAGCCCGACCTGGCGCTTTCTGTCCTCCGCAACACCTGCGCGTGGGCGACGCCGGATGGAGACTTGCCGTACGCGCTCGACGGCGCCAAGCGCCCAACGACCGAGCTCTTCCAGCCATCGGACCAGAACCTCTGGGCCCTGTGGCTCGCCGCGGAGTACGCCGCCGCGAGCGGCGACCTCGCCGCATTCGACGCGCCGCTCGCCTACCATCCCGCGCACGCCGCGCACGCGGTGCCCCTTGCAGAGCACCTCCGCAGGCAGTTTGCGTGCTTCGCCGACGACGTCGGTACCGGCGAGCACGGCCACGTCCGCATGCGCAACGCCGACTGGAACGACGCCGCCATCGCGCTCTCCGGCGTCGAACGGCGGACCATGATCGAGCGCGGCGAGTCCGTGCTGAACTCCGCCTTTGCCGCGTGGGTGTTGCCCGTCTTTGCCGGCCTCTGCGAGCGCCTGGGCGACCCGGCCACCGCCGGCCGCGCCCGCTCGCTCGGCGACCAGCTGCGCGAGCGCGTCGCCGCCGAGTGGAACGGACGCTGGTACCGGCGCGCATACGCGCCCGGCAGGGGAGCCCTTGGCGACGATTCCTGCTGGCTCGAAGTCCAGCCGTGGGCGATCCTCTGCGGCGCCGCCGACGAAGCGCGCGCGCGCGAGCTGCTGGCCACGATCGATCGACAACTCCGCCGCGACTCGCCCCTCGGCGCCCGCCTGCGCTGGCCAGTGCCGGACGCCGGCGATGTCATGGGCCCGCCCGGAGAGGGCACCGCCGGCGGCATCTGGTTTTCGATCAACATGACCCTCGTCTGGGCCGCCGCGCGCGTCAGCCCGGACCTCGCCTGGGACGAATGGCGCCGCATGACGCTCGCCTCACACACGGACGCCTACCCCGAGATCTGGGAAGGCACACTCTCCGGGCCCGACGCCTACAACGCGCCCGAGTCGCCGCGCGCCGGCCACACCTGGCACACGCCCGTGCTCTCGATGCAGCAGTTCCCCGTCAACAACATGCACAGCCACTCGGCGCCACTGCTCGCGTACCTGCGGCTGCTCGGTGTCGAGCCCGCCCCGGACGGCTCCCTCCTCGTCGGCGACGGCGCCGCGTTCGCGAGCGAGGTCCTGCGCGTCGAATCCGATGGACACGGATCGATCAGGGCCAAGGGGCCGATGCGCGTGCACTCTCCGCACGCCCTCGTCGAGGGCGGCCCCGGGACGATCGACTGGTAGCGTCCGGCGGCTATGCGGGGGCTGCCGCCCCAAGGCAGTCCCGCGCCTCCTCGAGCGTGCCACAGCGCCGGATGGCGGCGCCGGCGATCAGCGCGCGGACCTCCCGGACCAGGTTGTCGGCCGCGGCGAGATCGCCCTCACCCGTCACGAGGCCATCCGAGTACCACGCCCGTGGCGGCTTCTGGTCGGCGAGCCAGCGCAGCGCCGGGCCGTCCACGACATTGCCGCCGGCGTGGCGGGGAGAAAAGAACTCGCTTCGATCGGCGACACTCCCACCCTCGGCGATGATTCGCAGGTAACCCGTCCGCTGCACTCCCTCGCTGCGCACGCCGGAATAGACGGCGACCAGCAGCGCCGGCACGGCCTCGAGCAGCCGGTCGATGTCCTCCACCGTCCAGCGCATGGAGGCAGATCCGTCGATGAGGAGCGTCCCTCCGGCGAGCCGGCGCCGCACCACGCGGCCGAACACGCGGCCATCCAGCAGGTAGCGGTGAGGGAAGGTCAGGGCGCTCCCGCTCTCGTCGGCGAGCAGTGCGCGCGAACGGCCGCGGGCGGCCGGGCGATTCATCGGCGCGCGTTCATGCGACAGGTCTCCCCACCGCGTCGCCTGGCCCCGCGACGGGATCGAAGTCATCCTGGCACCCGGCAGTGTGTCGATGAGGCGCGCTGCCTCGAGCGACGAACAGGCGTCCGACACGCCTTCACGTAGCACCCTCAGCGCCGCCAGCAGGCACGAGCGATGGCTGGGGCTGAGCGACCCGCAGATCGCCCTCCACGCCGTCTCGTCGTCCGAGCCCTGGAGCGCCAGCACCACCCGCGCACGATCGCGGGGAGAAGCGCCGTCGACAAGCGCGATATCGACGTGCGGCACCGTCGCGACGCCGAGGGCGGCGGCCAGCAGTCCGATGCGGCCGTCCTCGGCGAACATGTAGCTGAGCCGGTGCCGCTCGGCTACACGGGCGCGCCGCGGAGAGAAGCGGACGTGCGCCTGCTCATGCGCTCGGACAAGCGCGTCGTGCCGGTCATCGCCGAGCGGCACGCGCATCTCGCGCGCCGTCAGGTCGACTTCACCGCGACCGGCGTCGACGGACCAGCCGCCGGGGTCTACCGCTTGCGGGAGGGGATACGCCATGGCACGTGCTCTCTCAGACCGAGCTGGCGCGCGGTGAGCACGTCCTCGGCGCGGTCGTCCCACACCGCCGCGGCGGCAAGCTCGTCGGAAAGCGAGTTGCGCAGGCGCCGGTACTGCATGAACTCGCGGTAGGTGATGGTCAGCGCCGGGTCGCTGTAGCAGCGCAGTAGGAAGGCCCGCTCGTCCGGCTGAAGTCCCGACAGCGCATCGGGGTGCGGCTCGTCGACCCGCAGCACGAGCGAAAAGCGGTCGCGAAGCCCCGCCGGCAGTGACTTCGGTGCGCCGTTCATCGTCGCCATGGCGCGAAAGTCCGGAGCGGGGCGCACCGTGCGCCCATCGGGGATCGTCAGCGCAGCGACTTCCGGGTCGTCGAGGATCGCGTGCAGCACGAAGGCGACGCCGGGCGGCGCCTGGTCGATCTCGTTCAGGACGAGCCCGCTACCCGGCGCCGACCAGGCCAGCAGCGCCGGCCCGTCCTGCCAGGCGAACCCGGCCTTTCCGCGTGGCACAAACATGCCGACGAGTTCGGCGACCGCGGTATCCGCCGTGAGCGTCACGTTGAAGGCCGCGCGATCTCCGGCGGACAGCACGCTGTTCGCGAGATGCGTCTTGCCGACTCCCGGAGGTCCGTGCAGGAGGACGTTCGCCTTCGGTTCCGCCTGAAGCACGCTCAAGATCTCGCGCCAATGCATCCTCTGCCCCCATCGAGTTCCACGCCGGACTGCTCACCGCAACCGCTCGCGGAACACGACTGTACGTCATCAGGGGCACGCCGTGCGTTATGTCACAAAACTATCTTTGGGGCGATCGGCGGTTTCGCTCAAACCGCAATGGCAACGGCGCATCCACGATCAATTCGACCGCCAGCCGGTCGGCGAACGTCAGATCGACGGGGTCGACCGGCACACCGGCGAGCATGATCTCCGCCATCACGAAGCGCGGCCGGCTCGACCTGACGAGTCCCGGCAGCCGCGTCCGCAGGATGTGCGTCCAGACCAGGGCGACGGTGCCGGACATGGCGAACGCGGCCAGCAACGATGGGCCGCCGTCCCAGATCGGCGGCGTCCGGATCAGGAACGCCGCCGTCAGGTCGTCGCGGAGCGGACGGTGGAACCGCAGGTCGTCGCGATGCGTCTTCAGCGCCTTATAGGCTGGATCTCCGTGCACGCGGAACTCGATCACGGCGCGGTCAGCGAACCCGTCGGTCAGCCGTTCCGCAACCGGCTCCGCCAGCACGAGCTGGCTACGCGCGCACACGTCGAAGTAAGGGCGGAGGGCCGCGAAGACGCGCCTCTCGAGCGGCGAATCGGTGCTCTTGCTCTGTTTGTGGACATCGGCGAGGAGATCATCGAGCGGCGGGCGTGTGGTCAGCACCAGCAGGTCCGAAGGCGTCAGCTGCGACGGCTGGATCGACCGCCCGGGGTAGTTCAGCAGCAAGCCCCCGTACTCAAAGCCGGCCGGAAGGAGCAGCGCGCTGAGCTGCGCGAATCCGTCCGCGTCGCGGAGCAGATGCGGGCGTGTCCTGCCCTTCGGCTGATCCGACATGTGATACGAGAAGCGAAAGCAGCGGGCGACGGGCCGGGCGCGATTCACGAGCGCTTCTCCTTCACCACGAGCCGCACGGCGCGTCATCGCCTACCTACAGGTACCGGCGCGCGTACGCGTGCGCCTGCGCGATCACCGCGTCCACGCGTTCTCGCCCCGCAGACATCGTCCCGTCAACCACCGTGAGCGTCGGGATGATGTGCGGCGCGTCGTCCGCGAGCCGAAACTCGGTCTGTCCGAGCTCGTGGACGCCGGTGCTCCCCCGCGAAGGATCGCCCGCGCTCAGGTGCAGCCAGGACCGGTTGTACGCGGCGAAGACGTCCGGCCATGCCGCCGGCAGCCCCGCCTGCGACATCGGCGTCACCGCTCCCAGCGCGTCGTACCAGCCTTCGCCCGCGACCAGCAAGTCGGGGTGGCTCGCCTTCAGCTCGTCGCGCAGCGCGACAAGCCCCGCGTACAGGTCGTGCGCCGGGTCGTTGACCCACACGTGTTGCGTGTCGAAGAACACCGCCTCCAACCCGTACGCCGCGACCAGCGAGCGCACCTGCTCGACCAGGCGCCCGCGCCACGAAGGCGCACCCGGGTTGAGCCACGCCTGCCAGCCGGGGTCGTGCGCGCGGCTCGCGTCCCAGTCCGGGCGGTTCCCCTGGAACACCAGCCCGGAAGGCGACCGCAACTCCGCGGGCGCCCCCCACACCGCGTATCCGTGCGCATTCGTGTTCACGCAGTTGACGCCGAACATCGGCATCAGCCGCACGCCACGCTCCCGCGCGTGGGCGGCGAGCCGCGCGAATCCGTTTCCGCCTCCCAGCATCGGCTCGGGCCGGTAGTCGCCGTACTGCCAGTAGTAGCACCCCTCCCATCCCGGCAGGAAGGCCAGCACGCGCCTGCCGTCGATGCGCTCGCCGATATAGTCGATCGCCTCGCACATCGCCTCATACGTGTTGAAGGCGTACCCCGTCCAGTGCATGCCGTGGAGCGCCACGACCAGCGCGATCTCGCGCGCCCAGCCCGGCACGTCCGCGCGCGTCTCCCAGGGCTGCAGCCCGAAGCATGCCGCCGTGTGCGCGTCGTGCCGCCGCACGATGGCTTCAGGGTCGCGCGTGCGGCCGATGCGCCAGGGAGGCGTGGTGGTGGACGCCGCCATCTCGCTCGCCGCATCCTCGTGGATCAACTCCACCGCGATCCCGCCATCCGTTTGTCGTACCGCGAACCTCTTCGCCCGTACGCGGTCGTCGAGCGACTCGAAGTACGCGTACTCGCCGCCGGGAAGCTCCAGGAACACCAGCGCCGTGTGCGTCGTCGCCGGGTAGTGCACGACGGTGCCGTTGCGGTCCACGCCCTGGCGTGCCCAGCGGTGCCCCAGCAGCGTCGAGGTCGCAGGCAGCCCATCCACGATCAGCTTCGTGCAGCGGATCTTCCCGCCCGCGGACGCGGAGACCACCGCCGCGATGCCGTCGTCGCGCCGCGACGTCTCGATGCGCAACGACCCGGGCGCCTCCCGCTGCCCTCCGGCCCACGCCAGGCGATCGCCGCGCATCGCCGTGCCCGCGCTGGAGGCGAGGACCTGAGCGCCCGCCATCCCGTACGTGTTCTCGAACGTGATGACCTGCGCCGCGAGGCGCCAGCCGCCGGCATCGAACGTCGGGTCCCGCGGATCAAAGCTGAACTCCTGCATGCACGGGATTATCCACCCAAATCGGTGGCCGCGCGACGGCGCGACCGGCCAGCATCGGGTCGGCAGCGCCCACGGCTACCACCCCCGGCCCATCATTGACGCGATGCGGCCGACGCCCGATGATAAGGGAGCTTGAATGATTCGAGCGTCGGCCGCCGAGGGAGGGACGCCATGCCCAGACGCATGAAGCTGATCGCGGGCCTGTTGCCGGTGCTGGTCGGGGCGATGGCGCTCTCCGTCGCCTGCGGCGGCGGTACCGGCAGCAAGGACAAGACCGCCACCGCGGCAGCCAAAGGCGGCGCAGCGCCAACGGCTCAGGCCACGAAGTCGGCGGACGCCATCGACATCTCGGGCGTCGCCGAACTGCAGGACGGCTCGCTCGACATCGGCTCCGACATCGCCTACGCGCCCGTGGAGTTCCTGGACGAGGCCTCGAACCAGCCCGCCGGCCTCGACATCGACATCGCAAACGCCATGGCGGACGCGCTCAAGGTGAAAGCGAAGTTCAACAACGGCACCTTCGACGGACTTCTTCCGGCGTTGGACACCAAGCGGTACGACGTGATCATGTCCGCCATGACCGCGAGCGACGAGCGCAAGAAGACCGTCGACTTCGTCGAGTACTTCAACGCAGGCTCCGGCATCATCGTCGCGAACGGAAACCCCAAAGCCATCAAGAGCGCCGACGACCTGTGCGGCAAGACCCTGGCCGTGCAGGAAGGTACGGTCCAGGTTGACTTCATCGTCGGGGCGGCCGGCGCGCCGGGCGGACAGAACAAGAAGTGCACAGACGCCGGCAAGGGCGAGATCAAGATGCTCAAGTTCGGGACGGACCCGGAGGCCGTGCAGGCGCTCGTCGCCGGCCAGGCTGACGCCGAGATGGCCGACTTCCCCGTCGCCGCCTACTCGGCTCAACAGAGCAACGGTAGGCTCGAAGTCGTGCCGAACCAGATCGAGCCCGCGCCGTACGGCATCGCGGTGCGCAAGAGCAGCGCGCCGCTGCGTGATGCCCTGCAGAAGGCCTTCGACGCGATCAGGAAGAACGGCAAGTACGACGAAATCCTGAAGAAGTGGAACCTCGAAGCGGGTAAGCTCAGTTAACGCGCGGATGCTGATCGCGCGACCGCATGCCCGCCGGCCCAGGGCTGCACCCCGTCCGTCGTGATCCACGCGATCGCGCCGTCCCCGCTGTCGTTCGATTTCGGCGTTGTCCGCGAATTCCTCTTCAAGGACATCATCGTCGAGGCGGCGGTCCGGACGCTCTGGATCTCCTTGCTGGCCCAGGCCGCCGGGATCGGCCTCGGCGTCCTCGCCGCCGTCGCGCGCAACCTGCGGATGCCGGTGGCGAGCCAGGTCGCCAGCGTCTACGTCTGGTTCTTCCGCGGCACGCCGTTGTTGCTGCAACTGCTCTTCTGGTTTGTCGCCGTCCCGCAGCTCGCGCCGGCCGACTTCGGGATCGGGCCCCTGCAGTTTCACCACGACTGGTTCCTCTTCTCGCCGTTCCAGGCCGCCCTCATTGGCCTCGCCATCAACGAAGGCGCCTACATGGCCGAGATCGTCCGCGCCGGGATCGAGGCGATCGAATCAGGACAGATGGACGCCGCGAAGGCGCTCGGCATGACCAACCTGCAGGCCATGCGCCACGTCATCCTGCCCCAGGCGCTGCGCGTCATCGTCCCGCCCACCGGCAACGAGTTCATCTCGATGCTCAAGAACTCGTCGCTCGCGTCTGTCGTGTCCTACCCCGAGCTGCTCTTCGTCGCCCGCGGCCAGTACGCGCGGAACTTCTACGTCCTCGAGTTGGTGACGGTCGCCGGCATCTGGTACCTGTTCTTCACGTCCGTGTTCAGCGTCCTGCAGGCGGAACTGGAAGCCCGCCTGCGGCCCGACCGCGAGCGCCGCGGCCTGCTCGCCATGCTCGGCCGCGCCATCAGTCCACCCGTCGACTGGTACGGCGGGACCGGAGACCGCCGTTGACCGACGCAATGGTCCGCATCGAAGACGTGCATAAACGCTTCGCCGGCAGCGAAGTGCTGCGCGGCATCACCTTCGACGTAGGACGCGGCGAAGTCATCGTGATCCTCGGGCCCAGCGGCTCTGGCAAGAGCACCCTCCTGCGCCTGATCAGCCACCTCGACCGCCTCGACCGCGGCCGCATCTTCGTCGACGGACGCCTCGTCGGCTACGAGGAACGCGAAGGGCGCCTGCGCGAGCTGAGCGACCGCCAGGCGTCGGCCGACCGCGCCCAGATCGGCATGGTGTTCCAGCGCTTCAACCTGTTCCCCCACCTCGATGCTCTCGCGAACGTCATGTCGGCGCCCATGCGCGTGCGGCACATCTCCCGCCACCAGGCGGTCGCGCGCGGCGAATCCCTGCTCCGCCAGGTCGGCCTCGGCGAAAAGCTGCACGCCTACCCCTCGCAGCTCTCCGGCGGCCAGCAGCAGCGCGTCGCCATCGCCCGCGCGCTCGCCATGGAGCCCAAGGTGATGCTCTTCGACGAGGCCACATCCGCGCTCGACCCGGAACTCGTCGGCGAGGTGCTGGAGGTGATGAAGCTCCTCGCCCGCGAGGGCATGACGATGCTCGTCGTCACGCACGAGATGGGCTTCGCGCGCGAGGCGGCCGACCGCGTCATGCTGATGGACGCTGGCGTTGTCGTCGAATCCAACACCCCCGCTGAGTTCTTCGACCGCCCCCAACACGAACGCACCCGGTCCTTCCTGTCCAAGATCCTCTAGCGCCAGCGCCACCGTTCGGCGCAGGCGTGCCGGGTGGGCAGCGACATCGTGTGGTTGGCGGACGCCCGACATACCACTACGATCCCACCGGCGCTCTCCTTCCCGTGACGACGCGATCGCCGGGCGCCCGGGCTTGGCCGCGACACACGAAAAGTGCGGAACGAAATCGATCTTAGCTTCGATCTGCACAAAACCTGTCAGGGGAATGGCAGCATCGTTCGCGGGGACGCCCCGCCCGCACCGCCGTGCTTCACGGCGCACGCCCCGCATGGACGCCAAGCGAAGCGGCGTGATCCGCGGGCCGCGGGCGAGAGCGTCGGCCGCCGTGCAGCGCGCCAGCGGCCGGCCGCTGGTACGCTTGGATCCGCGGGCGGCGCCGGCGCACTCACGCCGGACAGCCGCTCCTCTGGGCCTGGGACATCATGCGTCCATCGACCACGCAGGCGGTGCGCAACAACGCCGAATGGTGCGCGACCGTCTGCGGCGCGCGCGGCCGGCCCGGCACGTTCTCGGAGCACCTCTGGGTCGGCGACCAGCCTCCACCCTATTACCCGGACATCATCACGCTCGCGCCGGCCTCCCCCGCGCGCGACGCCGCGCTGCGCGAGGCCATCGACCGCCACCGGTCGCACGGCGCGCGGCAACTGTCCGTGAAGGACAGCTTCGGCGACGCCGATCTCGCCCCCGCGGGATGTTCGGTCCTGTTTGAAGCGCGGTGGTTCGGCCGACCGGGGACGCGCGCGATCCGCACGGCCCGCGGCGGCGGCGAGCAGTGGACCGTCGTCCGCCGCGACGAAGACCTCGCCGCCTGGAGGAAAGCCTGGGACGCGAAGATCGTCGACACCGACCCCGTCTTCGCACCGGCGCTGCTCCAGGAAGAGGACGTGGTGTTCATCGCCGCAAGGGGCGGACGCGATATCGTGGCGGGCGCCGCCATCAACCGCCACGCCGGCGCCGTGGGCGTCTCAAACTTCTTCTCGCACGCGGCGAACGCCGCCGCTCACTGGTCGGAGTGCGTCTCCATCGCCATGGCCCGGTTCCCCGGCCTTCCCGTCGTCGGATACGCGCCGGGCGCGGAACTCGCGGGCGCCCTCGCAACCGGCTTCGACGCGCTGGGCCCGCTCCGCGTCTGGGTAGCGAAGTAGCGGCCGCCTGCTTGCCGCGTCTTCGCGCAGGCACAATCTCGCCTGCACGGACGAGCGCCCTCGCCGCCTCCCGCGAAGCTGGATGAGACAGGTTCCGGGCTCCGCCCTCCCTGCCGCGCCTCCCACCCGGACCGGCCCCCACGGCGGCCTTCCGTTTCTGGTACACTGCGGGCGTAAGTCCTCGCCGCAAGTCTTCCTGCCGCCTCGGTTCTTCCGCAGCCCACGACGACTACGCACAGAGGCCCGCTCATTCGATGAGCAGACTAGACACGTGCAGAACGTCGTGGGACGGCCGGCAACTCAGTTGTTGCCGGAAGCATCAGCCCTCGGCGACAGGAGGTACATCCATGGCAACCGGACAGATCAAGCGGCTCGCGCGCGACCGCGGGTTCGGATTCATCCGGCCGGACGGCGAGACGGAAGATGTCTTCTTCCACACGTCGGCCGTGCAGGGCGGCATCTTCGACTCCCTCGAAGAGGGCCAGATGGTCCAGTTCGAGAAGGGCGCCGACGAGCGCGATCCGCGCAAGACGCGCGCCCTCAACGTTCGCATCGCGAGCTAGCCACCGCCCGCAGGCGGACGATCGGCAAGGCCCGGAGGGATTCCTCCGGGCCTGTTTCGTTCTCTGCAGGTTGGCGCGCAAGCACCATCCCCGCGCCCCGGGCTGATGATTGACGCGTTCGTATGGAGCGAGCGCCGGCGCGCCTGTATGCTGCCGATCTGCGGACCGGGATCGAAGACGACAGGGGAGGGACCATGACGACAGCCGACGCCAGCCGGACAGCGCCCGCCGCCGATTTTCCCATCAGCTGGGACGATCCGGCGCAGCAGGACGCGGCCTGGTTCCAGGACGTGATGCACAACCCGCTGCCCGTCAGCCCGCTCACCGCGACGCTCTTCCAGCCGGCGTTCGCCGAAGGCGCGGGACGCAGCATCGCCCGCCTCATGCTCCCCGTGGACCGCATCGACATCTCCGTTCAGAACGGGTACGTCTACCTGTCTACCCACCCCATCTCGACCGACCCCGCCGTCATCGAAGCGCGGTTCCCGGAGGCGCAGCGCATCACCATGGAGCTCGGGCCCACCGTGCTCGAAGACTGGCGCACGACGTTCGAGCCGGACGTGCTCGCCCGCGCCCGAAGAGTCATGGACTTCCAGGCCGACGGCAAGAGCGCCGCCGACATCGCGCGTTTCGTCGTCGGCCTCAGGACCGACCTCGTTGACGTCTGGGACATCCACATGCGGGTGAACATTCCGCCCATGAGCGCCGTCTTTGCCCTGGAGGAGATCGTCTCCGGCGCGCTCGGCGAGGACGCCGTCGGCGATGCACGCCAGCTCCTGCAGGGATTCGACAACAAGTCCGTCGAGACGGGGCGCGCCATGTGGGCGCTCAGCCGCTGGATCCGCTCGCACGAGTCGCTCCGCGCCGCCGTGATGAGCTCACGCGTACGGGACGGCGCCCTCGAGATCGAATCGACCGCCGACACGCCCGAGTTCGAGAAGCGCTGGCAGGCGTTCCTCGACGCGTACGGCTGGCGCTCCGACCAGTTCTTCGAGCTCGCCCACAAGTCCTGGTACGAAGACCCGTCCACTCCGCTGACCCAGCTCAAGGGCTACCTGGGCATGGACGACGCGAAGGACCCCTTCGCCATCCACGCGCGGCACGCCGAACAGCGCGACGCGCTCGCCGGCGCCCTGGAAGCGCGCCTGCCGGACGAACTCCGGCCGGCCTTCCGCCAGATCCTGCAGATGGCCCAGCAGTACATCCCCATCGCCGAGGACCACAACTTCACGATCGACCAGAAGTTCACCGCCGTCTGCCGCCACGCGACGCTCAAGCTCGGGCGGAGGCTTGTAGACGACGGCGTGCTCGCCGATCCCGAGGACGTGTTCTACCTCACCTTCGACGAAGTCCGCGCGATCGCCGACGCCGCGTCTGCCGCCGGCCTCGCAGCCGCCGTGCGCCAGCGCCGGCGCGAACACACCAGGCAGGCGTCGATGCAGGCGCCGCTGATGATCGGCACACCGCCTCCCGCCGATGCGCCCTCCGACCCGATCGTGGCCAAGTTCTTCGGCGTCGGCCTCGTGCCGTCCGTGGACGCCAACGTCGTGACCGGCCACCCGTGCTCGCGCGGCGTCGTCACCGGCGTCGCGAAGATCATCCCCACCCTGGACGACGCCGGAAAGCTCCAGCCCGGCGACATCCTTGTCTGCCGCATGACCATGCCCGCATGGACTCCGCTCTTCGGCATCGCGGGCGCCGTCGTCGCTGATAGCGGCGGGCCGCTCTCCCACTGCGCGATCGTCGCCCGGGAATACGGCATTCCCTGTGTCGCCGGTACCGTCAACGGCACCGCCGTGCTGCGCGACGGCATGCGCGTTCGCGTCGATGGCGGCACGGGCATCGTGGCCGTGCTCACCGAACGGCCGCGGGGGTAGGCTCGAGCGCTATGTCCGCGATCCACTGGCTGGGCGATGACCGTTGCCACGACGACGAACTCGTCGGCGGCAAGGCGGCGAGCCTCAGCCGCCTCGCCGCTTCTCACACCGTGCCGCACGGCTTCGCCGTCCCGGCGCTCTCCGCGAGCGGGCCTCCCCTGCCCGCCCCGCTCGCCGCGGCAATCGAAGTGGCGTACCGCGCGCTCGCCGACCGCCACGGCGAGCCCGACCCGCCGGTCGCCGTGCGCTCCTCCGCCGTCGATGAGGACGGCAGCGACGCTTCGTTCGCCGGCCAGCACGACACCTACCTCAACATCCGCGGCACGGAGGCCGTGATCCAGGCCGTGCAGCGCTGCGTCCTGTCGGCCGCCTCCAGCGAGGCGCTCGCCTACCGTGCGCAGCGCGGCCTCGCCCTGGACGACGTGCGCATCGCCGTCCTCGTGCAGGAGCTCGTCGCGTCGGACGTGTCAGCGGTCGCCTTCAGCGCGAACCCGCTCACGGGCGGCCTCGACGAAATCATGATCAACGCCAGCTGGGGCCTTGGCGAGAGCATCGTCGGCGGCACCGTCACGCCGGACACGTTCGTCGTGACCAAGCAGCGCACGGAGATCGTCTGGAAGGCCGTCGCCCTCAAGGAACGCATGACCGTGCTCGCCGAGTCCGGCACCCTCGAAGTCGAGGTGCCGCCGGACCTGCGCTCGCGGCCGAGCCTCGACGACGCGCGGATCCTCGAGGTCGCCCGCCTGGTCACGCTGCTCGAAGCGACGTCGGGGTTCCCTGTCGATATCGAATGCGCCATCGCCCGTGACACGCTGTTTCTGCTGCAGTGCCGCCCCATCACCACCCTTCGATGAGCGCTCGATGACCTCCGCGCCGCGGAAGGCCTCCCCGAACCGTCCCGACATGCGGCTCGTGCTCGCCGTCGCGTCGCTCGGCGCCGTGCTGGCGCCGCTGAACTCGACGATGATCGCCGTCGCGCTGCCCGAGATCCGGCGCGACTTCGCGCTCAGCCACTCCACCGTCGGCTGGCTCATCTCCGGCTACCTGATCGCCATGGCGGTCGCCCAGCCGCTGGGCGGCAGGATGGGCGACCAGCTCGGCCGCCGGCGCGTGTTTCGCTGGGGTCTCATCGCGTTCTTCGCGCTGTCGGTCGGCGCCACCGTGGCGCCTAACTTCCCGCTCCTGGTAGCCATCCGCATGGCGCAGGCGGTCGCCGGCGCCGTCCTGGTCCCCACCGGCACCGCGATGCTCCGCGCGCTCGCTCCGCCCGAGCAGCTCGGGCGGCTCAACGGGATCAATGGCTCAATCCTTTCGGCCGCCGCGGCTGCGGGCCCGCTCCTCGGCGCGGCTGCGCTGGCCCTCGGCTCGTGGCGGCTGCTCTTTCCGCTCAGCCTGCCACTCGTTATTGCCGCGCTCGTCCTGCTCGAGCAGCTCGATCTCCCCGATGAGCGTCTGCCGGCCCGCACGCCGGTCGATTGGATCGGAACGGTTCTGTTCGTGCTCCTGCTCGCCGGCGTCACGTTGCAGCTGTCGGTCTTGCGCGAGCCCGATGGCGCCATCCTCCAGGTCGTGCGCTGGACGGCGCTCGCCGTCGTGGCCGTAGCGTTCACCTGGCGCCAGCGCGTCACCGCCGTGCCCGTCGCCGCGTGGAGCCTGTTCCGCGTGCGCTCGTTCAGTGCCGCCACCGCCTGGATGTCCCTCACGAACCTCACGATGTACACCACGCTGCTCTTAATCCCCTTCTTCGTGCGCGACGTGCAGGGGAAGAGCACGCAGCTCTCCGGGCTGCTCCTCGGCGCGATGTCCGTCCTCGTGATGGTCGTCTCGCCCGTCGGTGGCCGCCTCTCCGACACGTTCGGACGGCGTCCCCTCGCGCTCGGCGGATCGGTCGTCGCGCTCGGCGGCTCGCTGGCGCTGCTCGCGCTCATGCGTGCCGATACGCCGGCCCCTTTGCTCGCGCTCGCGCTGGCCGGCATTGGCATCGGCCTTGGCCTCGGAATCGGGCCAAGCATCAGCGCCGCGGTCGAATCCGCCCCCAGGGCGATGGCCGGCGCCGCGTCCGGCACCAGTTCGATGATGCGCTACGCCGGCAGCATTCTCGGCGCCGGCCTGCTGGCCGGCCTGCTCAGCGACAGCGCCCCCGGCGCCGCGGACCTCGCCATGTTCCGACTCGTCGCCGGCGCCACCGTGATCACCGCCGCGCTCGCCGTCGCCTCCGCCCCGTTCATCCACACCATGCCCGCAGTCCAGGTCATCCCTCTGCGCGACGCCGCCCCTGAGCTGCGCGCGGGCAGCCCCGGCTGACGCCCGGCAGGGCGCGCATCCCTGGTCCGCACGACAAGGTGACTTCCCGATCTCGAGCGTGGCGTCAAGCTGTCGCCGGATCCGCTCATCGGTACGCGCTATCCTGTCGGCACCCTCAGGGAGCAGCGTCGCCCTCCGCGGCGGAAGGTGGAAGATCGCGTGCGGCGACCGGCGTCCAATTCCGGACAGAGCATGCTTGAGATCGCGCTGACGGTGGCGGTCCTGGCCGTCGCGCTCTTCTTGGCGACCGCCTTCGTCATACCGAAATTCGAGTCCGGCCATGCCGTCACGCCCACCGAACGCTACCTGCGTGCCGCCGCCACGCAGCAGGCGGAGGCCTACATCGAATCGGTTGCCACGCAACAGGCCGGGGCGCCCGCCCCGGAAGCGGCTGCGGACCCCTCGCGGGACGGGCGGCAGATTCCATCTCCGCGGGGCTTCGTCGCCGCGAGCACCCGCGGCGAAGGCATCACCTACGCCGTCGGGCTGGCCGCATTCATCGCCGCGCTCGCATTCGGCGCGTGGATCGCCCTCCGGACCACAGAGTAGGTCTCGCGGATCCGCGCTTCGCTCGCGCCCGGCTACGCGGCGGCGGGCAACGCGCGTGGCGACGTGCCGCGCGGCGCCGCTTCGCTGAACAGCGCCAGCGTGAGCGCGTTTCGCCCTTCGTCCGCCATCTCGATGAAGCGCGCGCCGATCCGATACACGGGCCGCTGGCCGGCGCGCTCGACGAGCCGCGCATTCACGACCACGGCCAGCGCCGGCACGCCCGTGCGATCCGGCAGCTCAACGTTCAGCGCCACGTGCTGGCCCAGCGGCATCGCCGCGCCATGGTAGAAACTGAGACCTTCCGGGTTGATGTCGGCAGTCTTCGTGTCCACCGTCGTCGTCCCGCCCAGCTCGCGCAACCGTACCGGCATCGCGCGCTCGAAGCGGTATCCGCTCCGCCGATGGGCGCGCCGCAAGACCGCCCGCACGGCCAGCCCGACGACCCCGGCGTTGTAGATCGCCCAGAGCGCCGTCAGCGCGAGCGCAAGCCGCTCCGACCCCGTTGCTCCCCCCACGGCGATCATCCACCCCGCCCACGCAAGCGCCCCCGCGCTGGCGATGATGATCAGCACATAGGGCATCGTCAGGCGTAGCTCGGCCGCGCGGTCGTCGAGCTGCGCCTTGCGCGTCACCTGGAACTTCAGCCGCCGCCGCGTCAGCAGCGACGCCGACGCGCGCACGAACGCGAACGCCTTCAGCAGGTTGAATCGCTCGGTGTCCAGGTACCGCCCGTACCCGCGGCCCGCCAGGCTGTTCGCCAGCAGGCCCAGCAAGAAGTACGGCGCGAAGTGCGCCAGGAAGTCCCACCCGAACGCCCGCATCGGAAGGATCCCGGTGCACAGCACCACCAGCGGCGTCGCGATCAACACGAGCTTCTGGAACGCCCCGAAGTACGTGCTCATCGATGCCCAGTAGCTCAAGCGCTGCCGGACCGAAAGCCCGCGCGCCCACAGCGGGTTGTCGCGTCCCCGCAACACCTGCATCGCCCCCTGCGCCCACCGCTTGCGCTGCGTCAGGAACGCGTCCAGGTCGTCGGGCGCGATGCCCGTCGCCAGCACCTCGTTGTGGTACGCGGTGCGCCACCCCGCCTTGTGCAGCTTGATCGTCGTGTGAATGTCTTCGGTGATGGTCTCCGTCGCGATCCCCGCAATCGAGTCGACCGCCGATCGGCGCAGCACCGCGTTGCTGCCGCACCAGAACACGGAGTTCAGGCGGTCCTTGCCCGGCTGGATCACCCGGTAGAACAACGCCTGCTCGTGCCAGCGTCCCTCCGTCTCCGGCCCGGGCGTCCCTGCGTGCTGGATCGAGTCGACGTTGTAGAACTCCTGCGGCGTCTGCACCAGCGCCACCCGCTCGTCCGCGAAGTACCCAAGCGTGTGCTCCAGGAACTGCGGATGCGGCACGTGGTCCGCATCGAACACCGCGATGAACTCCCCCGACGTCCCCCGCATGGCGTGGTTGATGTTGCCCGCCTTCGCGTGCTCGTTGTCATCGCGCGAGATGTAGCGCGCGCCGAGACGCTCCGTGAGTGCGCGCACCTCGCCGCGGTGCCCGTCGTCGAGCACGTACGTCTCGTGCGGGTACCGCATGTTGAGCGCACCGAGGATCGTGCTGCGGAGCAGCTGAAGGCTCTCGTTGTACGTCGTGACATAGATGTCGACGCTGAGCCCCGCGGGGGCCGGGTGCGCCGTCGGTTGGGGCACCCTCCACGTCATGAACACGAAGAGCGCAAAGTCGACGAACCCGAGCACTTCGGCAGCGAGCAAGGGCAGCGCCAGCCACAGCGCGTGCAGGTTGAGCGTCCACCCCACGCGCCAGACCAGGTAGTACGCGCCGTACAGAAGGAAGCAGAGACACACCTCCCGCACCAGCAGTTCTCGCGACGAATGGCTGAGCCCGGAGCCCCGCATGTATCCCTCCGCGTCGAGTATCGGCGGCGCGCGGCAGGCTCATGAGGGTTTACACCTAGGGGCTCCGAATGCCGACCGAGCGAGAAACGGCGCCGCGGAGGCCTATCCCGTCCGCGCGTCCAGCCAGCGGGCGATGTCCGCCAGCACCTGGCCCTGCTCTGGTTCGTTCAGGATCTCGTGGTACAGGCCTTCATACATCTCGAGCGTCTTGTCGCCCGAAGGCGCCCGCCGGTACAGCTCGCGGCTGCCCTCCGGGTCCGCCAGCAGGTCCTCCGTCCCGTGCATGATCAGCAGCGGCCCCTGCGCCTCTTCCATCCGTTTCTCGATTGCCCGGACCGCCCGCACCATCGCGCTGAGCGTCCCTGCGGGCATCTTGCCCCGGAACACCAGCGGGTCGGCGTCGTACGCCGCTACCACCGCCGGATCACGGGAGACCGTGCCCGCATCCAGCTTGCGCAACGGCAGACTCGGGAAGATCCGGCCGACGAGAGCGAGCACCGCTGTCATCAACCGCGTGCGACGCCCGCGCATGGTCAGCACCGCGCCGCTCAGCATCACGCCGTCGGCGTCCGCCCGCCGCGTGACGCCGCGCAAGGCGACGATCGTGCCGCCCATGCTGTGCCCCAGCACGAACAGCGGCACCCCCGGCGTCCGCTCTCTCGCGCGCGCAACGAACGCATCCAGGTCGTCCAGGTGCTGAGCGAAGCTCCGCACCAGCACCCGCTCGCCCTCCGACTTGCCGTGTCCGCGCAGGTCGAACGCGTGCACCGCGTACCCGCGCTCAACCAGCCACCGGCCGACGTGGTCGTACCGCGAAGAGTGCTCCGCGTATCCGTGGACGAGGACGACGCTCGCGCGCAACGCCGCAGCCGGCAGCCACCGCTGCTCAAACAGCCGCAGACCATCGGGCCCGTCAAACCACCCCGCCTCATGGCGGACCTTCGGGACGCCTTCCTCGATCGGCTGTCGCATCCCGGGGATTGTGCCAGCCGATGGACGATCGCGCCATCTCTGCGCGCGCCACCGGCAACGCCGGGTCCTGGCCCCGCGGCACCGCCGCCGCGAGCCGCCTCGGCGCGATCAGCCGGTAGCTGTCGCAGATGAGTTGCGCCGTCTCACCCCAGTCGATCGAATCAAGGTCCAGGCGCTGCCCGATCCAGCCCTTCGCGCCCAGTTACGTCGGTACGAAATAGCGCTCCGGGTCCATCCGCAGCAGGACGTCCTGGTCGCCCGGCGCCGTCTTGCAGTTCAGCGCGACCCGGCCGTCGCCGTGATGGTCCACGAGGTAGTACGCGAACGTCTTCCCGCGTACGCGAAAGGCGATGTGCCGCTCCCCGTCGCACGTTGCCTCCGGCAGCGCGAGGCAGATCTGCGCGAGCCTCGCACGGCGCTTCGGGGATTCTGCGCTGTCTCTCATCACGCACGATCTAAACGATCGACCGGAAATGGCTCGGGAGTGTACCATGGCGCCGGAGAGCAGCATCGGTGCGACGGAGGCTTCAGAATGACGACAGCCAACCCGCGATATTCGTCTGTATTCGGGTTCGTTACTTTTCTCCGGCTTGCGGCAACGGCATTTGCGATTGCGACAACGATTGCAATTCTCTATCTCGTCAATGAGGTGCCAGACTGCATCGAGCTTACGACGCGCCTGAACGACTGCACCGACCGCACGAACTACATTGCCTACCTAGTCGCCAGCGGGATCTCGGCATTCTTCTTCACGCTAATCCTTTTCTCGATCGCCTATGCCTTGGACTTTCTCGCCCGCGCCGCTGGCTTTGCACCGCACCCTTTCGTGGATCAGGCGTCCCGGGCGGCGGCTTTGAATCAATCACGTATGGTGGATGACGGCACGCCCTCTTCCCAGTCTAGCGACGGTGAAGGCGCAGCGCCCGGTGCGCCCGAATACGCCGTTCATAAGCCAGCTGGTGCGCCGGCAGCGGTCGCATCCTGACATTCCGGTGTCAGCAGTAATCGGCGGCCGCGACGCCCGGCGCGCCCGCCGGAGGCGCGGCATCGGCTAGACTATCAGTCCGAACGTTTGTACTCCGCGGGCCACATGAACGCTCTCGACAACTTCCATCCCGCCGTCCGCGCCTGGTTCCAACGACGCTTCCCGGCGCCCACCGACGCCCAGCTCGAGGGCTGGCGCGCCATCGCCGCCGGCCGCGACGCGCTGATCGCCGCGCCCACCGGCTCCGGCAAGACGCTCACAGCGTTCCTCGCCAGCGTCGACTCCCTGCTCACGCGAGGGCTCGCCGGCGAAATGCCGGACGGCATCGACGTCGTCTACGTCTCGCCGCTTAAGGCGCTCAGCAGCGACATCGAGCGCAATCTCGTCGAGCCGCTCGCCGGCATCCGCGATGTCGCGCGCGAGATGGAGCTGGCGCCTCCCGACATCCGCACCGCGCTCCGCACCGGCGACACGACGCAGGCCGCGCGCGCCGCCATCCTGCGCCAGGCGCCGCACATCCTCATCACCACCCCGGAGTCGCTATACCTCATGCTCACCGCCGAGCGCAGCCGCCAGCTGCTCCGCAACGTGCGCACTGTGATCGTCGATGAGCTTCACGCGCTCATGCGCGACAAGCGCGGCAGCCACCTCATGCTCTCGCTCGCCCGGCTCGATGCGCTCTGCGAGCGGCGGCCGCTCCGCATCGGCCTCTCCGCGACGGTCCATCCGATCGAAGATGCAGCCCGCTTTCTCGTCGGCAGCGACGCGCCGGCGCCGACGATCGTGAACGTCGGCCACCGCCGCGACCTCGATCTCCTCGTCGAGGTGCCGCCCACCGATCTCGGCGCCGTGCCCACGCACGAGCAGTGGGGCGAGATCTACGACCGCCTGGCGGAGCTGATCTCCGAGCACCGCACGACGCTTGTCTTCGTCAACACCCGCCGCATGGCGGAGCGGGTGGCGCACAACCTCGCGGAGCGCCTCGGCGAAGAGCACGTCTCCGCTCACCACGGCAGCCTCTCCAAGGACCGCCGCCTCAAGATCGAGCGCCGGCTCAAGGACGGCGAGATGCGCGCCATCGTCGCGACCGCCTCGCTGGAGCTGGGGATCGATGTCGGCACCGTCGACCTCGTCTGCCAGATCGGCTCGCCGCGCGCGGTCACCACCTTCCTGCAGCGCATCGGACGCTCCGGCCACGCCCTCGGCCTGACATCGCGCGGCCGCCTCTTCGCCACGTCGCGCGACGAGCTGGTCGAGTGCGCCGCGCTGATCCGCGCCGTCCACGCCGGCCGCCTCGACCGCGTCGAGCCGCCGACCGCGCCGCTGGACATCCTCGCCCAGCAGATCGTCGCCGAGTGCGCCACGCGCGAATGGCGCGAGGATGAACTGTACGCCGCCTTCCGCGCTGCCACCCCGTACGCGTCGCTCTCCCGCAACGACTTCGATGAGGTCGTCGAGATGCTCAGCGAAGGCGTGGCGCCGAGGATCGGGCGCGCCCGCGCCTACCTTCACCGCGATCGCATCAACGGCACGCTGCGCGGCCGCCGCGCGGCGCGCATCACCGCGCTCACCAGCGGCGGCGCCATCCCCGAGGTCGCCGACTACCGCGTCGTGCTTGACCCCGACGAGACGTTCATCGGCACCGTGAACGAGGACTGGGCGATCGAAAGCATGGCCGGCGACATCTTCCTGCTCGGCTCGCACTCCTGGAAGATCCGCCGCATCGAGTCGGCGCGCGGCGTGCTGCGCGTCGAGGACGCCCAGGGCCGGCCGCCGTCCGTGCCGTTCTGGCTTGGCGAAGCGCCCTCCCGCACCTGGGAGCTGTCCGAAGAAGTGAGCCGCCTCAGGCGCGACGTCGCCGCCCGCATCGATGACGATCAGGCCGACGTCGTCTCCTGGCTCGTCGAATCCTGCGCGCTCGGCCGCGAAGCCGCCTTGCAGATGGTCGAATACCTCTCCGCGCAACACGCGGCGCTCGGCCTCGTACCATCCGACACCGACGTCGTCTTCGAGCGCTTCTTCGATGACGGCGGCGGCATGCAGCTCGTCGTGCACGCCCCCTTCGGCGGGCGCGTCAACCGCGCCTTCGGTCTTGCGCTCCGCAAGCGCTTCTGCGTGAACTTCGACTTCGAGCTGCAGGCCGCCGCCACCGACGATGCCGTCGTGCTCTCGATGGGCCCGCAGCATAGCTTCCCTCTCGAAGACGCGTTCCACTTCGTGCGCTCGAACGTGCTCCGCGAATCGCTCGAGCAGGCCATGCTCGTGGCGCCGATGTTCGGCGCCCGCTGGCGCTGGAACGCCACCCGCGCGCTCTCCGTGCTGCGGCAGAACGGCGGCAAGAAGGTGCCGCCCGCCATCCAGCGCATGCGCTCCGACGACCTGCTCGCCGCCGTCTTCCCCGAACAGGTCGGCTGCCAGGAGAACCTCACCGGCCCCCTCCCCATCCCCATGGAGCACCCCCTCATCCGCCAGACCGTCAACGACTGCCTGCTCGAAGCGATGGACCTGCCGCGCCTCACCGCCGTGCTCGAGAAGATGGAGCGCGGCGAGATCAGGCTGCATGCGCGTGATACCACGGAGCCCTCGCCCTTCGCGCACGAGATCCTCAACGCCAAGCCGTACGCGTACCTCGACGACGCTCCGCTCGAGGAGCGCCGCACCCAGGCCGTGTCGATGCGGCGCACGCTGCCCGAGCACCAGCGCGATCTGGGCGCGCTCGACGCCGAGGCGATCGAACGCGTGCGCGACGAGGCGCGCCCGGAGCCCCGCGAGGCCGACGAACTGCACGACGTGCTGCTCGGGCTCGTCGTCGTCCCCGCTGGCTCGACCATCGCCGGTGGCCGCGCCGAGCAGTTCGAGGCGCTCGTCGCCGCCGGCCGCGCCGCCGTCGCCCGCACGGCGGCCGGCGGCGTGTGGTTCGCCGCCGAGCACCTTCACACCATCGAGGTCCTCTACCCTGACGCGGCGATCGCCCCGCCGGTGCGGTTGCCGGCGCGTCTCGACGCGCCGTTCCCCGAACGCGAAGATGCAGTCCTCCCCGCCGTCCGCGGCCACATGGAGTACCTGGGCCCGATGACCCCCGCCGCGCTCGCCGCGCTGCTCGGCATCGGCGCGGGCGAGGTGACGTCCGCCCTCGCGCGGCTCGAGGGCGAAGGCATCGTCCTGCGCGGCCGCTTCACGCCCGCCGTGCAGGAAGAGGAGTTCTGCGACCGCCGGCTGCTTGCCCGCATCCACCGCTACACGCTCGACCGGCTCCGCCGCGAGATCGAGCCGGTGAGCGCGCAGGACTTCATGGGCTTCCTCTTCGCGCGGCAGCACGTCTCCGGCACGCGGCGGCTCGAGGGCAAGCGCGGGCTGCTCGAGGCGATCGCCGCGCTGCAGGGGTTCGAGCTGTCCGCCGTCGCCTGGGAGCGCGATGTGCTCCCGTCGCGCGTCGTCAACTACAACCCGCAATGGCTTGACGAGCTCTGCCTCGCCGGTCATGTGGCGTGGGCGAGGCTGTCGCTGCGCAAACCGAACGGCGCTTCGCGCGGGTCGCAGCCGCAGCGGGCGACGCCGATCACGCTGGCGCTCCGCCGCGACCTGCCGTGGCTGCTCGAGAGCGTGCGCGGCGCGGCGCAGGCCGAGGACCCGTCGACGGGCGCGGCCGCCGCCACGTTCGAAGCGCTGCGCGCGCACGGCGCCCTGTTCTTCGACGACCTCGCCGCGGCCAGCCGCCAGCTCCCCGCCCAGCTCGAAGAAGCGCTCTGGGACCTCGTCGCGCGCGGCCTCGTCACCGGCGACGGCTTCCAGTCGCTCCGCCAGATCATGACGCCGGCCGGCTCCGCGCGCGCCCGCGCCGCCCGCCGCCACGCCCGCGGCGCCGGCGCCCGCCTGCCGCGCTCCACGGCGCCGCAGGGCCGCTGGTCGATCGTGCACGGCTTCCAGTCCGAGCCGTCGCCCGCGGACGAGCTGGCCGAGAAGCTGGCGATGCAGCTGCTCGCGCGCTACGGCGTCGTCTTCCGGGATCTGGTGGCGCGCGAGAACTTCGCGGTGCCCTGGCGGGACGTCGTGCGAGCGCTGCGGCGCCAGGAGGCGCGCGGCGTTGTCCGCGGCGGCCGCTTCGTGGCGGGGTTCATCGGCGAACAGTACGCCATGCCCGACGCCGTCGACGCGCTGCGCCGCGTCCGCCGCGAAGCCCGCACCGGCGAGATCGTCCGCGTCAACGCCACCGATCCGCTCAACCTCGCCGGCATCATCACGCGCGGCCCGCGCGTCGCCGCGGTGCACACCAACGCCGTCTTCTATCGCGATGGCCTCCCCGTCGCCGCCGAAGAGGGCAAGCAGCTCGTCCCCCGCGGCGAAGCCGGCGAGGAAGCGCTTCGCGAACTGCACGCGCAGCGCGCCGCCGCCCGCATCAGCGGCGTCGCGCGCGCCGGAACCGAGCCCGATCCGGTAGCGGAGGAGCTTCAGCTCCGGTAACACCCCGCCGTAGCGGAGGAGCTTCAGTTCCGCCGGTCATGGGGAACGCATTGGAGACGATCATATGGAGTGGCAGAAACCGTCGCCGCGCGTAATCGAAGCGTTCGAGGCCCTCGCCCCGCCGCCGCCGGTCGAGCAGCGCAAGATGTTCGGCATGCCCGCCTACTTTGCCGGCGGCAACATCTTCGCCGGCGTGTTCGCCGATACGATCATGCTGCGCCTGCCCGACGCCGAGCGCGCGAAGCTCATCAAGGCGGGAGGCGCGCCGTTCGTCCCGATGGGGCGCGCGATGCGCGAGTACGTCACCCCGCCGCCCTCGTACATCGAAGATCCCGCGAAGCTCCGCCCGTGGTTGAAGAAACCGCAGGCCTTCGCCGAGGCTCTCCCACCGAAGCGCACAAAGGCAAAGAAGCCTAAGACTACAGGCGCTGCCAAACCGGCGGCGGTAACGCGATCGATGGCGCGAAGCCAATCGTCAACGAGGCGCGTCCGGTTCGCGCAGGTCTAAGTTCCACCGGATCGCGCTCCGTTGCGTAGCTTCGCGAAACTAAGGCTGGGCCGGTGGTCGCGGCCGCAGCTCCCGCCCGGTCGGATCCAGCTCGAACAGCACCTCGTGAGTGCCGGGGAGACCTACGATCGGCTGGTCCTCTTCATCCGTTTGGAAGAGCAGGAAACTCGTGATAGGCACCTTCTCAACCCGAGCACCATCGATGATCGCGCAGGCGTGATACAGCGCCTCGTACTGGACAACTCTCACGAGGTCGATGATTGCGCTACGGCTCACGTCTCTCGCGAGCATCTCCCTTAGAGCCGCGCCCGCCTGAGCGCAAGGCTCTTCCCGGTGTTCATCAGACCAGCGGATCTCCTCATCGATCCATGAGGTGTCGTCTTCGCTTAGAACCCCGGCCCACAGCGACTTCGCGAAGCTGAACAGAGCCAACTGAGGGATCCCCTCGTTGATCTGCGAGCGCGCCCACTCCTCGGGATCAGGAGCCCCGTAAGCCCGAAAGGTTTCTGTCAGCGAATCGATGTCGTTGTCGGACGATCTGTCTTCAGCCACGCTTCCGTCACAGTCCGTCGGTACCCGTCACGCCCGCCAGACCTTGCCGCCGCCCGCCATCATATCGGCCAGCCCGAACAACTCGATGCGCCACGGCGTGAGCTTGAGCAGGCCGAAGTCCGGAGATGTCGGGCCGTCTTTCCACTGCGGGATGATCGCCGGGTCGTAGCCCAGCGGCGGCGGCGTGCTCTTGTAGAGGTCCCAGATGCGCTGCTTCGTCGCCGCGTCGTCGTCCCACTCCGCCTTCGCGTCGACGTAGATCTGCTGGTGCTGCGGGTCCCAGTACGACAACGAGACGTACGGGGTCCGCGCCAGGTGCTTCTCCTTGTGCGAGTGGCGCCCGGTCGCGATCCACCCCGTCGTCCCCTCCCAGATCGGGTGCAGGATGCGCGTGCGTGGCCGGCCCTTCGCGTCGACCGTCGCCACCGTGCACCAGGCAATGCGGCGGACGCGCGCCATGAACTCGTCCTCGATCTCGGCGAAGGAACCGACTTCCATATGCAACCTCTCCCTTAACTCGGCGCGGCGCCGGCCTGCGCAGCCTGCTCGAACAGCGCTCTCGGATCGGGGAACGTCGCCAACATGCAGGTGAATTCGTACATCGGCAGCGCCGTCTCGTTCCGCGTCGTCTCGTATCCCGCCAGCGCGTCTTCCAGCGGCGCGCGGCCGGCGAAGCCGTCATCGATCGCATCGGCCAGCAGCTCGGCGTCGCGGAACGCGTCCATGATCCCCAGGCCGGTGATGAAGTCCTTGTGATAGCCGGCATCGCCCACCAGCGCCCACCCGGGTCCGTACGGCTTCCGGAAGAAGTTGCGCGTGTCCGCCGTGCCGATGAACGGCTCCTCCCGCCGGCCGCCGCGCAGGCGCTCCGCGAATTCGGGCGACGCCATCTCGGCGAACTTCATGAAGTTGCCTTCGATGTCCTGACGATAGTTGTGGAACTCTTCGTGCGGCCGGCCCACGCCCACGCACGTCAACCCGTGGTGCGTGGGGAACGCCAGCACCCCCACGTCGTTACCGAGATAGCCCTCCGCATCGACCAGGTCGACGCCGCTGAAGTAGGCGTAGTAGCCGCACGTGTACGCCGGCCGCTGGTTGTACTCCGCCGCTTGCACTTCCCGCGCCACCGTCGAGTGCAGCCCGTCGGCGCCCACGACGATGCGCGCGCGCTCCTCGAACGCCACGCCGCCCTTGGCGTGCGCGCGGATGCCCGAGACAGCGTCACCGTCGCGCAGCAGGCCGTCGACGACGGTGCCCTCGCGCAGCTCCGCGCCCGACGCCGTCGCGTGGTCGACCAGGATCTTGTCCAGGATCGTCCGCCGCGGGCAATACGCCACCTGGACGTCCAGCGCCGGGTCAGCGGGCGGCGTGAACGGCGCGCCGTTCAGGTGAAACGTGATCTTCTCGATCGGCGGCGCCCCCGACGCGACCACGTCGTCCAGCACCCCCCAGCGCTGCATCTGGTTCACCGCCGCCACCTGGACGTAGTGCGTGGACATGATGTCGCTCGGGAACGTCGACTTGTCGAGCATGAGCACGCGGTACCCTTTGCGCGCCAGCAGCATCGCCAGCGGCGACCCGGCGCATCGCGCACCGACGATGATCGCGTCGTACATGTGGGGACCTCCAATATCCTCGCGGGAACGCGACGAGTATGGCATCTCGCGGCGATAGATGGGAATTGCGGTTTTCGAAGCCCGCGTGCCGTGGCCGTTACCGGTCGAGCACCTGACGCGACGCATCCCGCGCCGGATCAGCCTCCGGCAGCACGTCATCGACCCAGCCGCCCGTCTTCCACGCCGGGACCGGCGTTTCGCACTCGCTCTTGGGCACGAACTTCGAGCGCTCCACGAGCTTCATCTTGTGGATGTAGCGCGGGCAGTTCGCAAACACCTCGCGCGCCTTCACCCGCACGATGAACTGCGCTTCCGGATACTCCGCCATCAGCGGATCGTCGCGCACAATCGCCGCCTCGCCGTTCAGCCGCATCCGCCACTGGTTCTCGAAGTCGATGAACAGCAGCCCCACCTGCTTCGTCTTCAGCACGTTGCCCATCGAGAGATACATGCCGTTCCCGTCGTAGTTCGGGAACGCGATCGTCATCTCGTCGACGACGCGCACGAAGCCGGGCTCGCCGCCCTTGTACGAACAGTTGGCGTGTCCCCGCTCATCGACCGTGGCGATGAAGAACATGTCCATCCGCTCGATGAACGCCCTGTCCCGCTCGTCGATGTGGTCCTTGACGATCTCGCCGACCCGGTCGGCGAGCCGCCGCGTGTCGAACTCATCCTGCAGCGCCCGGCTGCCGTCGTGATATATCTCAACCATCACCACACCTCAACGATACCTGACGCAGACATACCGGTAGTGTAGTGCTCTCCCCTGGCAACGCGGGCGAGCGCAACGCCAGCCAAGTGCAACGGACTGCGCCCCCCCAAATGCCCAACGTCCAACGACCAACGACTATTCCGCCAGTGTGCTTTGCAGAGCCAACACGGGTCAACGGAACGCTAGGCCCGGAGCACGGACGACCCGAACGTGCAAGGTCCAACGACCGACGACCAACCGACTAGATCAATATGCTTCCGCGTGCGCCGCCTGCGCGGGCGCGCCACCGCTCTGGCCCACGAAGTGACCGAACACCGCCCAGATCATCACGCCGAAGGCGAACATCTGGAAATCCTGGAACCAGACCAGCATCCGGAGCGTCTGCCAGTCCACGTAGTGCTGCCCGCCCGCAAGTGCCACGTCGGACATATTTGCCAGCACGATCGGCGCCGCGATCCTGCCGATGGCCACGCACAGCGCCCAGAACGCCGCCCAGCGCGTGCTGCCATCGGCATTGAACAGCCATAGGGCGCAACCCAGCCCCATTAGGTACGGCACGATGGCAGCCAGGAAGTCGTCGCGCACGACCCACGCGTTTCCGTACGGCAGCCCCAGTTCGGCCGCGGTGTGCACCTCCATGCCATGCTCGAAGTAGGCCGCCAGCGGCACCGCGATCAGCGAGGACGCCGTGATCCACAGGAACGGCATGTACCAGCGATGAAGGAAGGTCCACTGCCCCATAGCGGGATCATCCTACGCCCGGGGCTGCTGCCGCGTGTATCAGGGAATACCCTCGGATCGCGGCGCGAGAGCTGGACGCCGCGCCTGGCGGCTACATCCCTCGAACGAGCACCGAAGACCTATTCCACGCCACGAGCGCCGTGCGTAGACTAAGAAGGCCAGCCAACATCCAGACATGAACAAAGGAGTCCCCCATGCGTCGACCAACTTTCGGCTCCCTCGTTTCGCGCGCGCTCGCGGCCGCCGACCAGATCTCGCCCCCCGCCATCGCCGAAGCCCACTGCGACATCCCCTGCGGCATCTACGACCCTCACCTCATGCAGATCGCCGCCCTCAGCGTCCTCCGCATGAACCAGCTCATCGACGGCCTCGGCGACGACGCCGCCAAGACGAAGGCGAACCTCAGCCGCTACATCGCCGTCAAGGAGGAGCACGCGGAACTCGTCAAGCGTGAGGTGCGGATCATCTTCGGCGACTACTTCAAGCCGGAACACCTTGAGAAGTACCCGGACCTGCCCGCCTTCGGCTGGGAGATGCTCAAGCTCGCCGGCAAGAACCGGCAGGAGATCAACATGCAGGCCGCGCAGGACCTGCTCGCACAGACCCAGAAATTCGCCGAGATCTTCTGGGACACCAAGGGCGTCCCCACCAAGCGCCAGCCCTCGAACCAGGCGGTCGGCGGCGAGCTCGTCGTGCCGGCGAACTGACCTCCACCAGCGTTACGTGGATCGCGCGCGGCCGGAGCAGACGTCCTCTCCGGCCGCGCCGCGTTCCGCCGCGACCGCCCGCCGCGCGGCCGCGCTCCTGCTGCTCGCCGTCGCACTCGCCGCGGTCGCACGGCGCTTCCCCCTGCCCGTCTCGCGCTTTCGCGTCGAAGGCGCGAGCATGGAGCCGAACTACCGCCATGGCGATCGCGTTCTCGTCAATCGCCTGGCGTACTGGTTGCGCCCTCCCGCCCCCGGCGATGCCGTCGTGCTCCGCGATCCCGAGAGGCCCGGCCACATCTTGCTCAAGCGCATCGCCGCCGCACCCTCCGGCACGCTCGGCGCAGACGGCTATCACCTGCTCGGCGACAACCGCGAAGCGAGCCGCGACTCGCGCGCCTTCGGGCCCGTGCCCCGCGCAGCGTTCCTCGGGAAGGCGTGGCTCACCTACGCCCATGGCGGCGTTCCACCGGCTGGCGGCGCTCCGCCCTGACCTCGGGCTCGTGGCCGGTTGCGCTACCATTGGCGCAGCATGTGGTTCACGCGCCTCGGCTACTTCCTGATCGTCTGCGTGATTGCCTCGGCCGCGGTGGCCATAGCCTACGTGCTGCGTCCAAGCGATGCGTCCCAGCCGCCGCCGATCGAGTTCGATAGCGTCGTCAACTTCGCCAAGTTTGGAGTGATCGAGAGCGTTGACGTCAAAGGACAGACCATGACCGTGCGCTTCAAGGACGGCTTCGACACGAAAGCGCAGTTCGGCGTCAGCGACCACGTCTTCCTCGGCACCATTCCCGCCGGCAGGGACATCGTCGCCGCGCTGACCGCGGCCGGCGTGCCCCTCAACGACGGCCTGCAGGTCCATCAGCGATGAACGAAGACTTCCTGCCCTTCAACCTCCCGGACATCTCCGACGCGGAAGTCGACGCCGTGGTCGATGTCCTCCGCTCCGGCTGGCTCGCGCCTGGCCGCCGCGTGCGCGCCTTTGAGGCGGACTTCGCGGCGCAGATCCCCGCCAGGCACGCCGTCGCCCTCGACTCCGCCACCGCCGGCATGCACCTCGCGCTCATCGCATCGGGCATAGGCCCCGGCGATGAGGTGATCACCACCCCGACCACCTTCGCCGCCACCGTCAACTCGATCATCCATGCCGGCGCCACGCCCGTCCTTGCCGACATCCTGCCGGAAGACTTCTGCATCGACCCGGAGGCGATCGGCCGCGCCATCACGCCTCGCACGAAGGCGATCATGCCCATGCACCACGCCGGCTCCGCCTGCGACACCAACGCCATCAACGCGATCGCCCGCACCCACGGCCTGCGCGTCATCGAGGACGCGGCGCACGCCCTCGGCACGCGCGTCGGCGAACGCAACGTCGGCGCCATCGGCGATGCCACCGTGTTCAGCTTCTATCCGACCAAGAACGTCACGAGCGGCCGGGGCGGCATGCTCACCACGGACGACGATGCGCTCGCGGACCGCTGCCGCCTGCTCGCGCTCCACGGCATGAGCAACGACGCCTGGGACCGCTACACCGAGCGCGGCTCCTGGGCCTACCGCGTGCTCGCTGCCGGTTACAACTACGCCATGAGCGACTACCAGGCCGCGCTCGGCCACGCTCAGTTCGCCCGGCTCGACGAGTTCCAGCGCCACCGCCGCCGCCTCGCCGAGCGCTACAACGAGCGCTTCGCCACAGTGCCGCAGCTCATCGCCCCCCGCGAGCGCGCGGGCACCACGCACGCCTGGCATCTCTACGTCGTGCGGCTGCGCCGCCAGATGCTAACAATCTCGCGCGAAGACTTCATCGCCGCGATGAAGCAGCGTGGAATCGGCACGTCCGTCCACTTCATCCCGATCCACCACCACCCGTACTACCGCGAGACGTTCGGTTGGGCCCCCGGCGACTTCCCGCGGTCCGACGAAGCGTTTGAGACCATGGTGTCACTGCCGCTGTACACCCGCATGACGGAACGGGACGTCGATCGCGTCGCCACCGCGGTCGAAGAGATCCTGCGGGACCACCTCCCATAAGCTCCCGGATGCTGACCAGAGCCTTCGACATTGCCGTCGCTGTACCGGGACTGCTCCTGTTCGTGGTGACGTTTCCCCTGATCGCCCTGGCGATCAAGCTGGATTCGCGCGGGCCGGCGATCTACGCCCAGAAGCGCGTCGGGCTCAAGGGCAAGAGCTTCATCATGTACAAGTACCGCTCCATGTCGCACAAAGGCCACCGCCCGTACGAGACGCCGAAGCTCGAGCACGTGCACTTTGAGTCGTTCATCTTCACCACGCCCGTCTCACGCCTCACGCGCGTCGGGCGCTTCCTGAGGGCCACCAGCCTGGACGAGCTCCCCAACTTCTGGAACGTCCTCGCAGGCGATATGAGCATCGTCGGCCCCCGGCCCGAGATCCCCGAGCTGGTCGACCAGTACCCGCCCGAATACCACCGCCGCCACGACGTGAAGCCCGGCATCACCGGCCTCGCGCAGATCAACGGCCGCGCCGACCTCTCCTACCACGAGACCATGACCTACGACATCGAGTACGTGAACCACCACTCATTCGCCGGCGACATCGCCATCGTCGCGCGCACCCTCACCACCGTGATCACCCGCAAAGGCGCGCGTTAGCGCGGCGCATAACAGAGACCAGAATCTGGCGCGCAGGCGGTTCAGTCGCCCACTGTACGCCGAGTCACCTTCGCTTCCGACCGCCCGGCGGTATCATCGAGTCGAAGCGTCGGCGATTTGCTCGGGTGGGCACTAACTCAGCGCTCGGCCACGGCACAGTTGACTTCGTTCACAGTAAGCGCAAGGATTCTTAGCCAATGCGGGAAGCAAATCGCAAAGCGTTCCTCACAGCTGTGTCGGCGGATCCGGATATCAAGCCGCTCCCGTCGTTCAAGTTCTCACGCTACGGTGTTGATGCGCTGCTCCAACTCCCTGATGTTGTGAGAAGAGCCATCGGCGAGACGTTCCGCGCGGTGGGCGGAAAAGGTGAGCTGGGTCCCAACACTCTGGAACGATTCGTCAAGCGCCTCGGTTCCGACGACTCCCTTCTCATCGACGGCGACGAGTTCGTCGTCGAATACGACGAACCGCAGCACTTCACCACGTATCGGCGCACGACGCTGGCTTCGAGCCTCTATGAGCGGCTGCGAGTGGGGTTCGACCCCGGGAATCACGCCTCCCTTTGCGCTTCGGTGAGCAGGACCGGCACATCGGGCTTCGACCACAACGACTCCGCCCATAGAGCCTTCGAGTGTCCGGGCGTCCCTGGCGACTGCAGACACCGGCAACGAGCGTTCTATGATTTTCTCAAAGATGTCCTCCTCGGCGTCGGCCTTAATGGAATCCCGAGGCTCATCCGAATATCTGACCGTGAGCCCGGCACGTCAGAAAGCACACAAGCGGCGGTGGATCTGCTGCGACGAAGAGCGAGCAGGGCGCTGAAGAAGCGGTAAAGGTCATCTCACTTCTCACTTCCCGCCTCCCGCTTCTCGCCCCCGCCTCCCGCCTCCCACTTCCCGCGTCCCACATCCCACCCCGTCACCCCTGTCGCTTCAGTCGCCCGGTCTTCTTCGCCCAGCGCTCCGCAATCGCGAAACAGAACATCCCGCCGGGGATCAGCACGACCCCGAACGCCAGCAGCGCCCCCAGCTGCGGCACCAGGTCGAGAATGCTGTCGCCATCGATGATCGCCCCCCGGATCCCGTTCAGGATGTACGTCGCCGGCGACACGAACGAGAATATCTGCAGCCAGGCCGGCAGCACGCTCACGCTGTAGTACACGCCCGAGACCAGCAGCACGAACGCCTGGATCATCATCGACATCTGCTGGCCGCGCTCCGGATACAGCATCGGCAGGATGCCCGCGAGAATCGCCAGCCCGGCGACGCTGAAACTCCCCACCAGGAGCACGACGATCGCCGCCGCCCAGTCCGCGTTGTGCAGGTTCACCGTGAAGAACGGCACCGCGATGGCGAAGATCAGCGCCGTCCGGATGCATGCGTGGATGATCCCGAAGAGCACCATGCCCGTCAGATGCAGCCAGCGCTCCACCGGCGCCATCAGCGTGTGCTCGATCGTGCCCTCCCAGCGCTCCCACGAGATCACCAGCGAGATATCGTCGAGCACCGCCGACAGATACGCCCACACGAGCGTGCCGATCAGCAGGAACAGCACGAGCTTCGAGACGCCCTCCTTGTCCACGGCGCCCGTGTCGCCCACCTGGTTCGCGATCAGCGTCACCGCGAGCGTGTTCACCGCCCCGTACACCAGCCACACCAGCTCCCACGCCCAGTAGCGCTTCCACAGGTTCGTCTGCCGCTCGATGAACGCCCACGCCAGCGCCGGACGACCCGGCCGCGCCGGTAACCGCAGTTGCTTCGCAATGCTAACCATGTACCAGTACCTCCTCCGCCGGCTCCTCGTCCTCCGCCAGGTCGCGGCCCGTCAGCTCCATGAACACCGTCTCCATGTTGATGCTCTCCAGCGGCCGCCCGACCGCCACCGCCTGCCGCAGCTCCAGCGGCGTCCCCTCGGCGACGATCTTCCCGCCCGAGATAAACGAGATGCGGTCGCACAGCAGCTCCGCTTCCTCCATGTCGTGCGTCGTCAGCAGGATCGATGCGTCGTGGTCCCGCTGCACCTCGCGGATGAACCCCTGCACGTCGCGCTTGCTCCGCGGGTCCAGCCCCGTCGTCGGCTCGTCGAGCAGCATCAGCACGGGCGAGGTGAGGAACGCGCGCGCCACCGCCACCTTCTGCTGCTGTCCGCGCGACAGGTGACTCATCGGCTCCAGCGCCCGCTCCCACTCGAAGCCGAGGCGGCGCAGGATCTCAGGCGTCTTCTGCTTCACCTGACGGGGCGTCAGCCCGTACACCCTGCCGAAGAACATCAGGTTCTCCATCGCCGTCATGTTGCGGAAGAACGAAGGGTCCGCCGACACGCGATTGATCAGCGAACGCACCTCCATCGACCTGCGCACCACGTCCATGCCGAAGATCTGCACGTCGCCGCCGTCGGGTAGCAGCAGCGTGCTGATCATGCGGATCAGCGTCGACTTGCCCGACCCGTTCGCTCCGATCACGCCGAAGATCTCGCCGCGGCGGATCTCGAACGACATGCCATCGACGACGCGCCGCGGGCCCTCGCGCTTCCCGTTGCGGCGCCACGGCAACGCCTGCAGGGCGTCAAACCCGCCGCCGAACGACTTCACAACGTTCCGCACGCGCAGCGGCGCCTCGCCCGGTGCCGGCACCGGCGCCGCCGCCCGCATACTCGTCTCCGTCTGCTCCCGATGTCCGTTCTGACTCACCGTCTGCTCCAATCGCGCGCCGGACCCCTACTGCTGCCCGGCGACAAAAAACCCACTACGCCGCCTCGCGTGTGGGTGGATGCTTGTTGCGGAGTCCGGGCGAGTCAGCTACTCAATGTTGCCGTCTCCCGGTGGGCACACTCATCCGACCCACGTGCGCGTTCCCGTTCGGCGCGATCAGGCGCACCTTGCGGCCGGCGCTGCATCCCATCGTTCCGCTCTGCATCCGAATATCCGCTCCATCGTGAGGCTACGGGCCTGTCGCGCATCATATGCGGCGGCACGCGAGCCTGTCAATGCTCCAGCGGTCCTCTGCTGACAGTTTCAGGCAGGGAGCATCGTGAAGCCCGGAACAAGTTCCCGCGCCGGGCGATAGTCGCCCTTCAGCTCACCCACCGCGCCGGGCGTCCGCCACCGCCTGGGGGAGCCGCCCGGATCGCGCGCTACTGAATTCGTAGCCGCGCCGTGCTTGAGGCTTGCTCCCAATCGATCGACAATTCGCCTGCACGCCCGCCCGGGTGCCACAGAGGAGTAGTGAGCGCAAAGACATTCGACCTTCCCGTCGCCGTGACGCTCCGCCTCCAGTCGCGGTCAGGCCGCGTCGATGTCATCGCGGAGCCGCGCGACGACGTCGAAGCCGAAGGCGACAAGATCGAGTCGCTCGTCGAAGACAGCGGCGCGACTCTCCGTATCCGCAACGGCTCCGGCACGAAGGGCTTCACCGTCCGCTGCCCGATCGGCAGCGACGTCACTGTCGGCACCCAGTCCGGAGCCGTGCGCATGGCGGGAGCGTTCGGCTCCGTCTCCGTCACGACCATGAGCGGCAGCATCGAGGTCGAGCGCGCCGACGAGGCGGACCTCCGCACCGTCACCTCCACCGTATCGCTTGGCAGCTGCGCCGGCCGCTGCCGCATCTCCAGCACCAGCGGCAGGGTAGTCGCCGGCGATGTCGGCGCCGCTTCCGCCGGCACCATGTCCGGCTCGATCACCATCGGCCACGTCGCCGGCCGCTTCAAGGCCAAGAGCGTCAGCGGATCGATCCGCGCCGGCTGCGGCGGCGAGGGCGCGGTCGCCATCAAGACCGTCTCCGGCGCCGTCCACATCGAGCTGCCTCGCGGCATCGAGCCCCACATGCGCGCCCGGTCGCTCTCCGGCCGCATCCGTTGCGATCTCGCCGAGGGCGACGACATGCTCATCGAGGCGATGTCGGTCTCCGGCAGCATCGAAGTCGTCCCCGCCTGATGTCCGCCCCCGCTCTCGCGCACGACGTCGTCGAAGGCACCGTGATGTTCACCGACATCGTCGGCTTCACCGAGTTCACGGCACTCCGCGGCGATGTCGAGGCGCTCTCGCTCCTCGCCCTCCAGGAGCGCATCGTCAGCGATGAACTCACCGACGACGCCCGCATCGTCAAGCAGCTCGGAGACGGCCTCATGCTCTGGTTCGGCGACCCCTGCGAGGCCATCCGCACCGGCCTCCGCCTGCAGGAGCGGTTCGAGGAAGAGTCGATGAATATCGATGCGCCCCTCTGGGTGCGCATCGGCGTCCACGCGGGCCGTCAGACCCGTCGCGGCTCAGACCTGCTGGGGCACGACGTGAACGTGGCTTCACGTATCATGAGCCTCGCCAACTCCGGCGAAGTCCTCGCCTCCGAGGCCACCGTCGAGCGCGCCAACGGCGGCCTGGAGGACGTCGAGTTCGAGCAGCTCGGCCCCGTCGTCATGAAGGGCATTCCCACGCCCATCAATCTCTACCGCGCGGAGCGCCGCGAAGCGTAGCCGCGTTCACGCCTCCAGCGTCTTCCGCGGATGGCGGCCGTCGACATACCCGGTGAACGGCGGATGGATGTTGTAGCCCAGCAGCTCCTGCAGCCGCACCGGGAGCGTCCGCACGACCTCGCGCGGCACCGCCAGCACGTGGTTCTCCTGCGGCCGCAGCCAGCCGGCGCAGTACTCCAGGATCGTCCCCAGGCGCGGCCTGTCCGTGCGATTCGCCCCGCCACCGTGATACACGCTCCCGGTGAAGAACATCACCGAGCCGGCCGGCATCTCGGCGCAGATCGTCGGTGTCGATGCATCCGGCCGCTGGTCGGTCCACTTGTGGCTGCCCGGCACCACGCGCGTCGCGCCATTCGCCTCCGTGAAGTCGTCGAGCGCCCACATGCTGTTGAGCACGATCTCGCGCCCGCCGCGCGGCAGCGGGTAGATCCCCTGGTCGCAGTGCAGCGACTGCGCCGTCTCCCCCGGCCCGATCTGGATGCCGACCGGCGCGCTCAGCTGGTAGCTCTCGCCCAGCACGCCGTCCAGCACCCCCAGCAGCAGCGGGTGCGTTGCCGGCCCGTCGAACGCGCGTGTCTTCTCGAACAACGCGTAGATGCGCTGCGTCTTGAAGCCCTCGAAGTCGTTGCGGCCCGTCGGCGTCTGCGACAGCACGCGCGTCAGCTCCGCGCGCTTCGCCGCCGCCTCCTCGCGGCTCAGCACCCCCTCGACGATCGCGTACCCGTCGCGCTCGAGCGCGGCGGTGACTTCCTCCACGGTGGCGGTTGCGGCTGTGGTCATGCATCACCCCCTCGCCTGTGCGTTACCCGCGTACTATCTCACACCGGCCGCCCCGCGTCGACCACCCCCATCGGCGGCTGCGAGCCCCCTACACTCCGTACGCGCGTCGCGCCTGCGCGCGCAGCTCCGCGCGAAACTCCGGATGCGCGATCCCCGTCAGCTCGTCGACCCGCCGCCTCAGCGTCGCCCCCTTAATCCGCGCGATCCCGTGCTCCGTCACGATGAGGTCGGCGTAACCGCGGGGCACCGTCACCCCGCTCCCCTCCGGCAGCATCGCCACGATCCGCGAGCGTCGCTCACCGGCCACCACGCTCGTCGAGGGCAGCACCGTCACGCTCCGCCCGTTCCTCGCGTGCAGCGCCCCGACCGCGAACGCGAACGCGCCTCCCGTCCCGCTGTAGATCTCCGGCCCGATCGTCTCGCCGTTGATCTGTCCCGTGACGTCGACCATCAGCGCGTTGTTCACCGCGCACATGTTCTCGTGCGCGGCGACCACCTGGATGTCGTTCGTATGGCTCATGCAGTACAGCTCGTAGCGCGGATCGCCGTCGACGGCGGCGAACTCCGCCGCCGTCAGGGGCCCGAACGACGCGCCGACGACTTTGCCGGCGTGGACCGTCTTCCGGCTCCCGTTCACCACCCCTGCCTCCACCAGCGCCGGGATGCCGCCGAAGATCAGCTCCGAGTGCACGCCCAGGTCCCGCCGGTGCGCGAGGAACGGCGCCAGCCCCGCCGACACCGTGCCCGTGCCCATCTGCAGCGTGTCGCCGTCCCGTACAATCTCGCTCGCGACGAGCGAGCAGATCACGTCCGTGATCTCGTGCTCCTCGGCGGTGCGGGGTGGGCGCCGCAGGAACTTCCACTCGGCCGGCGCCTCCACCAGCCGATCGATCTGCGACACGTGGATGCGGTTGTCGCCGCCCGTGCGGATGAAGCGCTCGTTGACCTCGCCGATGACGTGCGTGGCCTCTCGCGCCACCTCCGGCGCGCCCCACACGCTCATCCCGAAGCTGCACGCGCCGTCCGCACCCGGTGGCGAGACGCTCACGAGAAAGACGTCGGGCTTGCGGTCCAGCCAGTAGCTCTCGTCTGACCGCGTCGGCGGTGCGATCACGTAGTCGAGCAGCCCTGCCCGCATCGCCGGCCGGTCGCTCGCCTGGAGGAAGAACGTCCGCACGTCGAAGCCGTCGGGCTGGCCATCTTGCCACCACGAGATGAACGTCGCGATCGAGTTCTCGATCTCAACCCGGCGCAGCTCGCCCGCGCGCGCCGCCAGCGCCCGGCACAGCGCCAGCGGCGTCTGGTAGTGCATGCCGATGACGACGCGGTCGCCGTCGCGCACGATGCGCACCGCATCATCGGCCGTGGTCAGCTTGCCGGCATAGCGCTCGCGCCAGTCCCTCGCCATCGTGCGAGGAGGCTAGCAACTCGCCGCCGTTACTCACAGCTACTCGAGCCTGAGGTCGCCGCTCTTCCCGCCACTCTTGCGCACCAGCCGTACCTGCTCGATGCGCATCGCCCGGTCCGCCGCTTTGCACATGTCGTACACCGTCAGCGCCGCGACCGTCACCGCCGTCAGCGCCTCCATCTCCACGCCCGTCTTTCCCGTCGTCCGCACCGTCGCCTCGATGTCGATGCACGAGCGCGCCTCGTTCGGCGCAAGCGTCACCGCGATGCCGGTCAGCAGCAGCGGGTGACACATCGGGATCAGATCGGGAGCGCGCTTCGCCGCCATCACGCCGGCGATCTGCGCGACCGCCAGCACGTCGCCCTTCGCCACGCCGCCGTGCTGGATCAACTCCAGCGTCTCGCGCCGCATGACGATCCGCGCGCGCGCCGTCGCCTCGCGCTTGGTGTCCGCCTTCGCTGACACGTCGACCATCCGCGCCCGTCCCTCGCGGTCAATGTGCGACAGCTTGCCGAAAGCCTCGTCGTCAGGGGAGTCCCGCATCGTCCGAAGCGTAGCAGGCGGCCGCCCGGCGCCGGCGAGGCCCGTTACCCGCCGATGTAGGACATCTCGGGGCGCGGCAAGCCGCCGGTGGCGTCCGACCGCAGCTCCGAGTAGCGGTCGTCCCGCTCCGCCCACACCCCTGTGATCGCCCCGGCGATCTCCTCGTCCGGGCTGCCGTCGCGCAGCAGCGCCCGCAGGTCCGTGCCGTGCGTGGCGAAGAGGCACGTATACAGCTTCCCCTCCGCGGAGAGCCGCGCCCGCGTGCAATCGCCGCAGAACGGCCTCGTCACCGACGTGATCACCCCCGCCTCGCCGCCGCCATCGCGGTAATGCCAGCGCTGCACGACCTCGCCGTCGTAGTTCGGATCCAACGGCGCCAGCGGCATCTCCGCGTCGATCATCCCCACGATCTCCTCGCCGGGGACGACATCGTCGAGCCGCCAGCCGTTCGTGTGGCCCACATCCATGTACTCGATGAAGCGGACGATCGCTCCGCGTGCCCTCGCGTGCCTGGCCAGGTCGACCACCGTGTGCTCGTTCGAGCCGCGGCGCACGACGGCGTTGATCTTCACCGGCCGCAGCCCGGCGGCCTCCGCGGCGCTGATGCCCTCCAGCACGCGCGCCACCGGGAAGTCGACGTCGTTCATCGCCCGGAACACGCCATCGTCCAGCGAGTCGAGGCTCACCGTGACGCGCCGTAGCCCCGCCGCCGCGAGCGCTTCCGCCTGCTCGGCGAGCAACGAGCCGTTCGTCGTCAACGCCAAATCCACGCCGGGAATCGCCGCGAGCATCCGCACCAGCTGCGGCAGATCCCTCCGCAACAGCGGCTCGCCGCCCGTCAGCCGGAGCTTGCGCACGCCGTTGCGTACGAAGATCGCGGCGACCCGCGCAATCTCCTCGAACGAGAGGATCTCCGCGCGTCCCAGGAACTGCCAGTCCGCGCCGAAGACTTCGCGCGGCATGCAGTACCGGCACCGGAAGTTGCAGCGGTCCGTCACCGAGATCCGCAGGTCCCGCATCGCCCGGCCGAAGCGGTCCCGCGCCGGCTCAGCGGCCGCTCGCGCCGCCGAAGCGGCGTTCCCGTCAGTCGCTGGAGATTTCACGCGCAAGGACCCTCAACCGCTCGACCGCCCTCGCCGCCGCCTGGCCGCGGTGGCTCCGGGCGTTCTTCTCGTCTGGCGCCAGCTCCGCGCTCGTCAGGCCCAGCTCGGGCACGACGAAAATCGGGTCGTAGCCGAAGCCGTTCTCGCCCTGCGGCTCGTGACCGATGCGTCCCTCGAACACTCCTGCCGCCGTCTCCACATCGCCCTCCGGCGTCGCGATGGCGATCGCGCAGCGAAAGCGCGCGCCCCGCAGTTCATCCGCCACCCCGCGCATCTCAGCGAGCACCAGCTCCCGCTGCCGTTCCTCGCTGATATCCGGATCCGTCCTGCCCGGCCCGGCATATCGGGCGGAAAAGATTCCTGGGCGCCCGCCCAGGTAGTCAATCTCCAGCCCCGAATCATCCGCCAGCGCCGGCAAACCGCAGAGCCGCGCCGCCGCCACGGCCTTCAGTCTAGCATTCTGCTCGAACGTCATTCCGGTCTCCTCCACGTCGAAGTCCACCCCGAGCGCCGCCGGCGTCACCAGCTCGAAGCCGCAGCCGGCCAGCAGTTCGCGGAATTCGCGCAGCTTCCCCGCGTTGTTTGTCGCCAGCACGAGCTTCGGCGCCACGACTCCCCCTCCCTCAGTCGATGCTCGCCAGCGCCGCCCCGAACGCGTCCGCGATGATCCGGTTCCCGGCGTCGGTCGGGTGGCCGAAGTCGCCGCTCCCGACATGCGTGAGCGTCCCGCCGTTCCCCTCCCACCTCCCCGCTGTCACCGCGACGCCGGTGCGCGGATAGCGCGCCGCCACGCGAACGATGACCGCGTCCAGGCGGCGAAGGACGCGTCCGGCCGGGCCTTCGAACTCGTGGCCCGTGCCCGAGAAGAAATTCGGGTAGGCCAGGAGGACGATCGGCGCCCGTGGCTCGGCGGCCCGCAGCCGTCGCAGGATCTCGTCGAGCCGCGCTTCGACGCCCGCCAGCGCCGCATCGAGCGGGCACGTGTCCGGCAGCGGATCCTCCTGGCACGACGCGTTCGGGACGAGCGCCGCGAGGTCGTTGCCGCCGGCCGAGATCGTGATGAACGCGACCCGCCTGTTCGCCGCGACGTCGGTCGCCGCCGGCACCTGCTTGTCGAGCACGTCCTGCGTCGTCGCCCCCGCGGCAGCCACGTTCTCCACGTCCGACGCTCCTTCGCGCTCCGCGAGGACGGCGGCGAACCCCGCGCGCTCGCGGTCGCTCGCACCGACGCCCGCCGCGATCGAGTCGCCCAGCGACACGTACACGCCGCCCCGCGTGCGTGCTGACGAGCCCCGCCCGCAGGCCAAAGCCAGCACCAGGGCAACCAGCACCAGGCGCATCATCGGCGATCAGGATGCCAGATCGCGCCCTCCAGCAGCATCACCCCGTCCGAGGCGGGCGGCAGCCCCTGCAGGTCCGCGCGATGGTCCCACATCACCAGCGCAGACACCGCTGCGTCGAACGCGTCCTCGCTCGAGGCGATCGACGCGCGCACGTTCTCGGCGAGCGACGCGTACTTCGCGTCGACGTATGCGCGGCGGGCGCGCGCATCGCTCTTCCTCACCGGACCCGTGAGCAACCTCGGGTAGATCTCGACGGCCAGAGGCATCGCCGCCGGGGGGAACGGCCAGACGCCGAATCCCGCCGCGCGGAGGCGCCGAAGCACCGGCATACCGCGCAGCGACCCCGTGCCCACCGCCCCCGCGCCGCCGATCTGAAATACCGGCTTCGCTCCGGCCTGCCGGTCCGTCCGCCGGTAGCGCCGCTCGAGAGCAGGAGCGCGCGTGCCCGCCCTGCCGAAGAACGGCGGCGGGCACTCCCGCAACCAGCGTTCGCCCAGGCCGCCGTCCACGCCGGCCCAGAGCGCCTCGACATCCTCGAAGCCGCAGGCCCGCATCCACCACTCCGGGAACGAGAACGCGAAGTCCAGCCCCACCGCCAGATCCGCTCCCCGCGCCGCCTGCTCGATGAGGTACGCGCACACATCGTCGCGCGTGCGCCCGTTCCACAGGTCGATGATCCGGCCGTCGGCCGCCTCCGCCAGCCAGATCCGCCTGGCGGCGTCCCGCGCGGCCCCCGACCAGTCGACCGCGATCACCCTCATCGGCAACATCCTCCCCTCACGGCTCGCGCAACGGGAACGTCGCGATCGCGTCGTATTTCGCGCCGCCGGCTCCGAGCGTCGAGCGCATCAGGCTGATGCTCGTGACGCGCAGCGTCGGGACCGTCTCCGGCGGCGCCTGCCGCACCGCTTCGTACAGCCGCTCGCGCAACGACGGGGGCGCGTCGTCCCGCACCCGCCCCAGCGTGATGTGGGCCGCGAAGGCGCGCCGCTCGCGATCGAATCCCAGCGCCGCAAGCGCTTCATCGACCCCCTCCGCCAGGGTCGCCAGCGCCGCCGTATCGCCGCCCACGCTCGCCCAGACGACCCGCAGGTTCCGCCGCCCGCCAAACGAGCCCGGCACTCCGACGCCGAGATCGAACGCGACGGCCGCGTCCGCCGCCTCGCCCACCGCTCGTTCGATGCCGGCGACCCGCTCGCCTGCCACGGCGCCCAGGAACTTCAGCGTGAGGTGGATGCCTTCCGGGCGCACCCAGCGCACGCCTTCCGTCGCGCCGGCGCGCACGAGGCCGCCGACCATTCGCTCGAGCGCGCGCCGCACCGGTTCGGGCAGCTCGATTGCGACGAACAGGCGGAGCGTCGTTGCGCGGACATCCGGCATGGCGCCCGCAGTCTACGGCGCGGGTGCGGCCTGCCGGCAGCCGCGGTCAGGCCCCGAACAGCCGCGCCGCGTTTCCTCCGCCGATCGCCGCCAGTTCGGGCTCCGTCAGTCCGGCATCGCGCGTCCGCGCCAGCGCCGCGGCCTGCGCCGTCAGCGGGAAGTCGCTCCCCCACAGCACACGCTCCGGCCCGATGAGGTCGACGACCGTGCGATAGATCGTCGGCTCGTACAGCAGGTGCGACGCCGCCGTGTCGAAGTACACGCTCTCCAGCGCGTCCCGCACCTCCGGCATCAGCGCGTAGAGCGGCAGTCCGCCCCCCCAGTGCGCCGCAATGATCGTCACGCCGCTGGCCGCCCGCGCGAACGCGTACAGGGCCTCGATCGGACCGCCGCGCTTCCCCGCGTACTCGTGGCCCAC
>Ga0334722_10000208_pt1 | contig 88444 bp, 87 predicted proteins | sample C3_bottom_MG_FD_207210 | JGI IMG/M metagenome (GOLD analysis project Ga0334722, IMG submission 207210) | Sediment microbial communities from Yellowstone Lake, YNP, Wyoming, USA - C3_bottom | ecosystem: Environmental > Aquatic > Freshwater > Lake > Sediment | place: USA: Wyoming | collected...
TTTACCTGCAGTCTCAGGAAGAAATGCTCTGATTTTATGCATTGTAACAAGATCTTTATGAAATTGAGCATCCGATATCGGTTTTTTTTCCATCTGCAATAAAAGAGCGAGAAATCTCTGGTTTACCGCCAGATTCAATTCCAGTAGCCGGTTGTCACCCGAATCATCTACTAAAGGCTTTGGTTTCGTTCCCAGAAAATAATTAGGGTGTGGTTTGTTATATTGTATCCATCTTCCTTCGGAATCCCTGACGAGTGTCCGCCAATACTCAAGAAGTGATGGATTGTCGAAATCTTTTGCAATGAAAGCCCTGCGGACTTCCTGGAGAAATGTTTGCTGCTGGGAATGTTCTGATCGAGGCAAAAATCGGCGTGAATCTAGTGGAGTAGATCGATGTAATAACCTACGAGGTCTTTTTCCTGATCGTTCCGAATCATTCATGTATTTATTAAAGCCCTGGATTAACTCGCTTAACTTCGTCTAAGAAGTATTGGCTGAATGCCTTTGGTTGAAGTCTTTGAGCGGCAAAATCAAGAATACCCTGTTCAATTGGTCGTAAGCCTTTTTTAATTAACATTGCATTCGCCATATTTGCAAACACGCTCTGATTTACTTCATCAAACATTCTTGCATTAATGGCATACTGATAAAATTCCGCTACTTTGGTGATATATTCTCTTGCTGGTGCAGTACTCGGTAATCGAGAAGCTTCTTGCAGTCTTTGTTGCATCATATCAAAATATTCGCCAAAATACGATGCATCTGGATACCAATGATGTACTAATCCATCTGGCTGCCACATGTCTCTTGGCAATCCTTGTGGAGAGATTCCTTCAAGTTGCGGTGGTAATGGAGTTCCACGTGCAACATATGGATCGTTGTATCTTTGCGCTAATTTAACAACATCGTCTTTGACAATTGGGGTTGCTTTACCCGGACTAAATGCTCTTCCGGTTCGAATCTGTCCCGGTGTTCCTTTATAGGCATTTTTCTTTTGGAGATCAACAACCCAGTTTCTGAATTCGCCCCTGGTTCCGTTTATCTTACCTGTGCTTAACCCTTCCCAGAATTTTTCATACATATCGATACTTTTTTTAATAAAATTCGCTTCTGCAGCTCCTCCTTTTGGAAAGGGCTGATGACCTTTAAAATAGCTGTTTGGTCCCGCATATTTTACCCATCTTCCTTCGGGATCTCTCACTAACGAACGCCAGAATTCAACCAGTTGAGGATCGGTCAATGCGCCGGCTCTCAATGCTGCATCCAGATTCGCTCCTACACCACGAAGTTGTGTTATCGGAACAGATCGCTGAATACTGGGATTTACTGTTCGTGGAACGATTGGTTGAGTAAGTGGTCTTGTAGTTGCTAATGTCGAGGAAGGAGCTCTTGATGATGCTGTTCTCATTCCAAACGGATCACTTAACCAATCAGCAAACCGTTGTCCGATGGATCTTCCGGTTGGAGGAAGAGTACCTGTTACCCCCGCCTTTAGTGCCTTGTTTTTACCTCCTAAATCAGCAAGCCATCCTCTTACCCCCTCTGCAGTTTTTAGCACGCTTGATTTCCCTGTCGCTAGATCGACAAAATACATTCCTTTGCCTGGAGTCACTACTGCTTTTACTCTTTGTCCACCAATATTGAAAATGTCTCCGTCTTTAAATACCAGTCCGCCTTCGTCAACAAAAACTCCTTTCGCCCCATTTGGAAGCTCTCTGTATATTGCATCGGTCGGATTTCCTTTTATTACTCTCCCGTCTTCAAAGATGGAAAATTCTTTTGATGCCGGGTCATAACTTACATGAACGTCATCAAGATTTACATTACTTCTTTGGGTAAAGAACTTCTTGTCTGCCGAAAGATCATAGACTCCTCCTTTTGTACCAAGAGGTTTTCTCGTTTCAATAGCGGCGCCTAATGTTGATTTTTTATTTTCAATGAACGGAATGTTGTCGCGAAGATCTCCCCAAAAACCTCCTGATTTAAGTTTGACTGCGGCGCGTTTGCCTGCTTCGTCAACCAGATACATCGCTTTACCGGGCGTTTCGACTACTTTCATTTTTTGACCCCCGAAGTCAAACACGTCTCCAACTTTCATTTCAGCACCTTTTCCGGTAACGAGCTGGAAACTTCCATCTGGCATTTGTTTAGCAATGTATCCAGTTCCCGGTTTTATCTGTGTTCCTGCAACCGGAGCTTTCGCACCATTATCAATAAGTGTCATTTCACCAGTTGTAGGATCTACTTTTACACGTACATCATCAAGACCAAGACTCCCCCGTTTTGAAAACTGAGGTTTATATCCGCCCAGTTCAACATTATTTGGCGGTTTAACCGGAATTTCTCTCGAAGCATCAGCTACATCCTGCAAAACGATTGATCCGTCGGGATTCCCTACTGCCTTGAATTTTCTTCCTCCTCCTATTTCAAATGTGTCTCCTACGCTAACTTTTGATCCGTTGTTTCCAACTACGGTCTTCCTTCCCGCAGCGCCTTCCTTTACAACAAATCCATGATCTGGAGCAAGCTGGCCTGATGTTGGAATTTGTTTTCCTGTAGCATCAACAATATAATAGTCTCCGTTTGGTTTCCGTTCAAAATAAATATCCCCTGACCCTATCCGTGTTTTTTCTGCCCTGCTAAATGCGTTGGACGAACTCAGCGAATTTGATTTTGCCGTATCCTGAATGGGTACTTTTTTACCTGACGCACTCTTGAAATATACTGAACCATCTCCTCCCGCAGTAACCGTAAATTTTTCTCCTCCAAAATCGACTACGTCACCAACTGCAATTTTTCTTCCTCCGGGGTATACAACCTGCGCGGTACCTGTTCCGCCTTTTTCAACCGCAATATATCCTGATCCTTTTTTAATCGGCGGCTGACCGGGGGCAGGAGGAATTGCGCCGTCATCGTAAATGGTGATTTTCTTTCCTGACGGATCCATTTTTACTTTCACGTCTTCAAGACCCATGTCACTTGCTTTTGCAAAGCTTTTTTTCTGACCGGCGAGTTCAAGCTGCCGATTCCCGCTTTGTCCCAATGGTTGATTGTGATCGGGAGGAACTTTGTATTCCATTGTAAATTTTTGTTTTCCTACGCGTTTTGACGGACCAATAGGACTCATTCCCTTGAATACATATTCTTCATCAACAAGACTCGGCCGCTGAGGTCTCTGAATGACCACTTTGTCTCCAGGCTTCAATACTTTACTGGTAGTTACCTCTTCCCCATTCACGAATGCCTTGGATTTTGTATTGGGCTGTAATTTAATGACTGGTTCACCATTTCTAGTTCTTCCATAAGTAACCCCATCATATGCTGTTCCCGTTTCAAATCCAACCTGTGCTTTCGGACGGAATACATCGCGAACTGCGGTTGTAACTCTGGACACTACGCTATTTGCCCGTTGATTGGCAATTTCATCAGCATATCTTCTTGCCAATGCAATTTCATCAGCGCTGCTTTGTATAGGTTTGCTTTGAGTTATTTTGAATTTCCCGCTTGCAGCAACTTTCTCCGCTTCCTGTTTGGCAAGAATTGCCTCAGCTAACTCATCAGGATGTTTGATATTCTTGAATTCTTTTCCCAAATCTTTTATTGCGGCTTTATCCGCAGCGCTTAACGCGCCGCTTTTTGCTTCAGCAGCTGCTACTTTTTCTACCCGTTGGGCAAGCAGTTGAGCCCGCTGCGCATTATAGTCAAGCTGGGATTTAATATTTTTTGCAATATCCGTTGATGATCTTGATTGAAGCGGACTTTCATTCAGTTTTCCTAACCAATTATCAACTTTTGCAAGAGCAGTTCCTCCCACTCTTGAAGGAATATTTAGTTTACTTCCTTGAGGCCCTGATGTTTTAAGGGCATCGTTAAAAGTCGTGGTAAATTTTTTCGCTTCAGCCGGACTTAAGTTTACGTGGTATTTGCTTTGCAACCGAGCCATTGCTCCTGCCTCATCGGTTAATCCTAATTTCACATCACGGGCTAACATCCGAGCGGCATCATCGACACCATACGTAAGTGCTGATCTGGGCAAAAGAACTTCCGCGCTAATTTTTGCAGCTTTTTGTCCAATTGCAAGCGGTACTTTTACCGCTGTTCCCACAACCTGCCCTACTCTACTTTCACCAACTGCGACCGCTGCATCACGAACCGCATTTCCTGCTCCTGTCACGAATCTTCCACCCGGAACTTTCTCTATTACATTAGCCGCACCCGCAACAAGTTTTGCCCCTTGAGCTGGTAATCCGGTTTTAGCCGCCTGAATAACTGCTTCTGCTCTCGTTGTAATCGGTGCTGATTTGATAAATCCTGAGGCCCATTGTTCCGGAGAAGCATACTCGAGACCTTTACCAGCAAGTTTACCCAACCCGCCAGCTCCCCTTAAAGCATATCCAACAGGTCGGGCTGCTACCGCTCCTACTCCTTCAACATCGGTTAAAGCCTGACCAACTCTCGAAACCCTACTGCTGATTCCTCCGACTGCTTTACCGGCAGGAACAAGTAATGCAATTGCATTAGTGACGTCCACTCCTGCGGTTTGAGCCGACGTTGCAAATTCTTTTCCTTTTTCATTATTTCCATAAGCAACATTAAGAAGAGAGTTATTAATATTGTCAATTCCGCCGCCAGTAAGAATATTCAACGGCTGGATATGAGTGATCATTGTGTTCGGTAATCCCAGCAATAATTGATCCGCGAATTTAATTCCTCCTCCTAACCCAACAGCTCCTGCTCTCACCAAATGTTCGCCCGGATATGATTCAGGTTTGGACTGGATAAAACCACATTGGTCGCTATTCCAACCATATTTATCACAGTCCATTTTCGTTTCCAAAGATTTCACGTAATAATTCCCCAGACTGCTTCCTGTTTCCGCATATTTGTCTCCAAAATTATTACCAAAAATTGAGATCTGATCTGTACCGTATAGAGTTTTACCTGTTGCAGCAGCGCCTTTTTGAACCTGTGCTCCCATCCAGCCAAATCCCTGTCCGATCCAGTCGCCAAACTGCATTGTTCTGACTGCTGCAACACAACCCCAATCGCCTGTTTTTCCACATTGATCAGATACGGTATCATAGCCTAATCCACGAATCTTATTCGCGTCTTCTATTGAAACTGCATTTTTCATTGCATCATATCCATTAAACTGTCCAGCAGTCCATGTACCTTTGCTTTTTGCGTCAATCAGTTGTTGAACTTTTTCATTATTCCCGTCAAGCGCAACCCATATTCCTTTTTTTGTGTCATTGCGGGAAATGCATGAAAATACTTTATTACTTACTATTTGCAATCCACCTTCATCGCATCCACCGGCCGTGGAACCATTTGCTGTCTGATTAAAGTCAACACAACCTTTTCCGGGAACTGAAACTGTGCTTCCTCTACATTCATCACACCCCATACCTCCCCAACCGAATAGTCCCTGACCTTTACAGCTTCCGCCTCCACCACCACAAACTGTATTTTCAGCTTGACCTTTACAGTCAGCTACACTCGTAGGTGCAGGAACCCACGTCACATTTGGTACCGGAGGTATTGTCGGAGAAGGCAGTATATATCCCGTTGGTATTACCGGTCGATAAGCCAAGCCGGGAGTCGGAGATGGCAAAGCGCCCGGAGGAATATCACCTTTACAAACATATCCACCGGGAACAATACCAGAATCACAATCTTGTCCGCAATCTTTTTTACAATCGATGGGTTTTGTCCAAACAGGAATATTCCCTTTTTCAGTCTGAATATATGGCTGGCCCCCTCCTACTGGTTTACAAGAGCCGTCGGACATCACGTCTTCTTGTCCTCCGCAGTGAACTACCTGTGAAGAATTTAGTCTTGCTAATGCTGCGTTTTTATCTGCCGGGCTTCCGGTATTGTCACATCCGTCAGCCCACCAACCAGCCCAACCACATTTATCGCAGTTGTTTCCACAAGCGCCACCTGCTCCAAATTGTTGCCCTGCTCCGGGAGGCTTGCCGTATAACTTTTCGACTTCTGCCCGTTGATCTCCAGTTAATTGACTATATGCCTTACATGGTTTATCCGGTCCGTCCACGCAAAATTTTGGAGGATCTCCGCTTGTGCCCGGAGGATTATACGCAACGTATTTCGGATCAATTTTTGCGTCTTTATATGCAGGTGTCGGTTGCGGACCACAGTTTCTTCCACCCGCACCGGTACAATCGATCCATTCCCGCATAGCTGCCTGATATGCAGCGCCTGTATCAAATATTTTTCCATCTTCAGGTTTTCCTTTCATTGTCACTCCTTCCGGAATACCTGTTGGGATAACGAGTTTTGGTTCAGCTGCAAGATGCTTCCGGTAATTTGTACAATCCGGGTCGGTCGGATCTACTTTACATACTCCCGGTTCATGACTGTAGTCGGTAGCATATGGTGTTTTTTGACAACCTGAAGCACCGGGATTACTGGCACAATATTGCTTTTCCTGATCATATTGCGAATGACAGGCATCCATTCCCTGTTGATTTCCAATATTTCCGTTCAGGCAGGCTGATAGATTCGTATCAAGCTGTGGGTAAGTTAGCAATTGACTTGGTTCTGGAGGTTTATATTGTGGCCCGCCTGGTGAGCGTGAACATTCGCTATATGTGTTACCAGGCGTTGCCATACATTCGTCATATGCTGTTTTCGTCTTTCCTCCACACATTGGTGCAGATGGATGGGATTTACAATAGTCTCCAAGCGCTGCCCACCGGGCTTCATCAGGTGATAACGTCGGCGTAATGTTACCAGGTGCATATAATACGGTGTTTTGAGATGTAGGAAAAGCTGGAAATTTCAAGTTATGGACCAATACATCTTCTGCGAAATAATTATGATACGGTCCTTTTAAATTCAAATTATAAACGGGATATGTTCCGTCAACAAATTGAATCGTATTGATAACGGTTGGTTTTCCATTTTTATCGAGCAGAGTATCTCCTATTTTCATCGTATCTGCTCTTTGCCACTTATCATTATTATTAACCCACATCGGGTGGTTGCCGGTTACATATAATGTATTATTAATAATCAAATATCCTCCGGGATTTTCTGGATGTATGATTGGAGAAATTACTTTTTCCGATACTAATTGCTTTTTTTCAAAATCATACGATGAAACCGAATCTCCGCTTTGTATTGTTTGAATTTCTTTATATGTCCCGTCTGCCATGAGAACTTTTGTTCCTGAAAGAAAACATCCTCCGCTTTTCGTTTGCTTATTGAGATCTTTGTAATAATTAAGACAATCCGGATCAGATGGATCAACATTACAGATCCCTGGCGGATTACTCTGTGTTGTAGCAGGTTCTTTATACCCTGTGTCTTTATCCAAACAACTATTCCAAGCGTCAGTACCGGGATTATAGAAAGAGTTACATTTCTGTTGAGTCGCTGGAGACGCATTATAATAATTAGCTTCAAAAGTAACCGGAGCCGTATTATCGCTTTGTGTAGGTTGATATCCGTTAACGCAATCGGAATAATCACCTGTTCCAGGGGTAAAATTATTGCTGCAAAAGTGAACTGCAGATGCTGGAGGATTTACTGGAGTACGTACTTCCTGATACGCGCAATTCGGATCATCAGGATACTGTTGGCAATAAGGGTCTTGCGATGCAGGTGTTGGTTCATATTGTTGGCTTAATCCGCATGGTTCACCCCATTGTCCTCCCACACATCCTGATCCCTGATAGGTGCCATTTACACAACTGCAGGAACCTCCTGATGTACCTCCTCCAGAAGAACCTCCTCCTGATTGCCCTCCTCCAGGAAACTGAGTTTCTTGTGGCGGCTGGTATGGTTCACTTAATCCGCATGGTTCACCCCATTGTCCTCCCACACATCCTGATCCCTGATAGGTGCCATTTACACAACTGCAGGAACCTCCTTGTGGTTCTGCCGGGGGCTGTGCTGGGGGTTCTGCTGGCGGCTCGGCTGGAGGTTCTGCTGGCGGCTCGGCTGGAGGTTCTGCTGGCGGCTCGGCTGGAGGACAAGGTTCATCAATCCATGCAGAAAGTTGATCATCCCAATGTCCACAACCCTGCGCCTTTGAATTCATCGCAATCTTATTTTTTGAGGATTTGAGAAATGTAGTCGATACAAAGGTCGTAATACCAATAAACACTACCACAAGAGCGGTAATAAGTGTCAATATTTCACCACGTCTTTTATCTGTCATGATAATAATTATGGGGTTGGGGTCAATTTTTTAATACACTTCCAGTAATCTGCCGTGTTACATCCTTTTCCCAATTTTGCTTTTATTTTTGTGCAATCGGTTTCATTACATATTTGCGCAGGAACGCCTGATACCGGAATCTCAAGAGTTTGCACCGGAGTAGGCTTTGCCGTGGGTACAACTTGTGGAGGAGTCGGCGTTGAAACTACCGATTTCTGCGTTCCTTTGGTCGTAAATGTCCAGGGAACTCCACCATTATCATACTTTTTATCTCCGATGCGGATTTGAAAATAGTAGGTGGTGTTTGGTGACAAAAGGGTTAAATCAACGGAATGAGTTTTGATCTTTTGGGGCTCTGGAGCAAAGAAATTTAATGATGTCGGTGATGTCCCATATTCAACGACTCCCTGTGTTTCCACTCCTGTTGCCCATGATAGTTTGGAAGAATTTTCTGCAATATTGGATACGACCACGTCACGCGGTTCAAAATCTGCCGCCCGTGTAAACACACCGGAAAACACTTTAAAACCCATAACGATAAGAAGAATGGAAATAACGATTCCTATCCCGATGGAGGCAATTTTCATTACTTTCGGATTATTCATAGTAATTTTAATGCTAAACCGATTAATAATAGTGCCGTTCCCGGTACTGCAAATTTGACTACGTTATCAAATATTCCGCTTTTGGGCAAAATTGATGGCGTCGGCTCACCGCTCGGTTCTACTGTTGGTGTTGTATTAACGCCCGATCCAACTGTTATTGCTGAAGTTCCGTTTTCAGTACACACCATAACATTGGTATCTGCAGAGTCTGCCTTGATAATAAAAGAGGTTGCGTTTGTCGAACCAGCTACACAATCGAATTTAAGCGTATCCGTTCCATCGGTCAGCGCTTTAAACGTAATCGTCGCGATTGTCCCTTTTCCGGTTACCGGTTTTGTCGGATCATCAACCATTCCCGAAACATACGCTTTCCCGCTTGTCGACAAATCTTTATTGACCGCGCTGAAAAAAGTTCCGTCTGTCACTGTCTCCGCTTGCAATACTGTAGGATCGTAGCTGATCCATGCATCGGCCGACTTTACATTATCTGTTCCCGCGTCTACATTTACCTTTATTTCAAATGTTTCTCCCGAAGGGGTACTTACCGTAACCGGATCAAGCTGAAGAGATGCTGCAGACGCGCTTAAAAATATCGGAAAAAGAAAGAAAAAAAAACTCACTAATACAATATATATAATGAAGTTTTTCATTTAATATCTATGATAAAGATATTGGAATGAATTGTCAATCCGAATATATATTATTTGGTTAACGAATTACGCGTTAACGAGTTATTATTTATTAATAAATTCCTTATTTTCTCTTTTAGCAGATAAGTAATGGATAAAACCACCTATTTGATTTGTTAAACTCTCCAGTTCATTCGTAATACCTTTAAATTCATTCGATGAAATATATTGTATTTTTAAACAAATATATAATTGATTTTTTAACTCACCCACCGATCCTTTAGCTATTCTTAAATATCTACAAAATTCGTTATTATTATTTTTTTCGAATCCTTCAACAATATTTGAACTTACCGAAACAATAGCCCTTCTCATTTGATCTCTTAGAGGAAAATCTTTTATAAGTTCCTTTTTAGTAGTTATATCGTAAATTTCTTTAGTAATTTTCAGACTCAATTTCCAAATTGACAAATCTTCAAATCGGACAATCTTCATAATAGTAATAACTCGTAATCCTTTAACTCGTTAACTGGATAATAGGTAATAGTAATGAAAGAGTCAATGGATTATATGCTACAAAAAAATTTACTTACACTACTTTCAAAACCCTGAAGAGAAAAAAACTGATGAAGTAAAAAAGAGTAACCTGAAAAATAGGAAGATATAATGTTAAAAAGATTGCCACAACAGCCAAAATAAAGAACGCTTCATTATGGATTGCAGGCAACAGTCCTTTTGTTATTAAAATAAGGATCAGTATGGTAAAAAGCGCTTTGCTGTTGAAAAGATAAATTTCCAGATGAAAAAACAACGCAACACCGACAATTGCCGCGGTTAATATAAGAAGTAATTCTTTGATATCAAGATAAAACGGACCTATGTACATACGAAATAATTGTTAATTAACGAAATGCGGGTTAACGAGTTATTTTTGATTTAATAATTATTTGGTAACTCGTAATCCGTTAACTCGTTAACTAAATAATAAATAATTTGTTTTTGTTTATATTACCTGTAACCACCTCATCAAGGCAAAACTCACGAAATAAAACACAATGATCTGGAACATGGAAAAATAAAATGTCAGAAAAATCGCGACAATCGCTACCATAAAAAATGCTTCATTATGGATCGTAGGAAGAAGCGTTTTTGTCCCAAGCATCAGTAATACCAGAATGAACAGACTCCGCTTGTCAAACCATGAAACTCCCCAGCCGAGTTTCCACGCCATTCCCAATAAGACAATCGCCAAAATAAGGAAAATTTCTTTGGTATTTACGTAAAAGGGTCCGAGATACATAGGTTTATTCTGATTGTATAATATTCAATATTTCTTGTGTTGGTGGATTATTTTTCTGATATCGCAATGTAATTTTTTCTCCGTTTTTTTTGGTCAAGGTAATCTGATCCCACTGCATTTGGCTCTCCGAAAACTGATAATATTTTACCTGTCCTCTCTCACCTGCATAAACTCCTTTACTTATTTGCTGTACCGGTATATTTTGAACATTGATATTTAGGGGAGGCGTATTATTTTTTGGAGAACCGTTAAATTGGCTTGATATACCTGCAATGTATTGAGGAATATTTTTTATCTTGGCGATAAAACTTGGATTAAGACGGGGAGTATCACCAAGAAATACATTTTTTAAAAAAAATTCGGCCAATATGAATGATATTCCCAGCACAAACAATACTTGTAAACGGGGAAGCGTATGTCTGTTTTTATAATTGTTTGCCATAGTGATATTATTGTTTAATTTCTACGAGCGGCCTCTGATTACAGGCAAAACTTAGATTGAGCATTGTATATTCCTTGTCCTGTTGGGATTTATGAGTATAGACTACCGAAACGATTCTGTCCCGGTTTACCAAGGTTCCGGCAACTCCACATTCTGCGCCGTTGATAGTGAATTCGGCTTTATTATTGGGATCTCCTACTTTCGCCAACTCCTTATTCGGTCTCACTTGGTTACTTCCGGTATCTACATTCCCCCAAAATGTCGCGTTTTTTACCACGATGGATTTTATGATTACCGGCTCACTAATACTATTTATCAGAGAGACAGTAAAATTAAATTGAGGGCCGATTTGAATAAAACCAAACTCTCCTCCGACACATTCGACTTTTTCGTTTCCTAAAGGCCCATTATTCGCGGCATCCCACTTATAACATGCAAAGTTGCATGTTTCGTCTTCTTTTCCCGTTTGTCCGCACTGTGCATACCGGACCAATCTATTTTTATTGGGATCTTTTGGATTTGTATAATTATTATCTACGGACGGGCAAGATACAGAAGCACCAAAGGTATCGTGACATTTTCCGGTAACCGTGTTTGAAGAAGGTGTAGGAGTAGTTTTATTATTAGCATTTGGTTTAGGTGTTGGAGTTGGCCATTGATATGGACAGCACATGTAGTCTTGAGTGCATTTTCCTGTTCTAAAATTACAGGGATTATTTGTGTTTTTAACACATGATGAATCGTACCAACAACCTGGCTTAATATTTACCTTTGGAGTAATTTGAGGAGTTGGTTTTGCTGCCTTTTGGCAATCCTGAGAACCGAAATCGCAATATTCAGCCGTTCTACACCTCCAGCAATTCGGAATAAATCCTCCGGAAAAAGGAACTCCTTCACAACCGCGGTTGCCACATTTATTATCACACACTGATTTATCAGTAAAATCCTGACATTTCGGTATGGTATTCACATTGACTTTAGGCTCGCATTTATTATTCGAATTACAGGTCAAATCTGCCTGGATTCCTACAATATTTTTTCCGGTGCAGCAAAGAACACCTGTACTACAGGATTCTCCGTTAACCGCACATTTTCGTTCGTCTTTAGGCCTGCATTCTACGTCATTAATACATCCTGTATCAGTACATTGAGTTATATTCGGAAGCGCTCTTCCACTTCTAAAATCAAGTTCCGGATGATAAATACATTTTCCATTATCATCACATTGAGTACAGGATTGTGCCGTTTCATTTCCTGTATAAGTATAAGGGATAAGTGACGGCTCTATGGGTTGTGGCGTTGGAGTTGCTGTAAGACCTTCAGGCGTCCGACAGGTATATAGCTCGTCAGGAATCAAACCTGAGCAACATTTGATATCGGTTCCTTCAATAACTTCATTTGGACCGGCGCAATATTCTGCTTTTGTCTGTGTTGTTTGAGGTTTTTTCAAAGCAACCGTAGATACTAGAGAAGCTAAACCAATAACGAAAAATGTAACGAGCGTAATAAATGTAGCTACTTCTCCCGTTTTATATTTTCTCATGACATTGGTAAATGTATTGATATTACTATAATGTATATTAAAGTGTGATGCAACTTTTCTGTCAGCGCATAAACGCATTCATTCCATTCTGATCAAGCTCTTCTCCTTTTAACGTCAGCACCTTTACATCTTTTCCCTCTACCGAATAATGCTTTTCCATCCAATCCACTTCCTTTTCTTTTATCAACATATATGAAAAATTCGTGTCTGATTTTGAATAAATGCCTTTTTCATCAGTGTTGAACGGAATTTCCTTTAAGGATTCTTCAAGAGCAACGAGTGCTTGATTTGAATCCAGTATCAGAACCGTTCCTTCAGGACTTGTTTGCTTTGGGTTATTTTTTGATAGTGAAGGTATGCTGTTTTTCAAATTCTGAACAATCGTTCCTGCGGTCCGGGTAAATTTTGTCGCAAGATATGCGGTAAGCTGAGGACGGACTCTCGGGCTTTTTGTAGGAAATACAACTGCCACGAAAATTGCAGAAAAAACAAAACTAACGAGCATCGCTCCGAATAACTTTAAATAATACAGTTTATTGTTCATATTATTCTATCGAAACAATTTCCGTATTGGAACAATCGAGGTCAATATTTTTATAACGTACGGCCGTAAAATTATCATCTGACGACTGATAGAAAAGTCCTGCCTGTACCCGCAATGAAAATCCACTGCAAAACTTACCATATTGATATTTCATTGCCTGTCCTGATGAAAGTTCTTTACCGATAACCTGATTTTGTTTTTGAAACTGAATTCCGAGAATCCGGACCGTTTTGTTTTCACCGCTCGTTTCAACATAGAGAGTAGATGGTTCTTTTGAAAATACATTATTCGAAAGCGTTTTTTGCGGCCCGACTTCAGAGGTTGTTTTATAAAACTGGTTAACTCCATTATCTACTTCCGGAATCGTAGGTGCTCCATTATCGCTTTGGTTCGTCTCACTTGAACTGTTTTGGTTTTCCAGTTGTTGTACCGCTTCATCTTTCTTTTTTTGCTGTTCTTCAAGATAGGAGGCTGGTTTTTTGGGTGCATTTTGCTGAATGAATTGTGAACAAATGGAAGAATTCGGTTCAACGCAGGGACCGCCTGCATTTCCCAATGTTCTTGTTCCTGGAATTTTTGGGTCGCCTACTCCTAATGCAGGCGAACCTTCTTTTAACGTAAAGTTTCCCCACGCGGCTACTCCACACATGTCTCCAACGGGCTCTTGAAACAATGGATCGCCGCTCAGTCTTCCCTGAAAATCCGTACAATACTCAAGAGGCGGCGTACATTTTGACGAGTCCGGATCAAAAAGATTGTATGAGGCTTTTATCTTCTGAAGTTTTGCCGCTTCGTCTTTCCACCAATCCACCTGAACGATTTTGCTGCCGCCCGAAAAAATATTGTTGATAATTTCGGCGTTTGCGCTATCGGGCGTACCGGGATGGAAAAAGAACATGATATTTGCCCCGTTAAAAATATTGTTCACCGCCTTTGCTTGTGAATTCTGCCACAGCATGATTCCTCCGAAATTGAACGCTTGGAAAAAATTATTGACAAATAATCCGGAAGAATTTCCCAGTAACGATATCCCTCCTTCATCGCTTCCCTCAATAATACTGTTTTTGATGGTAATCGCCGAATCATATACTACTGCCGTCCGTTTCTGGAATTCTTTCAAGGTTACTCCATCGATAGTGACATTGGAATTGATTAGACAAATCCCTCCGCGATTCTGGTACGGATCCTGATAGGGTCTGGCATGACCTTCACCGTAAATTACCGTTGCTCCGCTTCCCTGCCCTTTTAACGTAAGTGTTTTATTCTCTATACGGATCATGCATGTACTTGATGCGCCTCTTGACGCAGATACAAAAATCGCCTCTCCCAAACCTAAAGGAACAGCGTTTGGTCCCATATACGTGCCGCTTTCTAAATTGATCGTTTCCCCGTTTTTTGCAGCATTGATTTTTTGTTGAAGAGAGTCCACTCCACCCGCTGCAGCTGCCGGAACTCCCCCGCCACAACTTCCAGCCCTTGTTTGAAACACTGCTTTCTCTTTTGAAAACCCTTTTATCTTAAACAACAATAAGGAGAGCAAAAGCATCCACAACAGAAAAGGAATCACAAACGGAAATTTTTTCATGATTATTTTTATTGTGCAAAAAAATGTGAACGATTACAATATACTTAATGGTAATGTCAAACTCTGGTATCAATCGTCAAATGTCTAAACGGGTCAAAATATGTTTAGCGATTATCGCTGCGCTTATTATCACCATAGTGCTAAGCAGGAGTCTTTTTTCTTCCAATTCACCACGTACGAATCAATCGTTTATTTCTTCAATTCCAAGAAGAGTCGCTTCTTTTGTCTCGACACTTTTTCCAAAACCGACACCAACACCCGCTCCTATTATTTTGATTACTTCAACCCCATCACCGACCGGTATTACCGGTACTCCTACTCCGACAAAAAAAATAGCACCTGCTCCTACGACAAAACCTACAATGACCGTTTCCAATACTCCTGTTCCAACAGTGAAACCAACCGTCAAACCTTCACCTGTTGTATCGGCAAGTTGTCCAACCACATCACAGCAGTCATATCAAAGTATTTCTGCATCAGGAGGAGATAATAAACTACGTCCACCTCTCGAAAATCATCCTGAAGTTAATTTAAGACTCCGGGGTTTTGTTGAAGTGAATGAAGGAACCAATCTTATCAGCCGTAACGGAAGTACGTACGGGCTTGATAACCAGATGCCTCCGCAGATCAGCTCTTTATTCGGAACGGAGGTACCGAAGATCGCCAAAACATACAGAATATATGAATGGGATTTTCAAAATAACAAAAGCGGTGCACCGCAAACGGCAACGCCGGCATACCCTGTCCACATGCTGGGTCTTCAGGCAACTCCAGGAAAACCGCTCCTTGGACTGAAAGCGGGACGCGATATTGGCGGAGGCAATGTTTTCATGGTCTTGTATGCAACAAAAAACGATATCATGTTTACCCATAGTAACGGAGACAATCTTGATGACGGATATTTGTTTTACTTTCTGGATATTTGTGTCGACCCGAATCTTTTATCTGCTTACCAAAGTAATTCAGCAAACGGCCGGTCGCAATTGCCGGTCATTGCACCGGGTCAAATTTTCGGCTATGCTGGAAATACGGACGTAAAAATTGTTGTTCGTGATACCATGTCATTTATGGATACACGCTACAAGGAAGACTGGTGGTTTTACGGACAATAACTGAATCCAATATATACTTATATGAACACTGCAGACAACTCAAAATTTTTTCCCAAGCTTATTATCTTCATTACCATATCCCTTCTTATTCAAATTGTCATCATCGCTCTAAAAACCAAAAATATCGTAATGAATACGACCGTAACAAAAGCAAAAGAAACGGATTGTAGATCCATGAAAACGTATGGGAGTCAAATTCTGGCTTTAGGTTCAAACATTGCCGGTAACAATAACCCAACAAATTACGAACAACTCCGGGAACTGTATAATTCGCAAAATCCGGATCCCTTAGCTGATGGTATCTGTGTTTCAAACAGTTATATTCCTATTACCGTTATGTACGATTTATTTTTCCTCAAAGGAGATCCTCAAGGAATACAAAACAATCTTGAGGCCCTGAAAAAAAATGGTTTTTACCCGATTATCCGTGTCACCTCATATACGAACGGAAATAATTGGATAAAATTATATCCGCCGACAGACGCAAAAATCATGGGCGAACATTTGGGAACAGCTCTTAATAACGTTCGATTTCCCCAACGGCCCATCATCGCGTATCTAAATGAGGTTAATCTGAACGACGAGTGGGCGGGTGAAGCAAATCCTGAAGAATTTGCCGAATCAATACTCGCATTTTCCCAAGGATTAAGCGAAAGTAAAAGCACCAACTATCAGCTTTTTTTTCCGGCTCTTTCATACGGCGCAACAGGGCAAAACGGAATTGATCCTCCAGCGTTTATCAACCGTTATAGCGCATATATTGACGCCAACAGCAAAAAATTCGAAGGGTTTGGCGTAAACGGAGTTGCATTGAATATCTATGGATCAGGCTATGAAGATATTGCCCAGCAATACGGTAGTCAAAAAAGCGCGTTTCCTGGAGGAAATCAGATGCCGACAGTGATCACGGAACTGGGTCCGGTGCGAAACGGCGAAGCGGTCAGTAACTGTGCCGGCGATCAGGAAGGCTGGCAAAGCGCTTCAACAGATATTGTAAAGGGAGTGATCGATAACAAATTATCGTTGGCAACCATGGGATGTTTCGGAGCGATAACGTATCCTGCCGTTGTGCATTACGATGGATCTGAACCACAACTCGTAAAACTCAATGATACGTCCGGTCAGATTACAAACGATACAACCTCTACCATTACAACAAAAACAAATACTACTACTAACAATAACAATCAACAGGAAAAACAGACAAACACATCCAAGACATGCGAATCAGGACTTAGTTTTAGTCCGGAAAATCCTGCGCCGGGGAATACGGTTAAAGTAACGGCCAGTTCAAAACAGGGTCTTATATGGGTGAATCTTTCAGGTGACGGACCAAATGGGGAAAAAATCAATATGGCGGGCAAGACTCCAAACACTACCCATGATTCGTGCGGATATCATTGGATGTATCAGGTCGAGAATATAAAAGCAGGAACGTATACCTTTACGTTTTCCCATGATTGCCAAAAATTTAATACAAAAAAAGGCCAAGCCCTTGCTCCAGTATGTGCCGATCCCGTGACGGGAAAAATAACAGTCGGAGGGAATAACAGTAAAGATGCAGAAACCAAGTCAGAGAAGCCACAGGTACCTATGGACCAAACAGGCCAAGGATGTTTCGACCTCTCTGCCGATCTTGGTCAATCGAAAGCCAATGGAGGCGTTAACTTTGATGTCACCATAAAAGTAGAAATGAAGAAAAATCCTAAGGACCCGAAAAAGTCAATAAGGGAAGGCCACCTCCAATTCTTTTCCTATAAAGATCCGGAAAAAGACATCGATGGAAGTCACTCGGTAATTTTTGATCATCACACCTATGGGCCTGATAAAACACAATCCCCTATTTTTGTAAAAAACGGGTCGACACAAACCATCGGTTACAAAATAAAAATAGACGAATGTAACGAACTTGGAAATATGGACTGGGTATCGTGTGAATTAAGTGTCGATAAAGAGGGAAACCCTTCCGCGTCAGGAACCAACTGTACCACAACCAATCAGATTGGCGAGGCAAAAAATAATCAGAATTCTCCATCAACGACCGTTAATATTTCCACACCGGGAAAAATAACCCTTGATCTTTCAACTATTAATCCCATTAATCCGGAGAATTTGGAATATTGCAAGAAACCGCAAACGAGTGGAGGAGATTGCACTAATCCTCACGACCAGATTGTCGACGGAAACACGATAACCATGTCATTTCCCAGCGGAAACCCGCTCATTTTTTGCGGATCGATTGATCCGGATAAACGTAATCAGGTAAACGGATCCGATAGAAGTTGCATTGTTTTTTACAAAAAAACATGAAAAACACATTCTTGATTACCATACTAAAAATATTTTTGGCAATGGGTTTTGCACTCTTTATTTCATCATTTTTGCCATCCAATCCTCGTTCGTCTGTTTTGTTTCTCACCAAATTAAAAAATAATTTTTTGGTATTGTTCTCAAACAAAAATTCGTATTCGCGGCTTGTATCGACTCCCCTTTCCGCAATGAAACAAATCAGTAAAGGCGTCTATGCGAAAGAAGACAAGGAACTCGGAACCGTCTATATCAAAGTTACCAAGGACGTGGAACAAACCGCACAGATAATCGAATTGAATGGGAAAAAAATAAAAATCATTTATTTAAAGTAATAGTTTAATTTCTCCACCCTGTTGCAGCAATCTTTTTCGCTTGACAAGTATCGAATTGATATTTTATAATTCAAACCATGTCAGACAAAGTCAGACTCGCCGATTTACCCGATCTCTTAACGATCCGTGAAGTTGCAGATCTTCTCCGCGTTTCTCCGCTTACCATTAAACGCTGGGGCAAGAAAGGAAAACTTCCTGCAATAAGAATCAACTCCCGCGGTGACAGAAGATATAAAAAAGATGTAGTGTTGAGACTGCTTGGGGTGGAAGAGGAATAAACTTCATTAATTCCTAATTACCTAATTAACCTAATTTCTAAAAAATTCCCAATGATCCAATTTGTTTTTGTTTAGGTCAATTTATCTCACTTTTCTATAAATAGCATTAAAGATTAGATTAAGTTCTTTTGCCTCATTCCATAACTTTTCCGCTTCTTCTTTTAATTCTGGCTTGGCAACAATAAACATCTTAATAAAGTGTTTGGATTCTCGTGACTCTTTCTTACATATACCTATTTTATGTTTAAAATCTAACTTACTTTCTGCATCATCAGCTTCACAATAATTAGCACCAACACTTGTACCTGCTTTAATCAACTGATTAATTAAAGGGTCTGTGATTAAACTTCTATTTACTTTTTTGCAGAATAGAATGATTAACTCTCCAAATTTCGCTGTCCTTTCCTCTAGATTATATTGAGTATTCGTCATTATTTAGGTAATTAGATTAATTAGGTGAATTAGATCAATTTAACAATGAAGTATTTTAAAGTCAACGGATTATAATCCACAATGTAGTTATCCTGCTGATTGTGTCTGCGCATCCTGATTACTTAATTTCCCTCCTTTATAAAAATTGAATCCCAAATACGCTAAAAGTGCCGCTATAAGCATTTTTGCTTTTCCGCCTACACCTTCTGTTGAAAGAAGTTTGCTTAAAAAAGTATCTTTTTTTGCAGGAAGAGGTACCGGCGCTTCATCTGGAGCTTGGGATTTTTCCGCAAGAGTTTTGAGTACTCCTTCCAGTTCAGGAATCTGTGTTGCCGCAGCCGGATCAAGAACATTTGGAGGTAAATGAGTTGCGTTTCTTGGTAAATCTGGAGTTGCCAAAAAATTTTTTTGTGGGAGTCTACCGAAAGATTCAGCACTTCTTTGCGGAGGCGCGATAACAGAAAAAGGATTATCCATAATTGCTCCCTGCCCAATAACCATATGTCTTTATTGTACAACAAACCTATACGTGAAGCGTCAATCTTTTACACTTGCGCAAATTTTGCCGAGAGTTTTTTCATGAGCATCATCTGGCTATAATCTTCCTTTATCTTGTCAAAATGATCAGAAGTCAATCCCTCATCCTTTATTATTTTTTCTACTTTTTCCAATTGTTCTTTTTTTGCGCATTCAAGATACATGCCGATGAAAAGTGCCAAAAAGTAATTTACCATTAAATACGCTTCCGGAGATTCGCTCGTTTCACCGATAAATTTAAGAGTTTGGAGATCAGAAGGAAAACCCTTTGTATCTTTCAATAACTTCTCAAATTTTTCTTTGGTAACGCTGATGTGAAACCCAAGATATAACACATCATAAAAATTCTTTATGAATGTTTCCCGTACGGTTTCCATATTTCCATCAACAAAACTATCGTTATAAAGTAAACTTGCTGTTACCTTGGATAGTTTGTTGTATAAAAAGATTGTGTTCATAATGTCTTAATAAAAATTTGTAGCAGTCCGTGTCGGTTGTACTTTCTTTCTAAATAGCGTTGAAAATAGTTTTGCAAATATATTGTAAACATCATCTCCTGCAACTTTTTTGCTTTCCGGAACGGCTGTAACTACGTTTATTGCACCTGCAGTCAAGTGAGCGGCTATCCCAACACCTGCGCCAATCAATCGTGCGAAGAGTCTTTTGCCGATACGCGATAACCAAGAATCACCTGGTTTAAGTAAATTTTCCCGCAATGTTTCTGAAATTCCCGGTTGATTGCCGTTGGCGATTTTATGATTCAAATCGGCTACAATCGGTCCGGCATTGGCTTTAACATCATTTGTTGCTTCATTGATACCAACCGCGAGCATATCTGCGGATTTTTGCCGAAATCTTTCATTCCCAAGCGTCGCCGGTACTCCTCTTGCTATAAGATCACCCGCAACTGAAGCAATACTCCCTCCGACTAATTTTTTTGTCCGATCAGCGATATCTAATATGTTACCTACGATTCCTTCTACCATATATTAAACAATTATATCTTATAAACGTTATTTTCCTACCTTAAACAGTCCGCCTCCGAATAAACCAAAGATAAGCATAAGAATTCCCGCTAGTCCACCCGCAGGAAGATACTCCCATAATCTTCTGATTGATCCTTTGTCATCCAGTTTGTGTTTCGCCGCATCTTCTGCGAGTTTTTTTACTCGCCCGTCACGGGCAAAAGCCGATTCTGCGGCGGTAATAAATTCATCTGATTGTGCAATTGTTTGCATCGTCACTTTATCAAGATGCAGGTACTGAACGGCGTCCGAAGCCACTGCTGAATATACTTTAGCTCTCATTTTTAAAATAAATTCTCTTCGCGCGTCTGCGTTTTTCGGATTATTTAGATAATCAATGACGTTTTGACTTAATCCGGGTTGATTTCTTAAAATATGTTCAGTGAGACGTCCGCTTCCGTTAGGTTCAAGCAGCCTTCTGAACTCATCCTGAAGTCTGGAAATATTTGGTCGATACCGCTCACTCGGTCTCCAGCCTGTTCCCATAAAACTGGTAGTGTATCTCTCCAGATATCTCTGGGTCAATTGCGCTGATAATTCTGCTTCTGCCTGCGCGAATATATCTCCTTTTTCTTTTGCATCTTTTGCTTTCTTATCTTCATCTTTTCTTACTCGTTCTTTATTTCCTTCGCCTACTTCAATTTTAAGCTCCTCGATAAATTGTTTTGAGGCTTCGGGCAAAATGTCCACAAGGCTTTTGTATAATTCGCTCGCCCTTTTTAATGCAGCTACTCGCGCTGGTCCTTCTAATGCACGCTTTTCGCTTAATTGCTGTGTTATTTGATCATATTCAGCCTGAAGTGTTCCTCTTGCTCCTGATTGATCTCCTTTTTTTCTTTCATCGGTAAGTCTCTTTTTTGCATCTTTTACATCGATATTAATTTTCTTTTTCTCCTTTTTAAGATTATCTATCTCTCTTGTGTATCTTCTTATTCGAGGATCTGCGTCAATTCGAGGTTGAGCCCAACCTTGATCTTGCAGATATTGCTCTCTTGTATCTAACCGGTCTTCTGCATCGCTTAATTCTTCTGGAATCTCGCTTAACCGGTCCTGCAACCTTGTTACCTCATCTTCTAGGGCTGTTACTTTTGAATTTTGTAATTCAGGAGTGGTCCTTGCAGTCGACTTTGGAAGCGCGTCCAATTGTTTTTTTATTTGCGATTGTCTTGTTTCAAGACTTTTCACTTCGTCTCGAATCGTGCGCAAATTAGAAGTTTCTTCAGAAAAAACCAATGCATCCATGAGTTTCCCGTTTGCAATCTCCTGCATGGAGCCTCTTTTCAAAAGCAAATCAAGCATGCCGTCCCTACTGTTTCCCTCATTTATTAACTCATAAAAAAGATTGCTCATGCCGGGAGTCCTTTGTATCCTCATTTCCAGAGCGGTTCGTAATACTCTTCTTTGAGGCTCGGATAAACTTTCATACGGTTTGCTGCAAATTTTTTGAACTTCAACTAACCTATCTATAAGTTCCTTATGACTTTTTGCAAGACTCTTGTCGGTTGGTTTTTCTCCTCCATACAATGCATCAACTGCGTCCACAATAGCCTGTTCCGAAATAGCTGCTTTTCCTGCAAGGACATTTAAATTCCTATTGGCTGTAACGTTATCTAAAATATCTTTCTGTACCCTTCCAATTCTTCCTCCCTCCGGTTGCTGGAAGATAACCCTTCCGAATTCTGCCGCTGTTGGCGGAGGAATCTGTTGTTGTTCTACCGGGGCTGGTGCTGGAGGCGGTACCGCAGGCGTCGCTTCTGTCATTTTATGATGTTGTTAAATGTTTAAAATAACCCTCGAGCCGGCTGATGACTTTTTTTTCATGCTCGACATTCAGATATTGATGTAACATTTTGACTTCATCTTCCAAAAGAGGAAATTTTTGCTGCATGACTTCCAAAAAACCCTGATATTCGCTTAAGTATTTTATGTGAGGAAGAGCGTCGGTAACAAGAACCGCTATTCTCTGAATCTGCGAAAAAGGGAGTTTTTTTTCTGATAATAGTTGGATTACTTTTTTGGAAAATACCGATTCCGTAGCTTTAATTAAATCAGGAGGCATTCTTGTGGAATCATCATCTGTTGTTACCATACTTTATTTCTATATAAGTCCGAAATAAAAATCAAGAGCAATTTTTTTCACGGACGGAATAAATAATAAAACATATAACATAAAACTTGAAACATGTGGACTATAATCCGTTGACAAATGGAGAGTAAAACGAGAAGCTTAAAACGTAAAATATATGAATAATGAGAAAAATTTATTGTTTACTTTATCGGATTCTTTGGTAAGAAAAATCTATAATTCAACACTACAGTTTCCTTACAAATATCAAAGCTCTCTAGGTGATCAATTACGAAGAGCCTCATTATCAATTGTTTTAAATATTGTTGAAGGAGGAGCCCGTAAATCAACTAATGAAAAAAGACAATTCCTTAACATATCATTTGCATCACTAAAAGAAACAAAATATCTTGTTTGTTTTGCCAAGGAATTCCAACTGATTAGTCAAACGGATTTTGATCAAATAATGACAGGAATAAATGAATTAGCTCGAGTTCTTTACGGACTACTATATAAATCTAAACGGTATATCTAATTTTTCTGTTTTAAGTTTCATGCTTCATGTTATACTATCTCTATGTCCTGCCCTAACTGCAAAACCAAAATGAGTGTAGTCAACTACGACAACCAGATCATTCTTCACTGCGATAACTGTGCGGGAAGCTTTTTTGAGGAAAACGGAATTAATCGGATAAGTCAACAATCCGCATATGAACTTTCCCAAAACAAAAAAAGCGATGAGATATCAGGTCTAGAAAAAAAGTGCCCGAATGATGAAACCATACTCATCGCCTTACATGAAAATGAATCGATTCCCTCTGATGTTACTCTTCTTCAATGTCAAAAATGCAAAGGAGTCTTTGCTTTTCCCGATGATTTAATACGGTTTAAAAAGGCTCAAGAAGTTAAGGTTTCCTATTTTAAAACCTGGGGAATTCCACTCCCATCTTTGAAAGCCGTTGTCATACTTTCATTCGTTGCACTGGTGTCGGCGGCGGTTTTTTCTCGCTATTTGTTATTTCAACAAGGGTCTTTGGGACAAACACAAGCGCAGAATTTGATCAAAAAAATTTCATTTTCCAGATCAGGCCGTTATCTTTTTATTTATTTTAATTCCACTCTTCCTCTCCGGTCCTCTATCGTCTTTACGGATACAAAAAACGGGAACGTTTTTACTGAAATTGTTTCTTCGAAACCGACTACTCTTCATCACATTACTACAACCGACATATCTTTTACTGAATCTTTTACCTATCATGTTGTACTTATCGACGGAAATGGAAAAGAAGTCAAGACGGAAGAGAAAAAACTAGAGCTTAAATAAATTAACCTAATTAATTAATCTAATTGACCTAATTTCTAAACAATACTCAATTCCAAAATTGGTCATTGGAAATTGTTTAGATTAATGAGAAATTAGAAGAATGAGAAATTTAGTATCGTTTTAATTTCTTCATCACATGTTTGATTTTTTCTTCCAGTCCTTTCAACTGTGTTGCAGCTTCTATAGGATCAACGACATTCACTTGAAGACCGGTCCCAAGCTCAAATCCTGCGCGGTGCACAAAACGGGGAATGATACGGAGATACCAGTTCTCTTTCGGATAAATATAATAATTGTAACCGAACGGTCTGCGATTAAAAGAACTTTTTTCATAAATTTTCTTTATTTTCCGGATGATATTCTGGACAATAGGAATAATGTCATCGATCTCCTCATCAGTCATGTCGCCAAAAAACTTCCCTTCTATTTTTGGAACGATCCACACCTCGTATGGCCATTGGGAAAAATCAGGACAATAAACGTGAAAAAACCTGTTTTCGTCAATAATATTGTTTAAAGGCTCTCGTGTAAGTACATCTAGATTGATCTGCGAAGGAATCACCACGAGTTGCGAATGAGGATGAGTAAGTGAGGCTCCAGCATGCTCTCCTTGGTTACAAAAAATATAAACCTGCCCCCTCTTTCTATAAAAATTGTACCGTTGCCTATACGCGTTGAAAATAAGTTTTACCTGATCTAACGGCAAATCTTCAATATTCTTTGCGTGATCAGGGGAATGGATGATAACTTCGTGGATATCGGTGATGGAAAATTTGTTCGGTACAACCCGTACCCTCCAGCCTTCCTTGTTTGCGTCGCCCTTTCCGAAACGGAATACCTCAGGAGGAGTATCTTCTTCATGACCTTCGCATAACGGGCAACGGAATTTTTTTCCGTCTTGTCCAGTCCGCCGTGATCTTTGTGGAGAAATAATCACCCAACGGCGTGACGAAATATCAGGAACATATTTGGACATATATTGAGTATAGATAATAAATGTCCAGAAAATCAACCGATCGCTTTTATTTTCTTGCCAATACTTGGAGTTTAACCATTCCTTGATGAGGTCCAGGAGTTGATACTTTACCTAAATTGACTATTTTTGTCAGATTAATTGTCTTTAATTTGTCAGGATTCCCCACAAAAACTTCTTCTTGCTCGTTGAGTTTTAAGCCGTGAGGATTCGCTTTTGAAGCTTTTGCTTCAGAATACACATATGCAGGAAGTTGTACTCCGGTAAGTGTCGATTTGCATGTCGGGTTAAGCTTTGCCAACGATTTAACCCAAATAATCCCATTTGCATCTACTGTTATCACCATCTGTTCTGCAGCTACCGAGGAGTCTACTTTATGAATAAATGGGGTGGATACTCTTGCTGCCGGATCTGGATTTTCAATGAGTATATGGCCTATGCCAATGACCGCTTTTCCTTTTTTTCCTCCTTTTTCTTTAGGTGTCTGCGGAACCCTTCCAAGTACAATAGAATGAGGTTTATCACCGGTGGCAGGACGGACATAGATCAGGTCTCCATCAAGCGCAACTCTCCCAACATCTTCTCCTGTAACTAACGGCGTTGCGCCAGCTTTTACCTTTATTGATTCTCTCGTTGCTTTTTGTGCCGCTTGCATGGCTTTTTTTTCCGAAAACATCTGGATGTTTTTTATATTATTGGGGTGTCTTTTCAGGACAACAAGCAGGGTTTCTTCAGTATTTTCAACAAGCTTTACCGTTCCTTTTTTTCCCTCTGTTCTTTTTGGTTTCTGAATACGAAGATTTATGAAGTCGCCTCCATATCCAGGCCGGGGTATTTCACGGATTGTCATTTCTCTTCTAACAGTCATATTTTCATATGGTACCTTATTCATCATTAATTTTCAATTATTATCTATTTATCATCTATAATAATAATAAGTGATATGTTTGCAATCATCGGTCTTGGAAATCCTGGAGAAAAATATCAGCAGAATCGACATAACGTTGGATTTATGTTTGTGAACTACTTAGTCAACGAGTTAACGGGTTCACGAGTTAACGAGTTTAGGTTTGATAAGTATTCTCATTCGCAATTCGTTAATACGTTAATGGAAAATAAGAAATTGCTCTTAGTTAAGCCCCAAACCTTTATGAACCGTTCCGGGGAAGCTGTAAAAAAAATCATTCAGAATTGGAAGTTGAAAATTGGAAATATAGTCGTCGCACATGATGACCTCGACATTCCTTTGGGTAAATTTAAAATCCAAAAAGGAACCGGTCCCCAACTTCATAATGGACTCGAATCCGTCGAACAGTATCTTAAAACCAGTGATTTTTGGAGAATCAGGATCGGTGTTGATCATCGTACGCCCGATAACTGGCCAGACGGAGAAACATATGTACTGCAAAACTTTCTCAAAGATGAGTTGGTCACTATGAAAAATCTATTTCCAACTATTACCAATCATCCCCTTTTTGCCGGATTTCTCACCGGCTAAACTGAATAATAATGATCTTTTATTTTTTATTGTATAATGCAATTTATGAGGATAGGAATAAACGGCTATTATCTGACAACTCAACATGCTGGAATTGGGCAATATACCATCAATCTCCTTCATGCGCTTGCTGAAATAGATAATAAAAACAAATATTATGTTTTCAGTCCGACCGAGATGGACTGGAATTTCCCGCCAAATTTTAGATTAAAAATCATTAATCCGTTTCCTTTTTTCTCTCATACGTTTCTTAACCGTTTTATTTGGGAGGAATATCAATTAGGACTTGCAATAAAAAAACATAAAATAGAAGTATTCCATGGGTTATATCAATCACTTCCGCGATGGACCGAAAAAATTGGAGCAGTAGTTACGATCCATGATGCGATACCCTGGAGATTTCCTTTTGAGAGAAAGCAATTAACCTACCGGTGGTATTCAGATATACGAAAAGATCTGGTTAAGAAACGGGCCAATAAAATTATCACTGTTTCTGAAACGAGCAAACTTGATTTTGCTCCAATCTACGGCATCAAACCGGAAACAATAGAGGTTACCTATGAAAGCGTTGATCCGGTATTCTGGGAAAATCCTACCCCCCAGGAAATAGATGAATTTAAGAAAAAGTTTAAAATAACAAAGGATTTTGTCCTCTACACTGGTGGGTTGAAACGACATAAAAATCTCAGAATTCTTATCAAATCGTTTGAGATCTTAGTAAAAGAGCATAATTTCAAAGGAGATCTCTATATTCTTGGCGCCATCCGAAAAACTATGGCAGTTTCACCATATATCTATTATCAAGTAGGAGATTTAGAAACGTATTCCAAAATGAAAAAAATCGGTGACCGGGTCAAATTTATCGGATTTGTTACACGGAAAGAGATGTCTATATTCATGCATCTAGCAAAATGTTTCGTCTCCATTTCCTTGTATGAAGGATTTGGGCTTCCCGCAGTTGAGGCCATGACTTCCGGCTGTCCTTCTGTTCTTTCAAGTCTGGCTGCATATCCTGAAATTGCAGAAGGTGCGGCCTTATTTGTCTATCCTTATGGACCTCATCGAATTGCAGAAGCCCTTTATAAAGTGTTGACGGACAAAAAAACCAGAGATGACCTTATAAAAGGCGGGTATGAAAAAGCTCGATTTTTTGACAGAATTAAAATTGCAAAGCGCGTACTTGAGATATACAAAGAAGTGTACGATGATTTTAAAATCAATTATCAACCTTAATTATGATTCCAAAAGTTTCTCTCGTCATGCCTACATACAACCGGGGGGACAGTTATCTCCACGACGCGATAGGATCTGTACTTAAGCAATCATTCCGGGATTTTGAACTTATTATTGTCGATGACGCATCTACCGATAAAACGAAAGAGGTCGTTTTATCCTTTGGTGATAAACGCATCGTATATGAGCAAACCGATCATAACCATGGTGAGTATTGGTCGACAAATTTTGGAATGAGTTTATCAAAAGGAACATATGTCAGCTGGATTCACAGTGACGACATGTTACCGCCGGATTCGATCAAAAACCGTGTCAGTGAACTCCTTAAAGATCCCAAGCTCGATTTCGTACATGGGGATATACAAAAAATCGACCAGAACGGAGTCGTCATTGAAACAATAGAAGCGACTCAACTTGATTCCAAAAACGTGTTTCATCAGTACATCAATCATCTGAAAGAAGGGAACATGATTTATCTGATTCATCATACAACAATTATGATGAAACGGTCTTTTTTCTATAAAGCCGGTCCTTTTGATTCTTCTCTCCCGTTTGCGGGTGACATAGATTGGATGGTACGTGCGCTCCGTACCGGAACATATAAAAGAATTCCCCATATTCTTTATTTATATAGAACTCACGGTGGTTCCCGCCGGATCGTCGACGTCAAAACCGGCATTGATAAGATCACTGTTCATAAAAACATTGCTCTCCGATATTTATGAAAATTGCCATTGTCGGGAATAACCAGCATCCGATTACAAAAGAGAGCGGATTTGGAGTTGAATCATTTTGTTATTCTCTCGTCGAAGGATTTGTAAAACACGGTCATGAAGTGATATTGTATGCATCCGGTGATTCTCAAGTCTCCGTACCGGTCATTTCAGTTCACCCCGTCGGCACTGCATTGGATAAAACAATCGCCCAACCGTATCAAAAAGAATATCAGGACTGGCTTTATCTTAAAGCCTATCAGGACTGTAAAAAATACGATCTTATCCTCACCAATGACCCGACCCGGAGTATTTTTTACAGTCCTTTTTGTTCTGTCCCGACATTCTCCGTAGTGCATAGTCCGTGGGATGATGAACGCTATCCAATATCCGTCCTCACTTCAGTTTTAACATCTGACCAACGTCATCACCTTATCGCCATATCGGATTACCAGATGAAAAAAATTCAAAAAGGCATTCCTCAAGTGAAACTCGTCCGTCACGGCATCGAAATTAAAACCATCCAATTTCAACCCCAAAGCCAGGACTATATGGTTTTTTTGGGAAGAATCAATAAAAGAAAAGGGATTCATCTCGCCGTCGAAGCTTCAATAAAAACAAATAAACCGCTCAAAATATCAGGTTTCATCGCCCATCCGGCAGAACAATTATTTTTTGAGCAGGAACTCCAGGAAAAAATAAAAAACAACCAACATATTTCATACCTTAATACTGTCCTTGACACTGAAAAGAAATTCGATTTGATTTCCCATGCAAAAGCATTTTTATTTCCCATCCAATGGGAAGAACCCTTCGGGTTAGTGCTCATAGAATCAATGGCTTCAGGGACACCGGTAATCGCTTTTGCACATGGTTCCATTCCCGAAATTGTCGAGGATGGTAAAACAGGATTTATCGTCAATCCTTCTGATGATGATATCCGGGGAAACTGGATCATCAAGAAAACCGGAATAGAGGGATTTTGTGAAGCTATTAATCGTTTGTATTCTTTGCCGCAAGAAGAATATAATCAAATGAGAGAAGCATCAAGGAAACATGTTGAAGAATCGTTTACCGTCGATACCATGATTAGTAATTACGAAAAGACATATCAAGAAATAACCCATCTATGAAAATAGCAATCATCTGTTCTAATTCGGTCAAGATAAATAAAAATACAAAAAAGGGGACGGAAATTTTTGATTTTACCCTTATTTCGTACCTCGCAAAACTTAAAAAACAAGAGCTTCAAATTACCGCTTTCACTTCCGGCAACTCCAAATTACCGGTGAAAATCGAAAGCGTCAACTACCGTTCATCCAGTGAAGATAAGAATATCGGTATGGAACATCATAAGATTTTTGAACTTGCGCTTGCCGCAAAAGCTTTTTCGATGCAAAAAAAGTTTGACTTGTTCCATGTAAACATCGGAAATGGGGAAATTATTTTACCTTTTGCGACATTTATCAAAAAACCGATCCTGATTACGCTTCACGGAACTCTTGACGATATCTATATTCAAAAGTATTTTACACGCTTCAAACAACAGAAAAACGTCTATTTCATCTCCATAAGTAACGCCCAGCAAAAACCATTCCCCTCTCTGAATTTTATTAAAACAATACATCATGGACTGGATATCGAAAAACTGTTCCGTTTTAATCCGGTTGGCGACAAAAGTATCATCTGGTCAGGCCGTGCAATTCCGGATAAAGGACTCGATATTGTTTTATCGGTAATAAAAAGAGTCAAAAAAAGCGCAAAGGTATTCCCGATCATCAAGGAAGATTATCTTCATTGGCTCCACGACGAAATAATCAAAAAAAGGAATCTTATTTATCAGGCTGCAAAAATATATATTGATTTTGATATCGATCGTAAAGAACTCAATCATCATTATCAAACGAGCAAGCTCTTCCTGTTTCCCTTACAGTGGGAGGAGCCATTCGGTCTCGTACTGATCGAGTCTATGGCTTGCGGTACTCCTATTGTCGCCTATGCACGAGGATCTGTTCCCGAAATCGTCAAGGACGGCGAAACAGGATTTATCGTCAATCCTTCCGATGACGACATTCGGGGAAATTGGATCATCAAGAAAACCGGAATTGACGGGCTTTGCGAAGCGGTGGAACGGATCTATTCAATGCCGGAATATCAATATAAAGCGATGAGACTTGCTTGCCGGACACACGTTGAAAAAAACTTTACCGTAGAACGGATGATAGACGATTACGAAAAAATCTATAAGGAGATTGTTTCAAAACACTAACGCGACAAGAATGATTCCAACACTCACTGCAAAAAATACTCCAGTAAATTGAGCGATTCCTGTTTTTGGAAGCGAGGTAACCTTTGTTGGCGTTACCGTTAACGAAGCAGTTACTGTTGCGGTTGTTGTCGGAGTAAGAGTTGTTGTAAGCGAAGTCGTTGGAGTCAACGTTGTTGTTTGTGCCACAACCTTTCCCTTGAAAGCAACCAGTGAAAATGCCAAAACAAATACCAATACTATTGTCTTGAAATATTTCATACTATTATTCTCTCTTATTTTAGCTGCAAGGTCAAGTGTATAATACACATAAAGCATAAAGCATAAAACATAAAACAAAATAGCTATTTCATGTTTCAAGTTTCATGTTTTATTATTTATGCAGTCAGTAAAAGATATTCTAAAAAAATTTGACCCATTAAAAGACAAATATATATCTCGCGAATACCAATCGTTTGGCGTCTATCTTTCCCAAAAACTCGAGGATGAAAGACATAAAAGCATGTACATTAAATTTGCCAAAACGATCCCCCGCCCTGTTCTGGAACAAGCGCTCCGGTTTGTTATTGATGCAAACGCCCGCAAAAAAGCAGCTCTTTTCATGTGGAAACTCCGCGAAATGGGTACGTTTAAGAAGGTTGAGAAATAGGAGTTGCAAGACTTATTTGTATTACTTCATTAACTGCTTTTGCCAAAGCCTCCTGATTTAAAGAATAAGAATCGATATGACCCCAAGTGAGGCCAGTTATTGCTACAGGTTTTGCTCCTTTATTTTTATACTCTCCGATAAACCTTTCATACTGACCGGGTTTTACTATTGGATCAAACTCGCCGGCAATAAAATGAATAGGAACTCCCATTTCCATAAGATGAATCATTTGAAGATAGTCGGTGCCAAAAGTTGATTTAAAAATTGGCCCTAAATTATTAGAGAGTGAAATTGCAAGATTTCCAATCATCCCTCTTACTTTTTTTTCTGAATTAGTCCTCTCACTAGCATTTGGTTCTATTTCATCCTTTCCAGTAGCATCAAAAAATTTCCAGATATACGATCCAATAATTTTTGCCCGCCGTTTATTTAATTCCTTAAATCGACCTATCCATTTTTCTCCGTTTAAACCCAGGCTTAAAAGTTCTGTAATTTCCCCATCTATTTTTTCTAATCGTTCCCTATCTGCTTCTTTCATTAAATTAAGATTATTTTTTGATCGATCCCTCAAAGTTGATGTATCAAGCGTAGTCATCTCGGGAGATCCTTCTATTTTTTGAGCGCGGCTAGAATATGCCTTAGTTAAAGCTTTTGTAAGAATTAAAGGGTCTACTCCGACAGGTAAAATTGCTTGATGAGCAAGAAAAACCATATCATCTCCTTTTGTCATTATCCCCTTGAGTAATTTTCCAAATCGGTACAGGGAATCTGCTCCTTCTACTAAACCATGCATCAATTCTCTTGGATGTTGTCTATCACCAGGTTTTACCAATCCCCAAGGACTAATGAGGAATAAACGAAGAAACTGCAGATTTTCCGGGTGTTGATCTTCAATGATTTTGAGAACACGCATGACATCGTTGGTCCCAAGAGACGTAACGATGATATCTACTTTTCCATCAGTTTCCTTTGCTAATTCCAGATCTTGAATGAATGATTCCGCCATGACTCCAAAGTGATTGGGGTTGGGGGTGTTTACTGAAACCGAAGAATCATGGACTTGGACATTTTGATATGAGTGACCGTCAATTACACTCTTTCGAATGACTTTTTCTATACCTCTCCAACCATCTTTTGTTCCAGAAATACCCGGGATGAGATGGCAAAATCTTTGGGGAGCCGGTTTGATCCTTAATTCATTTGCTCTCATTGGTTCACCAGCTTCTTGCATGAAACTATTCTACAGTATTAGTAAAAGTACTTGACAAAAAAATGTATTTACTTCATAATGAATTTTAGTTATGAAAATTACCGTTTATACTATTACTGATTGTGAGTTTTCAAAGCAGGAAAAAGAATATCTAGCCTCTCACCAACTCCAGTACGAAGAAAAAAATCTCGAGACCAATAAGGAATTTTTGACCGAGATGCTTGCGGTTTCCAATAATTTTGCCGGAACACCTGTAACCAAAATCGAGAAAGACGACGGAAAAATTGAAATTTTAAAGGGATTTACCTCCGCGGATTTTGACGGCGTTTTGGGATTTGAAACTGAAAAAAAAGAAGAGTCGCCAAAAAAACCCGAAGAAAAACAGGATATGAAGAAACCGGAAGATCAAAAAGCTCCTGACGAAGTGAAAGCCGAGCCTGTTACTCCTCCGAACCCTGGAGCAGCGCCAAAAGTACAGCAAACCCAGCCTCAAACTCCCCAACCGACAAGCAGCAAACCGGCAAATCCATCACCTACTCCACCACCTGCAAATGATCCTTTGAACTCGATTTTAGCCGATTTGCAGGCAAAAGCCGAAGAACCAACTACCCCACCTCCGGCTTCTAATCCAGCAGCAGAACAGCCCGCACAGTCTCCTTCCGATGGAGGACTTCCAAAGGTTCCTGACTTCCAATCGAATACATAATAATTCATAATCATTTACTTCTTTTTTTATCTGATGTAATGACTTTCATGAATGTTGTTTTGGACTAACAACTCATGCTTGACAAATACTATAGGATTTAGTATAATTCGGCCATATGAATCTCAATGGAGCTAGCTTCCATTGTGACAATATAGTCTGATCCCACCTTTATGGGTGGGTTTTTTGTGGGAAAAAAGGCAAGTCCCTAAAAGCTTGGGACACGCTTATATCCCGCTCTTTAACAAATAGGGAAAGGTAAAAAAAACTTTCTTTGTTTGACCATCGATTCTTGGTGCACAATAATTGATGGGACTTGCACTGTGGAGACAAATTTTTGCTTCCAGAGAGCAAGTCAAATTTCATAAATCAAACAAGAAAGAGGTGATAATACAACCAAATAACGGCCGAGCTCCCAGTTAGATATACGGTTTATCCGTGTGGCCTCCAGAGGTTCCGACAAGGGAAACCATCCTGGTTAACAAGTGAACGAGAAGGGAGAAGTACGGAAGCGACGATAAATTTTTGACAGTCTCCTAAGCGAGATTGCGAAAATAGAAGGTAGAAATGTTCGGATTAGACGAATTCGGCACAATTGCAGTGCTGGTAATGCTGGTGATATTCATCATCGGCTGGAAACAATCGGCTCCAAAAAAAGAGGAAGGCGGCGGTGGAAACAAAAAAGGCGGCGGTGAACAACATGAGAGCCATCAACCAAGCACGGGCTCAAGTTTCTTTAAAAGCCCTGCCTTCATCGTTGGGGTTGTCGCGTTGTTGATCATTTTGATCATCCTTGGAATGGAAGGCGCAGCACAGCACGAAAGCTGGAGAAAGGATCCCGCGCCTGAGTTCGTTGCAAATGGTGCCAAGCCAGTCTTGTTCCAAGTAAAGGCGAAATACGGCGGCGGTTCGTACACAATCAGGACAAATGGCGACAAAGAAGATATGTTGCGTGCGCATCCAGAGTGTGAAATTCAAGGATACCCAGATTGCCCGCCGGCAACGGTGACTCAAAGTCCAACAGTTACCCCAAACGCTATGCAAACAACTGCGGCGAGCGCGAAACAGACGGAAGCTGCTCTACATGCATTTGCATCTGTGACGGCTGTTTCCTTGAAATACAATCCGCCAACTCAGACGCCAATACCGTCCATCACGCCGCGACCAACAAACACAGCGATTCCATCGAACACGCCGATTCCGACGAACACTCGAGTCCCGCCGACCGACACACCAGCTCCGACGAGCACACCATCAAAGCCGTGCATTGGCAAGTACATCGCCAGTGACAACACGGAACACAAATACAGTTTGCCAGTCGGTCAAACGTTGACTGATTTGGATGTGCTTGCGGATGGAACGAAGATTCAGGTTTCCTGCATCAATGGAGTGTTTTACCATCAGGAAATCCCCCCAGTCGTACGAGACATCGAAGAGAAAGCCAAACAAGGCGGACGTCTACTACCTTACGTTTCAGGTGGATTTCTCGTCCTCATAGCCGCAGTATTCACCGGGATCATGGTATATTGGCTTCGCAGAAAGGTTGCGAATCCAATCGAAGCGTTCGTGTACATGAACGTGTTTGGCATTGCTGCCGGCTATTTCGTTGATTGGACCCTCGCTGGGATTTTCTTTGGCGTAAGCCTCCCTCTTGCAGGGATTGTCTGGCTGCACGAAATGGGTGCTACGAAAGCACATAAAGTTGTCAGCAAAAAGGTCGGCAGTGCACTGGACAAGATCAAATAACGTCGAATGAGGCGAACAAAAAAATGAAAGGCCTAGGGGCGGACGCGTTTTGGGTTGCAAAACTCAAAACCTAGCGCCCAACTCGCGCTCCGCCCCCACGGTCAAATCACATCACCACCTTTCCCTCATTCCTAAAATCAAAATTTATTTTTTGGTTTGAGGAATGATAATAGTCCCCTATTGAGGGGGTGAAAATAGCATTTCACCAAGCCCTCAATAACGAGGGATCGATTGTGACAAAAGGGAGATTGTTTGAATGCATAAATTTTCTTACCTTTGTCGCACCTTAACAATAAGGGAAAGGAAAATATGTTTTCTCCATCGACTTTTTCTAAAGAAAAGCCCGATGGTGAACTGCACATTGGAGATAAATCAATTTGTCTCTATCGTGCAGTTCAACATAAAGAAAACATATAGGAGAGGAGAAAAAAACGGCCAATTCCCAACCTCAGAATCATCGAGGACATCTAAAAAGATGTGAGGCCATCCAGAACACAACTGGTAAACCAAATGGAATGGGAAAAATACAGAACTAGATTAGATTTTCACGTAGTGGAGGGTCGAAATGAGTGCTAGAGCATGGATTTTAATCGGTGTTGCGGTAGTCGTGTTATTTGCAGTCCTTGCTGTTGGACAAGCAATGGATGACACATGGGCAAACACGGCATTCCCACAACCGATTCAGGTAAGAATCAAAAAAGCATACGGCGGTGACGAAAAAACGGCGATTACCTTGAACAAAAACGGTGATCTCCGCATTCACCCCAAATGCACCTGGGTAGGAGAACCGGATTGTCCGACGCCAGTTCCAACGGCGACACCTGTTACTCCTTCACCCACACCACAAGACTGGGCACAGAAAACGGCGACAGCAATCGCTAACGACAACATGGTGAAAATCGCTCAAGCACGGGCCGCCGCAACGCAAACTGTCGAAAACGCGAAATTGTTCCCGTCACCGACACCGTCGCCAAAGCCGACAGACACGCCCGTACCCACGCAAGTTCCAGCAGTGAAAACCGCGATTGCCGCTCAGACTCTATCAGCGCTAGGAGCGTTGAGTACGAAGCCGTCTCCGACAGCAAACGCGACCGTGGAAACGAAGAAAGGCGAGATCTTTGCGACCGCAACTATCGAAGCCGCTGTGAAACTTGTTTCAACGCCAGAACCGGGCACTACCGAGCGCACGATCCAGGACACAGCAAACTCATGGAAGTCAATTCAGGGATCAATGGGTACGCTGATCAATTTCGTTATCGGCATCGTCATTACGATCATCGTAATCTACTTGATCTTTGGAAAAGGCGGACTCAAGGCAATTGGGACCTTATCGGAAGCGATCACGAAACTATTCACGCATAGCATCGGTAAATTCGTGGTTGCAGTCCTGATTCTCCTCGGGATCGCATTCTGGCTCATGAGCCAATTTCAGTAGTCTTATGGCAGGACTACACAATCGCGGCCATGACGGCTGCGGAAACAAGGGACCGCCAAGGTGGTGGGTGCGTATGGTGTATAAACCATACATGCGCACCTTGCGCACCCCCGCCTTCCTGCGGCTTTCTCCTCTTACTATCCTTTCCCTTTGTTTCTAAAATCTTCAGATTTATTTGGAGATTTGGGAGACAAATCACAGGTTATCCATATACTCGATTACCTTTTCCGCGGTTCCCGGTTCCGAGAGTTTATGACTCGCATCCGGAATGACATGGAATTCTGCCTTTGGCCACGCTTTGTGCAAATCCCATGCATTTTGCAATGGGCAAATCATATCGTAACGTCCGTGAAAAATAACTCCGGGGATATGAAATATTTTTTTTATGTTTTTTATGAGCTGGTTTTCTTTCAGAAACATTTTATGATTATGGTAGTGAAAGAAAATATGCCACCCGAATGATTTCTCATCGATAATAATGTCTTCAGGACGCTTAACTTCGGGAATAAGCTGCTGGCGGATAATATCCCAATAAGATAACAGTTGTACTGCTCTGTTTCTTGTTTTTTCATCGCTCCCAAATATCCGTTTTTCATACGCTTTTGAAAGATTTCTCTGTTCTCTTTTTGGAATAAAATCAACATATTCCTTCCAGAAGTCCGGATACACTACCGAAAATCTGTCGTTGTTAAAAAGTTCTTTTAACTCCCATTTTCTGCAAAGGAAAATGCTCCTGATAATAAGTCTCAGAATATTGTTCGGATATGTTTCAGCGTAAGCCAGTGCGAGTGCACTCCCCCAGCTTCCTCCTGTTACAATCCATTTTTCTATCTTCAAATGTTTCCGTATTTTTTCAATATCTGAAACCAAATCCCACGTGGCGTTTTCTTTTGTTTCCCCTGAAGGGATGCTTTTTCCGCATCCTCTTTGGTCGAAAAAAATGATCCGAAATTTCTTGGGATCAAAATACCTCCGGTGATCGGGTTTTGATTTTGAACCCGGTCCTCCGTGTAACGCGATGACAGGAATTCCTTTGGGATTTCCCGTTTGTTCAAGGTAAAGAGAGTGAAGTTTTGAAACAGGAAAATATTCTGTTTTATATGGCTCGATTAGAGGATAAAGGGCTTTCATAGGAAATTCTACCATAGAAAACAGGAAGTGATATACTATGAAGGCTTCCTATGATGAAGGTATTAACTGAGGGAATACATTATAGATTTTCGGCTGGAAATACATTGTTTCTTTGCGCGCTTTTTGCGTTAACCGCATGCGGATCTCCCGCAACTCCGACAAGAACCCCGTACAGAACTCCGGTTGTATCCCCAACTCCTTCTTTTATGGCAGGAACGGAAGATTTGAATTGTGAAGAAGCGTTGGATTTCATTAGAAATGAAAGTCCGGACGGGTCTGTAAATGTATTTCCGGGAGGACATAGTCAATGGTGGGTGGGAAAATACAGGGATGGACGTGCTTTTCTTTTTGCCTCGGGAATATATCCGGTAAAAAAGAGCAAAATCAGCTTTGTATATAGATGTTCACCATTCGAAGAAGCTCGAAAACTTTATGAGGAACTTAGAGAAAAATAATTTTTGAATGGCTTTTTGTAATTATGGAGTATCTCTGACTCGGTGAATGCCAAGCGAAGGAAAATGAGAGTTATTAGGTATATTCAAGTCGAAAAACCTGTAAGGTAAATAGTTTGTTTCTCTTATAATATCTGCTTTTTTCTTAGTAAAGATCTTTAAAATCAATTTTAAAAAGCTTAGAATTTTTCTTCTCATATCTTTTAATTTAACTTCTCAAGCTGAAAGAATACTGAAGAAATTTAGCCTCAAAATAGTCCCTTTACTCAACGTCGCAATAGTTGAAATTACCTGTAGTTATTCTCTTTCTTGAAGTAATTTGGATATTTGAAAGATATAAGCAGGGGCGCTCCGAGTTGAACGGAGAACAAGAATTTTGGAGATTCCGATGATACCATTTCACCACGCCCCCTACCTCTTATTTGCTTCCTAACATTCCAGCAAACATATTATAAATAAAACTCAACTCTAAAGCAATTTTGTAGTCGTAGTATCTAATACTTATTGTCCCTTTATAATCGTCTCTAATTCTAATCTTTGAATGAGGTTTTAAATAGCTTTTGGAAAACTGACCTATTGGTATTTTTGTTATATTTGACCAATATTTCTTTATTTCATCATTATTATGATATTCATGAATATGAACTAAGCATCTAAATTTTCTTTCATCTAAGGCAAATACTGAACGAAATAGTTTTAAGAAGGTTGAAATCATGTTCGGATCTGAATTAATAAATGTTACTAATGATTTATTAGATTTCGCTCCTTCTGCCCAATATAACATAGAACAAAGTAATTTATTGATCTCCGGGGTAAAAGTTAACCGCTTTATTGTCTTGTTTGCCTTATCCATTATCCCTTTTTTTATTAACTCTCTTTTTTCAGACAATATTTTTGATGCTTTTTCTCGAGAAATAATCCGTTTATGCATTAATATTTCAATAGCTTTTTTGCTCAATTTGACTTTATTTTCCCATAAATATGCAGTGCTTTTTGCTATATTAAGTTTTTTTGATATTTCTCCAAAAGAATATCCTTCTTTTCTCAATTTTTTCGCTTTTTCGATATTTTCTTTTGAATAAGCCATAGTTACATAACTTAAGAATAGCGTTTTATTTTGAAGAAATCAAGAAGGTTTAAGTACTCCCGAGCAGAATTGAACTGCTATCAGAAGTTCCGCAAACTTCTATTCTATCCGTTGAACTACGGGAGCTAATGAATATATTGTATCATATTACCAGCTTCCTCCTCCTCCGCCTCCACCGCCTCCGCCAGAGAACCCACCGCCTCCCGAGAACCCGGAAGAAAATCCTGACGAACTTTGTACCGGGGTCGCAGAACTCCGGAACGTTGAAAGAGAAGAGCTCATGCTGTTGGCAAAAATAACACTGTTGAAATGCGTATATCCGTATCCCTGATACCAGTCCGGCTGCCTCAGATTAATGCTTTCGAACCGTTTTGCCCAGATCCGTTCGACTCCGAATGCGATGGCAAAAGGAAGCAGTTTTTCAAACATCATTTGTTTGTTTGCCTGAAATGTCAATTGCCGTTCCTGCGAGCTCAAAAAATTTTTCAGTGATTTTGAAACGTTAAATGCATTCACTCCTTCGACTGTTTTAACCGGCATATTGCGGCCGAAAATAAATGCCACCGCGGCAAGAAAAAGATTTCCGGTGACAAGAGCCAAAACCGCAATAACTGAATAGAATATCCTTACTGAATTGGGGTTTTTGGGAAATAATCCTTCAGTTACCACATCTTCATATAAATCTTTTTTTACGTCCTCGACTGTTCCATAAAGTTCTTCGTCTTTTAACCGGATTTCCTTGCCCGATTCAAAAAGTCCATCCAATAATTTTTCTTCAAATGGGAGAAGTGATGAATCCTTTGATTTGGTTTTAATAAAATAAAAGTCCCCTTTTTTCCGTTCCTCGATTCTTAAGTATCCCCGGCGCGCAAGATCAATAATCGTTGCCGAAATATCTTTAAGGTCTGCGGTTTCATCCCCCAACGTTCCTACCTCTGCCGGCGTCAAAAACCTCGTACCTTTTGGATTTTTTGGAGGATCGAACCATGCTCTCGCTTCTCCCACGGTTCCTTTAGGATCACGTCCGTATTTAAACCATTTAAAAATAATCTTGAAAGGATACATAATATACCAAAAAGTCGAAAGGAGAAAAAGTACTAACGCAACGATTTTACCCAGAATTGTTTGAAAGAATGGAATAACTTCTTTTGGTTCCAGAACCGCAACTTTTCCTTTCGGAAAGCCGATAACAATCGACATGCCCTCATTCGGATAATAGCTCCCAATAGAATGAACCGTTTGTCCGTCAATAAGACATGCTGAACCTGATTCCCCATACTTTCCCGTATAACAAGCAACTTTTATGTCCGACTCACCGATCGTTTTGGGCAGATCGACAACTGCTTGCACCTTCTGGTTCAAAACATTCCAGTCATTCCCTGTTACATTCCAATAGAGTTCGTCATGATCTGAAAAATACGCCAATGCCCCTGAGACTTTGTAAGAAATGACATAAGTATGAATACCTGCAACTGTTCTATCGGCGTCTCCGATTTTGATTTTTGTTTCATCACTTGATCCGATCAAATCATAGCGGTACCCTTTCCCATTCTCATCCTGTACCGACAGTATTTGAAGATCCATTTTGTATTTCTTTCCATTTTTATTTGTTTTGGTAAAAGGAATGATCCGGTAAATTCCGTGTCGGGAAAAATCACCAAAATCATACACAATCGTTTCCTTTACTTTGATTGTTCCGTCCGTGTTTACATGGATATTGGAGTCAAAAGATATAATGTGTTCTCCTTGAATCGTTGGTTGAGTTTGAGTAACCGTGTTTATCTGACTGAAACCGGTCTGATTGGTTTCGACATTTATTATACGGGCTGAAACCTGGAAAGCAGGAATGAAAAAGAATAAAAGAACAATAAAGACGCTGATTTTTTTCATGACAATCATGATATCATATTCTCAATCTTGAAAATATGAAATACGATTTAGCTCCTGAAATTAAAAAAACCATTCATCTTCTTGTTGAGAAATTAAATCTTTCACACATCAAACCCAATAATATTCATTGCATCAGGAGTTTCGATGCAAAAACGCGCGCGTATGCACGGATTTGGGGCATGTCACGGCTTTTTAAAGAAGTCGCTCATATCGAGCCTCATTATATTATCGAGGTGATTTCGCAGAGATTTGATAAATTATCCGAACGTGAGAAAATAAAAACATTGATTCACGAACTCATGCACATTCCGAAAACATTTTCAGGCGCACTTCTTTCTCATCGCGGGAGATATCATCAAATCAATGATAGAGAGGTTGAAAAAATATTAAGAAATTTACAGTAATCTTCGTTATAATAAGACTTTGACATTTATGAAAAAAATAGCAATTGTCTTTTTCGGTATTTTTATTGCAGCCGTAGTTTTTTTTGCATTAAAAGGGTCCGAATTCTATACAAAAATTTATACTCCCAATTTCCTCAAAAAGACTCAGGAAAAAACAAGTTACAATGTCCTTCTTTTTGGCTACGGAGGAGGAACACACGAGGGAACCTATTTAACCGATACCATTATGTTGCTTCATGTGGATTTGAAGTCAAAACGTGCGGTGCTTTTTTCCATTCCCCGTGACTTCTGGGTAAAACTCCCTACAAAATCAGGCGCCGACTTTCACATGAAAATCAACGGACTCTATCAACTCGAGCGGGGTGAAACCGGAAACGTTTCGGAACTATACCCTGATCTTAACCAATCTCATTTTGGCGCAAAAAATGACGCGGAATTTACCAAATATATTCTTTCTCAATCGTTTGCACTCCCGATTGACAATTATGTTGCGGTCGATTTTGAAGGATTCAAAAAAGCGGTCGATGTTTTGGGAGGAGTTGACGTCAATGTACTTAAATCATTCGTCGACCCCCAGTATCCTGTGGACGGAAAGGAAAAGGACCTTTGCGACAAAGATACGGAAAGCCTTTTCAAGAAAGTCGAACCGTTTTTGAAACCTGGTTATAATCCGGAAGACCGTGACAGAATATTTAAAGAGGATCCAAAAACCGAGGAATTTGTCAAGAATGCAACAGATTCGCCGGAACTCGCATTCCCTTGCCGCTACGAAAAACTCGAATTCAAAAAAGGCATGACGCACATGAACGGTGAAACCGCATTAAAATATGTCCGGTCACGCCATTCGCTCCAAGACGGCAGTGATTTCGGCCGGTCCGCACGACAACAGCAACTTATGAAAGCGGTAAAAGACAAAGTGTTATCGATAGGATTTGTCCCAAAAATTATTCCTCTTCTTGATGAATTAGGCAATCACGTGAAAACGGATTTTAGTCTGGATGACATGAAAAAATTTATCAGTCTTTCAAATACCGTCCAGGATTATCAAGTGATTACCTATGTTATCAGCGACCAAAATTTATTGAAAGACAGCTGGTCCGATGATGGTCAATTTATTCTTGTTCCAAAAAACGGGATTGATCAATGGAGCTCACTACAATCTTCGATAAAAGATATCACAGAAGGAATCTTACCCACTGCTACTCCTACTGCAACCCCATCAGCCCAAGTAACCCCGTAGGTTATATTTTGGTTCTTATAACGGTCTCTATCAGTCTAGATTCTTCTTTTTGTAGTATATAATCCATTGATTTTTTATCAAAAAAAACGAAAATATGGGAATGAAAAAAAGGGAAAAATTTGTTCGTGGAGAAATATATCATATTTGTAATAAAAGCATCGCAAATTTCTCTATTTTACAGAATCCAAAAAATTGTCAAAGATTCATCGGTACTTTTGATTATTACAATAATAAATACGTAGTAAAAAGTTATTCTTATTTTTTGTCAAAAACTCCTAATTACCAAATACTAAATTTGCTAATCCCTAAGTCCTTTTCATATGTTAAATTCTTAGCTTATTGTTTAATGCCAGATCATTATCATCTTTTAGTAAAAATTACTACAGAAAATTTACTTTCAAAATACTTAGGTAATATAGAAAATAGTTTTTCCCGTTATTTCAACATAAAAAGCAATAGAAAGGGTCCATTGTGGCAGTCACGGTTTCGAGCTATACGAATAAAAAATAACGAACAGCTTCTTCATATTACTCGATACATTCATCTCAACCCAACCACAAGTAATTTAGTCGAAAAACCAGAGGATTGGATATACTCATCATATAGAGATTACATCAGGAATTCAAAAATTTTGGATGAGATACTATTTGAAATTTCAATACATGACTGTAAAACATATCAAGAATTTGTTAATAGTAGAATTGATTATCAAAAAAAATTAAAATATATAAAAAATCTTCTTTTGGAATAGCTTTTTAAGCTGTCCCTATGCCCAAAATATCACCCCGTAGGTTGTTTTGGTTTAGTAAAGATTCTTGTGTAAAAATCTCGCCAGAGCAAACGCAACTCCGTGTTCAACTCCGGAAGCCCGTGTCACATACCCTTTGGTAAATAATCCAAACATCCCTATTCCCTCACCTATTTTTTTCGTTCCAAAAAGATCATCAACCGCCTCTTCAAGAGTTTTCCCTCTTTTGATTGCGCTGATAACTCGTTTCGGAAGAACAAGACCACCCGAAGATCCTACTCCGATTTCACCTTTCCTGTTTACAATCACTACAATAGACCGCTCAAAAACGCCGTATGCATATTCATGTATTCCACCTTCTACTCCAACTCCGTATTCGGCATCCCTCACCTGTTCTAGTGCTTTTTTTGCACGATTCAACGCACCCTCATACATTTCTGTATCATGAAGCGGCTGCTCACGCACTTTTGAATTTACCGGAACTCCGATTACTTTTACGTTTTTGAAATGAAATGAAAATACTTTTTTTACCGGGATAATTTTTGTTTTATTTTTTGAACCTACGGCAATAATCATTTTTATAAAAAATCTTTGATGAGTTTGATAACTTGCATCCTGTCTTCAGGATTCTTAAACGAATGATCCCCGTCGATTTCGACATATTGTAAACGGGAAATTTTTTTATATTCTTCAAAATATTCATTCCCGACAACCTCATCCTGGAGTGGCTTAAAGACAATAACCTCTGACTGTTGGGCTAATTTTTTTACCGGTTCTATCGGATCGAATTCCCTCAAATCTTTCAAAAAACCAGATCCTACTTTCTGCAACTCTCCAGTTGAACGGGGCAATATGCTGATTCCAGTCTCATTAAATACCGCCCCTGTCCTTGATGCAAAATGTTTCCGGAACTGTTCGATGATTCGATGATATGTGTAGTATTTGTATTTGGAATCGAAGTAAAAACGATTTTTCCGATTCCTTCCGGACAAAGAAACGCCGTAATAAAAACACCGATTGATTGCGCAATGACGTATATTCTTCCGCCGAATTGTTTTTTGACCCAATCAAGAACCGTTTTCAATTCACCAGCCTGTTTTTTAAAATCAGAATCCTCTTGTTTTCCCTGGCTTTTTCCATAACCGGAAAAATCAAATCTGACCGTACGGTACGTACTATATAAGGCTTTTGCAATATCAGTAAAATACCCATAGCTCTCATCTTTCTGCGTTCCAAATCCGTGTACAAAAACGATGGTTGTATCAGCTTCCTCATTACCTTCTACAAGGGTATCGAGCTCCTCTCCATAGGTGTTTTTGATCCGATATAGTAGTTGCATAATTTTCATTTATTTTACAGCATCTTATTCAAAAATTTCACCTCTGCATACAGGACATGATTCCCAAAGGATCCCGTCTTCTTTCCACGCGGTCATTGCTTTTTGAAAGGGTAAAATTGAAAGAAAGAATTTTAAATCATTCAGTCTCCGTAAATACCATCCCAAACGACCGTATATGATCTGATCATAGAATTCTGCCGCTGCCCAGCTTGGCCCAACGGGAATGATGCAATCCGGCTGTTCGGGAATATATTTGACCAAATTCTGATCATGTAATTTCCTCAGAATAGCATCGGAAACATACCGTCCGTCATGAAGTGCCGTCTTCGCCAAACCTGAATATTTTGTATCGGCACCGTCACCGACAACAAAAACATTGTTGTACTGTTTCTTTGTTGCATTGTTAAATGGCTGCAAATACGTATTGACGATTACCTGCCCTTTTTTATTTACCGGTAGGTTAAATATACGATACAGCTCGTTCCCTTTCACTCCGGCTGCCCACATAATGGTCTTTGCTCTCATCCTCATGTCTTTCAAATAAATTTCCTCAACCTCTTCTTTCATTACCCTTCGGTTTAAATATACATTAACCCCTAGGGATCCTAACCTTAGTCGGATCTTTTCGGACATTTCCTTGGACGCCTGTGGAACAAGTCGGGAAGAAGAAGTAATTAAATCAATGGTTATTAGCGTCGGATCGATTCCGTGTTTTTCAGAAAGTTTTTTTGTATACATTACCAGTTCTCCGGCAGTTTCAACGCCCGTTGCTCCTCCACCAACAACAATAATATGGAAGGCTGATCCGTCTTTTGTTTTTTGTGATTCCGAAAACAATTCATGAAGATGTTTTTTCAAATTCAACGCTTCTGCAATTGATTTCATGGAAAAAGACCATTCTTTGAGTCCGTCGATATCGTAATATGCAGTTTCTGACCCAAGTCCGAGAACCAAATAATCATAATGATATGATGAGCCGGACTTTCCTAAAGCCTTGTTTTTTTTAAAATCAACGTCCGTAATATAATCTTCAACCACTTCCACTTTTTTTCCGGAAAATATTTCCTGTAATGGAACACAGACTTCAAGCGGTGATCTTCCGGTTAAAACTCTGTATAGACTCGCATGATATTCGAAATGGGGAGTGGAATTTACCAACGTAATTTTTACTCCATCTAAATGATGTTCTGCTAAGTCCAGTGCACAACGTATCCCCCCGAACCCTGCACCGATGATGAGAATTTTTTTTTCAGACATATTCTGATTATAGTGGAATAAAAATCCGAGTAGGTGTCACGAAATTCATAGCTCATTTTATATAATATATAAAATGCATATCCAATTTTTTTCCACCTTAACTCTTGCTCTTTTACTCGGTCTCCGGCATGGAATTGACTGGGATCACATTGCTGCAATTACCGACATCACCGGAACAACCGCCTATAAACGGGAAAGTTTCATTCTCGGTTTTATATATGCGTTGGGACATGCAACAATAATTATTGTTTTTGGACTTCTTGCGGTAGCGATAGGAGTACGACTTCCAACATGGGTCGATGATTTTATGGAACCGGTAGTGGGAATAACGCTCATTATTTTAAGTATCTGGCTTTTTTACTCGATTATCCGTCATGGAAAACAATTCCGGGCTCAAAGCCGTTGGATGCTTCTTTTTAAACTCATAAATAAGATTACCGATGTAATCCATAAACAGTTTGCCCATAAACATCATGTTCCGCATTTGCACTTGCCGGAAAGTTATGGCAAGCGAACCGCATTTGGGGTTGGAATGATCCATGGAATCGGCGCAGAAACTCCAACGCAGGTACTTTTATTTGCAGCAGCTGCAGGAGTCGGAGGAACAGTTCCGGGAATCATGCTTCTTTTTGCATTTGTCATCGGGCTTATTTTTTCAAACACCTTGATCGTTCTTGCATCAACCACCGGATTCGTACAGGCACAGAAAAATTCGTGGCTCAATATTATCTTGGGACTTTTCACCGCGGTATTCAGTCTTACCGTAGGAATTATGTTTTTCCTTCACCGCTCAAGTTATCTGCCGGTTATTTTCGGGGGGTAATTTTCTTTATTCCGAAGGTTTCTTTAATAAAGAAATTCACCCCATCGTAATCAACCTTTATATATGCAAGGTTATCAATCGCTCCTGACGGCAGCGTTTCATCCGTACCATAACCTACGTGGAGTAAAAATGCCCTCATAAGACCGCCATGAGTAACGATCAATATGTTTTTTCCTCCATATATAACGGCTATTTCTCTTAGAAAAGGAATCAAACGGTTCATCAAATCATTGTTATTTTCTACTCTCTCCAGTTTATGAATCTTACGCTCTTCATCTGTCAGGTTGATGAATTTTTTCCATAAATATTTCAGTTCGCTCGCCTCACCTTCCCAGCTTTTTCCTTCCAATCTGCCAAAATATCGCTCTCGTAATTTTTCCGTCGTTTTCACTTCTATCTTTCTTTCAATAGCGATAATTTCTGCGGTTTTTTTCGCGCGCAACAGGTCCGAAGAAAAAATCGAATCAAAGCGGATTTTGTTAAGTTTCTGTCCGAGATTCTTTGCCTGATGTTCCCCTTTCTCATTAAGAGGAATGTCGGTATGGCCTTGAACCAGCTTTAAGGCATTCCATTCAGTTTCGCCGTGACGGACAAGATAAAAAGTACAGTAATCATTTTTCATAGAGATATTTTACCAGAGATGAACAAGAATACTTCTCTTGACTTATTGCAAATGATTTGCAATAATAGACCAATGAAACCTACGGAATATATCCAGAAGAATGGAAACCGCATTACGAAACCCCGAAAAATCATTATTGATGCACTCACCGCTCTATCTAAACCGGTAACCGTAAAGGAAATCGTCTTGTTTCTTTCAAAAAAGCGAGAGAACGTAGATCTTGTTTCCATCTATCGAACGCTCCATTTGCTTTCGGAGATGGGAATGGTTCATGTGTTTGAATTCGGCGAAGGAAAAAAAAGATTTGAATTAATGCATGAACAAAAACATCATCATCATTTAGTCTGTGATAACTGTGGTACGGTCGATACGGTTTCCATTAGTGACGAGCAGAAATTCATAAACGAAGTTAAAAAAGATAATCGCTTTACGATTAAACGCCATTCGTTAGAATTTTTCGGCTTATGCCCAAAATGCAAATAATATGAATACGTTGTACTTTATTACCATAGGAACAGTTGTAACAAGTCTTATTTCACTGATTGGAATATTTTTTTTAAGAAAGTCATTGAGAGATAAATTATCATATTATTTCATCAGTTTTGCAGCTGGCGTAATGCTCACCGCTGCCTTTATAGACATTCTTCCGGAAGTTCAAAAACAATCAAAAAATTTCAATGTTTTTCTTCCTGTATTAATTGGAATAATTGCATTTTTTTTCGTTGAGAGGTTTGTTATTTGGTTTCATCATCACGATCATTCTGAATCATCAATCAAGCCATCGGCAATTCTTATTCTCATCGGTGACGGTTTACATAATTTTTTTGATGGGTTGGCAATAGCGGCAGCTTTTTTGACTGGTTTCGGACTAGGAATTACAACAACGCTTGCAATTATCGCACACGAAATACCTCACGAAATAGCTGATTTCAGTGTTTTAATTAATGGAGGATTCAGTAATACAAAAGCATTATTTTTTAATTTTCTATCAGCGTTAACAGCAATATTGGGTGGAATTCTTGGATTTTATTTTTTGAAGGATCTCCAGAAATTAACTCCACTTGCTCTTGCATTCACGGCGGGAACATTTATTTACATAGCCTGTTCTGATCTGATACCTGAATCTCATAAGGATTTTCGAGAACAAAGAAAATGGATTCAATCCTTTTCATTTGTTGCAGGAATCATAGCGATATATTTAGTAGTAACATTCATAGAGCATTAAATTATCTTTTTTTTGCCGAAATTACTTCTATCTTTGCCTCTTTGCTTAATACCACATGCCTCGAGTATTTCTGAATTCCGGAAAAGAACGGCCCGGTTGGTAGTATAGATTAAGCCCTTATTTGGCTGAAGTTCAAAACCAAGATATACTACTTCCACACTTCTTTTTCTTGCTTCTTCAACTGCCGGTTGCAAATCAGAGTCAGAACTGCAAAGAATAGCGGTTTTTAAGACCTTGTCCGCAGAAAATGCGACCAGGTCAACCGCAATCTTTACGTCAACGCCTTTTTCCCTGAATATGACTTTCGTTCTGCGGTCAACAGGTACTTCTTGAGCCCGTACATTACCAGCAATCAAAAACTCAAATCCCTGTTTCTCAAGATTCGCTTTTAAGTAACGTTGAAATGAAATAAGCTCTTCTGATTTGTTTATTGTTTTTTTGTGGGAATGAAGACGCGCCGCATAAAATATTTTTTTGGTGATTTTATACTTTTCAAGTGTCTTTCTAAGAAGTAAATTGAGGTCTATTTTTGAAAGATCCCCTTTTTTTATTTTTACTCTTTCTTTCTTTAATACGTCTTCAACTTTATGCAAAAAGTTTTCACCATCAATAAAGAGAATTGTCTGATTCAGATTCATATGAGTAGTATAACAAAAAAACCTCGTCGGGCTTGCGCATGGACGAGGCGTTTATATATAAACTATACCGTATAGAGCTATAATAGTCAAGATTTATTTCTTTATCCTCTTCTCTTTTTTTTCATCCTCATGAAAGGATAGTTCCATGGCAATATCGCCGCAATGACTCCGCGGGGTTCACGATAAACTCTATGTATTTCTGTATCTGATTCAAAAGTAACCTTTGGTGAAAGATATTCTTCGGCCATTTTGATATATGCTTCAAAATAATCTATTCCACCTGAAACATTTGTCCGTGCGCTTTTGATCGGTCGGCCGGTTTCTTTCGCAATAAGTTGGGCTATTTCCTCCGCTCGTTTTTTGGAGATTTCGACAAATGAAGATAATACTTTGCATCGTTCGGAAATCTTAATTTCAGCCCATATTAGCAATGTTTTTCTTGCTTTTCCGACAACAGCTACAATTTCTTTTTCTGTAGTTACTTCAACCTCTCCAACAACTTTCCCAAGAGAAGGACGATCATAAAAAACATCTCTACCTGTTGTTTGAGGAATAAGAAATCTTTGTTCAGCTATTCCATTATCTGGCATATAATAATATCTTATCAACTTTCTTATTGTTCCTTCTTATTTTGATGTATTTTTTTCTCTTTGCGTCTAGATACTTCAAGAGCTATTATGGAGCAATAATATAATTTTGATATATAATTATTGATCATTTATCCTATGGCAGAGCGTTTTACAAACACATCTCATCCGGCAAAAAAGAGAAATGTATTAGTAAAATCTTCACCTTTAATTCTTGCCTTATTAACAGGATGCCAGACCCGTTCAGTCGAGGAACTATTCGGAATTGCATTTGCAGGTATTCTTGTATGGGGAATAATGGTGGCTGTTGCAATGGGACGGAAGTAAGACTTACCGGTTCACAAGATACAAACCAAAAAAGATAAGAAGAATAGAAATAAATTTATGAACAATTGTTTCCTTTTTGATATTCTCTTTTATCAGATGTGGAAACCAAAGCGTAAGGATAATGCCTTCAACCAACATGAGAAACGGCTGGATGCTCCCAACGGTACTCACCAGCGGTACTGCGGCTAATGAAACGGCAAACCCTTCCGATACCTGTGCGCCTATACCCAACGCTTTATCTGCCGCAATAAGATGTAACGAAGACCGTATTCCTTTCAAATCCTCCCTGATACCACGCCTTATTTTGGGGAATAGAAGCAGCGATAACGCTGCAAGACCGGTTCCCATATATTCATATGAAATCGTTGTCCACACAGAGCTGTTTTTTACGACAAAACGGAAAAATATCCCAATCGACCCATACATAAGACTGGAAAGAAGTATGAGCCATAAGGATTTCCTCGGTTTGAAAATGCTTCCTTCTATCCGTTTAAAGGATATCAGAATTCCGCCGGCAACCACGATCAATAACCCAATAATCTGCTTCATCGTCAAAGTCTCTTTAAGGAATACCGATGAGAAAGGATAAGGGTGATCACCGGAATAAATTGGTAAAGGGGTATCACTCTTGAAGCATCATCAATCTTCATCGCCTCAAAATACGGAAGAAGATAAAAAAGGAGAAGCATTCCGGCAAAAACCATACAGCCCGTCTGGAATAGTCCGATATTTTTGAAGCCAGTGAGAAAACCTATGCTAATTCCAACAATACCCGAAGTCATCCCGAATAAAACAGTCAAAGCAAGAGGATCCTTGATCTTTTTCTCGATGAGGAATTTGTCGAAAAACACGGAAAAGCTGTAAAAAGTCGGTGTTAAAGCGGCAAATACATACCACGGCATAAATAAATTATAGCAGGAAGTTATATAGTTCCTTAAAATCCTTGATCGATCTATGTTTTGGAAACAATTGGAAATAATCAAAAAGCATTACCCTCCACCCAATCCTTTTTGCGGGTTCGAGGTCTTTTATTGCGTCATTACTTATAAACAAAATCTTCTTGCCCGAAACATTTGCTTGTTTTTGGGCATGAATATATATTTGTTTTTCCGGTTTTGCATGACCTGCAAGCTCTGAAGTGATAATGAGTTTTTTATCAAGATATGGATAAATTTTGATTTTTTGTAGTTTTTGTATTTGTTGCTTGGTATTCCCATTTGAAATAATACCGAGCACAAATCCCTTTTTTTGTAATTTTTTTATTGTCGGGACTACCTGCGGAAACGGCTGCCAATAATATTCATAAAAGGAAAGATATTCCTTAAAGAGTACGTCCGCTTCTTTTCTGGATACCTTTTTTCCGAATTCTTCCCAGATGTGCATAATACGCTGGATTCTTTGCTCGGAAAAAGTCAATTTTTTTTCCTCAAAAAGTTTCCAATATCGCCGGGCAAACAGCATCCATATTCTTTTAAAACGCTTGTATGAGACTTCCTTGTAATGTTTTTTATGGATAGATCGTATCCCTTTCTCTTCCGCTTCCGAATGATTCAAAAGAGTATCGTCTATATCAAAAAAAATTGTTGTGATTTTATCCATGCATTTGATTATAAGAAAAAAGTTCGTCAATAATGGAAAATAATCGCGCGCTCGTTTCTGTATCATCCTGTTGATGTTGGGTAACCAGTTCGACTATTCCTTCAACTTTCGAAGCAAATATCTCATCCGAAGAATAGGTTCCTTTTGATGAAAAAACAGGCCGGACACCCAATCCTGATGTTCCGAGCCAATACGGACGCGGGTTCGGCAGATATCCCATATCGGGAGTATGATTCCATCCGAGTCCCGCAAGCATTTTTTCATACGTACTCTTTTCATTTCCGTCCTTTAGCCAAATACTTACGTTACCAAACACATCATAAAGTCCACGACGATCCGGAATAAAAAACATTACATCATTTGTTCCACCATATTTTTCACCTATATTCGCGTCTTTCAAGAGTGATTCAATAGTATCAACTGACTCAATAATATTTGATAACCATTCTTTTCCTGTTGGCAACCTACCACCAATCCATGCAGAATAGATTGCTGCTCCAATCCAATTGATAAAATTGACCGGATGATTGGCATGTTCTTTTTCCACGTATATTTTGGAACCAATCTTATGGATTGTTCCCTGGGGTAAATCGTTGTAAAAAAGCGGTTTTCCGTTTATTGCCAAAGGGATTCCCCTGTCAGTCAACCACTGCAAGAATTGCGCATACTGCAAGTTTGTCGTAACGGTTTCTGAAACATACAGATGGTTTTCCGGATTACTACCCGTTAGAATAACCTTATCCTGAATATTTCTTATTTCATCTTTTCTATGAACTCTATGTATTTCTATAGTATCTCTCTTCGTGGACTTCTCTTTGGCGGAATATTTGGCAGGCAGAAAAACAGACGTTGCTTTGGGTAAATGAATGTTAAACCCTGAAAGAATTCCTTCTATTTGAGCTACTTCAGCTTGGGTAAATACATGAGTAAAGGGAACAAGATCTTTGGGTCGGCGAAAAGTCCCATGAGCACCCGTGTCTCTTGTTTCAGAAGTTCTTTGCCTGATCGCCTGTTCAATTTCATTACTCCATGAAGCCTGAAGAAAATCCATAATCTGTCTGAAGCTTGTTTCTGCATTAAAAACCAGCTCGTCATATGTTGTTTCAAACGCTTCCTGACCTTTTATATTCCTTGCGATTTCCTGGATGGCCACTCCATAATAAAAAGCAAGCTGCTGATGTTGCGGTAACATCATGAAAGTATTTTCCGATATTGCTCCGCTATATAACTGATTTAACATTGGTGTATGGATAATCGTATGAATAAACTGCTTCATTTTCTCATCATACCGCCATCTTTCATATAAGTTGCTTTCCCTGAAAGAAGCGATCGAATCTCTCGGATCTCTGTGAATAACGACTGTTTTTAAGGGAATACTCCCAAGTAACCATCCTAGATACAAAAAATCAGTTTCCTTAATGAGTTTATCACCTTGTCCGAGCCAGCCTAAAAACTGCTTTGTTAAAAATGCGCCGTACGGATCATCAGCCAAGCCAGTATGTCCATGCTTTTCCGACTTGTGTTCTGGTCCAGAATATCTCCATGGACTCAATGGGTTTGGTTTTCCTCCTATAACATCACCATGTAATCCCAACGGCTCATTTACCGCTACTGTAGTTGAATCTAGACCTATATTGATGATACGATGCGCATAATTGGTGCCTGACCGTTTTGGAGCAAGAATAAGGGCTGATGGACGATAAATTTCGTTTTGCATAAAAATGTGAGAAGAAGTATATCAGATGTAAGAAGACTTTTTGCGGAGGGTACAGGATTTGAACCTGTGGACGGCTATTCACCGTCACGGCTTAGCAAGCCGCTCCATTACCACTCTGGCAACCCTCCAATAAATTTTAAAGAGTTTTTCGTAGGTTTTATTTATCAAGAAACCTTGAAGCAAACGCTTCATATAAACCCATTATGTTCAGTTGTAATTTTACATCATAATACTTAATTGTGCACGTACCTTTATAATTTTGTCTTTTCATATTTTTTGTCGGAGCTGTTATGGTAGGTTTTTCGAATTTTTCCTTCGGAATTCTTAACAATTTACTCCAATAATCAAGAATTTCTTGATAATCATGTGTAGTATGAACTTGTAATCGGGCTCTTAATTTATTTTCATTAATAGGAAAGGCTATTCGCAATAATTCAAGATACGTTTTTACGAGATTAGAATCACTGTTTGCAAAAGAAACATTATTGGTAGTTGGATATTTTGAACCTTCGCACCAATATAAAATGCTCACTAATATTTGTGCGTTAATTTGGTTAATTTTATATTTGCTACCAACTTTCGCTGATTTTTCTCTCCATTCTTTTTCTCTTTTTCTTGCAAGAATAAATGCTGGTTCCTTTGAATCAACATCTCGTACCCAAAGTGAAATTGTCGTATTGGCAATATGAAATTGCTTTTCGAGTTTTCGAAGAGAAAAACCTTTTTTACGCTCTTCTCTTACTTTTGCAACAATTTCAGAAGAATAGAATTTCATATCATGATGCTAATGAATTATTGCTATTTATGCAAGAGTATATATACCTGCGCATTACATGTAGACCATGAAAAAGTGCCGCAGGAGGGAGTTGAACCCCCACTTTCTTGCGAAAACAGCGTTCTGAACGCTGCGCGTCTGCCAATTCCGCCACTGCGGCTTTTTCTTGAACTATTATAACAATCTGCGAGCCATTTATGTTAATGCTCGCAGGTTTTTATCGTATTATTTATCTAACTTTAGGCGTTTCATTTAAAAATATCGGTTAAAAAATTATTTCATACCTTTAATCTGGTTTTATATTTTTCTCAAAATCCTCCGGAAAAAACCAAAGTTGAGTATCATTCACGATTTCACTAGTTTGATGCTGTTTGATTATAGTTAGTTCTAGTTTTTTTAGGCAAAATTCGAGCAGGTTTCCTAGTAAATTTTGTCTATTTCGATACATTTTTTGAGGTTTATATTTTTTGGCATTTGGAAAAATAGCATAAACCCATTTGTTCGTATCCAAAAACTTCTCATACGTGAAATTTTTGTTTATCAAAGGTTTCATTTGTAAAACTTCATGGGCAACGTATGTTGTCTGTTTATGTTTGGGGACTAATAAATTGGATTTATCCATAAAAAGATTCAGGCACACTTTGTCTCTCGCGTTTATTTCCCCCGCTCTACGCCGCAACCCCAACAATTGAGTAATAAATAAGCTGATCATACGGGCTGTCCATAACCGTTTTTTGGAAGAAACGATGAATAAATCGATATCATCTTTTTCTTTTGCATTCATCATTGCAACCGTGCCGGAAAGTCCAACGAGCTGGATCTGCGGAAACCAGGACAGGATTCTTAAAAAAAATCGGATTTTTTGAATCTTACTCTGAGAATGTCCTTCCCTAACGGTCCAATTTCCTATTCTCCAACCCCTCTTTTCTATTTTATTACCATACTCCCCTAGAGTATATCTATCCTGTTTTTTATATGATTTTACGAGGTTTTTTTTCTTCATTTTTTCCAAAATGCTCGCTAAACCCTTTTTGGTGACTTTTTTTTTCAAAAAGGTATGAATCTCTTCAAAATTGGGGGGGTAATTAAAGAATAAAAAATAGCGGATCGTTTGAATTACTTTAGCCTCAGAATCATTACGCATAAATACCATATATAATACATATAATAAGCTAAAGTTCAATAAAGAATTAATCCTACGAAGATATCCTCTCCTTCAGCACTAACCACATAAACTGGATTAGCCTCAATTGTCTCCTCCATCTCCATGGTTGAGTAAACAGACGATATAACCACTCGAAACCAATTTTTTGTACCCAGGTCGGAGCACGCTGCACGATTCCACCGGCAACATCAAACCCTTGACCTACCCCCATACAAACGATTCCTTTAAATTGCCTTTTGTGACGATCCAGCCATAATTCCTGCCATGGCGAGCCAAAAGCGGCAAATATCAAATGGGGCTTATACTGGCGGACTATCGTAAAGATTTCTTCTTCCTCTTTTTTTGTCGGTTTTTTAATATTTTTAAAACCTATAGTCCCAAAGAACTTAGCTTGTGGCAATTGTTTCTGATAGCACTTTGCAAGATCAAGTGCTAAATCTTGCCTACCACCAATCAAAAGCACTGTTAAGCGCATACTTTCGGCCAATTCCATAAGTTTACCCATAAGGTCTACCCCAGTCATTCTCTCACCTATAGGTATACCTAGCATTTGGGCCGCCAGGACAATCCCTACACCATCAATAATCTTGATTTGGCTTGCTACAATAGCCTTATTGAACTCTTTATACTCTTGGGCAATAATTACATTTTCGGGATTTATAGAGACAACATGGCAAAACTGATTGTGAGATACTATGTATTTTTTAATTTCCTCTAGGACTTCATGATTTGTTTGATTATTGATTGTGACTCCAAAGAAGTTTTTCATGTGCTTAATTCAACTTTACTATAAGTAATTTGCTATATCCTGAATTCTATAATAAATATTGGTTTTGTTCAAGTTATTTGAATATATTTAAGTTTGTCTTACCTTCCTAAAATTAAATATTGCCATTTTTTTGCTCTATGTATAATAAATATAACTATATCATTTCTATAGTTTTTATTAAGGTTTCATTTCCCTATATATTTTATTTAAAATTTATAAGTTTATTTATTATAGGTTTTAGGAGAAGTAAAATTTTGATACCTTGAGCTCATTTTCCCTGTTATATTGCTTCTTTAAAGCTGTCAAGATTTTCAATCGCCATTCCGACACCTCTAATAACGCAAAAAAGTGGTTCGTCAACGACAAATGAAGCAACGCCGGTGTAATAAGTAATGTAACGGTCAATATTTGTCAAAAGCGCGGTTCCGCCTGATAGCACAATTCCTTTATCGACAATATCTGCGGCAAGTTCGGGAGGAGTCTGCGCAAGTACTTCTTTTATTCCTTCAAGGATTTGCTTTAAAGGCTTTTGTAACGCTTCGTTGATGCTTTTTTCTCCCATCTGAAAAATCTTGGGAAGTCCTGTTTGGAAATCCCGGCCTTTTACCTCCATGACTCTTTCGTTTCCTTCCGGTTTTTCTCCAATCAATGCATTTCCAACTTTCATTTTAATGTCTTCGGCGGTCCGCTCACCGATAATCATATTGTGTTTCTTCCGGAGCTGTTGGATGATTGCTTCATCTAATTTTGTTCCAGCAACCCGTACTGTTTTATACTCAACCAGCTGTCCAAGCGAAATGATGGCAACTTCAGTGGTTCCTCCGCCGAGGTTTACGATCATATGTCCTGAAGCTTGAGAAATGGGAATTTTGGCACCGATTGCGGCAGCCAACGGTTCTTCCATAAGATAGACATTTGATGCGCCTGCCTGCTTGCATGCCGCCACTACAGCCCGTTTTTCCACCTGACTCGCGCCTCCCGGAATGGAAATCATAAGTTCAGGCCATAAAATTCTTCCTTTCAATGATTTTTTCAAAAAATAGGTAATCATCGCCGAAGTAGTCGTATAGTCTGCAATTACCCCTTCCTTCATGGGACGGGCGGCAATAATTGAACCAGGAGTACGTCCGAGCATTTCTCTGGCATCATCACCAACAGCCAGAATTCTTTTGTCTTCTAACGAATAGGCGACAACCGTTGGCTCGTTCAGAACAATTCCTTCACCGGCAACATATACCAGAGTATTCGCAGTTCCCAAATCAATACCGACTTTTTTTCGAAATCCCATAGATAGTCAAGTATTATTGTATACTTCTTGCTCTTGAAATGCCAATCAGTATAAATACTTCTAAGCTTATTTGAATCATAAAATCAACTAAAAATTGTATATAATAGTATGGTTCAATATGAAATTAGTCTATCGTTTAGTTTTCATCTTTGCGTTTGTCCTCTTTTTGATCTTGGTCATTGCGTACGCACGAGGATATAGGCTTGATATGAAGAAAAAATCTTTTTCTTCGACAGGCATTCTTGCTATATCGTCCAATCCAAAAGCCGCAAAAGTATTCATTAATCACGAACTCAAAGGAGTCACGGACGAAAATGTCGGTCTTCCTCCGGGTGAATATACGGTAGAAATCAAAAAAGACGGGTATACAAGCTGGACTAAAAAAGTGATGCTTAAGGGCGAGTTGGTAATTTCTCTTGATGCACTCCTTTTTCCTTTAAACCCTTCGCTTTCTCCCCTTACCAATCTAGGCGTAATAAAGGCTGTTCCACTGGATCAAACAGATAAAATTCTTCTTTTCACAGACAATAATGACGAAACAAAGGACGGGATCTACCTTTTCGATGCAGGAAGAAAACCGCTTTCGCTCCTTGCACCGCTTAAACTCATCATTCTCAAAAAGAATCTTCCGCAAAGTTTCAATCTCGCCTCTGCAACAAACTATTTTTCTCCGGATTTCAAGCAGCTTATTATTGAGTTTCCTTTGGGACGAGCCGAAACACTCGCCTATCTTTTGTCACTGGAAGAAGAGAATAAAAATGTTTTTGACATTACCAATTCAAAAGAAACCCTACTTGAGGCATGGGGAAAAGAAAAAGAAGCCGATCAACTTAAAATTCTCGAAGCATTCCCTAAAGAGGTTGCAAAAATCGCAAGTGATTCTTTTCATATGATTGCATTCTCCCCGAACGAAACAAAATTGTTTTATGAGGTAAAAAAAACCGTCACTCTGCCCCTTGGGATAAAACCTCCCCTTATCGCAACAAATCAAACTAAAGAGGTTCGTAATCTTCAGAAAGACCATTTATATATCTATGACGCAAAAGAAGATAAAAACTATGAGGTTGATAAAGGAATCTTTAATTCAAAACTCACCACTCTTGAATCTATCCTCTGGTATCCCGATTCAAAACATCTTGTTTTTAGTGATAATAAAAAAATAACCGTCATTGATTACGACGGGAATAATAAGCAAACCATTTATTCCGGACCGTTTGATGAGTCCTTCTTCACGGTGACTGGAGACGGAAGCTTTATTACGCTCTCTAACCTTAATCCGGACACCAATAAATTCCCCGACCTTTATGCGGTTGGTATTAAGTAATATTATTCAGCGACCCTCACTGCAAAAACGAGAAGCCTTTTAAGCGTGGTTCCCGGCGGCCAACACGTTTGAAGCGTTAAAAACTCTCTGTTCGTTTTTCTCGTAAGATAGGTCACTTCCGAAGGATCAACGATCCGTTTATCTATCACTCTATATACATAGCGCTGGCCTTTATAAAAAAGGTTTACTTCATCTTTCGGTTCGAGTTTGTAAAGAAGATAAAAAATGGCATTGTATGCGCCGACGTTCCAGAAATAGTCCGTCGAATGAGCAAATAAAAAGATATGTCCTCCTTCTCCGGGAAATGCCGTTCCCAAGACATGAGCTACGCCTTTATTCAATGCGTCAAGATAAATTTTTTCATCCGAAGCGTCAACATTTGGGAGTATCCGCGCGTTTGCACCGATTTTGGGAACGACGATGCTGAAATTCGGATCGGTGGGAATCAATGGTTCCACCTGTTTGAAATTAAACGTTTTAGATAAAAAACCCTTTCCCCGATTTTGAGGCTCTTGTAAGCCTATTTTCTTTATTTCCTCGTCAATTTTTTCTTTTTTTCCGGGCAATACAACGACGAATTTTTTGTGAGCTAATGTGTTTACAAAATACCGGATTTCTTCTTTCGCCGGATTGTAAAAGGTTTTCCCGATCATGAAAAGAGATGAAAGAACCAAAAAATTCCCGATCGTGCGAAGAATAAGTATCCGTAGGTATTCGTTTGAGGTTGCTTTATGAATATGATGCTTGATGAGGTGGAATTTTTTTATTTTTGTGTAGCCCATGCAATAATTTTATCAGATTTAGTTATCTCTATCAAAAAAAGATCGTATATTATCGTGAGAAAAATAAACCGCATATTTTTTATCTTGTCCCCCTCTTCTATATACAATTCCTAAGACATACAACGCTTGCATTATGGTGTTAAAATCTCTGACAGCTTTCTTATCTTCTATCTGCACTCCATAAAACTTATTTAATAAATCAGCTAATCGCCCGTTATAATCTCCAACATCACAATTAACCGAGTCTACCGGCATTTGTGTTAATTGATCAGTGAGAGAAGACAGTAATAAATCATCAATCACAACAATCCTAACTTTTTCCAAATTTACATCATTTTTAGCCAAAGAGTCTCTAAATGCATCTGAAACAACCTCTCTAGAAGGAACGATTAATAATATTTCCCTATCTCCTTTTAGCCTCTGCGCATTGATAATGGTATTTTCTATATCAGCAATAGACAATCCTAAACTATTCTCTCCTGATAAAATCAAGTTATCCGTCTGCGAAGCCATAATAACAAGTCTAAGTGAGCCATTAAAATCTGCTATTTTTAGCGACCGGTCATCATGGGGTTTTTTTGTTGATAGCCAAAATTCAGCCATAGCTTCTCCATTTTCACTTTCTTGATGCGGGTTAAATTGGTTACCAGCTCTTTTACTGATAAGAAACGGTTTTATTTGATCAAGATTAGATAAATCTCTTAAAATATTATTTAAAAAAGGGTGACTTTGAGCAACTAGTACCGTATGACCTACCAATCCAACCGGTTTTTCCAATTTACCGTTCGCAATTATTTCCGATCTATTTTTTTCAATTAATTGGCCTGCATCTCGCATCTGTATAACTTTTGATAAACCAATCCCTGCGGCAAGAGCTAATCCCAAACCCGCTACAGTGTCCCCAGCGAGCAATAAACCATTGTATATTTCCGGAGAGATCGGTTGCTGAAACATTCCTAAAGCGTTGTCAGACAATGCTTTTAAAAAGCTTAATTGATTTTCCAGACGATGAGGATCCGTTTGCATATTGAATTCCACTTCGAGCTAAATATAGTAAAAATGGAACAATTGATCCTTTTATAAGAGTTTTTGGAGAAATGTGGGCTTCAGAAGCCATATATGGCGGAATGGGCACATTTCTTCTTAGAGCTGTTTGTCTATCCATAAGATATTGAGTTCAAAACGTAATAGTGACTAATCCAACATCTCGGTACATAAAAAATGGTTCAGTTTTTGAGAAAAACGACTGTCATATTTACTGATAAACTGTGAGAGCTTTTTTGGATCATTGTCCTTAAGAAGTTCTATAAATTCATTTTTATTACCATCGGTAACCGCTTCAAAGGCAAGTTTTTTGATAAACCTATCCAATTTACTCACTTTTTCAGCTGGAATTGTACTGCCTGAAGAACTTGAACCTTGGCTTACTGATTTAACCAATTCCTCAAATTTAATTGACACACATGTTGTGCACATAAGGCTCATAGTATACCATAACTATAGGATAAATTCAAGGCTGGCAGAAATTACTTTGAATGAAGTAAAAAAGTGTTCCCGGGCGGAATCGGACCACCATTAGACGCTTAGGACGCGCCAGTTCTATCCATTGAACTACGGGAACATTATTTTATAAATAAAATAATTCTTTTATTCTATTTTTCAGAGCCGTCACATATTTTAACATATCTCCCCCTTTTTCTATTCTTATCCGACACATTCCGTATTCTAATTTACCAATCTTTTTTCCTTTGAGAATATTTACGCTTTTAAATTTATTTACCGGAACACCTGTAATACTGGACCAAAATTTCAAACATTTATTTATATTTAAATCTTCATATATCCTAATACTTATTCGTAATTTGTCTTTTGGAATGGAAAAAACCTCTCCTAATCCATTTATAAATATTTTAATTAATTCCGGATCTGAATTAATTAGATTAAAGTCTTTTTTATTTCCTTCTCCCCAATACAATGCTGACAGAAAAATTAATTTTTCTTTAATTGATAACGATGGAATCTCTATAGCTGCTTTGTTTATTGCTTCTTGTTCTCGTAACTTCATCCTTTTAATACTACCTCCTTGTTTTCCATGCCATTCTTTCCAATATTGGGGAAGAATTTCTACTCCTTGAGTATAGCGAAATACACTTGCTGTACCAACATTAAGTTCTTTAGCTATTTCAGGTAAACTATAGCCTTTTTTTCTTAATAGTTTAATTTTATCTATTTTTTCTCTTTGAATTAATTTCGGCATGTATTTAGTATAAATTATTAGAAGTTTAAAATCAAACTAAAACAAGCTTGCTTTATCCTAAAAAATATCATTATTCTAAATCTTTTCATGTTATAATGATTGCATGTTTATCGTCATCGAAGGCATTGACGGCGCGGGATGCGAAACACAAGGAAAGCTTGTTGTTAACTCGTTAACTCAAAAATTCGTTAACTCAAAAATTGAATTAATAAAGTTTCCTCATTACGACACTCCCGTTGGCAAAATGATAAAAGACTTCCTCTATCTCAATCAAAAAATGAAAGCCCATGAACAGTTCCTTTTGTACACATTGCAGTTTATTTTCGATTCGGACGAAATACGAAAAAAGTTAGGCTTTTCTGGTACTAGCCAATTATCCAATTATCCAAGAATCCAATCTTCTATCTTAATTGCTGACCGCTATTTTACCACTACGCTTTGCTATCAAACGCTTGAAGGATTTGACGAAAAAGTTGCTCTCCAATACGCCGATGATTTCGGAATCATCAAGCCGGATATGGTATTTTTTCTTGATGTAAAGCCTGAAACCGCGATTAAATGGAAATATGGGGAAGGAAAGGAATTGAATTTCCGCGAAAAGGATTTGGATTTCATGAAAAAATCGTACGATAAATATCAGGATTTAATCAGTAGACAAGTTTGGACTAAATGGGTTAGAATAAATGGTGAACAGGAAAAAGAAAAGGTCACAAACGATATTATATCTAAATTAACCTAATTAATCTAATTGACCTAATTTCTAAGAAATAACTGAGTGCTAATTTGATAATTGGGATTTGTTTAGGTTAATTAGAATAATTAGAAATTAGAAATTATAAGATGTTAGAGCGAACATTGATTATTATAAAACCCGATGCGGTGAAACGCGGACTCATTGGAACGGTGATTGAGACATTCGAAACTGTTGGTCTCAAACTTCTTGCAGCAAAAATGCTCAAACCTGACCTGCAGGTAATCAAAAACCATTATCCGGGAACTCCAGAATGGGTGAAGGAAATGGGAAATAAAACGTTAGCGAGTTTTAAGGAGTCAGGTGCCGATGTCAAAAAAACATTTCAAACAGAAGATCCCAGCAAGCTTGGCCAATTTGTATACGACCGTTTAATTAAATACTGGCAGGAAGGACCGATTGTCGTTATGGTTTGGGAAGGGCCATCTGCAGTTTCGGTTTCACGAAAATTAAGAGGTCATACTATACCGCTTCTGGCTCAAACAGGAACACTTCATGCTGCATATTCGTTTGATTCTTCCGTTCTCTCTTCAAGTCTGGATCGAGTGGTAAAAACATTCGTTCATGCATCAGGATCTGTTGAAGAAGCCAAACGGGAGATTCAATACTGGTTTCCGGAAATAAAAGAATTTAAAAGTTATACACGTGAAGTCGACAGTCTCTACTTATAAGGGACGGACCTTGTAAATATGTTGAAACAACAAGCTTTACTCATCATAAAACCAGACGGTGTTCAAAGGGGACTTATCGGAAAAATCCTTAAACGTTTTGAACAGGTGGGACTTACCGTGATTGGACTCAAGTTTTATTGGGCGGAAAAGGAAAAAATCATCGCTCATTATCCTGAAACCGAAGCGTGGTTTAAAAAAGTAGGAGAACGGACGTTAACAAATTATGCCAACCGAGTCAGACTCGGTGCGAAAAATCTTGATGCAAAAAAAGTTTTCAATACCGATGACCCTGTATCAATCGGAAAAACAGTAAAAAAATGGCTTATTGATTATTTACAGGAATCCCCGTTATTTTTTGCCGTTGTTGAAGGATATGATTGTATTGAAATCGTGCGGAAGTTATCCGGCAACACCATTCCCCTTCTTGCTGCACCAGGGACAATCCGTGGAGATTTTTCACATGATACTATTGATTTGGCAAACGAACAAAACAGACCGCTTCGTAACATTATCCATGCGTCAGACACAGTTGAAGACGGTGAAAAAGAAGTGACTTTATGGTTTTCTAAAGAAGAGCTTTTCGACTATAAACGCGCTGATGAAGAATTCATGTTTAAGTAAGTTACTTCTCCTTTTTTTGATCCAGCTTTTCCAACCTTAAAATTTTTACTCCAAAATAGACAACAAAGGCAATTACAGTAAAATCAATAAGACTTGTTACAAAATCTCCATATAAAATTTTTGTTGGACCGATCTTTAGATATGCTAATTTAATACCTCCTGCAGCTCCAAGAATTATTCCTAAGATTGGGTTAATCAGATCGTTTACAAATGCTGTAACTAATTTTGCAATAGCTCCTCCTAAAATAAAACCAACTGCAAGTCCCACAACACCTCGTTCACGAATAAAATTAAGAAATCCTCTCATAATTGTATTCTATTACTTTTTAACTATTTTTTCCATTAATTTCTCAACTTTCCTCTGAAAATCATTGACGTCTTTATTATTAATCAACACATAATCACAATAAGCCAAACACTTTTTTACCTGCTGCCCCGATTTTTTTTGTCCCACGCCCAGATCCCGTTTATCAACTGTTAAAAATTCATTCCATGTTGTTGGATCCCAAGCTTTGGCCCTCTGTAATAATCTTTTAAATCTCAACTCCCGCTTCGCTTTTACTCCTATCAAAATAAAATGAGGAAGTTTTTTTAAATACTCAATTTCCCCGGGGTTTCTGATCCCTTCGATTATTATTTTATTTTCCATTCTCAACTCTCCATTCTCTATTTTTTCGATTGCTCGCTCAGCTAAAACTGAATCTCCATATTTTTTTCGTAGCTCATCGCCCAAATCCTGCAAGGTTTTGCGTGTAAATTGTTTTATTCTTCGTTTATTGAGCTCTTCATGAAGAATTGAAGACAATGAGAACGATGTAAATCCGAGTTTGTTTATTAAATATTCAACGAGTTTTCCCTTTCCTACGGCAATCTGTCCGACTACACCAATATATATTCTTTTGTGCTCCATATAGGTGCATATTAACAGAAGAAAAATAAGGAATCAATCTGCCAAGTAGGTTATTTTCCTAGAATGATAAGAATATCTGCTTCAGGTTTTGTCTCATTTGCAGGAAGTGACCCCGAATCTCCTCCAAGAAGAGTGACGACCTGTTGAACGGTCTCTTTGTTCGTACCGGTCAAATCAACAATAATGGTTTTTGTGTAGTCGCTTTTCGCATTCGTTTTCAAAACAACGTCAATGTTGGCAAGTCTTTCTTTCAGCTGTTTTTCTGTCGTTGCGGCTAATCCGGATGTCTTTGTACCGTTATAGATCGCAATTTTTACCGTTTGGGTTTTGGTTGGATTAACCGTAGGCGTCGCAGGAACTGCTGTTGTAGGACTAGGTGTTTCTTGGGGGGTTTGTACGTTTACCGGCGCAACTTCAATAATTTTATTGATTGAAGGCCTGTATAATATCGCTTTTTTTGCGTTCGTATATATTAAAACTTTATCCCCGTTTTCCGCCCGTGCAAAGAACGATTGATTCTGTAGTTTTGTTTTATCTGATACGGTAGCCAATGTCGGCTGTTCGTTTTGAGGAAGTAGCATCAGTTTACCAATCGCGTTTACCACTGATTTAATCTCGTTTTGATCGGATTGTGTTTGATTGTTGATTTGTTTTTTTCCTTGAAAATAGTGACGGTAAAAAAAATACCCGCTTAAAACAGCCAGAATAAGAATAACAACCGTAATCTTGTTAAGAAACTTTATTGTACTCTGGGATTGCAGTGATGATTGAATGTCTTCTTTTTTTTTCATAGAATACCTCCATAATAGTCTGTTTATGAAATCTTGTCAAGAAAGTTACTTTGATAATTGTGGTATTATGAAATGATTGATGGAAAGATTAAGAAAACTCCACCACAGAAATACAGCTTTTGTCATTTTATTCATATTTGGAATCATCCTCGGTTTCTTTATCGGAAAAAACGACACATTCAACAAAGACATTAAAACCTTAACTTCTAAAGAAATCCGTCTGGGCGGATTTAAATATATTAATCCTCTTCTTGAATGCGACAATAATCAGATTGTTGGCGAACAAGAATACCGGCCGTCAAGACAAAAAGTACTTGATATGATTGATACCGAAAAGAAAAACGGCATTATCATTGATACGGCAGTGTATTATCGGGATCTCAATAACGGTCCGTGGTTTGGAATTAACGAAACCAGTAAGTTCTCACCCGCCAGCCTTTTGAAACTTCCCGTCATGATGGCATATTTTAAGAAAGCGGAAACCGATCCATTTATCTTGGCAGAAAAACTCAAGTTTGTCCGGAAACAAAAAGTTGTACAACCCTTTTTTTCAAGCCAGGAAGTGCTTAAAGACGGCGAATCATACACGATAGAAGATCTTATAAAAGCAATGATTATCAATTCCAGCAATGAGGCGTTATTCCTTCTGCAGGACAATATCAATCCTAATCTTATTGATAAACTCACCGCAGATCTTGGCATTGAACCTGTTCCAGATACCGTAATTGATAACTTCATGTCAGTCAAATCATACACTTCGCTTTTCCGCATTCTTTATAATGCCTCTTATTTGAGTATAGAGTTTTCCCAAAAAGCGCTGGAAATATTAGACAAGGCTACTTTCAACGAAGGGATCGTCAAAGGAGTTCCTTCGGATATCGTCATAAGCCATAAATATGGAGAACGGGAACTGGAAGACGGGGTAAAACAACTGCATGACTGCGGAATCGTCTATTATCCAAAACATCCCTATCTTTTGTGCATCATGACAAGGGGGAAAGATTACAAACAGCTTTCTCAAATTATCCAGAAGATTTCTTCCGAAGTATATGCAGATATCAATTCAAAATTTAAGCTTCACGATTAATTTACGATCCACCAGTTCACTTTCAAATCTTCGGAAAGATTGGTATCAACTTTAATCTCGAAAGTTTTATCATCAACCCTTCGGGTAGCAACAGGGGTTGGAAGATTTTCCGGTGTTGCGAAAATCAAGGAATCAGGAGTCAGTAGCGACGTTGATACCGTAATCTCTTTTTTTCCGACCGGAATGAGTACTTTTCCCGCTGATGTTGCCAAAACACCTGAACCCGTTGCGGTTTTATCTTCAATGAATGTTAATTTGCTTGTTTTTATCTCCTTTGCAGTAACCGTTTCTGCAACTGCCAGATTACCTTTGGTATCGATGATCACTTTTCCATCCATGATTTCAAGATTTCCCAATGAATGTTTTTGCAGTTCAAGCGGACCGCTTAATGTATACATACTGGCTGAATTTGAAGCATCACGTGATAAATCAGTTCCGTTTATGGTTAATAACCCTACGGTAAAGTTACCGGTAACTCCAAGATCAAAAAGATTGGTTCTTCCAAGAACGGTCAGGTTATTGAACATGAAAAGATTTTGATCAAGTTTGAGATCAGCTCCGATTGACGCTGATGGATTTAGCCCTAGTGTATTTGCAATTGATCCGGATGTACTGGCAACCCCCAACACGTTCTTCTCAATGAAGTCCATCCGAGAATTGAGGGAATCAAATTTTGAAAAGAAATCGTCGGAAACTGGTTTTGCGCTCTGTGTTGCTTCATTAGTATTTATTTGCGCGCTTAAAGTCGCAAACTGTTCGTCAAGCTTCGAAAGTTTGTTGAAATAGATATCAAACCCTTCTATTGACTGTGCTTTTATTTTTTTTGCGTACAAAATATCTGTCACGATTTTCGGACTGACGATTTGGTCAATGGCATTTATCCGGTCGATCAAGATTTCTGAAGAATTACCTCCCCCTAACAACGCTCTTTGTATCTTCAAATAATTCAAAAATGAAAGTGTCTGCTCGTCTTTCTCTCCCGGAGAAAATGCAGAAATAATCGTATTGTTTTCACCGGTCAACCCAAATACCGGCGTCATAGTATCCACTCCGATATTTTTCTGTTGAGCCATCAACACATCAACCGATGCTCCCTGATAATCAACAAGATTCACAAACATCATGATTGTTCCGCATTTAGTCTCTGGAAGATTCCCGAGACCAAACGCAGGACAATTGGTTACTTTAGCTTCAGCCAGATCCTCAAGTGCGCGGCCGACGACACGTCCGGCAACTATGGCCTTCATCGCATACCCCGGAATCGATGAGGAAGTCAATGCATCTCCTGTATGAATCATGCCGTTTTCCGTTGAAACTTTGACAGGAACACGTCCAACCAACGCAATCGGATAGGAGTCTTCGGTATAATTGCCTGCAACGAAACCAGGTTGCGTGGAAACTACACCTAATAATGTATTTTGATATTGACCGGTTGAGCGTTTCACCGAATGATCGGTTGCCGCATCACCGACTACGACTTCTCCGGGTTCAAGAACTTCTGTTGAAGTATATCGTTCTGCTAAATCTGCTCCACCGGTATAGAAACCTCCTTCTGCTCCAACATAGACACCGCCGTTTGAAGTAACCCTGAAAAGATTATGATTATTTGATTGCAAAGTCATAAGATCCATACCGTTATTGATTTTGATTTCATACATTGAAGGCAAAGGAACGGTACGATAACACAAACTTCTTCCAGAATCGGAGACGTATACGTCACTTAACGTTCCGCAAAACGAAGGGAAATCCCTTCGGAAATTGACTTCAAACTGCACCCATGTTTCCCCTCCTGCGTTATAAAAACTGTTTCCGGGTAACGCAACCGAAGTGTAACCGGTTGTCCCAAGTGCAGCTTGAGTCGCTGCAGCGCGAACCTCGACCCGAACATGATTGTCCGCGTTCCGTTTCCATTCGATCGTTGAATTTGCGGCTAATCCAGTTGGAAGATTGATTTGTTCAGACATGTACTGTCCGTCGGAATACCAACCTGCGTCAAGCCACTGCACAACGTTAGACTGCCCTCCGGATATAAGCACCCATTTCCCGTCAGCCCGTTGGAACGATACAGCTCCACCTCCGACAGCTGTTGGAAGAGTCGGACCCGCACTCGTAAAACCAATTGGCGCTCCAATACCAAATGTCGATCCCCAAGGCGAATATATTGTTGTTCTTGTCACGCCTCTTCCATGAATAATCAAGAATGTTCCGTCTGCTCGGGGAATCACATGTGCTCCACGAGCAGCGCCATCTGTTCCGGCTGTTCCAGTGAGCGCTGGACCTGCTAATGATGAATTTGCTGCGGCTCCACCTGAGGTAAACGGATTGATAATATTGGTAGTAACTGTATCTGCACCGCTTGCTCCACTTCCTGCAGTAACGCTTACCCAATAACCATCTTGACGTTGAAATACAAATGATCCGCAACCGTGTGCGGTCGTCAAAGCGGTGCCAGCCGAAAATACTTTTGCCTGATTGTCATAATTCATCGTTGTCGTTACCCCTGCTACTCCCGGACCGACTCCCGGAAATACCCTATACATATTTTGTCCAACAAGAGGGATTGCCCAGAATCCGCAGTTTGCAGCTGTCGTTAATGTCGGTCCTGTCTGAACGGTATTTCTTCCCGGATCATATACCGTACTCGTAGTGAGTGCATTTCCATGAACAATGGTATAGGTGCCATCGGTATTGATAAGAGCAGCCGACCCTGTTGCCGCATTTCCTGTAAGATTTGGTCCCGCGGAAAACGTATCTGCAACCGGGTCATAAATATTGGTTGTTGCCGAAGCGTTTCCGAGAACAACCAAAAATTTTCCGTCAGGCCGTTTTATTGCAAATCCACCTGGACCATTGGTTGCAGTCGGGATATTTGATCCTGATTGGGACGTAAATACCTGCGCTGATGGATCGTACAAAGCAGCATTTGCAGCCAAGGTATTTGGCGCGGCAATAATTTTGAATGTTTTGTTCGGGCGTTGGATCACGATTGTCCCATCACGCGTTTGAGCCTGGGCCAGAACCGCATGTGCGTTGGACGCAATTCCGGTATAGTATCCTGTTGTTCCCGAAATAGATTGCGGTATAAGCCGACCATACGGTAAATAAACACCACCCGTAGAAAGTGCTTCTGCACGGGTGAGAACTGGCCCTGATGTTTCATTTTGAGGAGCGTCGGTAACAGGATTTGGTAACGTGAAATTTTCACGTCTGAATGCGGTTGCATTATCAACCATTGTTTCAAATAGGGTAGGAGTAACATAGTCCATTCTATGTGTTGTTGTATTATTTCCGGTCCAAGTTGCCCGTTCGTCATATATCCGTTTTGGGATCGGCCGGTTATATTTTACCGTTATACGGATACAGTTATTGCCGCTTGCAGGATCAATGTAATCACCTGAGAAACGTAACTCTTTATCACTTGCGCTGTTTAACGGTGTTGTACATCCGCTTGAGTTTGTTGCGGTTCTTATAAAAAATTGCAACGTTGAAAATGCGGTATTTGTTGCCGCATTGGTTCCCAAATATGCTGCTTCATATTGAGCGATCCATCGTAATGTTGATGTTGCATTTAAATCATTTGATGAAATGTCGTCCGAAACATACTGTCCGCTCATATTTAACCCTGTATTAAGAAGGTTCGTCCCCGTACCTCCTCCGTTTATTAACTGCCACTGGCCGTCATATCTCATAATCGAATGGCGACCAGCTCCGCCGGCAGTGACTGTTTGGGTTCCTGCGGTAAACGTATCGGTTGAAGGATCATAAATATTGGTCACCGTTGAAGCTCCACCGATAAATATCATGTATGTCCCGTTTTGCATCGGTATTGCGTGCGCTCCATCAGCAAGAGCAACTGTTGGTCCTTTTCCTGCAGTAGGAGTCGTACACGAATTGCTGTTTTGACTCCATGTATTTGCAACAGGATCGTAGATTGCAGATGCATTTATTTTGGATGCAACAATAAACGTTCCGTTAGGTTTCCGGATAGCGATTGATCCCGCACCGTTTATTTCACATCCTGTTGGTAATGAAGGACCAGCAACAAAGGATCCGATATCAGCTGCTCCATTAGTCGTAGTATAGAGCTGTGTTGTAGCGGTTGAGCCCCCCTGAATAATGAGAGCTGAATTATCTGGTCCGGGAAGCACAAGCGCACCAGCAGCCCACGTACCTGACGTTGCCGCCGGTCCTGATACAAATGCATCTGTTAGGGGATTATAGATTTGTGTCGTTCCAGCTGCTCCGTTTGTTACCAAAAATCTTCCGTTTGAAGCCCGTAGATATGCAACAGTACCTGCATTTGAAGCATTTACCGCGACGCTTGAACCGACTGCCTGGACGCCGTTTGGATCTACAAGCGAAGTTGTGGTTAGACCGCCGCCGTGGATAATTCGGTAACGTCCATCAGGACGAGGAAGTGCGACTGCTCCTGCTCCTGCATTTCCGTTTAGTACCTGGGAAGAATTGGAAAATGTTCCTGCAATCGAATCATATACATCCATTCCTGTCCCTCCACCTCGGATCACTAAATATTTTCCGTTAGCTCTCGTAATACTAAATGATCCTGCTCCGATTGCACCGCTTGTTGTTGGTTGGCTTCCGGTTGTTATTGTTCCGTTTCCGCTGTTTGGCACTGTTCCATCCTGAAGTTCAAGCTTGTCGTTTGAACTGTCAAGATTTGTTAATGTTCCGGTATTAAATTGGGTGGTTGTCGTCCGGACGATATTCCTATCTGTCCCGTTTACCGTCAATCCCCCGCTATTGGAAACAACAAAACGGTCTGTTGCATTTTGTTGAAGTTTTAATAGATTTCCTGTCCCGGTCTCGTTGACAAATATTGCATTATTTGCTCCGGTCGCCGTATCTGCAGAGGAAGGAGCTAAACTTACTCCACCTCCAACACCTGACCCAATACAGTTTGTCCACGCGCCATTTTGGTAACAACGGAATGTGTTTGAACTTGCATTGTAATACATGGCTCCATTTGTTCCGGTAAACGCACCTTCTGCATCACTTTTGGAATCAAGTACTAAAAGGTCAGGAGTTGTTGAACCTGTCCCACCTGCGCCGATCTGAACCCGTCCCGAAACCGCGGTTCCTTTGGGTTGAAAAAGAAGATTCCCTGTCTGCAAATCACCAAAGGTAAGATCATTCATGACTCTTCCCGCAATGGTTCTTGCTCCACTGTCTAAAGTCAAATTCCCTGCGATGGTAGCGTTACCATTTACGTCTAATTTTTCAAGTGGACTCGTATCACCAATGCCAACATTTCCGTTAATCACCGTGTTTATACTACTATGACCAATCGTTAAAGATGTTGTATTAGAATTCACACCCACATTAACTGCACCAAAATTATCATAATTCTGGATATATGTCTGACTTGCTGAACCATTCAGCTGAAGATAACCAAGATTATTAAATGTCATAAAATAATCTTGACTTGAACTATTTACACCAAATAAAATATCTTTTCCTGAATAAGAGCCTGACATATTTACTTGAAATCCTGCGGTTGGTGCCGTTGTTCCGATTCCTACGTTTCCTCCAGGCATTAAAGCAAGATTTTGTGATGCAGCTGTAATAATTTGCGCAAGTCCGGCTCCTGAAAAATTGATATTTGCTCCGGCTCCTGAAAGAGTAACTACATTTCCGGTTCCATTGAGAGTAGTTGAAGATCCGTTAAATGCGGTTGTTCCGGTTGTTCCTATTGTTCCAAATCCGGTAATGGTATTTCCCGAACCGTTTGCGCTGATATTCCCAATTAATGAAATATTCTGGTTATTCCCACTAACTGCTCCACCTAAAGTGAATGCTGCAAGATTGGCGCCAAAATTTACAAGGTTTGATCCGTTGATTTGGATCATGTTGATATCCGCCGAATTTGCTGCATTTCGCGCTGCAATCCACGTATTATTTGGCAATCGAACTTGCCCGGCAGACGCCGCATTTGCTCCTAATACTGCGGCACCGGAGAAAACAAGGTTTCCTGATGAGTCAATATAATTTGACGTTGAGAAAAACTGAATCGTTTTTCCCGTTCCAACAGTAAGTTGAATATTTCCAGTTAAGGAATCTCCGATATTTAAATTATTAAACGAACGTGTCGCAATAGTATGGGGAGCTGCGTTGGCAAACGTGAGATCTCCAGAAACGGTAGCATTACCAGTAATATCTAATTTTTGAGTGGGACTTGTATTACCGATTCCCACATTTCCGTTTTTGTCAACTAAAATTGCCTCTGTACCTGCTGCTGAAACATGAAACGGCTGAAGATTTGAACTTGATGCGGTTGTCAAATTAAATAAATATCCTGTTCCTGAGTTTGATGTGGTATCTGTGATATTAAATAAGTTTGTTGTTGATGTTGCATTTCCATACGTGAACGTTGTCGAAAAACTAGTACCAACTGATTGATACATATTCATACTCAAATTTGTCGTAGGCGCTGTAATTGAAGACCAAACGGGCGTACCTCCAGCTCCGATACAATCGGTCCATGCGCTGTTTTGGTAACAGCGGAATTTATTTGTTACGGTATTATAAACAACAGATCCATTTCCCAAAGTTGCCGGATCACCGCCATAACGTCCAACCTGTAACTGACCTCCCATAGTAATATTTCCTGAAGAAGTGGCATTGCCGGTATTACTGACAGTAAATTTTGAGACACCAGATGACGAGGCTGTAAAGATATCTTGATTTTCATATTGATCAAAAATTGCCGCTGCTTGTCCTAAAACTGGAAGATTACTACTAGAATTGTTGGTCACATTAAAGACTCCACCAGGATTAGTAGCGGTAGAGCCTATTGCTACTTGCCCATTTGCATTTATGGACATTCTTGTAGTGGAACTGTTAAGTCCTCCATTTGTATAGAATTGCAACATGTCAGTTTGTGCATCGTTATAACCAATACCACCCCTCGATGTATTTCCACTGTATGAGAATGCTAATTGAGAAGCTCCTGAAGTTATACCTTGAATAAATAATTGAGGAGAATCACCAGTTATCTGCATAATAGTTGAAGGCAGAGTAGTACCAATTCCTACATTTCCTTTAAATACAGCATTTCCAAATCCACCTGGAACAGAAGCATATCCAACATTTAAAGAAGCACCAACAGTCGCATAGCTAACAACATTCAAGTTGCCGTTAACGTCTAATTTTGCACCTGGAGTTGTTGTTCCTATTCCTACTTTTCCAGTTCCATTTGGCACAATAGCAAAATCTTCGTTGTTTACCGTAGAAATATCGGTTGCGGCTCCTGAAAAAACCAATCCTGTTGATCCGATGGTCTTATTAGTTAGAGTCTGTCCTGTACCCAAATCAACCAAGGTAATTGTTCCTGATGGAATAGTTGCGTTTGTAGTATTTGAAACGGTCAGAGTTAAAGGAAATGCGCCGCTTGTCGTGAATGCGTCGGCAAACTGGATTGTTTTTCCATTCGGTATAGTCAGTGTTCCTGTCGTGTTACTTACGGTCAATCCCGAAACCTTTTCAGCATTGAATGCATACGGAACCGAAGTCATCCTAACTCTTGTCGTAAATGTTTCGCTGTTAAACGTGATGTCCAAATACAAACTATCGCTGTTAAAATCCAAAGTTGCGGGAATTGAAGTTGATGAACCAAGCGTTGCCCTGAAAATTCCGTTTGTTACTGTCAATGACTGTGTTTCTGACCAAGGTGTTCCTGTTGGCAGTTGATTCCCTGAAGAAGCCGCGTCATAAAATTTAAACGTAAAGTTATAAGCTCCATCCGTAATATTTGTTCCGTCTGTTTTATTAACAAGTTTTCCTTGGAAATTAATCGTTCTATAAATTCCTGCCGTTGCTCTGACCTGATAAAAAAAAGGGTAAACAACAAAAAAAGAAGCTGCAATAACAGCAATGATTGCGATCTTTATACCTGAATATATTATTTGAGGCTTCATTATATCTATTTATGAGAGTACCATACATATGTAATTAATGTCAAGGGGTAAATATTCATATCATATTCTTATCATTTAGCTTCAATTTATAGGGTATGCCGTTTTAAAGTTTTTAATTTGAAATTTTATCCTAATCACATCATTATCTTATCAATGATGAGATATTTTGTACTTTGGCCTCAAATCACAGTACCTATTGACAATTATGATAAGTATGTGATAAGATTTTTTTATGAAAAACTATTCCTACACCAAGACTCCTGAACTTAACGGCCAGCTCACAAGGATTGAAGAATTAAGAAAAGAATTATTATTAAAACCACTTTCACCAAAAATTGAATTAAAACTTCAGTGGCAATCACTTATTAAGATGATTCATTTTTCACTCGCAATCACCGGAAATATTATCCCCGAAGATCATATTCAGAAATTCATTTCTCCCGAGGGAAAAAAGCAGCTTACCAGTAAGGAAAAAGAGGTGGTTACTTATAAACAAGGGCTTGATTATCTCTATCATAACTGGTTGGTAAATGATGAGCAGATTACTTCTAAATCTATCATTACCCTTTATCAAACCGTGTTTGAAGGTTCACTAAGGGCTTCGGAATCGGAAATGAATAACAGTCTCCGATATATCCAAATCAATCCTGAACATCCTGTTATTCAAGCTGCATTGGCTCAGCTTATGATTTTTGATCTATATCCATTCAGCCAAAATAATGAACTGTTTTCTCACCTTGTTTTTCTCATGTTCCTATATAAAAACGGGTATGATTTTCGGAGAATGGTCGTTATCGAAGAATTATTCTTCAAAGATCTTGCGACATTCAAAAATCTCATTGCAAAAATGAGAAGACAAGCAAATGTAACTGGATGGCTCGAGTATATTACCACAAATTGTGTAGCGCAGTTGACGAATGTCCTGAAAACAATTGCAATTGAGAAACAATCACCTTCTCCTGTTTCCTACAATCTACAACTCAATGACCGCCAGCAACAGATTACTAATTTTCTGTCTCAACCTGGTACAAAAATCAATAATGCTTTGGTGCAAAAAATGTTTAAAGTATCGCAAATCACCGCGTCCCGTGATTTGGCAAAATTAACTTCGCTCGGACTCGTCTTTCCCCTAGGAAAAGGTCGTTCAACCTATTACACGAAAGTATAAAATACTCCGCTATAATGAATTCATATGAGACGTTTTGTTATTTTTGCATTTTTTGTATTCCTGATTCTAAATTCTAAATACTCCATACTAAACACTGTTCTTGCCGGTCCCCAATCGACCACCTATGAATTACAGCAATGGGGTTTCGGTTCAGGCGGAGATTCGGGAATCACTTCGACCAACTATTCACTTTTTGGAACGGCAGGAGAAATCGATAGCGCAACAGCGGAGTCTACTACTTATCGAAATAACCCCGGACTTATTTTTACCATGCAGTCTTACGTTCCACCTGCTCCAACTTTTACAAATCCAGGGAGCAATTATGACCGCTTAAAAATTGTTATTAACACTGCCAATAATCCTATGGATGCTCAGTTTACCGCACAGATCGCATTAAATACCGATACTTTTTGGAATAACGCGCAGTATGTCCAGAATGACGGAACCGTTGGTCCGATCCTTGGATCAGAAGACTGGATGAAATACAGCACCGGCGCATTTAACTGGGGAGGGGCTTCCGGAATGTACATCACCGGCCTTACCGAAGGAACCGTGTATAAAATCCGCGTAAAAGCCCGCCACGGGAACTATACGGAATCAGGGTGGGGTCCAAGCGCACTTGCCGCAACGGTTTATCCATCGCTTACATTTGGCATTGACGCGGCATCAATCACTTTTAGTAATTTAAACCCCGGTAATAGTTATACCGACTCTTCAAAATCCACCGTTTTGACAACCTCGACCAACGCATACAATGGATATATTGTTTACGGACGTGATACGCAACCTCTTACCTTTAACACAAACACTATTGCAAATTATACGAGTCCAAATTCTTCACCAACCGCATGGAGTGGAAGCGGTTTCGGTTATTCTACAAACGATAGTAATTTATCAGGCGGAACAGCTGACCGGTTCACCAACGGAGGTCCGAAATACGCGGGATTTGGAACATCGGCTCCCGGCGATCCGGTTGCCGATCACTCCGGTCCGATTCTTTCACCGATCAGTAGCGAACAGTTCACTGTTTCCTACCGTGTTACCGCAACGTCAACCACTCCCCCCGGTCCTTATCAATCAACCGTACTATATGTTGTAGTACCGACGTATTAATTTAATATTTAGTAATGAAATATTTAACATTAAGAATAAAACAAATTTTTTCTCTCATTTTCATTCTTTACTCTCTTCTTCATATATTCAATATTCCTGTTTCTGCTCAGGAAAAAATCAAGCCTCTTCTTCGTATCTCGCCAATTCTCCTCAATATTGCTCTTTCTCCTGGAAAAACATATGCCTACAAAGTAACGGTCGAGAATCTCACTGATATTTCTCTTCCTCTTCATGCGGAGCTTGACCGCCTTGATTCGTCCGATGAAGAAAACGTGCTTCAATTTTCCTCACAGGAATCACCATTTCTTTCTTGGATCTCAATCGACAAAAAAGAACTCATTATTGAACCTCAATCAACACAATCAACGGTCGTAACGATTACTATTCCCAAAACCGTCCCCATTGGTGGGTACTACGCGATTATTTTTTTTCAGCCTCTTTTCCCCAATATCAAGAATGCGCCGACTGAAATCCAAGCGAAAATTGGCCTTCCAATCTTAGCCAATATTGGGGTTGGTCCTTCGAAAGAAAAAAAGGGAGAAATAACTACTTTTTCATTCGGAAAATTTTTATATGAAAAACCCGATCTTACGCTCCATCTTCGTGTAAAAAATACCTCTTTGTATCATTTTTCTGCAAAACCATTTATTCAATTTCATCCAATTATTGGCGAAGTCAAAACACAGCCCATCGAAGAAAAAATAATTCTTCCGGGAAAATCAAGAAGCTGGAATAATTCATTGGAAATAAATCATCGGAGTTATGGGCTCTATAAGGTAGTTGCAGCGGTTTCAACCGGAGAAGGACAACAAATCAATAGATCAACATATCTTTTATTCTTCCCGTTGAAAAAAACTATTTTGATACTGTTTTTTGTCTTTCTTGGAGTATTTATTTTCAAAAAAAGAAAAAGGTTCAAAAAAGCATTGCAAAGCCTTGTGAAAAATGTATAAAATGGAATAGTATGAGGAATGTAATAGTTGGAAATAAAAAAATCATCGCTATTATTGTTTTTATACTCTATTCTTTATTTTTTATTCTGAATTCCCATTCTGTTTCCGCAGGAACATTCACAAACGCAAAAATTACCATATCGGATTCCCGCGCAGGACAAACAGGAGTTCAGTATGATTCTGCGTTTACCGCAACAGTAACCACCGCAATAAAACAGCTTACAATCCAATTTTGCACTGCTTCATCAGGAACCTGTACTACTCCAACCGGAATGACCACAACTGGAGCAACACGATCATCGGATAATCTAGCCGGGTCAGGGAGATCTGACGACTTCAGCACTAACGGAACATTGACAACCGTGGTCACTACTCCTTCTACCCAATCAACCCAGGCAATTACCGCTACCTATACGGGTATTACGAATCCCACTACGACAAATTCAAGTTTTTATGCAGTTGTTACAACCTATTCCGATACCGGTTCGACAACCATCGATACTGCTACCGTTGCTTTTGCGATACTTACTTCATCTTCAATAACAGTGACCGCAAACGTTGGAAACACCCTTAGTTTTACGGTTTCTCCAGTTACATCAGGAAGCGTAAACGGCGCAACCATTAATGTTTCGGCAACGACCGCGACCACTGTTCCTTTTGGAACATTGAGTAGTGGTTCTCCAAAAATAGCAGCTCACGATGTGACCGTAACTACGAATGCAAACTATGGATATGTAGTAACGGCAAAATCAACCAATCCTCCCCTCACCGACGGATCAAATAATATCGACGTATTCACCGGAACAAATACCTCTCCCATAACATGGTCGTCCCCTAACGGAAGTTCTGCAAGTGTCAATACCGGATTTTTCGGGTATACGACAAACGACTCAACTCTTGGCACTGGGACAGCTGACCGGTTTACGTCTTCAGGCGGGAATAAATGGGCAGGGTTCGATACGACTCCCTATGAAGTCGCATATGCATCAAGCTCTGTCACGAACGGAGAAACAACGCGTCTGGGTTGGCAAGCAGAAGTAAACGCGATCCAACCTCCCGGAAATTACAGCGGATCAATTATTTTAGTTGCCACTCCAACCTATTAATATTACAATTTATGCATTAATCTATTGACAAACTATTACTGACAAACTAGATTATATATATGGCAAGAAAAATCGTAAAGAAATCCTATAGTTTTTTTATCATCTCTTTCGTCCTTTTTTTTATTTTCTCACTTACGCTTGCTCCGCTTCTGTTACAAAAAGTGAACGCCGGAACCATGACCAGTGCAAAAGTAACGATCTCGGATTCAAGGGCAACTGCTACCAGTGTTCAATACGATTTTGCATTTACCGTTACGGTAACTACATCTATCAAACAAATCAATTTTAAATTTTGTACAGAAGCTGGTGCGTTTACAGACACATGTACCGCGCCAACAGGATTTAGCGCTTCATCAGCGACAAGATCAACTGATAATATTGCCGGGACAGGACGAACTGACACTCCTGGGGCAAATTCATTCCAAACCGTTATAACAACGCCTTCGACCCAATCCACTCAGGCGGTTACTTTTACATTGACCGGTGTAACGAATCCATCAACCACCAATACCTCGTTTTTCGTCAGGGTTAAGACATATTCTGATACAGGCACTACCACCATCGATGACGGTCAAATGATGTTTGCTACGTTAACTTCCACTTCGATCGCCGTTACCGCTACAGTTGACCCTACCTTTACGTTTACCGTAGCCGGAGTCAGTACGGGAACAGCGATCAAATCAGGATCATCAACAAATACGTCAGTTACCACTACGGCATCAACTATTCCCTTTAGCGCATTGACTGCAGCAACAGCCAAATACGCAGCCCATGACATAACCGTTACCACCAACGCATTAAATGGATATTTAGTTACATTAAAAGGGACAAATCCTCCGCTTGCCGACTCATCAAATAATATAGATTCGTTCACCGGAACTAATTCATCTCCCGCCTCATGGTCAGCGCCCGGAGGATCAACCGCTAACACAAATACCGGATTTTTTGGGTATACGACTGATGATCTTTCTCTCGCCGGTGGAACATCAAGCAGATTTACCGGTGATGTTTTTGCTGGAGTCGGAAGCACCGTTGATAACGTAGCTGATCGAACTGCCGGCGGTTCAAGCTTAACTAATCGAATAGCTTATGCAGTCGAAGTCAACTCGCTACAGCCACCAGGATCTTATACGGGAACCGTTATTTTAGTTGCCACACCAACCTACTAATAATGAAACATATACCATGAAACATGAAACGAATAATAAACTTAAAAAAATAATTACTTCTCTTTTACTTCTGATACTTTTTTTTGTATCGCTTTTATACGTTTTTAAGACACTTGCTCAAAACATTTTTTCCAGCCAAACTCTTGAAGTATCTCCCCCATCCCAGGAGCTGTCAATTGATCCAGGAAAAACAATTGTTGCAAAAGCTAAAGTCCGAAACCGAAGCCGTGAGACTGTTTCTATAAAAGTACGGATTGAAGATTTTACTGCATCGGGTGAAGAAGGACAGATTGCTTTAGTCGATGCAGGTACCTATTCATTGACTAAGTGGGCAAAATTATCTCCCGAACAATTTAACCTTAAGCCAGGCGAGCAACAAGAGGTTGAAGCAACCGTCTCTGTTCCTCCAACAGGAGCAGGAGGCCGGTATGGATCGTTTGTATTTGGAGTTGTGCCTCCAGGAGCAAAAGGAGGGGAAGCAACGGTTTCACAAGAAATCGCTTCACTTTTTTTACTCAGGATTTCAGGTCCAGTAACTGAAAATTTGTCTCTTACGCAAGTAAAAGCTCCGCGTTTTTCCGAATTCGGTCCCGTTCCGATCGATCTTAAATTTTACAACAGCGGAAATGTGCACGTAAAAACATTCGGTCTCGTGAATGTTTCCGATATGTTCGGAAAAAAAGTTGCAGACGTCGTCGTCACGGGAACAAACGTTTTCCCTGGGGCATCAAGAATCGTACGTTCAACTCTTGATAAGAAATTATTGGTCGGTAATTTTAACGCAACGGCAATCATGTATTACGGAACGGTAAAAAACCAAACGTTAACCGGTTCAACCAGTTTTTTCGTCTTTCCGGTCCGACTAGTGGCTGCAATCATTATTGTTCTCCTCATCCTTTATTCAGTGCGAAAGCGCTTGAAAAAAGCTCTGAAAGATCTTCTTGGATAAAGTAATTTGATATTATTATACATATGAAGCCACGTTTCTGGATATTTTTGTTATTTACATTCGTTGCTGGTTTTTTTGTGCACGCTCTCTTTTTTCCCCAATTTCTTCCACAAATCAAAACAACCTCGGCAAAAAATGAACTGGAAAAAAATCCTGCTGGCGGAAACAGTGACGCTGGTTTATATACGTATATCAATTTTGATGGAGACAATTTTTCTGTCCCGTATGTTGCTATCAAAACCGGATTTTATATCGCTATAACAAACAAAAGCAAAAGTAAACTGATGTGGCTTGAATCAGAAAATTCTTTATTAAGAACAAATCGGGGATACGGTGAATCTGAACGGCTCGAAACGATTCTCTATGAAAAAGGAACGTTTGAAGTGTACAGTAAACTAAATCCAGACGCAAAATTGACGGTCGTAGTAAAATAATCTAAAAAGGGATTCCAAGAATTTTTTTTGCCGTTCTAAAAACAAGCTTTAATAACGCTATAGGAGTACGCTCGTCCCTGTCATATATGATCCCAGGCTGTGAAAAATTCAGCGTATTCTTCAAAAACATATACTGATTGAAAATTGATTCGGTATAAGGAACTTCGAGCCCATCTTCGCTATTTAAATACACAATAGGACGGACATCAGCTCCTGTATTGCTGATTATTTTTTGAATGGTAAAATTTTTATCAACAATAATGACACGCGTAGGTTCAACCGTAACCGTAACCACCATATTCTGACTGCTTGACTCAACAGCAAGAACAATAAGAGATACTATAAATACAAGCGTTGCCATCCGAAGAACAGAATTAACTATTCCTTCACGTTTAATGAGCTGTTTTTTCATGGAAATACTTTATGAAATATAATATACGCATTATTTTTATATGGAAAAGAAAGAGGAAATACGATAGACATTCCCGACAACTGTAAAGACAAATACGGATGTGTGGCCTTCAATGACTCCTTATACTCAATGGAAATAACTTCACTATTTTTTTTAGTATCAAACAGTATTGGATTGATCTTTGGAAGTGATGCATCCGTTTTTGCAATAATCCTATTTTTCTGAAGCGTAAAATATTCTAAATGATATTTTTTTCTCATATATTCAAGGCTTTGTGGATTTTCCGAATAAAATGCTTCAATAAAGCCTTTTGTATCGAGCAATTGTTCAAATTTAACCGTTATAAACCAATAGAATAATCTATTGATACAAATAACAGCAACAACAATAAGAATAATTTCGATTACGGTAATAGTTTTCTTACTAGGTTTTTCCACTCGACGGATATCCGTTTATTGGTAACAAATAGATTGATAAGCCATATATTCAGTGACCACGTTGCAATAATAACAAACGCAATTAAGAGAGAAATTCCTGTGAAGATTCTCCTTATTTCCTGTTTCAGTTCCATTACCTGCCTGTCAAATTCCGACTTCATAAAATAGCTTATCAAGTAGTAAGTACTTTCTTTATTTGAGGTAAATTGTATTCTGTCACCCATCGCAATCACCCGTTCGCCTTTATAGTTGATTTCCTCTTCAATAAGCCTTGTGCTTGACTTTGAAAGACGGGAAACAATCCTATCAGTATCTTTCAGATTGACTTGAGGGAATACGAACTTCCCATTTTCATATAGAACATCATAGTCCCAGTCAACCAAAATGTTGTAGTTATATGAGAAGCGGGTTTTTAATTCAAGCTGATCCTGTAATGCCTGAAGCGTTGTAGATCCGGTAAGCACGTATGCTACTTCTTTCTTTTCATTCATAACGGGAACCGAAAACCCAATAAAAAGACTTCCGGTAACTACTCCTGTAAGCTGCTGGCTTATATACGGCTTTCCCGTTTTTATAACGGTTTGAAAATAATCTCTTGCTCCAAAATTTCTACCCACTGCCGCTTCCAATTCTGGTTTTGCTGACGAAACAACTATAAGTTTTCCCGATTTATCAAATACGTACCACGATTCAAGATGTTGATTTATTAAACGCTGTCTTTGCAATAATTCTTTTGCTTTTCCCATATCTCCGCTTTTTAACGCACTGACGAACCCTTTATCCTGTGAAAATCTTTTGGCAATGGCAAAAATATGTCTAAAAAGATTTTCTGTGTCTGCTACCCTTCCCGCATGATACGCCTCAAGTTGAGCCAAAGATTTTGCCTCAAATGTCTTGAGAAAAAATACTGTTATCTGCCGTTCAATCAGAAAATAAATTGTCCCGACGGTAATAATAGAAAGAAGGATTGAAAAAAGTATTGCGAGTAAAAGTTTCCGTTCAATTTTTTTATCGCCAAAAGTCAATTTGAACATACTTATTCTCATTATTCCACAATCTCCCCTATGTTGCAAGAATTCATTATATGGAGTATAATAGCGAGCTATGAGGGGACGATGGGTAGTTCTATTGGTAATTTTCATTTTTCAATTTTCAATTGTCAATTCAGTTTTCACTCCGAAAATTTTTGCGCAAGAGAAAAATATTTTTGTCACGGTCACCGTAGAACCTTCAAAAGAATGGCAAGAAGCAATAAGCCAATATTCACAGGTTACGCTTGAAACGCAAAGTCCTGAGTTATTAAAGCCGATTAAAATTTCTGTCCTATCGAAAGGTCTCCTTGACCAAACTATTCCTAATCAAAAAATACGAATTACAGTAGTTGATGATACTAATTCAACCCAAGAAGCTACGTTATTTTCCCGTCAAGATGGTACGACCGGATACGCGTTTGTTCCTACACATTATGGAAATTATCTGATTCAAGCAGAAAATATTAGCTATAAAAAATCCATTGCACTCAGTCCTTTACAGTTTTCAATACAAAAAAAAGAATCATTATTGGATCTGGTATTAAAACTGTTCCAGGAGAAAATCTAATCTTACACTCCGTAAATCCTTCTTATTATTTCGAATATTGAATCTCTCCAATAGAGCATTACTAAAATCCCGATTACCATGAATGGACCAAACGCAATCTTGCTTTTCAATCCTCTCTTTTGAAGAAACATTAAAACAATTCCCACGATTGCACCGCTTATGAATGCAAAATATAAAACCAGCAGTCCTGCTTTAAGCCCGAACATGAATCCAATAGTAAATGCCAGCTTGACATCTCCAAACCCCATTCCTTTTCCTTTCGTAACCCAGTAGAGGAAATAAATTGGGCCCATTACAAGTAGTGCCGCAACCACTCTTTCGATGAAAACGCTTAATATGGGTCCATAGAGCGGAAGCAAAAAGAGCGAGGTTGCGAATAAGAATACCTGTACCTGGTCGGGAATAATATGATATTTGAGATCTGAAAAGAAAATAATAACAAGTGCGGAAACAATACCAAGATAGACAAATTTTATAAGAAATATTGTTGTCGGAAATCTCTGTAAACCTGCGCCGAGTAATGATTGCGGAAGATATATCCAGATAATTACAAATATCACGCCGGTTATAAATTCAACAATCGGATAATACCAGGAGAATTTTTTCTTGCAGTATCGGCACTTTCTCCCAAGAATGAGAAATGAGAAAATCGGAATTAAATCAAAAGGACCAAGCTTGTGCTTGCAATAATCGCAATGTGAACGTCCCATAACCGATTCATCCTGAGCCAATCTGTCAATCACTACGTTTAAAAATGACCCTATTGCCGTACCGAAAGTGAAAAGAAATAAATAGAACATCAGTATAATGTAGCAGTTTTATTCTGAAGATTCAAACTATAATATACTTTATTATTTTCTCAAAATCTTTTTCTTCAAACGGCCCGATTGCCGCAATATTCAAATGCGAAGATTGTATCACATCTTGGGCGACTGCATGGATTTCTTCATCAGTTACTTTTTCAATCTGATCCACTACTTCTTGCGGCGATTCGGTTTTTGTTTCAAGTACGGCCTTTTTACCATAAAAATGAGCGACGTTGAATGAATCTTCCATCGATAAAAGAAGCCGGCCTTTCAAAATTTCTTTCGCTTTGGTGATATCTTTTTTCGTAAATCCATCTTTGAGCATTTTTTGATGTTCTTCAAGGGTTAATTTCATTGCTTCGGTCACTTTTACGACATCCTTCGGAACCCCAGCCTGCGTCACCATATTCCCTACATCGTGATAATATTGGAGGCCAGTCGAAATATAGTAACAAAGTCCCCTCTTCTCTCTTAGCTCCATAAAAAGCTTTGATGAAGCCCCAACTCCAAGAATTGCCGTAAGAACTTCCAGAGGTTTTTTTCGCTTGTCGTTTGAAGAAAATGTACGGTATCCAAGGCAAAAATGCGCTTGCTCAGTTTTTTTATTTTTAATAAAAATCTGTGGTTTTTCTTGATTTTCCGACATCGGTATAAATTCAGACTTAGCTCCATTTCCCCATTCGCCAAATTTCTCTTCTATTCCCTTAACATAATCTTGTATGGTAAATCCTTCACGTTTACCCTGTGTCAAACCGCCTGCAACAACAAGAACAGCGTTTTTTGGATGATATAATTGACCTCTATAATCCAAAAACGTTTGTTTGTTAAAACTCGTCACTGTTTTTTTTGTTCCGATAACATCAAAACCCAAAGGATTTCCTTTATAGAGAAGATTCTCATACAAATCCCCTACCAAACTTTGTGGCATATCCTCATACATATTGATTTCCTCCACTATTACGCCTTTTTCCTTTTCGATTTCCTCTTCTTTAAAAAGAGGATGGAGCAATACGTCTGACAAAACGTCAATAACTACATTAAAATGTTCTGACGTAGCTTTTATAAAATACCCTGTGTAGTCTTTTGAGGTAAAAGCATTCCAAATGCCTCCCAACTGTTCAATAGTCGAAGTTAATGTAAAGGGATCGGGATATTTCTTGCTTCCTTTGAAAAACATGTGTTCCAAAAAATGTGCCACACCGTTATTTGCCTCCTGTTCATAACGGCTTCCCGCACCGACGATAAGAAGAGTGGTCAAAGTAGGAAATGCCTTGGTGTCAATAAGAAATACCCTGAGGCCGTTTGGAAGGGTAAAAAGGTCTGTTTTCATACCTCAATTGTACCCTAAAATAGTCCCTTAAGCAAGTTTAAAAAACCGCTTTCCTATTCGATAAAAAGCGTCGTAATAATGACCGACAATAGATAGATTTCTACTATTTCTTCTACCATACGATTGGTCATAACTAATAACTAACTATAAAGTATCTATTAGTTTATATACACTATTTTTGTATTAGTTTCAGGGATATTTTAGGAGAATTTTTTAGTCCATACTACGAGCGCATCAAGGAGTTCTTTTATTTTTGAACGGGTTTTTTCGTCAATTAAATTGCCATTTTCATCAAATTTTTCTTTGACAAACGGAATCATCACTTCTGGCCGGTTCATTGCATATATATCAATTTGAACGCAGATCTGACGGAGATGATATTGTCCTCTTCCTGTTCCAAGCATGCCGTTTGAAGCACCCATCATCGCAGCCGGCTTCCTATTCATTACTGCGTTTGCATAGGGACGGGATCCCCATTCAAGGGCATTTTTCAATACCGCAGGAACAGAATAGTTGTGTTCAGGGGTAACAAATAAAAGCGCATCGGCATTTTTAACGTGTTCTCTGAATCTTATGACTGATGAAGGCGGATCCGCCTCCAAATCCTGATTGAATAAAGGCAAATCACCTATTTCCGCTACTTCAATCTCCATCGCCTCCGAAGCAAGCTTTATCGCTTCATTCAAAACCATTTTATTATATGACCCTTTTCTCAAACTCCCACAAATTGCGAGAACTTTGATTTTGTTATCCATACCCATATTATATACCTAGCAGTTAAGAAGATTAATTAACCTTATTGTTTGGAATAGCTTTCAAGAAATTCTGGAGATTGTTGATAAAGATTTCTTTTTTTAAAGCACTTCCCTCATATGTTCTAAATCCAATTGGAGGATAGACAATACAGTTTTTATATTTTTTTAATCTCTCGATATCTTTAGATGTCATCTCGTCTGAATGATCCAAAATAAAAGTGATGTCACCTTTTCTTAATCTTTTCTCTAATGCTTTTAGATCAATAAGTTCCATGGGTGCGGTGTTGATAAATATCGTTCCGGGCTTGATTAAGGCAATTCTTTTTTTATTAAAGAATCGTAGTGTTTCCTTTGCATAACTTAAATGAGTAGTAACAATATCTGCTTCTTTTAAGATACGCGATACGGATTTATACACAACGCCATTTTTCTCCAGTGATTTTTTCCTCTTTCGTGACCAGTATAAAACCTTTGCCCCAAATCCATATGAGGCAATTTCCGCTACTCTTTGACCTATTCTTCCTAGGCCAATAACACCAATCGTCTTACCCTTAATCTGTACTCCATTAAATGTAGCTTCTGAATAATCCCCTTCTCTAGCCTGTTTTTTTGCCCTTTCAAGTTCTCTTATATGCTCAAGCATCAGACCAATAACAAATTCAGCTACGGCCTCGGTTGCGTATCCAGGAACATTGCAAACAACAACATGTTTTGAAGCTGCACTCTTGATATCTATCCTATTGTAGCCAGTCGCCAATATTCCTATGTATTTAAGATGCGGAGAGCTCTCAATGGTATTCTTATCCGCAATCATACCTTGATTAATAAGAAGACAGTCGATATCTTTCATAGAATTTTCTCCTTTCGGATTATCCTTCGGAAAAAATACTTTTTTCTTGCATAAGCTATCAATTTTTGCCCACTGATTTTTATCAAAATCTTCCTTTGTAATCCCATGGAAAAGAATCTTTTCAAATTTGGAAATCTTATTTTTGTTTGTCATATTGATCAATTGCAAACTTATATTTGCACCCAGATTATATGTCTGATATACTATCTTGTAAAGAAATTGTTCGTTCATATGAACAACCAACTTATATACAATCAGCTTATTGACTTTGGTCTCGACGACAACGAAGCAAAAATCTATCTTCATTTGTTGGAATTTGGCCCCAGAACGCCACTAAAACTTTCTCGAGAAACAAATCTCAACCGATCAAAAATTTACCGATATATCGAAAAAATGATGGCTAAATCACTTATCGAAGAAACAAATGACACCTGGGGAAAAAAATTAAAAGCAGCCGATCCGAAAAATTTGGAGC
>Ga0334722_10000209_pt1 | contig 88401 bp, 88 predicted proteins | sample C3_bottom_MG_FD_207210 | JGI IMG/M metagenome (GOLD analysis project Ga0334722, IMG submission 207210) | Sediment microbial communities from Yellowstone Lake, YNP, Wyoming, USA - C3_bottom | ecosystem: Environmental > Aquatic > Freshwater > Lake > Sediment | place: USA: Wyoming | collected...
GCACCGCCGAGACCGCGAGCGCCCCGACGAATATGAACAGCGCCGCCGGGTGGAACGGGTGCACGTGGCCGGTTACAAGCCAGAACTTGAGGGAGGTCAGCCCGCCTATCGGCAGGAACCCCTCGACGCCGTCCGGGTGGGAGACGTACGGAGCCGCCCCGCGGGACTCGAAATACTGCGTGAACTCCCAGAGCTGGAAGCCAAGGTATATGGTAAACAGGAAGAAGCCCCACTGTACGGCCTGCCTGTATCTTCTTGCCGCTTCGTTCATGGTCTAATTTATACCAGAGCCCGGCAATAAAAACCATGACTAATGTCATGATATTGAAATTTTCCGGTTTTCGTTGACTTGGGGGGCGCGTTCTGGTATTTATTATTCCTGCATTATTATAAATCCGCCACCGCACCATTAAGGAGTCATGGAATGAAAAAGGTTGCACTGTTCGCCGTCGCCGCGATAATCGTTGCCAGCACGTTTTTCGGATGCGCGGGGCCACCCGTCGCGCCGGGCAAGATGAAGGCCGAGTCTCTAAGCACGGATAAGCGTTTCCGGAAGTACAAATCGGTCGATATCCGCCCGTTTTCCACCAAGGATATTATATACGGAGGCGTCGCAGACAAGGATAACATGGATATGTTTATGAAGGACGCCAACATGTATTTTATCAATGGCTTCGAAGGCGGGATGAAGAAGACTCACTTCAAAAAGTCCACCGCCGGGTCCGAGACCTGCGGGGAGCTTGTCATAGAGGGCCGGTTCGTGGAGTTTGACTTAGGGGCGGACGGCACGGCGACGGTGATAGTGGACGGCGTTATGATAGAGACGAAGACCGGCGCCGTGGTCGCGCGCTTCGGCGACACCAGGACCGCCCAGGGGACGCCTGGCTCCACGGACTCCCTCAAGAAGGTCTGCCGGGACATGGGCAACAGCATATCCGAATTTCTGGGCGCGGTGTATTAACCCGGCTTCGTCAATAAATCGGCGTGATAATCCGACAGGTAAAAGGAGGCTGAAATGTTAAAGAAGGTACTTTTGGTAATGGGGCTGCTCATCATGTCCGGCGCCTTTCCCGCGTGCGTGCACATGAAGGCGGCTACCGACCCGCTGGTTGCGCCAAACGACCTGATGAGCGAGGAGCTGAACACGACCGAACGCTTCCGCAAGTACAACTCGGTAGGCATAAAGCCATTTTCCACCGAGGGCGTCATGTACGGCAGCACCAACCCCGAGGAAAAGCCTGAAATGGACGCATTCTGCAAGTCTGCGAACATGTACTTTATAAAGGGTTTTTCCGATGAAATGAAGGACAACTTCTACAAGAAATACGGGACAGTGGACAATGACGACGAGGCCAGGAACTACGACCTTATAATAGAGGGCAAGTTTGTAGAGATCGACCGCGGCAACGCTGCGGGGCGTTTCTGGGGCACCGGCGGCGCGACCAGGGTAACGATCAGGGGCACCATGACCGAGACGGCCACCGGCAAGGTCGTGGCCAAGTTCGGCGACTCGAAGATAGGTACGGGTAGCCTTGGCTCGATGCTGCTTCTGCAGAACAACTGCGTCGAGCTCGGCGGCAACCTCTCGGACTTCCTGGCAGAGGTTTATTGAGCAGGGCAAAAACAGTTACAACAAAAGGCCCCGGCAGAAATGCCGGGGCCTTTTTATTTCCATACACGAAACACATTGTCTGGGTTTCTTATGACGCCTCTTTCTCCTTCTCGTAGAGCATGATGGGAGACTCGCGGTTCATGATGACTTCCTCGTTTACGATGACCTCCTTGACGTTCGTCTGGGAGGGTATGTCGTACATCAGGTCGAGCATCACATCCTCGAGTATCGCCCTGAGGCCCCTCGCGCCGGTCTTCCTCAGGACGGCCTTCTTGGCCACCGCCCGGAGCGCGCCCTCGGTGAAGCGGAGCTTGACCTTTTCGAGCGACATCAGCTTCTCGTACTGCTTGACGAGCGAGTTCTTAGGCTCGGTCAGTATCGAGACCAGAGCGTCCTCGTCGAGCTCTTCGAGCGTGGCGAGCACGGGTACGCGTCCTATGAACTCCGGTATAAGGCCGAACTTGAGAAGGTCTTCGGGCTGGACCTGGGCAAGCACTTCGCCCATCTTGCGTTCCTTTTTGGACTGGACCGCCGCCCCGAAGCCCATCACCTTCTCGCCCATCCTGTTCTCTATCAGCTTGTCGAGCCCTACGAACGCTCCGCCGCAGATGAACAGCACGTTTGTCGTGTCCACCTGGATGAACTCCTGGTGCGGGTGCTTACGGCCGCCCTGGGGCGGCACGGAGGCTACCGTGCCCTCTATTATCTTGAGGAGCGCCTGTTGCACGCCCTCGCCCGATACGTCCCTCGTTATCGAGGGGTTCTCGGACTTGCGGCTTATCTTGTCTATCTCGTCTATGTATATGATGCCCCTCTGTGCGCGCTCGGCGTCGTAGTCGGCCGCCTGCAGGAGCTTCAATACGATGTTCTCCACGTCTTCTCCTACGTACCCGGCTTCAGTCAGCGTGGTCGCGTCGGCGATGGTGAACGGCACGTCGAGCATCCTCGCCAAGGTCTGGGCCAGCAGGGTCTTGCCGACGCCGGTCGGGCCTATCAGCAGGATATTGGACTTCTGTATCTCGACGTCGTCCACTTCGGTCACGGGCGTGCTTATCCTCTTGAAGTGGTTGTGCACGGCGACCGACAGTATCTTCTTGGCGCGCTCCTGCCCGACGACGTACTCGTCCAGGAACCTCTTTATCTCGGCTGGCTTGGGCAGCTTCGGGAGGCTACCGGCGCGCTCCTCGTCCCACTCCTCGGCCACGATGTCGTTGCAAAGCTCTATGCATTCGTCGCAGATGAAGACAGTCGGCCCGGCTATGAGCTTGCGGACCTCGTCCTGGCTCTTGCCGCAGAACGAACAGTGGTGCACCGTCTTTTCGTTGTCGTCTTTCTTTTCCATCCCTTGGACCTCCAATACTGCCGGTAATTCTTGTTGCCGTTCCATATCGGGCACGTCTGCCGCGCCCTTTGCCGACTATTTAGGCGTCCCCGGTACCGGGAGACGTTCTATGACCGAGTCTATGAGGCCGTAGTCCTTGGCCTCCGCGCCGCTCATGAAGAAGTCGCGCTCGGTGTCGGACTGTATCTTCTCGATGCCCTGCCCGGACGCCTTGGCCAGTATCTGGTTCAGGCTCTCCCTCATGCGCAGTATCTCCCTTGCGTGTATCTCTATCTCGGTCGCCTGGCCCTGGAAGCCGCCCATGGGCTGGTGTATCATTATACGCGAGTTCGGCAGGGAGAACCTGCGGCCCTTCGCGCCCGCCGCAAGCAGTACGGCTCCCATGCTGGCCGCCTGGCCTATGCATATGGTAGAGACGGGCGGTTTGATGTAGTTCATCGTGTCGTATATTGCGAGCCCCGCGGTGACCACGCCGCCCGGGCTGTTTATGTAGAGGTGTATCTCCTTGTCAGGGTCGTCCGCCTCGAGGAACAGGAGCTGGGCTATGATGGTGTTGGCCACCTCGTCGTTTACCCCAGTCCCGAGGAATATTATGCGGTCTTTGAGGAGACGGGAGTATATGTCATAGGCACGCTCCCCTCTCGATGTCTGTTCTATTACGTATGGGACCAGCATCAAAAACCCTCCTGAAGGTTTCTTGTTCCTAATATTGTAGCTTAAAACGCCCGATTTTGCCAGAAATAATCAGGCCTTCCTGGAGCCGGCCAGTAGAAATTCCAAAACCTTGTCCTCGGCAAGGGCCGAACGGAGGTTGTCGAGGCCGCCCTCGCGCTTCTGGTAGAGCTCCATTACCTCCTTGGGGCTCCTGCCTGCCTCGGCCGCTATCATCCTTATCCCGTCCTCGAGCTCCTTGTCCGAGACGTCTATTCCCTCTTTTTCGGCAATGGCCGACAAAACAAGAGTGGTTTTTACCCGGTCCTCGGCCAGAGGCTTTGTGTCGGCCTCGAATGTCTTGGCGTCGAAGCCCGCGTCCTGGAGGGTCTTGCCGGACTGGAGCAGCTCCTGGTGGCGGCGTACCAGTTGGGAGCGCATTTCGCTCTGGATTAGTGAGGGCGGCAGCTCGAAGGAGTAGGACTTAGCCAGGTGCTTCAGTATCTCTTCCTTCTGTTTTGCGGCCAGGGCCCTCTTCTTGAAGCCCATTATGTCGGCCTCGACCTTTTTCTTCAGCCCATCGAGGGTCTTGCCGAGCCCCAAGTCCTTGGCGAACTCGTCGTCGAGCTCGGGGAGCACTTTTGCCTTTATTTCCTTGAGGGTTATATTAAAAGTCGCATCCTTGCCGGCCAGGTCCCTGCTCTTGTAGTCCTCCGGGAACTTGACCTTAATCTCCCTGGTCTCGCCCTTCTTCATGCCCTCAATCTGCTCCTCGAAACCCGCTATAAGCGTGGACGAGCCCAACTGGAGCGGGTAGTTCTCGGCCTTGCCGCCCTGTATGGCGGCGCCGTCTATGAAGCCCTCGAAGTCTATGACCACGTAGTCGTCATGTTTTGTAGGACGGTCCTCGGTCACGGTCTCGAGCGTCGAGTGCATATCCCGCAGGTCGTCGAGCGCCTCGGCAAGCTCACTTTCGGTCACCTCGACAGGCTCGTCCTTGACCTCTATCCCCTTGTACTCGCCAAGCGCGAACTCCGGCCTGACTTCGACCGTGGCCGTGAAGGACAGCGGCTCGCCTTTTTTTAGCTTAAGGCCCTTCTCCTCTATGGTCGGGTTGGCGACCGGGAACATCTTGGACTCCTCGACCGCCCTGACGTAGAACTCAGGGACGATGCGCTCCAGTACCTCGGCCTCCACGTTCTCCTTGTAATGCTTCTCCAGTATAGCCTTGGGCGTCTTGCCCGGCCTGAAGCCGTCCACCTTCACGCTCTTGTTCAGGTCCTTGTAGGCCTTCTCGAGCGCGGCCTCTATATCACCGGTCGGTATCTCCACCTTCAGGCGTTTCTTTGTTGCGTCAATTTCTTCAACGGCCAACTTCATCTGTCTCGTTCTCCTTTGTGGATTATTTTATTTAAGGTCCAGCCCTGCAGATAGCCTTGTGTTGTGGTGCGAGAGAGGGGAGTTGAACCCCTACGGTTGCCCACTGGATCCTAAGTCCAGCGCGTCTGCCAGTTCCGCCACTCTCGCGTCGTAGGGCAGGAAAGGCCAATGTTTAGAACAAATTATACTATTACCATAAACCACGCACCCGTGTCAATCCATATCTTTCAGGACGTTATGTGCCGGGCCATAGGCGTAAACAGCGGGAAAGTAGAAAATAATACTTGACAAGCCCGCTTTGGTTTGATAGGATTTTTTAAAATTTGCTTTAACCTTATCCAGAGCTGGCGGAGGGACTGGCCCTACGAAGCCCGGCAACCTGGCGGAACCCGCCAAGGTGCCAAATCCTGCTTTCCGGTGTAATAACCGGAGAGGGAGATAAGGAGAGGTAGACGATTATACGTTACCCCCTCCTGCTCCACGGGAGGGGGTTTTTTTATTTAGGGCGACATTAACCCTCACCCCCAACCCCTCTCCCAGTAGCGGGAGAGGGTAGTATAGGTATTTTCAGGAGGTGCACTTATGCTATGTATAATGCCGGGCCGGGGCCCGATAGGCGCGGCCCAGGACTTCTAAACGATAAGATTTTGCCGGTAATACATCAATGTCAAGGAGGAAGGATGAAAAGCTACGACGAGATTAACGAGAAGATAAGGGCGGGCAAGGCCGTGGTGCTCACGGCCGAAGAGGTCGTCGCCCTCGGGAAGGAGAAGGGGGTCAAGCATGTGGCCGAGACGGTGGACGTGGTCACCACCGGTACGTTCGGCCCGATGTGCTCCTCCGGCGCCTTCCTGAACTTCGGCCATTCAGACCCGCCAATCAAGATGTCCAAGGTATGGCTCAACGACGTACCGGTCTTCGCGGGTCTCGCGGCCGTGGACGCATACGTCGGCGCGACCGAACTCTCGGAGAAGGTCGGTTTCGACTACGGCGGCGGCCACGTCATAGAGGACCTGATAGCGGGCAAGTCCGTGACCCTCCGTGCTACGGCGTACGGCACCGACTGCTACCCGCGCAAAGAGATTGAGACCGAGATAACGCTCGAGTCCATCAACCAGGCGTTTCTGTTCAACCCGAGAAACGCGTACCAGAACTACAACATAGCGGTCAACTCCTCGGACAGGACGCTCAACACCTACATGGGGATACTGCTGCCGAACTTCGGGAACGCTACGTACTCGACCTCCGGCGAGCTTTCCCCGCTTCTTAACGACCCGAACTACCGCACCGTCGGGGTAGGCACCCGGATATTCCTGGGCGGGGCGCAGGGCCACGTGGCATGGGAAGGCACACAGCATAACCCCAAACAGGTCAGGGGCGAAAACGGCGAGCCGCTCGCGCCCTCGGGCACGCTCTCGCTGATAGGTGACATGAAACAGATGTCCACCCGCTACATCCGGGGCTCGTACTACTACAAGTACGGCATATCGCTGTTCGTGGGCGTGGGCATACCCATCCCCATACTCGACGAGGAGATGGCCCGCTGCGTCTGCATAAGCAACGACGAGATATTCGCGACCGCATTCGACTATTCCGTGGAGAAACGGGCGAAACCCAACTTCGGCCGGTTCAACTACACGCAGCTCCGGGGCGGCAAGATTAACATCAATGGCCGTGACGTGCTGACCGCGCCGCTCAGCTCACTCAAGCGTGCACGCGAGATTGCGGGTGTGCTTAAAGGGTGGATAGAGAAGGGCGAGTTCCTGCTGACCGCGCCGGTCAGGCCGCTTCCGACCGACCACGGCTTCAAGCCGCTCGATGTGGTTACGCCGAAGGGCGGGGTTGTTTAACCCTCACCCCCGCCCCTCTCCCAGTAGCGGGAGAGGGGAACACGTAGGGGCAACCCCCTGTGGTTGCCCATGAATAGGGTAGGCACAGGGGCCTACCCCTACCGCATAATGATGGCCGACAATTAAAGGAGAACGATAGATGGCGGAGCAGAGGGTGGTTTTGACATTTCACAGGTGGCAGCTCGACAAGCCCATCACGTACAACCTGGTCAAGAAGTACGACCTCGAGCTGAACATACTCCAGGCAAAGGTATCCACCGAGGAGGGCAAGCTCGTCCTCGGCCTGACGGGCCTGGAGCAGAACATAGAGGGCGGCATCGCCTGGCTCAAGGAGCAGCAGGTCATAGTCGAGCCGCTCGCCACGGGGCTTTCGGTGGACAAGGAGTCCTGCGTGGACTGCGGGGCCTGCACGGCGGTATGCCCGACCGGCGCGCTGCTGTTCAAGCCCGACTGGACCCAGGCCTACGACGAGGAGAAGTGCATTCTATGCCTCGCGTGCGTCCCGGCCTGCCCGGTCCACGCGATACAGGAGACGTTTTAGGCCCCAAAAACACTTGACAGGCGTGCGGTATTCTGGTATTTTTACGGCCTGTTAAACCGTTTGTTGGGGGATCGTCTAGTGGTAGGACGCCAGTCTCTGGAATTGGCTACCGGGGTTCGAATCCCTGTCCCCCAGCCATAAATGCGACGGCCCCGCACATTATAGTGCGGGGCCGTCTTGTTTTCGCGGAGGTCTCTCCGTCCTTATGACATCGAGTGGAGCGACACCCTGTTGCCCTCCGTGTCCTCGAAGTGTGCGATAAATCCGTACTCCCCGATGGACATCTTTGGCACCAGCGTCTTGCCGCCGTTTGCGGCCACCTTGCCGAGCGTGGCTTCTATGTCTGGGACGCTGAAGTATATCATGATGCCGACGTGGGACGGGACGTAGCCCTTGCCCTTGACCAGCGAGCCGGTCGCGCCGTATGCCTCCATCATCATCTCCGGGAACCATGCCATCTGCACTATGCCCATGTCGTGTACTTCCATATTCAGCCCGAATACGCCTTCGTAGAATTTTCTGGCCCGCTCCAGATCGGTTACGGGTATCTCGAACCAGTTTACGGGGTTTGCCTTATCAGCCATTTTTGCCTCCTGCTACTTGTGCTTGATAAACGTCCCGTTCTGGTATTCCTCGAACGCTACCTTAAGCTCCTCCTGCGTATTCATGACGATTGGGCCGTACCAGGCAACGGGCTCGCCGATCGGCTTCCCTGATACTAGCAGGAAACGCACCGGCCTAGCCTGGGTAGTGACTACCACTTCCTCGCCGTCCTCGAAAAGTATGAAATCCTCCGCGGAGCATGCGCACTGCCGCTTCATGTCAAAATAGTTTTCCCCTATTACCTCATGCCCGAATGCGTTTCGTTCGGGGTCGAAGTAACCCTCCCCGTCCACCACGTAGGCCAGGGCCTTGTGGCCGAGCTTTATATGGTGCGTGAACGTAGTATCGGGCGGCACCGTCACGTCCAGGTACGCAGGGTCCACCACGACGTCCTGAACCGGCCCGGTCACACCGCCAATACTGCCGCATATGACCTTTACCCGTATACCGCCCGGGAGCGTCGCCTCGGGTATCTCCCCGGCCGTTATGCCCCTGTAACGCGGGTCCATCATCTTGTTGGAGGCGGGGAGGTTGGCCCATAGCTGGAAGCCCCACATGAGCCCCTTGTCGTCCCCCTTCGGCATCTCCTGGTGTATGATGCCGCTGCCAGCGGTCATCCACTGCACGTCGCCCGGCCCGATGACCCCGGAGTTACCCATGCTGTCGCCGTGCTCGACTTTGCCGTGCAGTACGTAGGTGATGGTCTCGATCCCCCGGTGCGGGTGCCAGGGAAACCCGCTCAGGTAATGTGGTGGGTAGTCCGAATGGAAGTCGTCCAACAGCAGGAACGGGTCCAGTTGCGGCACCTGGGAGTAGCCGAATGCACGCTTGAGATGAACGCCGGCCCCTTCTATGGTCGGCCTGCTCTTCCATACCTTGCTTATCTTCCGCACCGTTTTCATTGTTGTCTCCGATTATTTTAGATAGGTGGCAAGCCATATGGCTATCTTGTCGGGCAGGTCACGCACCTTCCTGAACATCTGCGCCCCGTGGCCCGCGTCGAAGTATACTTCGAGCTTCCTCGGGCCGCGCGCGGTGCTGTCCAGTATCTTTGCCGCCTCGACCGACGGCGTGTCCTCGTCGCTCGCGGCTATGAACACGGGCCGGTCGCCGTACTCCTGCATCGGCTTGATGGTCTCTATGGCGTGGTAGTCGAGTCCCGGCGAGAGCATCACGAGCGCACGGATCTCCGGGTGCTTGGAGGCGAAGGTCAGCCCCGTGCTCGACTGTATGGACGCGCCCACTATGCCGACCGGCACCTTTGCGGCGTCTTTCTTCATGTGCAGGTAACCGAGCGCCGCCTCGATGTCCTTGGTCATGCCCGCGAAGTCGGCGTTGCTGAACTCCTGCCAGGTAATATCCTTGCCGTTTTTCTTAGTGCTCTCCCCGTGGCCGCGCGCATCGTAGGCCAGCACGTTCATGCCCTTGTCCTGGAGGGCCTTGGCGAGGCCCTTGTACTCCGAACGGTCGGATGCGAGCTTGTGCAGCAGCAGCACGACAGGCGCACCGGCCTTGCCGGGATAGAAAGTGCCTTTCAGCCGGAAGCCGTCTATTGTTGAAAACTCCACGTCCTCCGGTTTCTCCAGGGCGGCCGCGGCGGATATACCGGCCAGGGCAAAGAACATAATTAATGCAAGCACAGGTAAAAGGCGTCTCGACATGGTCCCTCCTTATTGAATAAACAAAGTATACCACAGGCGGTCTGGCTGTCCACGGTATCGGCACCTGAACCGCAATTTATAAGGTGATGTGAAAAAATAATTATCATCTTGATTTCGCGTGCCGAAACGTGCTTTACTTTATAGGCACGTCTAATAACCAGTTACAAGGGAGGGCGAGCACTATGGACTGTTGGGAATTCAAGAAATGCGGAAGCGACACCTATGAGAGCTGCCCGGCATATCCGAACAAGGGCGAGCTGTGCTGGAAGATAACGGGCACCAAGTGCGACTCGGGCAAAATGGAGATGGCATCGCTCTCGGATAAGATTGTATTTTGCAGGGGCTGCGATTTTTACATACAACACGCTAAGAAGTTTTAGTCTAAAAGGCCCTCCACCCTATGTGGAGGGCCTTTTTGTTATGCGTGCGCGTCCCCGTAATTATGCCTGTACGGCCTCACTGCCGAAAAAGTTTGAAAGACTCCCCCCTTTCTGGTACAATTCTTGCTCACTGAACATGGTGGGTCGTTTAAGGCCCACATAAATAATTGGCGTGAAGGCCGCCTGGATGCGTCCGTCCCGCCGCGAGGAGCATGTAATGCACAAGCTGTTGTCTCATATTTACTATGAAGTAAGAAAGCCCAAGATGTCCTGGGAGGACGTGGGCGGGTTTGCGGACATCAAGGCGATACTGAAAGAGATGGTCTGCCTGCCGCTCACCAAGGGCAAGGAACTCGAGGCCATGAACGTCGAGATACCGACAGGCGTGATGATATGGGGCCCGCTCGGCGTCGGCATCACGATGCTCGCGGAGGCCGCCGCCACCGAGGCGGGCGTCGGGTACGTCTATATATCCGGCCAGGAGATGCTCGGCAAGCCAGAGGCCCTGAAGAAGGCCTTCCACGAGGCGGTACACGAGGCGCCCTGCGTGCTGTTCATATCCGACACCGAATGGCTCTGCCCGAGGAAGGGCGCGGACTACGAGTGGGAGAAGGGCAACTTCAGGGGCATCCCCCCGACCTTCGCCGACAAGGAGCTGTCCGAGGTGTTCATACAGGAGGTGGACAGGCTCCACGGGGTCAGGGACGTAGCGCTCGTGGGCTCGTGCTACCGCGTGGACACTGTGGACCAGGCTATAATAAAGGAAAAACGCCGGTTCAACCGCAAGGTATTTATGCACCCGCCTACAGAAGAGGACAGGGCCGGGATACTCAAGGTATACTTCGACAAGATGAAGATGCACGAGAAGGTGGACGGCAATGTTACGATACCTAACCTCGCGAAACTCACCGAGGGGTACGTCGGCTGGGACATAGAGTCGCTGTGCAAACGGGCCGCGCTTACCGCGGTAAAATCGGGCGACAACAAGCTTACGATGAAGCACTTCGAACAGGCCCTCAAGGAGATAGAGCCCTGGCTCACGCCGGGTATGGCCAAAAAGTACTACGACCTGAGGGAAAGAGACTGCCCGCACCACTACGCCTTTTGATAGCATTCCGCCTTGCCGTGGCGGAAATCTGCCAGCGTGGGTATTGGGGCTACAAGCTTATTTTGCACGGTATTTTCTCGGCGCGTTTTCTGTGCGTTATCGCTCAGTTTCATGCGGGGAATTCAGCAGGGGGAAGGGTTGTCAGGGGACAGTTAGGTGGGCAGGGGTCTGCGTGGGTTATATCCCATTGTAATATATGGGTAATATTAAGCACCCCGCCGCCTGGTTATGGGCATGATAATTGCATATTAATCACCTAATAAGGTGTATGCATTGACAACCCCGCTAATTTCTGGTATTCGTTTCAAAACAAGAGGTGTCCGGATGTCTGTAAAGGGGCTTTTGTCGGGGGTTGCAAAGGGACTGAGAAGGACAGGGGCTAAAGGGGTGTTGACCCGCCTTTCGGCCCTGTCAGCCATACTTTTTTCGGCCGCGATATTCACAGGATGCGCCACGTCCGGCTCCGGTGTGGCCCTGGCCCGCAGCTCCATGGTAGTCGAGCCTGTGGAAGGGGCTTATCTGTTTGTTTACGAAAAAGGGGCAGACCCGCACGGGCCTCCCTTCGCCATGTCCAGGGCGTCTGCCGTGGACGGCTCGTACGACCTCGAACTGCCGGACGGCGAATACACGATAGTAGCGCGCAAGCACAAGAACGGCCTGCCGGGCAGCCCGCTCAACGAGGGCGACCAGAAAAGCGAGCCCGTGACGGTGACGGTCAAGGGCGGCAAGGCGGCTATGCCGGTAATACTGCTCGCCCAGAAAAAAGACGACGTCAAGCACTTCGAAGCAAGCGGCCAGTCCGACACCTCGATCTCCGGCCGCATAACCGACAGCGATGGCAACCCGGTGCGGAACTTCAGGGTGCACGTATACACCTACGCACAGATGTCGGAGCGGCCCAAGTATGTCTCGGCCGCCACAGGGCCTGACGGCAGGTACATCGTATTCCTTCCCAAGGGCGGCACGTACTACATAGCGGCGAGGGACCATTTCGGCGGCCCTCCCAAGATAGGCGATTTCTTCGGGCGTTACGACGAGGGCACGATTGACCCGTCCGGCGTCATGGTAAAAAGCGGGCAGAACCTGGACGACATCAACATAACAGTCCACAAGGTATGGTAAGATAGCGTTTAATTCTTTGAAAGGAGGAAGTTTATGAAAATTTGGGGTAAATTCATGATGCTGGCGATGGTAGTCGGCCTGGTCGTTCTCGCCGGGTCGGCTATGGCCGGCAAGAACCTCACCATCTTCTCCGACGTGACGGACAAGGCAGGTGTAGGTTCTAAGGGGCACGCCAAGGGTGTCGCATTCTACGACTACGACAAAGACGGTTACGCGGACATACTGGTGTCCAATAAGGGGGGTGCCAACGTCCTGTACCACAACAACCATGACGGCACCTTTACCGAAGTCACCGACGCCGCTGGCGTAAGGGAAAGCGGTTTCGCGATGGGGTCGGTATTCGCCGACTTCGACAACGACGGGATAGCAGACCTCTACGTACCGAGGGGCGGCAGGACGGAGATAGACTCCAACCTCCTCTTTAAGGGTCTCGGTAACGGCAAGTTCCAGGACGTGACCAAGGAGTCCGGCACCGGCTGCAAAGACTTCAGCTACGGCTCGCTGGCCGCCGACTTCGACCACGACGGCAAGCTCGACCTCGTAGTAGTCAACTACGGCGTCGGCTCCAAGAACAGGATATTCCACAACGAGAGCACGCCCGGCCACATCAAGTTCCACGAGGTGACCGACGAGGCCGGCCTTACGCAGCACGGCTGGAGCTGGAGCGCGCAGGCCGCCGACGTCAACAACGACGGCTGGGACGACCTCTACATTGTCAGGGGCCGCTACCCGGCGGGCGAGCCCAACCTCCTCTATCTGAACGTAAGCACCCCCGGCCACATCAAGTTCGCCGACATATCCAAGCAGTCGGGCCTGGACGACAAGAACTGGGGCCTGGGCGCGGCGTTCGCAGACTATGACAACGACGGCAACATGGACTGCTACATATCCAACTATATCGGCCCGAACAAGCTCTTCAGGGGCGACGGCACCGGCCACTTCGTAGAGGTAACGCACTTCGCGAAGATGGACGACCAGCCCGACCACTGGGGCAAGGGCCCGGCTTGGGGCGACGTCAACAACGACGGCTACCTGGACCTCTTTGAGGGCGACTGCAAGTTCTCCGCCCAGCTCTACATGAACAACGGGAACGGCACGTTCACCAACGTCACCGAGCAGAACCCCGCCCTGAAGCTTGAGACGGTCCGCAAGAAGGGCGCCGCGTTCGCCGACATGGACAATGACGGCGACCTCGACCTCTACGTTGCCTGCTGGGCGGTGCCGAGCAAGCTCTTCAGGAACGAGACCAACAACGGCGACTGGCTCGAGGTTGACGCGGCCGGCACGGTCAGCAACAGGGACGCGGTCGGCACGAAGGTCAGGGTGTTCGACACCGGCCACATGGGCGACATGAAGTCCTACAGGGGTATCCGCGCGGTGCAGACCGCGACCGGTTTCTGCTCCCAGAACATGCTGACCCAGCACTTTGGCGTCTCCGCTTCGAAGAACTACGACGTCGAGGCGGTATTCCCGAGCGGGCTCATCGCGTACGCGCTGAACGTCAAGGCGGGCCAGAGGATAAAGATTACCGAGCCCACCTCGCTCGCCCAGCAGAAGGAGCTCTACCCGATGGCAAAAGCGGTCGCCTCGCAGCGTTACCCGCTTTCGCAGTTCGTCATGGCGCCTTCCACCCCGGCCAGCGGCGACGTCATGAGCGCCAAGGCCACCGTGAAGTAGGGTGGCGCAACCGGCGAATATTGGCGGAGCAGTCCCGGCCGCCTGACGAGTGTGGATGGTTTTTATTGAAATAACATGGCCGCCTAAGGAGGACACCTTAGGCGGCTTTTTTTTCGAAAGGGCAATGTTGGCATGCCGGTTATAAGGTATATGGCCTGTTTTCTGAGCGCGTTGGCTTTATGCTCGTCGTTATGGTTTCCGGCCACGGAGGCTTGGGCCGCCCAGCCGTCGGGCAGGGTCGAGGGGAAGGTCACGTACAAAGGCGAGCCGGTGCAGGGCGCGCTTGTATATGCGTACAGCGAACCGGCAGGGCTTTTCACCAAGCTGCCCGTGGCAACTCCCTGCGTCACAGACAAGGACGGCCGTTTCTCTGTCGAGCTGCCGAAGGGCTACTTTTATATGGCGGCAAAAAAGAAAGGCGTGGGCACGAAGGAGGTGCTGGAGCCGGGCGACCTTTATTCCTACTACGGCGGCAACCCCGTGGCGGTTGACTCGACGAGGCCCGCGGTACTCACGCTCAACATGGTGAAAAAACCGGCCACCCCGGCTGAGACCACATCACCTGACGGAAAGGGCGGCGTGGAAGGCGTAGTCACGTTCGAAGGCGAGCCGCTTGACGGGGTGGTGCTTTACGTCTACCTGGACGCCAACGCCTCGTTCCGCGGGATGGGCTATTATATGTCGCCGCCTACCGGCGTGGACGGTTCGTTCAAGATGAAGATGTCGGAAGGGACCTACTACATAATAGCCAGGAAGCGTCTGGGCGGCACGGTTGCGGGCCCGCTCTCCGAGGGCGACTACTTCGGATACCTGGACACAAACCCCGTGGTGGTAAACAAGGGGAAGGTGGCTAAGGTAGAGATACCGATGGTCAGGAAGGTGGAGAAGGCGTCTCCCGGCGGGCGCGGCAAGACCGCATTGAGGGGCGTCATCAAAGACGCGTCTGGCAAGCCGGTGGCCGGAGTGTACGCTTGCCTGTACAAGGGTCCCGAGATGGTGGACAGGCCTGCGTTCATATCGAAGCCGACCGGGCCGGACGGGGCCTTCGAGGTGGAGGCGCCGCTCGGCGGGGCATATTACCTGGGTGCGCGCGGCACGATAGGCGGACCGCTCGAGCCCGGCCAGCTTTGGGGGCGGTACAACGGCAGCACAGACCACTCTGTGAAGGTCGATACGGGCGAGGTCAAAGAGGGGCTGGAGATTACCGTAGAAACAGTTGAGTAGCCTAAACGGTGTCATTCCCGTGAAAACGGGAATCCAGGTTGTCATTCTGAGCGAAGCGAAGAATCTGCTTTTGTTTTTTTAGCGGGTACTAATTATCGGCCAGCCCATTTGCCGGGGCTCGACCGGCTAATCCTTCAAATGAGCTGACGCCCATTTTCAGGAAACCGGACGGCCCCGTCTCAGAGCGCTGGACCTCTAATTCGCACCCGAGTGGCTTGGGAAAAGCAAGAAAACTCTTATATGCGTATTCTCTTATACATAGCCCTAATTATAATAGTTGTATTGTCAGTACCGGTTGTGTCCTGTGCATCCGAGACGCATTACAAGGACGGCGACATCATAGCCTCCGACACCACCTGGCAGGGCCGGGTAGTGGTTGAGGGTGTTGTGTTTATACCCGAAGGCGTTACGCTTACCATAGAGCCCGGAACAGTAGTTGCCTTTAATAAATCCAACGCGTCTTACAGCGAAAGCGGCACGTCAGAGGTGCTCATACCCGGAAGCGGTATAAGGGTGGAGGGCAGGATAATAGCCGATGGCAGGCGTGACGGCTGGATTACCTTTACGTCATCCATGAATGACCCAGCGCCCGGTTATTGGGGATGCTTGTTCTTCGACCACTCCAAGGGCAGCGTCTTCAGATACTGCCGTATGGAGTACTCCGCGTACACCCTGCACTCTCATTTTTCCAGCTTCGATGTATCGAGGTGTATCATAACAAATAACGAGGACGGCAGCCGCCTCGGGGTATCGAGGGCGAGTTTCGACCACTGCGACATCCTGAACAATACAGGCAAGGGGCTTAACTTCCGGCAGTGCAGGAACACCGTGACAAACTGCAACATTACGGGCAACCGCGAGGGGATATTCCTCAACGAGAAAGATGCCGTCTGCGCCATAGAGAATAACAACATATACGACAACAACGGAATGGACCTGAGGCTCGGGGAGTTCCATGCCGAAGACGTAAAGCTGGCCGGTAACTGGTGGGGCACGGCAGACGCCACAGCCATAAAGGCACACGTCTACGACAAGGAAGACGACCCGGCTATAGGCTCGGCCGTCAACGAGCTCGCGAAGGCCAAGGTAATAGGCGCGGGCGTGGACGGCATCTCCATGAAGGTGAACTGGAAGTACAAAACCGGCGGGTTCGTGGACAGCTCGCCCGCCTTTGATAACGGCATGGTCTACTTCGGCTCGTGGGACAAAAGCTTATATGCTCTCAAAGCCGATACCGGCGAACTTGCGTGGAAGTTCGCGGCCGGCGACTGTGTGGACTCGTCGCCTGCCGTCTCGGACGGCAAAGTCTACTTTGGCTCGTGGGACAGGAACATATACGGCCTAAGTGCCAGGGACGGCTCTTTAATATGGAAGTTCAGGATGCCGCCTTCCAACTTCGACGACCACAGGCAGGCCTCGCCTGCCGTAATGGCCGGCGTAGTATTTATGGGGGGATTCGGCGGAGAGGCCTATGCGCTCGATGCAGGAAGCGGCGCTTATATAGTAAGTTATCAGACCAGAGGCTCAGTAAGGTCAAGGCCATTCACATATAAGTACAAAGACACTATGAGGGTTTTGATAAGCTCCGAGAGCGGAAGTATCTACTGCCTGGAATTCCCATCGAACCGCTCTTCGGCAAAGCACATCGCAAAAAAGGGCTTCAGAAGGGTATGGTTTTACAAAACGAGGGGGCCGGTCGCTTCCTCGCCTGTGCTGGTTAACGGACAAGTTTACGTTGGTTCGCGGGACGGAAACATCTACTGCCTGGACGCTGAAACGGGCGGTAAGCATTGGAGTTATCCGACCGGCGGGAGCATCGAGTATTCCTCGCCCTTGATAGTGGATGGCCTTGTCCTCATAGGCTCTACCGACAAGAAGCTGTATGCAATAGACCGCGCGAAAGGGACGCTCGCTTGGTCGTTCGACGGCGGGGGTGTCATATATTCGTCACCCATTTCGGTGGGAAACAGGGTGGTTTACGGCGACAACGACGGGAATGTGTATTTTCTGGACAGCAGGACCGGCTCGCCGGTGGGTTTATTCAGGGCCGGAGGCCCGGTGCAGGCCCTTTCAGTGGGCCCTGACGGAGTTTTATACGCAGGTTCCCGCGACGGCTACCTCTACGCTCTTTCTGCAGAAGAATAATCTTCCAATGGCATGGAATTTGCTATAAAATATATGAACGGGTACCCCTGTCAATCCGGGCGTGCCTAATTAACCGTTTGGACTCTTATTCACGAGGTGTTGCAGAAGATGAAGCTGAGTGTATTATGGACGGCGTTGTTTGCCATTATCCTGGCGTTTGCTGCCCCCGAGACTGAAGCCGCCACAAAGCCGGTTTCGGACAACATATCGAAAAATATGGTGTGGTCTGGCAGTATTTTGGTTGAAAAACCCGTGACGGTTGCAAAAGGCGCGACCCTGGCCGTGAAGCCGGGCACCGTTGTGCGCTTCAGGAAAGGGGCCGGGCTTACCATTGTCGGCGTACTTAAGGCGGAAGGCAGGAAAGGCTCGCTTGTCACGTTCACATCCGCCGAGCCGAGCCCGGCGCAGGGAGACTGGTCCGGTATAAACTTCACGGACTCGGCAAAAGGTTCTCTGGTAAAGACCTGCTTAATAGAATACGCGGCGACCTCGATAGCGGTGGCAGGCAGCTCACCGACCGTCAAGGACTGCACAATACAGAACGGCGTACAGGGCATCGTGCTTGCCCGCAAATCGGCCTCGCGGGTCCGGGGCAACCAGATCAAGGAAATGAAGGAAGGCGGTATCCAGTGCCAGATGGGCTCCGTGCCTGAAATATCCGGGAACGTCATTGAGCACGCCGTGTCGTACGGCATATACTCCGGCAAGGACGCACAGCCGAGTATAAAGGGCAACACTATAACCGGGTGCGGGACCGGCATCAGCCTGTCCCAGCCTGTACCGCCCGTGGAGGATAACGTATTAAAGGGCAACAAGTTTGGGATTTTCATGACATCAGCCGGCACCGGTTTTATCATAAGGGGGAACCGCCTGCAGGACAACGAGTCCGGGATAGTGTGTCAGCAGTTCTCCTCCCCGAGCATCGAGAAGAACGAGATATCCGGCAGCTCCAAGGAAGGCATAGTGTGTTTCAGGGCAGCAAGCCCCGCTATAACCGGTAACAGGATATGGGATAACGATAAGGGCATATCCTGCATTCAGCTGTGCAACCCCGTGATAAGGGGCAACGAAATATACAGCAACAAAAAGGGCGTATACCTAGATCTCTCATCGTACGCGAGGGTAAACGGGAACAACATATACGACAATAAGGTGCAGGTCGAGCTCGGCAACATGTCCTCCGACTGGGAGTACAAAATAAACAAGAAGCCTGTGAGGGGGGTCCAGGCGCAGAGCGCCGGGCTTGTGAGCAAGGGCCGAGCCACCGCCCCACAGCAGACGGTAAAAGACGGGGCCGATATAATGGGGTACGTCGAGGCTACGGGCAACTGGTGGGGAGACAAGGTGACGGCCGAGATGGAGCAGAAGGGCTCCGACGCCAACATAGAGTCGTTCGTGGACTACTACGACGTACCGACCAGGACCTACGAAGGCTACACCGGCGTTTACGTTCAGGACCGTATCAAGTACAGCGGCTGGAAGAAATCTAAGATAAGCCGTTAAACATTTTAAGGAGAGTCAAGGCATGTTCACCGTCCGTTTTGTCATCGCCTCATTGCTGGCTATTATGCTTGGGCAGCCAGCCGCCCTCGCGGCGGAAAACGGCTCCATAAAGGGCAAGGTCAATTATCAGGGCAAGCCGCTCGCTGGCGCCATGGTATACCTCTATTCGGGCTACGAGGGGGGCTTCGGCGGCAAGGCTGCCTATCAGGCTGGGCCGACCGGCCCTGACGGCATATTCGAGGTCGCGGCCGCCAAGGGCAAGTATTATCTTATTGCCAAGAAGTTCAAGGGCGGCAAGGAAGGGCCTCTTGTCTCCGGAGACTATTACGCGTATTACGGCGGTAACCCGGTCGTGATGGGTGAAGGCGAAACCATACACATAGGCATAAACTGCAGCCCTATCGTGGACGAAGGTCCGAGGTACAGGCCGGGCGGCACGGGGATACGCGGCAAGGTATATGCGGACGGCAAGCCGCTCGACAGGGCGCGCGTAACACTGTACCAGGACGGCGAGACCATATTCCGCGGGATAGGGTACGCCTCCGTGCTGACCGGCAAAAACGGCGACTTCGCGTTCAACCTCGAACCTGGCATATACTACGTGGTAGCACGCAAACGTGCCGGCGAGGACAGGATGGGCCCGCTCGGTGAGGGCGACATGTTCGGTTTTGCCTACGACAACCCGGTTGAAGTAACAAAGGACAGCTTTACCTCGGTATCGATTAACACGGTGACCAAGCTTGTGAAGGTGAAGGAGGGCGGCCAGGACATCACGCTCGGCGGCACGGTCAAGGCGGGAGAGACGGCGGTCGAGGGGGTCGTGAAGGACAAGGACGGCAAGCCGGTCGCCGGGGTTTACGCGAGCGCATACCGGGACTCCATGATGACGCAGAAGCCCGACTTCATCTCCAAGGTTACAGGGGCTGACGGCAGGTATTCCATCTCACTGTCCGAGGGCGGCGAGTACTTCATAGGCGCCAGGAACACCATAGGCGGCCCGGCGGAGAAAGGCGACCTCCTCGGCCGGTACGCCGGGAACGAGGACCACTCGGTAAATATAAAGACGGGTGATAATATCAAGGGTATAGACATAACCGTTGAGGTGGTACAGTGAGGGAAAATCGTTTTCGGATGATATTGCCCGTGTTGGTCATAGGTGTGCTGTTTGCGGGCGCTGCCGCATATGCAGGGGACGAGACCGCGAAGCTCGTGACCGCTACGCCTGCCGGTACGGGTTTCGAGGGCAGGGTCGTCTGGCAGGGCCAGGTGCTGGCCGGGGCCAAAGTGTACGCGTACAGGAACTTCGACGACCTCCTGGCATACAAGCCCATAGTGGTGTCAGGGCCGACCGCGGACGACGGCACCTACAGGATGGAGCTGCCAAAGGGAAGGTACTACCTCGTAGTGAAGAAGAGGGCGGCCGGCGCCGAAGACGGGCCGCTCGCCGAGGGGGACTGCTACTCCTTCCACGGCTCCAACCCTATAACTGTCGCGGACGGCGCATACACACACGTCGGGTTCTCGACCGTGAAGCAGGGCCCGCCCATCTCGTACACGGAGTCTTCCGACCCCGGCTCGGGCAGCCTCACGGGCGTGGTGACGTACATGGGCCAGCCGCTGGGCGGCGTATACGTCTCGCTTTACCTCGACCCCAAGACCGACTTCAAGGGGATGGGCTATTCCTCGTCGCCGCCCACGGGCAAGTCCGGTATGTTCAGGATAGACTTTCTGCCTGAAAGCGATTACTACGTAATAGCGAGGAAACGCGCCAGCGGCTCGAACGCCGGGCCATTGACGGACGGCGACTACTTCGGGTACTTCGTAGGGAACGCGGTAGCCGTCAAGGCGGGCAAGACCGCGAACATAACCTTCGAGGTCTTGAGCAAGGCGGGCGAGATAGGCAAAAACGACAGTATGTTCAGGGAGACCGGAACTCAAATTTCCGGCCGCATAGCCGACAAGAACGGCAACGTGGTAAAAGGAGTATACGCGTTCGCCTACGAGGAGAAGGTTATGGCCCACAAGAGGCCGTCGTTCATCTCAAGAGAGGTAGACGACAAGGGCAACTATACGATATACTTCTCCGACGGCGGAACGTACTATATAGGTGCGCGTTCCTCATACGGCGACTCTCCCGGCATGGGCGAGTGGTACGGCCGCTACGACGTGACGCCTGACCACTCCGTCGTGGTAAAGTCCGGACAGCGTGTTGACGGCATTAACATTACCGTGGACAAGATACTTCCATGAAAACCTTCATTGCAATAATCATAGCGCTGGCAGTTGCATGGCCCGTAGTGGCCAGCGCCTCCGAGCCGCTCTACTACGACAAGGGCGTGGTGGACAAGGACACCACATGGAGCGGCACGGTGATAATAAGGGGCCAGACGGTGGTCAAGAAGGGCGCCACGCTCACCATCCTGCCAGGCACGGTCGTGAAGTTCGCCTGGATAGACGAGGACGGCGACAACATAGGCGACGGCGAGCTGAACGTGGAGGGCCATTTAATCGCGCGCGGGACAAAGGATAATATGATAACCTTCACCTCGGCGCAGGAGAAGCCGAAGATGAAGGATTGGACATTCCTGATGATATCCGTGAACAGGGACAGCACCGTCGAGTACTGCATATTCGAGTACGGGTTCACCGGGGTGCAGGTACACTACTCCACCGCGGCCATCAGGAACAACCTCATACGGAACAACTTCGAGGGCATCAGGTTCTCCACGACCGACGTGGTGATAGAGCACAACGAGATAAGGGACAACACCTACGGTATAAGGTACGAGTCGCGCGGGTCGAAGACATTCGTGACCAACAACGTATTCAAGGACAACGCGTACGCCTTCTTCCCGGTCCAAAAATGCTCCTCGACGGTAACGATAAAGGACAACAACATAGAAAGCTCCAGCTACAACGTAAACATGGGCGACAACCAGAGGGAGGACCTCGACTACTCCGGCAACTGGTGGGGTACGGCTGACCGTGAGAAGATAGATGCCGCCTTCTTCGACAAGGGCAAAGACGAGACTTTAGGCAAGGTAATTTTCGAACCGTATTTGAAAGCGCCGGTAGCAGGCTGCGGCATAAAATAGCGTCAAGGGGGTTTATCCGATGGTCCACAGGTTTGACAGACGTTCGTTCATAAAGGGCGCGGTTACGTGCTCGCTCGCGGCCACGGGGCTCGACATCCTCGGCATGGACCCGCTGGGCCTGGTTGACGGCGCATGGGCGGCGGAGGCGGGCCGCCCTGTAGTAGTGGTAGCAAAAAACGGCGCGCCGGGTACGCTGGCCGTAGCGGCCGTAAAGGCGCTCGGCGGGATGGGCAAATACGTTAAGCGCGGCGACGTCGTCGTAGTGAAGCCGAACATAGGCTGGGACAGGACGCCTGAGCAGGCGGCCAACACCAACCCGGACGTGGTCAAGGCAGTGGTGAAGATGTGCCTCGAAGCGGGGGCGAAGAAGGTCCGCGTCATGGACAGGCCGTGCAACGACCCGCGCCGCTGCTACAAACGAAGCGGCATACAGGACGCGGTCGAGTCCATCGGCAACCCTGCGGCCGTGGTAGAGCACGTGGACGAGAGGAACTTCGTGCCGATGCCCATAAAGGGCGGGAAAGCCCTTACCTCCTGGACGTTCAACAAGGACGTACTGGACGCCGACAAGGTGATAAACGTGCCGATAGCCAAACACCATAACGCAGCACGCCTCACGATGAGCCTCAAGAACATTATGGGCTGCCTGGGCGGCAACCGGGGCAACATTCATCACGATCTCGACAGGAACATAGCGGACTTAAACCGCGTGATGAAGTTCGACCTCATAGTGATGGATGCGACACTCGTGCTTACCGCGAACGGACCCCAGGGCGGGAACCTGAAAGACGTGAAGAGGCTTGACACGGTGGTTGCGGGCGTGGACCCGGTCGCGGTGGACTCGTTCGGCGCCACGCTCTTCGGCATAACGGCGAAGGACGTGCCGCACGTGGTATTCGCGTCCCAGGCCGGGCTCGGCGAGATGGACCTGAAGAAGGTAAAAGTCCTCGACATAAACCTGGGTTGATGCCGATGGTCTTCCCGCAGATACTTATGGCGGCCTGCATCTTAACAGCGACAGGGCCGGACAAGATGTTCACGGACGTGACGGCGCAGTCGGGCATCCCGCCGCTCAAGTACGCGGAGGGGGTCAACATATACGACCTGGACGGCGATGGCCTGCCGGAGCTCTTCCTCCCGGACGTCAAGGGAAGGGACAGGCTGTTTAAGAACCTGGGCGGATGCCGCTTCCGGGACGTGACCGACGAGCGCGGTATTAAGGAAAGCGGCGGCATCGGGGGAGTTGTAGCCGACTTAAACGGCGACGGGAGACCTGACATATACGTAGTGCGGGGCGCGTACCCTTACGGCATAAACGTCCTATACGAGCAGGGCAGTGACGGCCGGTTCGTTGACGTGGCGGATAAGGCGGGCGTGGCCGGGAAGAAAAACGGTATATCCGCGGTCGCGGGCGACCTTGACGGCGACGGTCTGCCAGAGTTGTTCGTCTCCAACTGGGGCGTTAACTCCCTCTACAGGAATACCTGCAAGGCCGGGGAGATGAAGTTCTCCGATATAACCAAAGGCGCCGGGCTCGGTGTTGAAGGCAGGAGCTGGGGCGCGGTACTTGGCGACTTCGACGGGGACGGACGGCTGGACATATTCGTTTCGCGCGGCGGCCCGGACTATAAGGACGGCAAGGACACAAGCCGGCTCTACATAAACATGGGTGACGGTACTTTCGCGGACCACACCGCCTCGTCCGGGATAGCCGGTATCAACTGGTCGATGGGTGCGGTAACGGCCGACTTAGACGGGGACGGCAGCCTCGACATGTTTGTGACCAACTACGAAGGGCCCGACCACCTGTACCTGAATGATGGCAAGGCCCATTTCCGGGACGTGACCGAGGGCTCCGGCATATCCTCCGGAAGGAGCGTAGGCGCGGCGGCTGGGTTTGTGGACGGCGACCTCCTTCCGGACATCGTAGTGGCAGGTTTTCAGGGGCCGGTGAAGGTATTTGAGAACCTCGGCGGCGGAAAGTTCGAGGACGTGAGCCTTGCCTGGGGTATGGTGACATACAAGAAGAACGAGGGTGTCGCGCTGGGCGACATGGACGGCGACGGCGACCTCGACATATACGTCGCCAACTACGACGGGCATAACGTACTGTACAGAAACAACCTGGACGGCGGGAGTTTCATCAAGGTGCGCCCCGCCCGCGGCAAGGCCTCTCTTGCGGGCGCCGCTGTGAAGCTGTACCGGGCGGGCGGGCTCGGCAGGCCGGACGCATACATGGCAAGGCAGGACGTCCAGGCGGGCTACGGGTTCTGCTCGCAGGGCCCGGACGAGGCGCTTTTCCGTCTGCCGGGTGACGGCGTATACGACATTGCCGTGACACTCCCCGATGGGAGGCATATCGAGAGGACCGGCGTGAAGCCGGGTGTACTGGAGGTTGACTTTGACAAATAATAGCGAGTCTAAGAACGACGGTATAAAAGGAGGTCTTTGCATGAAGAGAATTATGGCGGTCCTGACGGTTATCTCTGCTGCCCTTATCCTGGGTTCCTCAGCACCAGCGCCCGCATGCGTCGGCAAGACGCTTGTTATAGGCAGCATTAATACGCCGAACATGGCGGCCGCGTCCGAGACGATGTCGGCGCTCATAACCGAGCGTACGGGCACGACCGTGGTGGTAAGGTACTTCGCCAGCTTCGCTGAATGCTACGAGGCGGTCAAGAAGGGCGAGGCGGATATAGTGCTGGACTATACCGGTAGATGCTATGTGGACGTGATGGGCAGGAAGCCCGAGGCTGACGCGGCCAAGGTGTTCTCCGCTGTGAAAGAGACGTACCAGCGGGACATGAACCTCGTGTGGCTCGAGCCGCTCGGGTTCTCGGACCCCGGCGCTGTAAAAGGCGGCGGCACCCCCGCGATGGCGGCGCCCGTCGTTCGCAAGGACACGCTCACCAAGTTCCCCGCGCTCCCGAGGGTGATAAACAAGCTTGCGGGCAGGCTGGGCAACGACGTGGTGTCGAAGATTGCGGCCGAGGGCGGGAACGGGAAGTCCAAGAAGGCGGCCCGGAAGTTCCTTAAAGACAACAGGCTGATATAAAGTCACCCCCACCCCGTCCCTCCCCTCCTTCGGCTTTGCTCAGGACAGGCTCCGGTGGGGAGGGTGAAGGTTGTTTATGCGAAATATTAACCGCAGGGAGTTCATAAAGGCCGCGGCTATATTGGGCGCTGGCGCCGCGGTCGTGCCCGGCCTGATGGGAGAGGCAGTAGCCTCAGCCGGCGGGCCGGTGGTGGTCATGGCAAAAGGTGACAGCCCGACGCTTCTCACAAGGAAGTCCGTGGCCGCGCTCGGCGGGATGGCTGCCTTTGTTAAACGGGGCGATACGGTGGTGGTCAAGCCGAACATCGGCTGGGACAGGAAGCCCGAATACGCCGCTAACACCCACCCGGATATTGTTAAAGAGACGGTGCTGATGTGCCTGGAGGCCGGGGCGGCAAAGGTGATGGTGTTCGACCGTCCTTGCAACGACCCGAGGCGCTGCTACACCAACAGCGGGATAGCGCCCGCACTCGCAGGCATAAAGGACCCTCGGCTCGAAGTGTCGTACATTGACGAGCGCAAGTTCAGGGAAGTGCCCATCCCGGCAGGGAAGCTCATAAAGGACTGGTCGTTCTACGAAAGTGTGCTGGGCGCGGACAAGTTTATAAACATACCGATAGCGAAACACCACAACGCCGCCGTGCTGACCCTCGGGATGAAGAACATCATGGGCGTAATCGGCAGGAACAGGGCGGTGCTGCACAGGGACATACACAACTTCCTCCCGGACTTAAACCGCGTGGTAAAGTCGCACCTGACGATAGTTGACGCGACCCGCGTCCTGGTCGCCAACGGCCCGCAGGGCGGCTCGCTCAACGACGTGAGGGTGCTGAACACCGTAGTGGCGGGCGCGGACATCGTGGCCGTGGACAGCGTCGCATGTACGCTCTTCGGGCTTGGCCCAAAAGACGTGGGTTACGTCCGGCTGGCAGGGGAGCAGGGACTGGGCGTGGCCGACCTCGGCAGGATAACGGTTAAGAGAATAAACGTCTAAGGCACATTTATAATAACAAAATATAAATGGGATGACTCTCTGAACGAGCGGACGTTTTAGTGAACGAGCAAACAAGTCTTAGCGAAGTGAAGCGGCCATGCCAGAAACTGTTTGAGCAATGCGAGTTTTTCTGGCATAGCGTAATGAGGTTAGACTTGCGCGAGAGAACTAAGGGTAGCGAGTCATAGAGGCTATAAGGTAGTTAAAGGATTAAATGCGGCAATTAAGACGTATATCGCAGCTTTTGGTATTCCTGATATTCGTATTCCTGTTCCTGAACACGGAATACAAGGATAATGACGTCCTGCCCTATGCCGTGAACGTGTTCCTACGGCTTGACCCGCTGGTCGCGGGGACGGCGGTGCTGGCTGGCAGGGCGCTTATAGCGCTCGTATGGCCGGCCCTCATCACGGTCGGGCTTACTCTTATACTCGGGCGGTTCTTCTGCGGCTGGGCGTGCCCGATGGGCGCCACGCTCGACTTCATAAACGCGACGGCCTTCAGGAAACTTAGAAGGAAGACAGGTGTGCCGGATACATGGAGGCGCGCGAAGTATTTCATCCTTTTTTTCCTGATTGCATCATCGCTATTCACGCTTCAGTTCGTGTTCATGTTCGACCCGATAAGCCTGCTCATACGCTCGTTCACGGCAGGCGTATACCCTGCGGCGAACGTCGTACTTAACGGCCTATTCGGCGCGCTGTACCATACGCCCGCGGCGGTCGTCTCCGAGCCGGTCTACGGTTTCCTGAAGGGGCACTTCCTTGCGTTCGAGCAGCCGCATTTCAGGATGGCGGGTTTTATAACTTTTTTGTTTATCGGCATACTTGGGCTTGAGTATTTTCAGAAACGGTTCTGGTGCAGGAACCTCTGCCCGCTCGGTGCGCTTCTGGGCCTGCTTGGCCGTTTCGGCATAATAAAGAGGCGTGTCGCCGAGCCGGACTGCATATCATGCGGCATATGCGAAAGTAAATGCCGGATGGGCGCCGTAGGGGAGGACTTCGTTTCAACCGCCCATTCCGAGTGCGTCGAGTGCCTGGACTGCCGGGCGCTATGCCCGGAAGGCGCGGTCAGCTTTACCGGTGCTGCCGCACCGCGCGGCGCGGCCCTCGACCTGTCCCGACGCGGCGTGCTCACGTCCATAGCGCTCGGCATTGCTGCCGTCCCGTTGTTCAGGTCCGAGGCGTATTCTGTTGCCTCCGACCCGGCCCTCATCCGTCCGCCGGGCGCGCTCCCTGAGGAGCAGTTCCTTGCCAGGTGCACCCGCTGCGGCGAGTGCATGAGGGTGTGCATAGCGAACGGGCTCCAGCCCTCGCTATTCGAGGCTGGCCTGCCAGGCCTTTGGAGCCCGGTGCTGGTGCCCAGGGTCGGCTACTGCGAATACAACTGCACACTCTGCGGCCAGGTATGCCCGACCGGTGCCGTGAAGAGGCTTTCGCTCGACGAGAAGCACAAGGTAAAGCTGGGCCTTGCCGAGGTCGACAGGAGCCACTGCCTGCCCTGGAAGGGCGACTCGGACTGCATTGTGTGCGAGGAGCACTGCCCGACGGGCGACAAGGCGATAAAGCTCCGCGATGAGAAGGTGCTTACCATAACCGGCGAGGTAAAGACGTTCAAGAGGCCGTACGTGGACGAGAAGCTCTGCGTCGGCTGCGGCATATGCGAGACGAAGTGCCCAATGACCGACCGTGCCGCTATAAGGGTGACGTCGCGCGGCGAGTCGAGGGCCGGTTCGCCCGAATCTATATCAGGCTATTGAAAAAACGCCGTTTTTGTGATAGTTTGTACTATCTTTCAGGTATTCAAAGGTTAACGTTTTTTGGTGCTCCCTTTTTTGCAAAAAAAGGGGACGGTATAAAGTTTTTCTCCCAGGAGGTAGCATGAAGAGAACTGTCCTTTGCGCGTTGGTTTTGGGGCTTTCTGCGTTCGTCGTTTCAGGCTGCGCCACGGTGAATACTGCGTCCGACGCCAAGAAGCTGGAGCAGAGGGCGACTGCGGGAGACGCCTCCGCCGTGGACAAGCTTATAGAAGCGCTCCGGTCCAAGGATAAGTCCGTGCGGGATGCGGCCTACAGCTCGCTGACGGCCGTCGGTGGGCCTGCCGTGCCCAAGCTCATAGAAAAGCTGAACGACCCTGACCCGGACATGCGCGAGTATGCCGCGGGCGTGCTCGGCAACATAGGCGACGAGCGGGCGGTATCACCGCTCCTTGCCATGCTCGACAAGGACGGCCCGAGGCGCTACGTCGCGGCATGGGCCCTTGGGGAGATAAAGGCCGTATCCGCCATAGACCCGCTCATCAAGGCGCTTGCTATAAGGAACGACGCGCTCCAGAAGGAGGCCACCAGGGCGCTCATAAAGATTGGCCCGCCGTCCGTGCCGCCGCTCATACAGGCGCTTGGGAGCCCAGACGCCGATGTACGCAAGTATGCCGCAAGGGCCCTCGGTATCATAGCCGACAAGCGTGCGGAGGACCCGCTTATTAATACGCTCGCCGACGGCGACAATGCGGTGGCATCAGCCGCGGCCCTCGCGCTCGGCACCGCCGGCACAACGAAGTCTGTCAAGCCTCTTATCGGGGCGCTTTACTCGAAGGACATGACCAGCCGTGTAAACGCGTCAATCGCGTTGGGCCAGCTCGACGCGCGTGACGCGGTGGAGCCGCTTACAAAGATAATGGAGAACGACAGCGACCCCTACGTGAGGGAGTGGTCGGCGAGGGCGCTCGAAAACATCACGGGAAACCGCTACAAGTACAAGGACGAAAAGGGTGCGATGGTATATCCCTACAACCTGTACAGGTAGACTGTCCTTCCATCGCAGTCATACAAAGGCAGGTGGCGCGCTCCATCTGCCTTTTGTTTCCAAGGGCCGCATATAGACTATATGAATAAGCTTTACGCACTGCTTTTTGCTATCCTTCTTATACTCCCCGCCTGCGCCGCACAACGCGGACAGGACATCACGGGCATGCCGAAACCCTCTGGCGCGAAGGGGGTGCTTACCGACGAGTCGGGCAGGCCGGTGCAGGGCGCTGAGGTTTACTTCTACACCGAACCGGACAAGAAGTTTCGCGGCCCGGCCGATTTCATGGCCGAGCCGACCGGCGGCGACGGCAGGTTCATCACTGAACTGCCCCCGGGCAGGTACTGGGCGGTGGCCAGGAAGAGGGCCTCCGGCAGCATATCGGGGAACCTCCAGAAGGGGGACTTCTATTCACGCGAGGCGCTCGGCCCGATAGAGGTCGTGGAGGGGCAGTACCGCGAGGTAGACCTCACGCTGGTAGAGATGACCGGCAACATGCTGTTCAACGTGTTTGTCGGCAAGGCTGGCGGGCAAGGCATAAAGGGCGTTATAAGGGACCGCGACGGCAGGCCCAGCGCACGCGCTTACGCTTTTGCGTACAGGGACAGGCGGATGGCCGGCAAGCCGGACTACGTCTCGGAGTGGACGCGCGAAGACGGCGAGTTCGTGATCTACGTAGCGGAGCCGGGCATGTATTATGTAGGTGCAAGGACCGGGTACATGGGGGTCCCCCGTCCGGACGAGCCGTACGGCAGGTATGACGGGAGCAAAGACCACTCAGTTACCGTGAAGGAAGGCGGCTTTGCCAGAGGTGTGGATATCACCCTGAAACGCTTCTCGGACAGCAGATAAGATGCCTATATGTTGAACAGGCTGATAGAAAAGGCCGTCAGGTTATTCTCCTCGCTGAGGCTTGCGGTCGCGCTCCTTATAGTGCTTGCGCTCGTCTCGGTTTTCGGCACGTTCATACCTCAGGAGCAGCAGACCCGGACCTACATCGAGCGCTACGGCGAGGAGACGTACCGGTTACTGAAGACGGCCGGAATGATTGACCTTTACCACTCATGGGGGTTCAGGACGCTGGTGGTCCTTCTTTCCGTGAACCTCCTTGTGTGCAGCCTGAGGCGGCTTAAGGGCCTGTACAGGCGCACGTTCAGGCCGGACATGGAGAAGTCCGCGGTGTCCATAGGCTCCATGAGGGTGCACAACGCCCTGCCATCGCCCGGAAGCATGGCCGTGCTTGAGCGGCTCATCGAGGAGAAACGGTACAGGGTCAGAAGGGACGGCCCCTACCTCTACGGTTGCAAGGGCAGGCTCGGCCCATGGGGCGACATGATAACCCACCTGAGCATCCTGCTCATACTCTCGGGCGCCCTGTTGGGCAGCCTAGGGTTCGTAGGCACTGTTAACGTATACCAGGATGACTCCACGTCTGAATTTTACAACTGGAGCACCGAGCGGGACGAGACACTCGGCTTCACGCTGTACGTGGACAACTTCTCGCTGAAGAACTACCCGGTCAAACTCAAGGTAGGGGTCAGGGAACGCTCTACCGGGCGGAAGGTCGGCGAGTTCGTGAGCATGGAGGGCGGAGCTTTCCGCATACCAGGTACGGACTACACGGTTTCGCCTGAACGGGTAGACCTTGAGCGCAGCGAGTCCACCCTGAAGGTATACAAGGGTGGCAGGCTTGTTGGCCTGTACGATACATCCCAGCCGGATGGTGGCATGAAGGCGCCGGTCGATTTCGACTACCTTATGCTCACGGTCAACTTCGAGGTCCCGACGCTGAAGCGCATCGCCAGCACCGTCAGGCTCGTAAGGGGCGGGAAGAACGTTGGGCAGGGGGTGGTGGAGATAAACAGGCCTCTTAAATACGGCGGCCTTGTGATATACCAGACCGGATACGGACGCGACCCGGACGGCAGGTTTTATACCGGGTTCCAGATAGTGCGCGACCCGGGCGTACCCGTTGTATGGGCAGGGTTCCTGCTGCTCATGGCCGGGATATTCATGTCGTTCTTCCATTACCACCGGCAGGTCTGGGCGTGTGCCGGGCCGGACAGCCTGACTGTCGGGGGCACCACCAACAAGGACTGGCAGGGCTTTATGAGGGAGTACAGCGACGTGGTCAAGTCCTTCATGCAGGAAGTGGAGCCTTGAAAAGTACTGGGATCAGGGCGAAGGTCATTATATTCGTCAGCTGCCTCGTCGTGGCCGTAATGTCCATCAACGCCGCCATCACTATCAGGACCGAAAGGGACGAACGAAAAAGGCAGCTCATAGAGAGAGGCCGCCTGTTCGCCCGCCTTACCGCGACGGACATAGTAAGGACGTACGGCTCGTTATCTCCCGGCCCCGCCGGGATGGGCCAGGACATCGACGGACGGATGTCGAGGTTTTTCGGTTATTACCCGGACCTCACCCGCCTCAGCGTAATAACCGAAGGCGGGATGGTACTTTACGACTCGGGGGCGGGTGGCGGAAGGGCGAAGGGCATGACGCACAGCGCCGACCCGGAACTCCTGAAAAGGCTCGCCCTGAAGGATATGGACGTGCGGGAGTTCACGGACCCGGACACTGGCAGGTGCATCGACATAATTGCTCCGGTCACCGAGGGTACCGGCCCGCAGTTCATAAAGGTGCGCTACATCGTATCGTTTCGCTCGATGGAAGAAAAACTCGCCGGTATTCGCAGGGAATTCCTGCTGCTTGCGGGCTTTTTCATTGCGCTCGGCGTGGCCGCGGCGACGGTGTTTTCCAAGAAGCTGACAGACCCGATACTGAGGCTCAAGGACGGGGCGGGCGAGATAGCGCGGGGCAACCTCGACTACAAGGCGGACGTGACGAGCAAGGACGAGATAGGAGAGCTGGGCCGCTCTTTCAACACGATGGCCCGTTCGCTCATGGAGCACAGGCGCGACCTCGAGGAGGCGAACAGGAGCATGGCCGCCGCTAACGCAGAGCTCAGGGACCTGCAGAGGGAGCTTGTGCGTTCCGAGAGGATGGCCGCGGTCGGCCAGCTTGCGGCAGGGCTCTCGCACGAGATAGACAACCCTATCGGGGTGATACTGGGGTTTGCAGAGCTTTTGCTCGAGGATATGCCGGAGGGCGACCCAAGGAGGGACGACCTGAAGACCATAGTAGAGGAGAGCAAACGCTGCAGGAACATCGTGCGCGGCCTGCTCGATTTTTCGAGGCCGCCCGTATTGGGCGTGGCGCCTACGGACGTGGGCGAGGTGGTGAGGCGGACGGTAGAGTCGGCGAAGTCTCAGCGGTTGTTCCGGGACGTGCGTGTCGGCCTGGATATTTCGGACGGAGTGCCCCTCATACCAGCCGACCCCGACCGCCTCAAGCAGGTGTTTATGAACCTGCTCCTAAACTCCGTCCAGGCCATGCCGGGAGGCGGGGAGATAGGCGTTGCCCTTGTTTATGAAAGGGACGCGGGGGTTGTGCGGGTCGTGTTCAGGGATACCGGGGAAGGCATCCCGTCTGAGAACATGGAAAAGATATTCGACCCGTTTTTCTCGACCAAGCGCCCCGGCGAGGGGACAGGCCTGGGGCTTGCGATATGCGTGAGGCTTGTCGAGGAGCAGGGTGGCTCCATAACGGCCGAAAGTGTTCCCGGCAAGGGTTCCGTATTCACGGTGGTACTGCCGGTCGCGGGCAGGTCCGATGGGGGCGAAAGGCCCGAAAGTGCTTGAGAATGGGCGGAAATTTATATATAATCGGACACTGGAAGTTTTTAATGTTCAGGGTTAGCGTCTATGCCGGGTGAAAAAGTATTAGTCGTCGACGACGAGCCGGGGATGAGGAGCCTTTTGGACAAGGTGCTGTCCAAGGAGGGCTGTTTCGTCACGGCCCTGGAGCGCGGCGAGGACGCCATAGCCGCGATGGACGGCGAGGACTTCGACCTTGCGGTGCTCGACATAGAGATGCCGGGCATGAACGGCATCGAGCTCCTCAAGCGTATAAAGGACAAGGACCCGAACTTAAACGTGGTGATGATAACCGCGTACGGCTCGCTCCAGTCCGCGGTCGAGGCCATGCGCCTGGGCGCGTACGACTACCTTACCAAGCCTTTCCAGATGGAAGAGATAAAGCTGGTGGTGGAGAAGGCGCTTGAACGCGAACGGCTTATCAGCGAGAACCGCGCCCTGCACGAGGAGCTGGAGGAGAACTACCGCTTCACCGGTATAGTTGGCAGGAGCCCGAAGATGGAGGAGGTCTACGAGTTGGTAAGGCGCGTGGCCGCCACCAACGCGAGCGTCCTGATCCAAGGCGAGTCCGGCACCGGCAAGGAGCTTATAGCCCGCTCGATACATTACAACAGCAGGCGTAAGGGCAGGCCGCTCGTGATACTGAACTGCGCGGCGCTCGCGGAGGGCGTGCTCGAGTCCGAGCTCTTCGGCCACGAGAAGGGCGCGTTCACCGGCGCTATAAAGCGCAAGGCGGGCCGGTTCGAGCTCGCCCATATGGGCACGCTGTTTTTGGACGAGATAGGCGACATACCCGTACCCACGCAGATAAAGCTCCTAAGGGTACTGCAGGAGCACGAGTTCGAGCGGGTGGGCGGCGAGAAGACGATCAAGGTGGACGTCCGCATAATTGCCGCGACTAACAAGGACCTGCTCTCGGCGGTAAAGGCGGGGCGGTTCAGGGAGGACCTGTACTACCGGTTGAACGTCGTTACGGTGAGCCTCCCGCCTCTGAGGGAGCGCAGGGAAGACATTCCGGAGCTTGCGTTCTCGTTCCTCGGGCGTTTCGCCAAGGAGACCGGGAAACACATTGACAAGATAGAGCCCAGGGCGCTCGAGATGCTTGTGCGATACGACTGGCCGGGCAACGTGCGCGAGCTCGAGAACATAATAGAGCGGGCGGTCGTGCTCGAAAAGGGCGGCTCCGTAACTCCTGCAAGCCTGCCGCTTACGCTGCGCGGCGAAGGCGAGGGTACCGGGCCCTGCCTGACCATCCCCGAGGGACAGGACGGCCTGACCGGGATACTCGAAGACCTGGAGAGGCAACTCATAATAAAGGCGCTGGACGACAACGGCGGCTCCCAGACCGCGGCCGCCCATGCGCTCGGCCTCAAAAGGAGCACGCTCCGTTACAAGCTCGAAAAATACGGTCTGGTTTCGCCCGGCTCCGACGAGGGGTGACGTAAAACAGCTTTTTCTGGAACGGATATTGCATCGTTTATGGTTATGGCGACCCTGGTAAAATGCTTCAAGTACTTTTCGGTAGGCCTCTGTATTGCCTTCCTTTTCTCGGTTAAGGCGGTCGGCGGCGACAGGCCGCTCCAGGCCGAGGGCGTAATAAAGAAGGACGCCGTGTGGGCTGGAGAGGTGCTGGTGGCGGGTGACGTGCTGGTGCCGGAGGGTGTGACGCTGACCATAGAGCCCGGTACTAAGGTTATGTTCGCTGTTAGCGACAGCTCCAAGATAGAGCCCATGTTCCTCTCGATGCAGACGGAGCTGCTGGTGCGCGGCAGGCTTGTGGTGAGAGGCGAGAAGGGGATGCCGGCCTATTTCGGGCCTGCGCCCGAGGGTATGTCCGACAAGAAGCCTGCGAGGGGCGACTGGGGCGGCATAATATTCGACGGGCAGGCGGCTTCCGGCAGCAGTATTTCTTATGCCGGCATCACGATGGCCGACTCTGCAATTGCTGCCTATAACTCGTCGCCGTCAATTACGGGTTGCACAGTGGATGACTCCAGATACGGGCTGGTATGCGAAGGTTTGTCGAGGCCGAAGCTCACCGGCTGCACAATCACGGGCTCCGAGTTCGGTGTGGTTGCGACGCGCGGCGGGAAGCCGGTGCTTGAGGGCTGCAAGGTAGAGAAGAACGAGCATAATTTCCTCACGAGGGACTAAATGGATATTATTTCAGGCTGGCTTTCAGGCGGCAACCTGCTGGCGTTTTATGCGGCGGCTTTCATACTGGGCGCGTTCCACGCGCTCGAGCCGGGCCACGGCAAGACGGTGGTCGCGGCCTACCTGGTCGGCTCGAAGGGCAGGGTATACGAGGCCGTGCTGCTGGGCGGCATCGTTACGGTGACGCACACGTTCAGTGTAATAATCCTTGCGGTAATAGCAAAATATGTCGCGGCCTACTATACGGACAAACAGCTCCATACCTACCTCGGGTTCATCGCGGCGCTCCTTATCCTGGGGGTGGGTATAACAATGATGTACTCGCGGTGGAGGGCGCTCCACAGGCTGCACCATCATAACCATGGAGGGCACGACCACGGAGGACACGGTCACAGCCATGACCACGGGCATGGACATAGCCATAATCACGACGACGGCCATGATTGCGGACACGATCATGCTCACGAGCACGACCATGACCATGACCATCCACACCACGAACACGAACATGCGCACGGTTTTCTCGGGCATACGCACCACCACCCCGAGCCCGGCGAGAAGCTGAGCCTGACGAGCCTGATGGCACTCGGCATCTCGGGCGGGCTCGTACCCTGTCCAGCGGCGTTCGCGCTGTTGCTTGCGGCGGTGTCGGCGGGCGCGCTTGCCAAGGGACTGAGCCTGGTGCTGGTGTTCTCGCTCGGGCTCGCGATGGCGCTTGTGGCGATAGGCATAGGCGTGGTCAAGGCGGCCGGATTTGCGGGGCGGTTCATGAACACCGAGAAGTACGCGCCCTATTTTGCGATGGCGAGCGCGGTACTTGTGACTCTGATAGGCGTGGCGACTTTATATAATTCCATAAAAGACTACATGCTTTTATGAAAGCCGTACTTATTATAGTGGCGCTACTTTTTCCCGCGTATGCAATTGCGGATGATGCCGGTCCGACCAGGCTGCACGACCAGACGTTCAACACCGACCAGACATGGAGCGGTACTGTAATAATAGACGGTGTGGTGCAGTTCTCTTCGGAGGCGTCCCTTACCATACTGCCGGGCACGACGGTGAAGTTCACCAGGACGGACACCGACGGAGACGGGATAGGCGAAAACGAGATATACATACAGGGCGGCCTGAAGGCCGTTGGCACCAAGGACAGGCCGATAGTGTTCACCTCCGCTGAGGCGCACCCGAGGCCCGGCGACTGGGGCGCGATCAACATAATGGTGAGCGAGAAAAAGGCAAACGTACTTGAGGACTGCACAGTGGAGTACGGGTACCGGGGCTTCCACATGCACTTCTCCAAGGGTTCGCTCAAGGGCTGCACCATGAGACACAACTTCCTGGGTATCCAGTGTCAGGACTCGGAGCTTACCGTGGACGGCTGTGAGATATCAGATAATAGAGGCGCGATTGTATTTAAAGATTCAAAACTTAAAATAACAGGCAACCGTATAACAGACAATTACTGGGGCATAAGGTTCCTCTACGGCGAGGCTGAGATAGTAGGCAACACCATTACCGGCAGCATGATAAACGGCGTGACGTTCCGGGAGAATAAGGTCCGGGCCTCCGGCAATACTTTAAAGGGTAACCGAAAGGGCTTCTCCGCCGAGGACGCCGATGTCGAGCTTGCGGACAACGTAATACAGGCCAACGACGAAAGCGGTATATACCTCAAGCACTCGAAGGGCAGGGTAACCGGCAACCAGATAGACGCGAACGGCAACGCGGGTATATCCATCGAGGACTCCGCGGTGGGCATCACCGGCAACAACATCACGGCAAACGCGAACTACGCCGTAGATAATAACGGCTCTATGGACGTGGACGCCTCTGGCAACTGGTGGGGCAGCACCGACCCGGTGGTTGTTGGCAAAATGATATATGACAAGGCCGCCGACCCCAAACTGGGGAAGGTGGTCTGCCAGCCGCTTGCGGCGAAGCCCTTCGATATAAAGGCGCAAGTAATGAAATAACTCGTTAAACCGGCTGGGGCTGATTATTGAACTAAGCCCTCTGAGCCGGCAGATTGTGGGCTTCCTGAAAACGGGCGACAGCTCGTTTGAAGGTTAGCCCATAACGCACCGGCGAATGGGCGACTTCAAAAATCAGCCCCAGCCGGACTACAGGGAACGGTATGAAAAAACTGTCGGTTATAATATGCGCTTTGTGCTTATGGGTTGTCCCGGTGGCGGCCCATGCCCACTATGAGGGCGAGCTCCTGCCGGACTCCGTCGCCGTGATGGAGTACCAGATGATAATAAGCATGGCGCCGAAAGACGTCCTGACGCGCAACAAGCTCGGCATGGTCTACATTCGTCAGGGCAAACTTTCCAAGGCGCGGGAGCAGTTTCTTGATATACTAAAGATAGACCCTAAAAATTTCGATGCCCTGGATAGCCTGGGCATGGTGTCCGACAAGGAAAGCGATTACAAGGCGGCGGCCGAGTGGTACGCCAAGGCGCTCAAGGTAAAGCCGGACGACGCAGGGGCAAAACAGCGGTACGCGGCGGCAAAGGATAAATCCAAGGGGAAGCAACAATAAAGGAGGTCCGCGTTGTCTAATATCGTTCGATTTCTTTCCGTGTTCATTCTGGCGGTTGTCTTTTTCTCCATTTCAGGCTGCGCGGCTATAAGTTCGCGGGTGGACGTGTACGAGCCGGGCGAGCTGAAGGAAAAAGAAATTGGGCTTTACAACATCATGGAGGACACGGTCTGGTCCGGCAGGATAAGGGTGACCGGCGACGTGTATGTCAAGGAAGGCGCGACGCTTACCATAATGCCAGGCACCGTCATCCGCTTCGATACGATCGAGCCAAAGCTCGAGGAGCAGGGCGGCAGGAACATGCTGGGGCTCGACTCGCCGTACTTCCCCGGCGCTGAGATAATAGTGCGCGGCAGGATAATCGCGGTCGGCACGCCAGACCAGCCTATAGTGTTCACCTCGTCAGACAAAGCGGCCACGCCCGGAGTATGGGGGGCAATAAACCTGCTGGGGAGCAACGGCAACGCAATCGAGTTTTGCCGCATATACTATGCATACAACGGCATACACAACCACGCCTCGACGGCGGTAGTGCTGAACGACGTCTTCTCGCGGAACGGGACGGCGATATCGTTCAAGAAGGCGGACTTCAACCACCCGTGCTATATGTTCATCGAGCACAACAGGATAGTGGACAACAAGTCGGGCATAGCGTTTCGGAACAGCATCGCGGACATCGCCTTCAACGACATCTCGGACAACGAGTTCTTCGGGCTCTGGATAAGGGAAGGGACTACCGCGCGCATCGGGTACAACGACATTATGGGGAACGGCAAGGGCATATACCTCTACAAGGCGCCCCCGACCAAGATAAACTACAACAACATATCCGGCAACAAGGAATATAACATAGCGATGGCGGAGGAGAACGAAAGCGACGTGGACGCCAGGTACAACTGGTGGGGCACGAAAGACGCCAAAGAGATAGCAAAGACGTTCTTCGACAAGTCATCCGACGATACGCTCGGCAAGGTCACGTTCATGCCGATCATGGAGCACAAGATCACCGGTACCACCAGATGAGTTCTGTCCGGCTGACAGCGGTCGCCCTTGCCTTCCTGTTGTGTATTGCCGCGTCCGCAACCGCAGAGACCCTGACTAAGGACACCGTCTGGTCCGGCACCGTGAAGGTTGCAGGCCAGGTCGTGGTGGAGAAGGGCGCGACGCTTACCATAAGGCCCGGGACCAAGGTAGTGTTCATGCCCGGCAGGCAAGACGACGAGGGGCTGTCGGACTCCGGTATTGTAGTCAAGGGTAGCATAATAGCAAAGGGGAAGCCGGGAGCCAGGATAACCTTTACGTCAGGCACGGGAATGCCTAAGCCCGGAGACTGGGGTGAGATAAAGATATTCGAGAGCCCCGGAAGCGTCTTCAGGGACTGCGACTTCAGCTACGGCGGCTGGGGCCTGCACGTGCATGAAAGCAGTGTTAAGGTTACACGCTGTACCTTCACGCAAAACAGCTTCGGCGGTATAAGGGGCAAGGCCGGGGACCTCGAAGTAGCGCACTCTCGCATAGAGGGTATGGACATAGGCTTGAGGTACTGGAAGGGCTCGCCGTACATACACCATAACACTATTACGGGCAACGGTACGGGCATATTTCTGCGCCAGGAATGCGGGGGTGCAAAGATAAAGCGGAACAACATATACGGGAACTCCGAGTACGACGTGAAACTCGGCGACGCGCAGAAAGAGGACGTAGACCTCTCGCGCAACTGGTGGGGCGGGACAGACACGGCGCTTATCAGGATGAAGATATTCGACCGCGAACGCGAGCCCTACATCGGCAGGGCGAAGGTCACACCAGTGCTCAAGAGAATGGTTGCCGTAGAGATTAAATAGACAAGCAGATTCTTCGCTTCGCTCAGAATGACAAACTATATGAGGAGAGGATGAAAAAAATCGAGAGGAACCCGGACGTAGTCTGGCGCGAGGAGGAAGAGGCGAGGCAGGACGTCATCACCGCGATGGAGCGGGGCGAGGACGCCTCAGCCGAGGGTACGGTCCTGCTGATAGTCGCGGGCATGATGCACCAGCTTAACATACTGGGCGGCGAGGTATGGAAACGGCTCGACGGGACCAGGGACGAGACGGCCTTGGTGGACGAGCTGTTCGAGGTGTTCGACGTGGACAGGCCCACGCTGGAGTCGGACGTACACAGTTTTCTGGAAGACATTGGAGCAAGGGGTTGGATAAGCTATGAGCAGTGAACCGAGGATACCGTTTTCGCCGATTACCATCAACTGGACTTTGACCTTCAGGTGCAACTTTTCCTGCAGCCACTGCTACTCGCGGCCTGAGAAGGCAGACGAACTCTCCACGGAGCAGGTCAAGGAGATAATGAGGAAGGTCGCGGCATACAAGGTGCCGTTCATCAACTTCGGCGGCGGGGAGCCGCTTCTGCGTAAAGACCTCTTCGAGCTGACCTCTTACGCGACGTCGCTCGGCTTCAACGTTTCGATGAACACCAACGGCTACCTGATGACCGAGGAGAAGGCGAAGCTCGCGAAGGAGTCCGGCTTCAAGACCGTGGGCATCTCGATAGACAGCGCGCGCGCGGACGTGCACGACAGCTTCCGCTGCACCAAGGGAAGCCATGCACGCGCGGTAGCCGCCGCGAGGGCGCTCGTCAAGGAAGGCATTCGCCTCACCATATCCTCCGTCATATGCCGCATAAACCACCTCGAGTTCCCGACTCTCGTAGAGCAGGCCAGGGACCTCGGCGCGGAGCAGATATCGCTTCACAACTACAAATGCACCGGGATGGGCATGACCAACAAGGACGAGCTCGACCTGACGCCTGCCGAGTGGATGACGTTCTACAAGCAGGCAATAGAACTCAAATCCAAAGAGACCGGCATACGCATATCGCTCGACGACCCCATCACCGCGTCCATACACAAGTCACCCGATAAGGCGATAGTGAAGGGGAGCACCTGCGGCAAACTTTCCCTCAATATTCGCTCGAACGGCGACGTTACGCCCTGCGGCTTCATACCGGTTTCCATCGGCAACCTTTTGACCGACGACCTCAAAGACCTGTGGGACAACTCCACCATACTCGAGAGGATGCGCAACAAGAAGCCGAAGGAAAAATGCCTGACCTGCAAACACTACGAGGACTGCCTGGGCGGATGCTCCGCGCGCGCATACGCGATGACCGGGGACTTCAACTCGCCCGACCCGCACTGCTGGGTAGAGAAGAAGTAAACCAGTACTACGAACTAACGAGGAGGCTGTATGAAGAGCTGGCAATGGTCGTTGGCTGTGTTCGCCTTCACGTTTATTATGGTCAAGGTGTTCAACATACCGCTGGTCCCGTTCCTGATTGTCTTCATGCCCCTGTCGGTATTTCTTCTCACCTATCTCTCGTTCAACTACAGCTTCAGGAAGTCCATCGAGATGGAGCGTGTCCCAGCGAAGGGGTACGAGTCGAGGCTCGCCTCCCTCGACAAGGCCGCAGCGGACATGCTCCCGCTCGGCTTCGTAAAGAAGAACGCCTTTTATCTCAAAACCATCCCGGATTCCGTAACATACATACTGAAGCACGAGACCCTGCCGGTGTATCTGGACATACACAACCTGGGCCCAAGGCAGATATACGTCTTCATGACGTTCTTCGAAGGCGGTTACGAGCTCACCACCAACTCGTCCGCGAGCGGGGGGATGATACCGAGGCCGCCAAAGAAGCTCACACAGTCGTTCGAGAACATGCCGTGTGACCGGATGCTGGACGAACACCTGAAGTCCGTGGAGTTCATGAAGACCAAAGGTATAAAGGCGCAGGACATGCCTTACGATACGCTGCGGAGGGACTTCAAGAAACGGTACCTCGAAGTATCGAGCCACGTGAAGTCGTTTTCCTTCTGGCCGGTGAGGCTTATCGTCTGGACAATCACAAGCCGGGGCAAGGTACACAGGCGGCCGATAGAGGAGCAGTACGCGATGGGGATTGTAAAGGGTTTCTGAGAGGTCCTGTCCGTACTGATGGGTGGAGAATAAAGAAACAGGCGGCCATTTCTGGCCGCCTGTTCTGTTTTATAAGTAGAAGTTTTTATGCCGCGACGGACGCCTCCGGCTCCACCTTCCTGAACGCGAATGTCTTTGTGCCTTGCAGTACGTCCACCTTCACGGTATCGCCTTCTTTGAACTGCCCTTCGAGTATCTTCATCGCGAGCGGGTTTAGTATCTCCTTCTGTATGGTGCGCTTGAGCGGCCTCGCCCCGTATGCCGGGTCGTAGCCTATGTCAACCAGCACCTCCTTGGCCGTGTCGGTCAAAACAATGTCGAGCTTCTGGCCCTGAAGGTTCTTCTTCAACAGGCCCACCTGTATGTCCACTATCTTCTTCAACTGCTCGCGCCTGAGCGGGTGGAACACTATGATCTCGTCCACGCGGTTCAGGAACTCCGGCCTGAAGTTCTTCCTGAGCTCGTCCATCACGAGGCGGCGCATGCCGTCCTCGGTAACGTCCCGATCGTGCATGTACTGGCTGCCGATGTTCGAGGTCATGATGACCACGGTGTTCTTGCAGTCCACCGTCCTGCCGTGTCCGTCGGTGAGGCGGCCGTCGTCCAGGAGCTGGAGCAGTACGTTGAAGATCTCAGGGTGCGCCTTCTCTATCTCGTCGAAGAGTATGACTGAGTAGGGGCGTCGCCTGACCGTCTCGGTCAGCTGGCCGCCCTCCTCGAAGCCGACGTAGCCGGGAGGCGCGCCGATGAGCCTCGACACTGTGTGCTTCTCCTGGTACTCGGACATATCTATCCGTATCATCGCCTTCTCGTCGTCGAACAGGAACTCGGCGAGCGCCCTCGCAAGCTCGGTTTTGCCGACGCCGGTCGGCCCCATGAATATGAAAGAGCCTATTGGGCGGTCGGGGTCCTGTATGCCTGCGCGTGCACGGCGTACCGCGTTGGATACCGCGACCACCGCGTCGTCCTGGCCTATGACCCGCTGCCTCAGCCGCTCCTCCATCTGCGTGAGCTTCGCTATCTCGCTTTCGAGCATACGCGATACCGGTATGCCGGTCCACTTGGATACTATGTAGGCGATGTCCTCCTCGTCAACTTCTTCCTTAAGAAGCGCGCCGCCCGACTGGATATTGGCAAGCTCTGCGTTCCTGGCCTCCAGTTCTTTATCAAGCTCTATGAGACTCCCGTAGCGAAGCTCCGCGGCACGGTTCAGGTCGCCTTCGCGTTCTGCCTTATATGCCTCGACACGCGCCTGCTCTATCTGCTCCTTGAGCGCCCTTATACCCTTGATGACATCGCGCTCCGCGCTCCACCGGGCAAACAGGCCGCCCCGCTTCTCTGATAGTTCGGCTATCTCTTTTTCTATGCCCTTTAGACGCTCGACCGAAGCCGCATCCTTCTCTTTCTTCATGGCCTGCGCCTCTATCTGGAGCTGACGGAGCCGTCTGTCGAGCTCGTCCAGATCTGTCGGCATGGAATCAATCTCCATCCGCAGCTTCGACGCAGCCTCGTCCACGAGGTCTATCGCCTTGTCCGGCAGGAAGCGGTCGGCGATGTAGCGGTGCGAAAGCATCGCCGCGGCCACGAGCGCGCTGTCCTTTATCCGCACCCCGTGGTGCACCTCGTAGCGCTCCTTCAGGCCGCGCAGGATGGATATGGTGTCGTCCACGTCCGGCTCGTTCACCATCACAGGCTGGAAACGGCGCTCTAACGCGGCGTCCTTCTCTATATGCTTCCTGTACTCGTCCAGAGTGGTCGCGCCTACGCACCGTAGCTCGCCGCGCGCAAGGGCGGGTTTCAGCATGTTGGACGCGTCCATTGCACCCTCTGCCGCGCCCGCGCCGACCAGCGTATGCATCTCGTCTATAAACAGTATAATGTTGCCCTCGGACTCCTGTATTTCCTTTATCACGGCCTTTAGCCTGTCCTCGAACTCGCCCCGGTACTTCGCCCCGGCGATGAGGGAGCCCATGTCGAGCGCGACGACCTTCTTTTCCTTTAAGCCTTCCGGCACGTCGCCCGCCACGATGCGCTGGGCGAGGCCCTCCGCTATGGCGGTCTTGCCGACGCCCGGTTCTCCTATCAGCACGGGGTTGTTCTTGGTGCGCCGCGATAGCACCTGGATGACCCGCCTTATCTCCTCGTCCCGGCCTATCACCGGGTCGAGCTTCCCCTTGCCTGCAAGCTCGGTGAGGTCACGGCAGTACTTGGCGAGCGCCTGGTATTTCTCTTCAGGGTTCTGGTCGGTGACCCGCTGGGAGCCCCGTATCTCTTTCAACGCCTCGAACAGCTTTTCCCTCGTGACGCCCGATTTCTTGAGTATCCGGCCCGCGGCCCCGTTGTCCGCCAGAAGCGAGGAAAGCAGGTGCTCGGTGGATACGTAATCGTCCTTGAGCGCCTCCATCTCGTGCGTCGCCGCGTCGAGCGCCTTGTTCAGCCTGGGCGTTATGTATATCTGGCCGGCAGCCCCGGCGCCCGATACCTGAGGCAGACGCTCCAGCTCCTCGGTCAGCTCGCCTATTACAGAGTCCAGGCCGACGCCCAGCTTCTTCAGTATGGGGACTGTGGTGCCGTCGGGCTGCTTCAACAGCGAGAGCAGCAGGTGCTCCGGCTCCACCTGCTGGTGTCCGCGCCGCGAGGCCTCGTCCTGTGCCGCCGTGAGAGCTTCCTGTGATTTAATAGTGAATTTGTCGAGCCTCATCGCATTCCTCCGGTGCTACCTGTTGCCTTTTCGTTCCACCTTTATACGTACTACCCTTCCGTCCGGGGATTTGACCAGCGGGTTCTTCATCATCTCTTCGCGCCGTGCAAGCTCTACCATGAACTCGCGCCGCATCTCCTCGGCCATATGCTCCATCTCCTCCTGGAGCCGCTCCATCTTCTCGCGCATCGAGAGTATCACCTCGACGCCCGCGAGGTTGATGCCGAGGTCGCGCGTAAGGGTGATTATGGCCCTCACACGCTCTACGTCCTCATCGGAGTAAAGCCTCACCCCGCCGCCTGTTCGCTGGGGCCTTATGAAGCCCTCGCGCTCATACAGCCTGAGCGTCTGGGGATGGACGCCCAGCATCTCGGATACGACGCTTATCATGTATACGGCCTTCTCGCGTGCGGCCATTATACCCTCCTACCTCTTCCTGAAGCCACGGAAGGCTATCCGCTCCCTGGGGGCCTGCGGGTGAAGCCTCTCCAAGTCCTTGAACATCTGCTTGGCCTGCTCGGAGAGCGCGGTCGGCACGGCCACCTTTACCGTGACGTACTGGTCGCCGGTGCCACCGCCCCCGAAATGCGGCACGCCCTTTCCCTTTAGCCTGAACTGCTGGCCGGACTGTGTGCCTGGCGGTATGGTCATGCTTACTATGCCGTCCTTGGTAGGGACGTCTATCTTGGCGCCGAGCGCGGCCTCGGATACGGTGACCGGCACCTCGCTGTGGAGGTTGTCGCCCTTCCTCTCTAAAAATCCGTGCGGCCTGACCTTGGTTATGATGTAGAGGTCGCCGGGCGGGCCGCCGCCTGCACCGGGGCCGCCCATGCCCGCGAGCCGAACCTTGGAGCCGTTGTCCACGCCGGGCGGTATCTTTACGGTGATGCGTTCGCTTTTTTGCACCGTCCCGCGCCCGGCGCACGATATGCACGGGTCGAGCCTAAGCTTGCCCGTTCCACGGCAGCGCGGGCAGGCCTGCATCATGCCGAACAGGGACTTGCCCGCCTTGACCTTGCCGGAGCCCTTGCAGTCCGGGCAGGTGGCGGGCGTGCTCCCCGGCTTGTTGCCGGTCCCGCCGCACACCGTGCATGCGACTTCCCTTTGTACGCTCAGGTTGGCCGTCGTGCCGAATAGCGCGTCCTCGAGCTCCACCTCCATCGTGTACTGGCTGTCCTGGCCCTTCATCGGGCCGAACCCGGCCTCGCGCGCCCCGAATATGTCGCCGAATATCTCGGAGAAGTCCACGCCCTGGCCATATCGTGCGTACTCCTCCGGCCCGAAGCCGCCGTAGCCCCCAAAGCCCGCGCCGCCAGCGCCCTGTTGCCCCTGCCCGAAACCCTGGTCGAATGCGGCACTACCGAAACGGTCGTACTGCTCCTTCTTCTTGGGGTCGGAGAGTACCTCGTAGGCCTCGTTGATCTCCTTGAACTTACGCTCGGATTCCTTGTCGCCCGGGTTGACGTCCGGGTGGTATTTGCGCGCGAGTTTACGGAAGGCCTTTTTGGCCTCCTTTATGTCGGAGCCCTTCGGGATGCCGAGTATCTCGTAGTAGTCTTTTACCGCGGGCATTCTTTGTTACCCCTTTTTATGCCTGCGTTATTTAAGCTCGACGTTTATCTTCTTGGAGGAGGCGTTCTTCGGTATGTTGACCTTTAGCACCCCGTCCTTGAACGAGGCGGTTATGCTGCCGCCGTCCACCTCGCAGGGCATCGTGAACTTGCGGCAGAAGCGGCCGTAGTTCCGCTCTACCATGTGGTAGTTCTCCTGCTTGACGTCCCGCTCCAGCCGCCTCTCGCCACGCAGCGTCAGTACGTTTTCGAAAATACTAAGGTCGAGGTCCTCCTGCTGGACGCCCGGCAGCTCCGCTGTCAGCACTATGTTCTTTCCCGTCTCGTACACGTCAACCGCGGGCGACCACGTGTACGACTGCTCCTTTTCGAGGCCTGCGGTGAACGGGTCGAAGAACTCGTTGACCATCATCATGTCCTTGAACGGGTCCCACTTGATTATCTTCATATGCGTCTCCTTTACGGGTACGACTAAGGATAAATCGGCAGATTTTTAACCTTACTTTAGTATAAATGTTGAGTGTTATGTTGTCAAGTGGCTTTATGGCGCAGTTGTAGGTAGGAGAAAAAATCAAATGTAATATATTGATATTACAGGCAAAATAGCTTTCGGCGTGTCCGGCGGGGAGGACTCAAAGGCCTTCTATAAATTCCTTGACCCTTGCGGCTATCTCGTCTCTGGCACCCCTGTTTGCGGCCAGTATAGCCTCTTCGTTGCCGATGGTGCTTGCCGGGTCTTCTACCGGCCAGTGCAGACGTTTTATATGCGGCGGGGTTGCCGGGCATATGGCCTCGGCATGTCCGCATAGGGTTATGACTACGTCCATCCTGCCGAGAAGCTCCGGGTCTATCGGGTCGGAGCTCTGCATTGATATGTCTATGCCGAGCTCCGCCATGACTCGCACGGCATAAGGGCTGACTCCGGCCGGGGCCACGCCCGCGCTGTAGACTTCGAGCTGGCCCTTGCCGTAGTGTTTGGCAAACCCTTCCGCCATCTGGCTCCGGCATGAGTTGCCGGTGCACAGGAACATCACCTTGGTCATGGTTTTACCGCCGACACCTTTATGCTCTTGAGCCCCAGTTCGGCCACGTTGTCTTTGGTCACTATGCCGCAGCCGCAGGTCGTCTCCGCAAGGAATGATGCGTCCACCTCGGCCACTATCCTGACTTCGCCGAAACCGGCCTTCTTTATGGCCGAAAGGTAATCGTCCACCAGTACCGCGCCGGAAACGCAGCCGGTGTATGCCTCTACGCTTGCCACTATCTCCTTCGGGAGGGCCTTGGTGAGTACTATGTCCGAGACCATCAGCCTGCCGCCGGGTTTCAGAACGCGGAATGCCTCGCCGAACGTCCTGTCCTTGTCCACAGAGAGGTTGATGACGCAGTTCGATATGACGCAGTCCACCGTCCCGTCACCGAGCGGCAGGTCCTCTATCTCGCCCTTCCTGAACTCCACGTTGGTATACCCGCCCTTGTCTGCGTTCTCTTTTGCGCGTGCGAGCATCTCAGGCGTCATGTCCACGCCGATGACTTTTCCAGCCGGGCCTACGCGGTTCGCCGCGAGGAAGACGTCTATGCCCGCGCCCGAGCCGAGGTCGAGCACTACTTCGCCTTCCTTCAGCGATGCGAGCGCGACAGGGTTCCCGCAGCCGACGCCGAGCACCGTGCCTTCCGGTAGGGCTTCAAGCTCGGCCTTATCGTAGCCGATCTTAACCTCGTGCGCGAACTTCGGCAGGTTTGAGCCGGGGCCGGGGCCGCAGCAGCCCGCCGGGCTGTTGCCCTTCGCTATATCACGGTATGTCTTTTGTACGTGTAGTTTTATCTCTTTCATAATAATCTCCTATAGTATGTTCGTGACCGCTACGTATCCACCGACACCTACCAACAGGGCTCCGCTCGCCTTCTTGACATATACGGATGCTTTCACAAGCCCCTTCGAGTTTATGAAACCGTTCACGAAGCCGACCGAGACGCCTGCCGCCAATATCAACACGCAGTGGCCCAGCGCGTATACGAACAGGAGCGAGCCACCGTACAGCACCCGGCCTTCCGATGCCACATAGGTAATTATTACAGCCAGTACCGGTGTTGCGCATGGCGAGGAGACCACGCCGAATATGAAGCCCATTACGAACGCGCCGACGAGCCCCCTGGCCTTGGGCCTGATGTCGCTTTTAATCAGGGTGGGCACCTCGAACAGGCCCATCAGGGAAAGCCCCATAACGATTGCTACGACCGCCACAAAGACATACAGCCATACGCCCAGGGTGCCCATCAGGCTCCCCATGGCGGAAGCCGCGACTCCGAGAAGCGTGAAGTTTATGGACAGGCCGAGTATGAAGGTGAGCGAATAAAGGAGCGCCCTGCGCCTGTCGCCGCCTGAATACCCGCCTACGTATCCTATGACGAGCGGGATAGTGGCGAGCACGCACGGGTTGGCCGCCGACAACAGGCCGCCAAGGAAGGCCGCGCCAAAGGCTATTATCGGCTGGCCTTGTACTATGGCTGGTATGCTTTCGCCCAGGCTCATTTGCAGACCGACCCGGGAGAGCATGTTTTGCCCTGTGTGGCGGTCTGCGCTTTTGCCCCATTCTTGTCTTTAGCGGCCTCTTTAGCCGGAGCCGGGGCCGCAGTCTTGCCGACCATCTTCATGCAGTCTTCGACCGGGATATAGCCCACGTGGCGCGAGACCTCTTTGCCGTTTTTGTCGAGGAGTATCTGGGTGGGTATCATCGTCACGCCCATTTTGCCGGCGTACTCCTTCTCCTCGTCCACATGCACGAACACTACCTCCATATTCCCCTTGTATTTCTTCGTCAACGAGTCCAGCACCGGCACCATCATCTTGCACGGGGTGCAGGAGGTCTTGCCGAAGTCAACGAAGACAGGGATGCCCTTAGCCTTTGCGGCTTCTACCTTGTCCTTGCCGCCGCCAGCCTGAGAGTTCACCGTAACCATAAATACAAACGAGCAGAACAAGGATATTGTTATCAAGCTCCTCAACGACATTTTCATTATAACTCCTCCTTTATGAGTGCCTTGACCTTATCAGGCGAGGGCAGGGGTTTGCCTGAGTGTTTGACCTGCCCGTTTACCACCAGCCCCGGGGTGGACATGACATATTTCATAATCTCCACCATGTCCGTGACATAGTCCACTCTGGCCTCTATTCCCAGCTCGGACACGGCCTTGCCCGCCATCTCGTGCATCTTGTGGCAGTTTGCGCAGCCCGGCCCCAATACCTTGATGTCCATATTTTCTACCTCTTTTAAAGAACCGCGTTGAACAGATAACCTACCGCCATTATAGTAACCGCCATTATCCCGGCGAATACGCCGAGCATCTGCGGCTTCAGTACCTTTCTGAGTATTATCATCTCAGGCAGTGAGAGGGCGGTGACTGCCATCATGAAGGCGAGCACGGTGCCCATGGACATGCCCTTTTCCATCAGCGCGTATACTACGGGAATTATCCCGGCCGCATTGGAATAAAGCGGTATGCCGAGCAAAACGGCAACCGGCACGGCGAACGGGTTGCCCTTGCCTGCGTATCGCACCAGGAAGTCCTGCGGGGCGTATCCGTGAATGAACGCGCCTACCGCTATCGCTACAAGGACATAAATCCAGACCTTGCCTATAATTTCCCTGGTATTGTAGATTGCCCCTGAAACCCTCTCCCTGATTAACGGTATCCTGCATTCCTGGGTCCCGACCTGCATCTTGTATACGTATTCCTCGACCCAGTGCTCAAGGTGGAACCAGCCTATCAACAGGCCTGCGAATACGGCCACCGTCAACCCAACCGAGATATACAGCAGCGCAATCTTCCAGCCGAACATGCCCCAAAGCAGCACCAGGGCGACCTCGTTCACCATCGGGGACGCAATCAAAAACGAGAACGTGACTCCGAGCGGCACCCCTGCCTCGACGAAACCTATGAATACGGGCACGGCGGAACAGGAGCAGAACGGCGTGACCACGCCGAGCAGGGCGGCCATTATGTTGCCAACGAACGTCCTTTTGTGGCTCAGTATATTCTTCGTACGTTCCGGCGGAAAGTAGCTCCTTATGACCGATACGACGAATATGATCACTCCAAGCATCAGGAAGATTTTGACCGTCTCGTAGACGAAGAAGTTCGCGGCCTCGCCAAGGGTAGACCCCTTGGCAAGCCCGGCGAGGCTGTATATGACGTATTCGGCAAAGCCTTTGAGCATAATGCGCTGCCTTCCGGTTTATAGCGGTTCCGCCTTGACTACACTGCACCTTGCAGGCACGAAATATTTCTTTTGGAAATACAACGAGACGTTCACCAGCCCTATGAGTACAGGCACCTCTACAAGCGGGCCGATGACCGCAGCGAATGCCGCGCCCGAGTTTATGCCGAATACGGCCACGGCTACCGCGATTGCAAGCTCGAAGTTGTTTGACGCGGCGGTGAACGAGAGCGTGGCGGACTGTTCGTAGTTTGCTCCAGCCTTATAGCTCATATAGAACGAGGCAAGGAACATGACGGCGAAGTATATCAGCAGCGGCGCGGCTATCCTGAGCACGTCGAACGGCAGGCGCACGATGTACTCGCCCTTGAGCGCGAACATCACTACTATTGTGAACAAGAGGGCGATGAGCGTAATGGGGCTGACGCGGGGCACGAACTCCCTCTCGTACCACTCCCGCCCTTTGAGCTTGAGGAATATGAAGCGGGTGGCCATGCCCGCGATGAACGGGATGCCGAGATAGATAAATACGCTCCTTGCTATCTGCGCCATGCTGACCTGTACCACCGTGCCGGACAGCCCGAATAGTGGCGGGAGCAGGGTAATAAAGATGTAGGCGTATACCGAGTAGAACAGCACCTGGAAAATCGAGTTGAATGCGACGAGCCCGGCGGCGTATTCCCTGTCGCCGCATGCGAGGTCGTTCCATACTATGACCATCGCTATGCAGCGCGCGAGCCCTATCATTATGAGCCCGACCATGTATTCCGGGTATCCGCGCAGGAATACAACCGCAAGGATAAACATAAGGACGGGCCCGACCACCCAGTTCTGGACGAGCGAGAGGCCCAGTACCCGGGTGTTTTTAAATACCCGCCCCATCTCCTCGTAACGCACCTTGGCAAGCGGCGGGTACATCATTAGTATAAGCCCTGCCGCAATCGGGATGGAGGTGGTGCCGACCTGGAAGCGGGTAATGAAATCAACCCAGCCCTTGAATAGGTAGCCGGAGCCGACCCCGACGGTCATGGCAAGGAATATCCAAAGTGTCAGGAACCTGTCAAGAAACGAGAGCCTTCCAGTTATGCCGGGCATTTTATATAAGCCTCCATTTATAGGACAACCTTAAGGCAACACGGTTTCCCGTTCACCTTGCAGGCCATGAACGCCTTAAGGCGTGCATGGTCGGCCGACACCTTCTCGCCGTCCATCCTTTCAAGGGCCGTGGGGATGACGACACGGTTCATCATGCCGGTGAGGTCGAGGTCGTAGTAGCTCCACCGGCCGGCCTTGCGGTCTTTAATAAGGCCTGCTTCCTTCAGTATGCCCAGGTGGAAGGATACGTTGGGCTGTGTCATATCGAGCGCGGCGGTGATGTCGCAGACGCATAGCTCCCCGCCCTCGAGGAGCTTCAGTATCCTCAGGCGGGTCTCGTCCGACAGGGCCTTAAAAAAAGCGGTGGTCTTTTCCATGCGGCTCCTTTATCATATAAAAAACTACTTATATGATAAGGAAGAGGGAAGGATTTGTCAAGGGGATTATTTAAACTTTCCGAGCGCCTCCTTTATCCTCGGCAGGGCCTCTGCCGCGGCCTTTTCACCCTCCATTATGGCCTCGTGCCTCTTGTCGAAGTCACCGGAGCGGATGTACCCAACCTTCGGCCTTATGACGATATCCGCTTTGGCGAGCTGGCCGGCCGATATCTTGGAGTACATGATGTTTATGGACTGTAGTATGGTGTCTATCGTCCCTTCGGGCTGCCCGCGGTCGAGGTCCGAGGATATATCCACCGCAATGACGACGTCAGCGCCCTGCCTGCGCGCCGCGTCCACCGCAACCGGGCTCACCACGCCGCCGTCCACGTACATGTGGCCGCCTATTTTTACAGGCTGGAACACGCCGGGTATGGAGCAGCTCGCCCTTACGGCCGTCCCGGTGTTGCCCGCCCCGAACACCATCTCCTGGCCGCTCTGTATGTCGGCAGCCACCGCGTAAAACGGTATCTTCAGCTTCTCCATGGGAGTGCTCCGCACCGTGCGGTTGACGAACTTCTCAAGAAGCTCGCCCTTTATAAACCCGTTGTCCGGTATAGTGATGTCCGCTATATCGGACTTCTGCACGTCTATGGCAATCTTCTGTAGCTGGTATCCGTTGTAGCCGAATGCGTAGAGGCTGCCTACGAAGCTCCCCGCGCTCGTGCCTACAACCATGTTAATGGGGATGCCGTTTGCTTCAAGGACTTTTATGACCCCGATATGCGCAAAACCCCTCGACGCCCCGGCCCCGAGCACGAGCGCCACCTTCACGGGCTTCCGGGTAGGGCGTGTGACCTGGCCGGGAGTTGCACATGACAACGAACAGGCCGTCAGCAGCGAAATTGCAAGTAGAATAACCCTTTTTCTCATTATTTTCTCCTTTTAGCGGCTGTTTTCTGGACGTATCCAAAGCCGGATGTTATATTATAAATTACCGAATGATAGCACAAGGCGGTTATTTAAGGAAGGGCTTGTTTACAGCGGTGCCCTGCGGCGCGAATGGGAGGGTGCAAGATGCAGATGGACTCTTATAAGTACGTGGTTATAGGGGGCGGGCTTGCGGGCGCGTCGGCAGTGCAGGGGATACGCGAGCTCGACAGGGACGGCTCCATACTGCTAATAGGTGCCGAGAAGCACCTGCCCTACGACCGGCCACCTCTTTCGAAGAAGCTCTGGTTCGGAAAGATGAAAGTGGACGATATCTTCATAAAAGGCCGGGACTTCTATGAAAGCAATAGTGTTGGGCTTGCTCTCGGCTCGGGCGTAAAGTCGCTCGATGCCGCCGTCAAGACGGTTACCTGCGAGGACGGCAGGGCGTTCAGTTATGAGAGGCTCCTGCTCGCTACCGGTGGTGCTCCGCGCAGGCTCTCCATGCCGGGCGGAGACCTCGAAGGCATATACTATTACCGTTCCCTCGACGACTACCAGAGGATGAGGGCCGAGGCGGCGGAGGGCAAGTCGGCGACGGTTATAGGGGGCGGGTTCATAGGCTCGGAGGTCGCGGCCGCGCTGAATATCAACAGGCTCGACGTGACGATGGTCTTCCCGTCCGAATACGTATGCAACCGCGTGTTCCCTGAATACCTGGGCACGGCCATCCAGCAGCATTTTATAGAGCGCGGGGTCAAGGTGTTTTCCGGGGATAAGCCCGTATCCATAAGCCGGGAAGGGGGGCGGTACGCTACCGTAACGGCAGGTGGCATGCGGCTCATCTCGGACATAGTGGTGGCAGGAGTCGGCATGGAGCCGGAAACGAATATAGCGAAGTCCGCAGGCCTTACGGTCACGGACGGCGTTGAAGTGGATGAGTACCTTCGCTCCTCTCACCCGGACATATACGCCGCGGGCGACAACGCGTCGTTCCCGTACCAGGCGCTCGGAAAACGGATGCGTGTGGAGCACTGGGACAACGCGTTGAACCAGGGGAAGCAGGCGGGCCGCAACATGGCGGGGGCAAGCGAGCAGTACGCGTACATGCCGTACTTCTTCTCTGACCTCTTCGAGTTCGGCTACGAGGCGGTGGGCGAAGTCAACTCCGGGCTGGATACATTTGCTGACTGGCAAAAGGAGAACGAGAAGGGCGTATTATACTACCTGAGAGATAGTAAGGTGCGGGGCGTAATGATGTGCAACGTATGGGACAAGGTGCCTGCGGCGCGCGAGCTGATATTGAAGGGCGATACAGTAAAGCCCGAAGGCCTGCGCGGACTGATTAAATAAGGGAGGTTGCTATGGGGCTTGCACAGAAAAAATGCGCACCGTGCGAGGTTGGCGGCTCGCCGCTTCCGGCCGAGGACGCACGGAGGCTCGCAAAGGGCGTACCCGGCTGGACACTCGGTGAGAAGGCCATCGAACGGGAGTTTAAGTTCAAGGACTTCAAAGGCGCGATGGAGTTCGTAAACAAGGTAGCGGATATCGCAAACGAGCAGGACCACCATCCCGACATATATATATCGTACAACATGGTGCGCCTTACACTCTCGACGCACAAGGTTGGCGGCCTCTCGGCCAACGATTTTATTCTCGCGGCGAAGATAAACCAGCCGACAGAGGGGAAATGAACCAAGGGAAGCTTAAAGGCAGGACGGCCCTGATAACGGGCGCGGTCAGGCGGGTGGGCCGCGAGATAGCTCTCGCGCTCGCAGGCGAGGGCGTGGACGTCGTGGTGCACCACCGTGGTGAGCGCTCCGGAGACGAGGCCAATGCCCTCTGCGCAGAGATAGCAAAGCGCGGTGTGAAGGCGTGGCCGATAATGGCCGACTTCGAGGACGAGGGCGAGTGCAACACTCTTATCAGCAGGGCCGTCGAATCCGCCGGTAGGCTCGACATCCTGATTAACAACGCCTCGCTCTTCATGCCCGATACGCTCGACACGCTCCAGCTTGATAACCTCATGCGCCACGTCAGGGTGAACGCATGGGCTCCGTTCGTCCTATGCCGGGAGTTTGCGAGGCTGGGGACGGGCGGAAAGGTGATAAACCTGCTCGACTCGCGCGTTTCGGGCTATGATTTCAAGCACGTCGGGTATATACTAAGCAAAGGTATGCTTTCGGCCCTGACGGAGATGACGGCGATAGAGTACGCGCCGGGCATTACCGTCAACGCCGTCGCCCCGGGTCTTATACTGCCGCCTCCGGGCAAGAATATGGAATACCTCGAAGGGCTGGCAGGTACGGTGCCGCTCAGACGGCACGGCGGGCCTGCGGACATCGCGGACGCCGTGTTATATCTGCTTGGTAACGACTTTATCACGGGCCAGGTCATATACGTGGACGGCGGCCGGCACCTCATGGAGTACCCTGATGGACAGGATAATAATTAGCGACCTGCTCGCCCGCTGCATCGTAGGCGTAAACGAGGACGAACGCAGTCAGAGGCAGGACGTGGTGATGAATATCACCATATGCGCCGACCTGAAAAAACCCGGTAGGTCAGACCGCATCGAGGACGCGGTGGACTACCGTGCGATAAAGAAGCGCGTGATGGCGATGGTCGAGGCTTCGAGCTACTTCCTTATAGAGGCGCTCGCGGAGGCCGTGGCCGACATATGCCTCGAGCACCCGGATGTGTGCAAGGTGAAGGTCAGGGTGGACAAGCCCGGCGCGCTCCGGTTCGCGAGGAGCGTCGGAGTGGAGATAAAGAGGGAGAGGAAGCCGTAGATGGCGCGTGCGTTAATAGGGGTAGGCTCCAACATCAACCCGGAGGAGAACGTCTTGAAGGCGCTCGGCCTGCTGAAAAGGTACGCCCCTATAAAGGCGATCTCGACCGTGTACCTATCCGAGGCGGACGGCAGGCCGGACGCCCCGTGCTTTTACAACTGCGTCGTAGCGGTCGAGAGCGTCGCGTCCCCGGATGAGCTCAAATACCGTTTCCTGCGAAGCATAGAGGAGGCAATGGGCCGGAGGCGTGAAAGCGACAAAGACGCACCGCGTACTGTTGACCTGGACCTTTTGCTCTATGACGACGTTGTAATTTCCACGGTACACTTGAGGCTTCCCGACCCGGAAATCCTCAGACGGCCGTACATAGCATGGCCTGTATATGAGATTGCCCCGGAGCTTGTACTGCCCGGCCTCGATATAAGCATAAAGGAGGCCGCCCACGCCCTGCCTAAGGACAGGATGAAGCCGCTCCCTAATTATACGGAAATGCTGAGGAGCGAACTATTGAAAGGCTGAATGGCCCAACTTTATACATTTAAAAGGTAAAAAGTTTTCTGCAATTCCTTGGCATATACGGAGTCCTGACGGTTTTCCTGCCCATTCTTCTTGCATTTCGGCCCCTAAAATGGTAAAAATATAGTAACCGCCCCGTTGATTTATGGGCGGGTTTTGTCTTTGGAGGTCTTAGATGGCGGTGTTGGATATAGTGCAGTACCCTGACCCGGTCTTGCGCAAAAAGTGCAGCCCTGTCGAGGAGATAACCCCCGACCTGCAAAAACTCATAGACGACATGATAGAGACGATGTACGACGCGCCCGGCGTCGGCCTTGCGGCCAACCAGGTGGGCGTATCGCTCCGGCTGGTCGTCATAGACGTATGGGACAGGGAGGAAGAGCACCCGGTACTGGTGCTGGTGAACCCCGAGATTATAGCCCAGGAAGGCGAGTCCGAGGAAGAGGAAGGCTGCCTGAGCGTCAAGGGCTATAACGCGGTCGTGAAGCGGTACGCGAGCGTCAAGGTGCGTGCACACGACCGGCACGGCAACTCCATAGATATAGAGGCAGAGGGGCTTCTTGCGAAGGCGCTCCAGCACGAGGTGGACCACATCAACGGCCTAATATTCGTAGACCGCTTAAGCCCGCTCAAACGCGACCTCTTCAAACGCAAGGTAAAAAAAGAGCTTAAGAAGGAAGGGGCCGAGGCGTCTTGAGGGTAGTGTTCATGGGGACGCCGGAGTTCGCGGTCCCGTCGCTCTCCGCACTCGCCGGGGCGGGGCACGAGGTCGTCCTCGTCATTACACAGCCGGACAGGCCGAAGGGACGCGGCAAGAAGATGACACCGCCGCCGGTCAAGGTCCGTGCGGAAGAGCTCGGTATCCCGGTATTCCAGCCGGAGCGTATAAAAAGGCCGGAGGCGGTCGAAGAGATTGTAAAGGCAGCCCCGGAGCTTATAGTGGTTGCGGCCTTCGGGCAGATCCTGCCCAAGTCCGTGCTCGACATACCCCCGATGGGCTGCCTGAACGTGCATGCGTCCATCCTGCCCAAATACCGGGGCGCCGCACCAATAAACTGGGCGATAATAAACGGCGAGGCGGTAACCGGCGTCACCATCATGCGTATGGACGTGGGTATGGACACCGGCGACATGCTGCTCGTTGCCGAGGAACCTATCCATCCCGACGACACGGCGGGCAGCCTTACAGGGCGTCTCTCGACGCTCGGCGCGGGTCTCATCGTAAAGGCAATCGAGGAGCTTGCGGCAGGAAGGCTCACGGGCACAAAGCAGGACGACGACAAGGCCACGTACGCCCCTCTGCTCAAGAAAGACACCGGGCGTATAGATTGGACGAAGCAGGCAGCAGGTATAGAGCGGCTGATACGCGGGTTAGACCCCTGGCCCGGGGCGTATACCACGCTCGGAGGCGAAACCCTGAAGGTGTGGCGCGCTTCCGTATATGACGCGGTGCCGTTTAACGGGGAGCCGGGCGATGTGCTCGAGACCAACAAAAACGGCATAAAGGTGATGACCGGAGACGGAGTGCTCGTATTGAAGGAACTCCAGGGACAGGGCGGCAGGAGGATGGCCGCGCACGAGTACCTGGCCGGGCACAGGGTAGAGAAGGGCGAAAGGCTGACATAAGTTGCAGGAACCAAAGAAAAGAATATTCATAACGCTCCTGATAGCGACGCTCTTGCTTCTTTTCGGGGCGGGCTACGTGATATGGTGGGTGCCGCAGGTGGGCCTCAGGAACATTCACCCGCTGCTCCCGACCGTTTTCATGGCGCTTGTCTTCGGCACGCTCGGGTTTGTGGCGTTCGGCGTGTTCCTGCTAATACTCACGCTCATTCGCGGCAAGGAGATATTCCTCGCGCACAGGCTCAGGTGGGTGGTCGTGAAGGTGCTCTTCCCGCTGATGATACCGGTCGGCAGGCTGTTCGGCATATCGCGCGACAAGGTGCAGCAGTCCTTCATCGCCGTAAACAACCAGCTCGTGCGCTCGAACGTCGGGTGCGTGAAGCCGGACAGGCTTTTGATACTGCTGCCGCACTGCGTGCAGTTGAACGAGTGCAACATTAAGATTACAGGCGACGTGCACCGCTGCAAGGGTTGCGGCAAGTGCGAGATAAAGGACCTGGTCGCGGTAGCCGACAAGCACAAGGTAGACCTCTCCGTAGCGACCGGCGGCACCTTGGCAAGGCGCATAATACTTGAAAAACGGCCCAGGGCGATAATAGCGGTCGCATGCGAGCGCGACCTGACCAGCGGCATAGTGGACAGCTACCCCTTGCCGGTAATAGGGATACTGAACGACCGGCCGCACGGCCCGTGCATTAACACCCGCGTGGACATGAACGACGTAATCGCCGCGCTCGAGTTTTTCGTGGGCGAGGAGCACGAGTGTGCCGTGACCGAGCCTGCCCCCACCAATGCCTGAGGGCTCGCCCGCAAGGGATGCGGCCATCTGGGCGCTCGGCCGTTGGCGCAAGGACGGCGGACGCGCCGAGGCCCTGATTGCCGAGGCGTTTGTAAAGTATGCCCTGGACGCACGCGACAGGGCGCTCACGATGGAGCTCGTGTACGGCGTAATCAGGAACCTATCCAGCCTCGACTTTACCCTCTCAAAATTCATCAAACAGACCTCGAAGGGTGTGCAGGACGAGATCAGGGACATACTCAGGCTCGCGGCATACCAGGTCATGCGCCTCGACCGTGTGCCCGAGCGGGCGGCGGTATACGAGGCAGTAGAGCAGGCCAAGATTATTGGCGGCAAAGGCGCCGGCTCGTTCGTAAACGGGGTTCTCCGCTCGCTCATCAGGGGCAGGGATGCAGTAGTATACCCGGACCTACCTATAAGATACTCATACCCCGGGTGGCTGGCAAAGAGGTGGCTCGGGCGTTTCGGCCCAGACGAGGCGGAGGCCTTGATGGCCGCAGGTAACTCCGTACCGCCCCTGACCCTGAGGGCCAATACCCTTGTTACGGACAGGGAAAAACTTGCGGCGCTCCTGAATGAGGCAGGTATAGATGCTACCCCCACCAAATACGCCCCTGACGGGCTCGTCATTAAAGGATACCCGCAGGTGCGGGAGTTGCCCGGCTACGCCGTCGGACTGTTCGCGGTGCAGGACGAGGCGGCTCAGCTGGTCTCACTGCTCGTATCGCCGAAGTCCGGGGATACGGTGCTGGACGCCTGTGCAGCGCCGGGCGGTAAGAGCACGCACATGGCGGCGCTCTCGGACGGGAAGGCGCGCATAACCGCTGCAGACATTGGCCTTGACAAGATAAGGGTTTTGAAAGAGAATATAACCCGGCTGAAGGCAAACGGGGTGGATACCTTGTTGGCAGACGCCACGGCACCCATTCCGGTGGAAGGGCTGTTCGACAAAGTGTTGCTTGACGCGCCTTGCAGTGCGCTCGGGGTTATAAGGCGCAGGCCGGAAATCAAGTACGCACGGCGCGAGGAGGACATAGCCCGCCTCGCGGAGCTTCAGGGCCGTATGCTCGAGAACCTCGCTTCGCTTGTGAAGCCCGGCGGCGTGCTTGTATACTCGGTATGCTCCACGGAGCCTGAAGAGGGCGAGTTGTTAATAGAAAAGTTTCTAAAGGCCAACCCGGCCTTTATATTGGATGACCCGGCGCAGTTTCTGCCCGTGGCCGCACGGGAGCTGGTTATCGCACCCGGCTATGTCAGGACTTACCCGCACAGGCACGGCACGGATGGGTTTTTCATGGCACGACTCTGTAGAAAGTAAAGGTCGATGAACTCAAAGAAAATTATAAGGGCCGCCGTATTCGTCCTGGCCTTCCTGTTCCTGGGCTTCATATCCGCCTTCATGACAATGAAGGTGATAACCTGGGGCAGGACGGTCAACGTGCCGGACGTGCGGGGCAGGGACCTCGCAACGGCCATAACCGCGCTCCAGAAGGACGGCCTCGAAATAAAGGTCGACCGTCAGGAATACCACCCGTCCGTCCCGGTGAATGCGGTAATCGCCCAGACACCGCTCCCCGGCTCGTCAGTAAAAAGGGGCAGGAGCGTGATGGTCGTCGTGAGCATGGGCTCGGTCGAGGTCAATGTGCCGGAGATGAAGGGCGTTATGCTCAGGAGGGCGCAGATGCTAATCAAGCAGGCGGGCCTCGCCCTGGGCGAGGTATGCCGTGCGCCGTCCGACCAGCCGTCCGACTATGTGGTTACGCAGTTCCCGGCAGGGGAGGCCGTCACGCAGAAGGACGGGAAGGTGGACATATTGGTGAGCGACGGGCCTTCCGACCTGCGGTTTGTAACGCCGGACCTTACGGGCAAGACCTCCGCCGAGGCGGAGGCCGCATTGAAGCCGTTCGCCGTAACGCTGAGCCCCACCGGAAACGGGAAGGTTATAACAGGCCAGGACCCGAAGGCCGGTTATATGATTGCATACGGCGGGACGCTTAAGGTGGCGCTCGGCGCGGCACAGCCCCCAGCCCCAGCCGCCAAGGCGCCGGCAGCCAATAAAGCGCCAGCACCCGCGGGCGCCAAACCATAGACTACGAAAGGACACTTAAACATGGCAAAGCTCGCTCCGTCCATACTCTCGGCCGATTTCTCGCGGCTGGGCGATGAGGTAAGGGCAGTCGAGGCCGCAGGCGCCGACCTCATACACGTGGACGTCATGGACGGGCATTTCGTGCCGAACATCACTATCGGCCCGCTTGTGACGGACGCGGTCAGGAAGGTGACAAAACTCCCGGTGGACGTGCACCTTATGATTACCGACCCGGACAGATACATCGAGGAGTTTGCCAGGGCGGGCGCGGACTACATCACCGTGCACGCGGAGGTGCTCCCTCACCTAAACCGCACGCTCTCGGCTATAAGGGAGCTCGGCGTGAAGGCGGGCGTCGCGCTCAACCCTTCGACTCCGCTTTCCGCGCTCGACTGCGTATGGGAGTACATGGACATGCTGCTTATAATGTCGGTCAACCCCGGCTTTGGCGGCCAGAGCTTCATACCGAACTGCCTCGACAAGATCGCTACGGCCAGGGCCGAGATAAAACGCCGCAAGCTCAAGGTGGTCATAGAGGTGGACGGCGGTGTCAAGGTGGACAATGCGGGCAAGGTCGCGGGCGCGGGCGCGGACATACTTGTCGCTGGCTCCGCTGTTTTCGGCACGAAGGACTACAAGCGTACCGTCAAGGCATTCAAGGACGCGGTCAAGGCCGGGAAGCGTTAAGAGCACTCACTTCCCGTCAGCCGGTGCGGTTTCGGGCGGCGACGGTATCATTGTGTAACCGGCCGGGACCTCGAAAAGCGAAGGGTCCTGTGCGCCTACCTTGATGTCTTTGTAATACATCTTCCAGCTGCCGTCTATCGCCTCGGCACGCACAGGCCAGTTAATGTCGGTCGCAAACCAGCGGGTTATGGTCATCTCCGGGTCGCCGCCGTTTTTGTAGGTCAGGGCCTCCTTCATGGCCGGATGTCCGTCGATGGTCGTATCCCCTAATGACGTCCAACTGATAATCCTGTCAGGGTAGTATGCGAGCGGGTTCCTGTTCTGCGGGCGAAGTGGCGATTCGAGGTATTTCTTTGCGGTCGGCACCAGCACCCATGCCACTCCCTTGTCGAACCTGACGATTATAGCCGAGATGCCCTTGTCCGGCTTTAATATATCCACCCTCTGCCTGTCGCGCGTGAAGTATACCCTGTTCTGCTCGACCACTCCCATCTCCTGCACCACTATCAGGGCCGAGAACTGTATGTTGCTTGCGGGTGCCGGCTGTTTCCTTGCGCACCCGGCAAGACACACTGCCGTCAGTATTATAGATAAGGCTATGGCCGTTTTTTTCATAACGTACCCCCATGTTGTATTATTCAAGTATAGCTCAAGCGGGCAGGTTTTCAAGGGGGATGGAAAATGTAAAGGGCACCCCGGAGGGTGCCCTTGATGTTTAAGCGGCAATGCTACCAGGGGGTAGGTATGCTCGGCGGCCCCGGTATGTAAGGCGTGGGAGGTGAGGGGTGACCGGGGTATTCCGGCTCCGGGGCTGACGGCGGCTCGTAGTCCGGTTCGTTGTAACGCGGACGCGGCGTCTCCATCCTCGTGTATCCCGCGGGTATCTCGAAGAGCGACGCGGCCTGGGCGGCGAACTTTATGTTCCTGTACTCCTGACTCCAGCTGCCGTCGAGCGCCTCTTCCTTCACCGGCCAGCTTATGTCGGTCGCGTACCACCAGTAATACGTCTCCCTGTCCCCGTTATCGTCCTTGAAGGTCACGCGCTCCTTTACGGTAGGGTGCCCGTCGATGGTTGCGACGCCGACCTTGCGCCTCTCTATTACCTTGTCCGGGTCTCGCGTGGCCATCTTCTTCTGCTGGTCGAGCGACATCTCCATGTACATCATCTGGGACGGCATGAGCATCCAGGCGACGCCCTTGTCGAGCCTGACGATGATTATGCTCCTGTCACCCGAGTCCCTGTCGCGCACCTCCATGCGCTGTTTGCGCTTGGTGTAGAATATCTTGCCATCCGAGACGTGCCCGTCGGACGTCGAGATAATGGTTGCGGAAAACTCGGACGTGGCGGCAACTGCAGGCTGCACGGCAAACAAGGCGCAGGAGATGAATGCGGCGGACATTAAAGGTAAAAAAAACTTTGCAAAAAAAGACATGAAAAACCCCCTCCATTTGGTTTGTGGAATATTTTGAGTATATCCGAAGAGGGGGTTATTATCAAGAATGAAAATTGCGGGGCCGGCCTTAAGCGGCGGGATTGTTGGCCCGTGGCGGGGGCCGGCCCATACAAGGTTTGTCTTTGTCTGGCAATTACCTTATCGGAGAGCTTTATGCTATCTTTAGTTAAATCCCATTTATTTGCCGGGTTTCGGTTGAGGCTGTCCCTGCGGCTTCTTTTCTTTGGCGGCGATGTTTGCCTCGGTCTTTTTCACCAGCTCGTTGATCTCCGGCCTGCGCTCTGGGGAGAGGCTCGCCGCTTTCTTGAGCTTCTGGAGGGCCTCCTTCTCGCGCCCCAGCTTGTTCAGGGCCAGCCCCCAGTTGTAATACGCCTTGGCGAGTTTCGGGTCGAGCTCCGTCGCCTTCTTGTACTTGGTCAAGGACTCGTCGTACTGCCCGAGCCCGAAAAGGCCCAGCCCCCATGCGTTGTATGCCTGGGCGTGGTTAGGGTCCATATCGATGACCTTCTTTATCTCGACTATGCCCTCAACGAACCTCGCCTGCTTCATAAGCTTGATGGCGCCGTCGTATGTATCTTTCACGAGTTTCGGGTCCGCCTTGGAGGCAGGGGCCGGCTTTGCGGCCGGTTTTGCGGCTGCCTGGGCGCAAAGGCCGGGCGAAGCGGTTGCCGATAGAACGAGTACAGCCGATAAAGAAATAAGTGCCAGTATCTGTTTGCGCATCCGGATAGACCTCCTAAGGTAGTAAATTCTCGATTTCATGTAATATATCCTTCAAGGGCCTGCCGCTCTTTTTGGCAAGCGCTTTCACTTCCTCGTATTCAGGTACGGCTTTTAGCTGCTTTCCTTTTTTAGAACCTACCTTGACCTTCGCCGTGCCCGAGCGTGTCTTGACCTCTTTGAACTCCCTCGAGAGCTTCCGCCTCGAAACCTCGGATACGCGTACTCCGAAGGTGGTAGTCTCCTTCAATACAATGTCTATAAGTTCGTCGGTAACCGAAGGCACCGCAAGCACCGAGAGCGTTACCGCCGGACGGGACTTCTTCATTATAATAGGCGTGAGCCATACGTCGAGCGCCCCTGCATCGAACAAACGTTCCATAACATACTCGTATATGCGCGGGTCCATGTCGTCTATGTTGGTCTCGATGAGGTTGACCGAGTCCACCTCATAGCCTCCATCCGAATCTCCGACGAAGACCCGCAGCATGTTGGGGCTGCCGGGTATCTCCCTGCCGCCCGCACCGTAGCCTATGGCCCTGACGTTCACTACCGGCATAGGGCCGAAGCCGCTTGAAAGGGTAGTGGCGATTGCAGCGCCGGTCGGCGTAGTCAGTTCCGCCTTCGTGTCGGACATATAAGCCGGGAAGCCCTTTACAAGCTCCGCGGTCGCGGGCGCAGGTACGGGGAAAGTGCCGTGCGAGAACGTTACTGTCCCGGAACCCAGGTTAAGCGGTGAGCAGTATACGGCCTCGATACCCATCATGTCGAGAGCTATGGCGGCGCCCGCTATGTCGATAATGGAGTCCACTGCGCCTACCTCGTGGAAGTGCACCTTCTCCACGGGTTCGCCGTGCGCCTTAGCCTCGGCCTTTGCGAGCCTCCCGAACACCCGGAGCGTATTGTCCTTTGCGGTCTTTGAAACCTTCGACTTGCCGATGAGCCTTGTGATGTCGGAGAGGTTTCTGTGGGGCTGCTTTGCGGTTACGTTTATCGTAACCTTCGTGCCGGAAAGGCCGGACCTTATAACCCTTTTTTTTGTGATGGTGTAACCTGAGAGCCCGAGCTTCCCGACCTCGGCAAGCCATGCCTTGTAGCTGAGGCCCGCGTCCAAGAGCGCGCCTAAAAGCATGTCGCCCGAGATGCCGCTGTAGCAGTCGAGATACAGTGTCTTCAACGGCCTCCTCCGTCAGACTTCTCTCCGAGGATGTTGACCTTGTGCGCGAAGCAGCCCGCGCCGAAACCGTTGTCTATGTTCACCACGGATACGCCGGAGGCGCAGGAGTTAAGCATGGTGAGCAGCGCGGCCACGCCCCCGAAGGACGCCCCGTAGCCCACCGAGGTTGGCACTGCAACCACCGGCTTGTCCACAAGGCCGCCCACTACCGAAGGCAGCGCCCCGTCCATTCCCGCGACCACCACCAATACGCGCGCGGCGAAGAGGATGTCCTTTTTGCCCAAGAGCCTGTGTATACCCGATACGCCCACGTCGTACATAGTCTCGACCCGGCTCCCGAGTGTGCGCGCCGTGACGGCGGCCTCCTCGGCCACGGGTATGTCGGCGGTGCCTGCGGACACAACGAGCACTACGCCCTCAGTGAGTTTTTTCTTTTTATGCTCTATGACCACGGCCCGTGCGGCCTCGTGGTAGACCGCTTTTTTGTCCAGGGCCTTCAGGGCCTTGAACACGCCGCTGTCCGCACGTGTTGCCAGCACGTCCGAGCCCTTTTCGATGAGCTTGGCCGCGATTGCCTTTATCTGGGCCACGGTCTTGCCCTGGCAGAATATTACCTCGGGCGCACCTTGTCGCAGGTGCCTGTGGTGGTCCACGTGCGCGAAGCCTATGTCCTCGTAGGGCAGGTGCCTCAGGCCTTCGAGCGCCTCGTCAATACCGAGTTCTCCGGAGCGTACGTCTTTAAGCAGTTTCTTTAAGTGCGATACGTTCATCCGAGCTCGCTTTTGAGGTCCCTTGTCATGAGTGTCCTGACCACGTCCTGCGGGGTGGTGTCCTCATAGAGGAGCCTGTAGACCTGTTCGGTTATGGGCATCTCTACACCGTACTTTTTTGCGAGGCCGTAGGCTGCCTTGGCGGTCTTCACGCCTTCGGCCACCATCTTCATCTCGGATAGTATGTCGGGGAGGCTCGTCCCCTGGCCGAGCTTGTAACCCACTGTGCGGTTTCGGCTTAGCTCGCCGGTGCATGTAAGCACCAGGTCGCCCATGCCCGCAAGGCCCGCGAATGTAAGCGGGTTCGCGCCCATGGCGACGCCCAACCGGGCTATCTCCGCCAGGCCGCGCGTTATGAGCGCCGCGCGCGTGTTGTGGCCGAAGCCGAGCCCGTCCGAGCAGCCCGCCGCTATGGCTATTACATTCTTTAACGCACCCCCAAGCTCCACGCCAATGACGTCCGGGTTAGTGTATACGCGGAATCGGTCGGTGTTGAACGCCGCCTGGAGGCGGGTCGCCACCGCAGGGTCCCTCGATGCCATGGATACGGCAGTGGGCATCCCCATGCAGACCTCCTTGGCGAAGCTCGGGCCGGACAGGTATGCAGTCCTGTTGTGGAACGCCTTCGGCATCACGTCCTCCATGACCTCGTGCATTGTCATGAGGGTGTCGTTTTCGATGCCCTTGGTCGCGGATACGAAGCAGGCGGACTCGTCCGCATACGGTAGGAGCCCGGCCAGCACACCGCGCGTGACGTGCGATGGCGCTACCATAAGTATGATGCCCCTGCCCCTGACCGCAAGGCCTAAGTCGGAGGTGACTTCAATGTTCTCCGGTATCTTGTAATAGGGCAGGTAGAGGTCGTTCACCCGCGAACCTGTCATGCGTCCGGCGAGGTCGGCCTCGAACACCCAAAGTGCCACGTCGTGGCCCTTGTCCGCCAGAAGCCCCGCCAGGGTCGTGCCCCAGCTCCCTCCGCCTATTACCGCTATTTTCTCCGTCTGTACCATCAACCCTTTATCACCCCCATAGGCTTCAGCCTTGCCACCCGCTTGGCTATCCCGGCATTATGCACGACATCCACTACCTGGTCAATATCTTTGTATGCCTCGGGGACTTCCTCTTTAAGGGCGTCCCTGCCGGTGTAGCGGGCTATGATGCCCATGTCCTCGAGCTCGCGCTCTATCGCACGGCCCCGGCAGGCCTTCACGGCAGCCGCGCGGGACATCACCCGGCCCGCTCCGTGGCATGTGCTCCCGAAGGTCTCCTGCATGCCCTTTTCGGTGCCGACAAGGATATAAGAGTGCGTGCCCATGTCGCCCGGTATGAGTACCGGCTGTCCGATTTCCCTGTATACCGCCGGGGTCTCGGGGTGTCCGGGCGGGAATGCCCGGGTTGCGCCCTTCCTGTGTACCGCGAGGGTCATCTTTTTCCCGTCGACTATGTGCTCCTCGAACTTCACTATGTTGTGGGCCACGTCGTAGATGAGCGACATGCCGAGGTCCCTGGGCGAAAGGCCCAGCACCCTCATGAAAGTCTCCTTCGCCCAGTGCATTATCATCTGGCGGTTGGTGAACCCGAAGTTCGCCGCGGCCCTCATTGCGCCCAGGTAGTCGCGGCCCTCGCCCGAGCCTATCGGGGCGCACGCCAGCTGCCTGTCGGGTAGGTCTATGCCGTATTTCTTGACGGCCCGCTCCATCACCGCCAGGTAATCGGTGCATACCTGGTGGCCGAAACCGCGCGAGCCCGTGTGTATCATCAGCGTAACCTGGCCCTCCCACAGGCCGAGGACGTTCGCGGCCTGGGCGTCGAATATGCGTTCTACGTACTGGACCTCGCCGAAGTGGTTGCCGGAGCCCAGGGTACCCAGCTGGCCCTTGCCGCGCTCGTAGGCCTTGTTGCTGATTTTGTCCGGGTCGGCCCCCTCGATGCAGCCCCCGGCCTCTATGTGGTCGAGGTCCTCGGCAGACCCGTAGCCCTTCTCGACCGCCCAGCGCGCCCCTTTTACGAGCATCCTGTCGAATTCCGTCTGGGAGAGCTTAAGCGCGCCCCTGGCGCCCACCCCGGTCGGTATGCCGGCGTAAAGCCCATCTATCAGGGCCCTGAGCCTGTCCTTTATGTCAATCTTGTTCAGGTTGGTCTTAAGGACCCGGACCCCGCAGTTTATGTCGAAGCCGACGCCGCCGGGGGTTATCACCCCGTCCTCCATCCTCGTCGCTACCACGCCGCCTATGGGGAGCCCGTACCCGAAGTGCATGTCCGGCATGGCGAGCGACCCCTTTACGATTCCGGGCAGCATCGCGGCGTTGGCCAGCTGCTCGATGGACGTATCCTTCTTTATCTGCTCCATCAGGGTGTCGTTGGAGTATACTATCCCGGGCACCCTCATGCCGGGCTTGTAGTCCTGGGGCACCTGCCACCGGTAGTCGTCGAGCCTTATGAGTTTTCCGGCCATCGGATACCTCCTGACATTATATGTCGTAAACCACCCTTGTCTCAACGCCTTCAGGGGTTTCGCTCACCAGCAGCATATGGTAGGTTACCGCCTTTACCTCGGTCTTGACGACGTGCCTCGACGGGTCGGCCTCCTCGCCCCATACCCTTGACTTCAGTCTGAAGCCGTCAAGCCTGGTTATCTCGAACTTCTTCAGAAACATGTTCTTTGTGGAGTATATGAACAGGAGCTCGTTTAACCATGCTACAAGCAGGGTCTCATTGTCGGAGCCTTCGGCCTCTACCACATACTCCTCCACGGCCTTCATGGTGCGAAGGTCCGCCATAATGGAGAACATCCCGGCGGCCTGGTTCTCGAAGGCCTCCTTCATGTCCCTGCCGCGGGATGTCACTCCCACGTCCGCCGTAGTCCCGAACAGCCTGTACCTTTTTGGCATTCTTCGCACCCTTTTTCTCTAAACCTATTATAGCTTTACGGCAGGGCATGTCAAGGATGATAGTTTGTCCTCCGTGTACTGAGATTAACCTAAAGGTATTAAAGCAATGTTCCGAAAACACATTCAGCCGCGCCTACTGCCTTGCAGTCTAACCGGATAGGGGTAAACGATGAGGATAAGGACAAAACTTATAGGCACGTTTTCGATAATGCTTGTGCTTATAGTGTCTTTCCAGGGGCTTAGCCTGTACCTGACCCACAGGGGCATTGCCAGCCTGGATGGGGTATACCGGGAGGTGAACGAGCGCAGGGTCGCGCTTGAGGCGAGGGGCCTTATGCTGGACAAGATGGTAGCGTTCAGCAACTGCTGCCTTTTCCCTGACGAAGGCTACATGGACCAGGTGGAGTTTGCCGATAAGGCGTTTGTGAAGAAGCTCGGCGAACTGGAGTCCATCCTCAAGATATGCGGGAACAAGAGGCAGCTCGAGCTTCTTGGCGACGTCAGGTTAAAGGACGGCATGCTAAATAAGCAGGTTGCCGGTTACGCCGGTGTTTTGAAGGGTGGCCGGCAGGACAGGACTACCATAAGGCAGGTCTTGCTCTCCGTTGAAAAGACGGAGTACGCCGTCCTGTCCGGCATCGGCGGCCTGTCTGAAGAAACTGAAGGCATGATAAGTGGTAATTCGGAGAGCTTCAGCGTCACCCGTGCCATAAACCGTGTTTTTAACAACTTTTCGTCCACGCTGGATTCGGGCGAAAAGGTGCAGTCCAGCGCAATGGGGCTTTGGGAAGACCTTGAGATAGACAGGCTTGCATCGCTCCGGGCAGTGGCGGTCAAGCGGTTTCTTCTTACCGGCGAGCAGAGGTACGTGGATACATTCAACCAGTTAGGCGACTCCCTTGCAATGGCAATAATAAAGTCCGGACGGGCAGGCAAGTCGGGAAAGACGTTCGACGAGGTGAAGGGTTTCAACGACTCCGTTACGTCGGCATTTGGGAGCGCCGTCCTGGCCTACCGGTCCGGCGACCCTGACCTTGCCCGCAAGACTATAATGCAGTCGTTCTTGGACGAGCAGATGCTCGAATCGTTTACTCACGACAAATACTTCGAGGACGTCAACGAGGTAGACTCCGCCCACAAGGCCCTGTCGCCCCTGATGAACTATGCGCTGTCGCATAACCGGCAACTGTTATTATTCATCATTATGGCGGCCGCCCTGACGTTTGTATTCGGGTACTTCTCGATAAACAGGATGGTGATGCCGATAAGGAGGCTCAAGGACGCCGCGCAGAAGGTCGCCCAGGGCGATTGGAAGCAGCATGTGGAAGTCATATCTAATGACGAGATAGCCGAGATGGCCGAGGCGTTCAACGAAATGACTGCCCAGCTCGAGGAAAAGGAGGCCCAGCTCCGCTCGTCGCGGCAAAAATACAAGACCATCGTCGAGAACGTGGGTGCAGGTGTCGCGCTGGTCGGCCCGAACATGGAGATGCTGGGCGCCAACGGGCTGATGCGCCGATGGTTCCCGGAAATAACCGGCACGGCCTGGCCGTTTTGCTTCGTAGGGTACGAGGCGGAAATCATCAAGGCCGTGGAATACGGCCTGCCTCATGAATCCGCCTTCGAGATACAGCGGGACGGGAGGCCTGTGGACTACAGGATAATCACCTCGCCGATACTCGGAGAGGACGGCAGCGTGGCCGGCGCAGTGGAAATTCTGGAGGACATAACGGAGCGGCTACGCTTGAACCAGGAAAAGGCCGGGCTTATGACCGAGTTGGTTCGGTCCAACCAGGAGTTGCAGGACTTTGCTTACATCGCGTCGCACGACCTTCAGTCTCCGCTTAGGAAGATAGTTTCTTTCAGCCAGCTGCTGGAGGCTTCATTAGAGGGCCGACTCTCGAGCGACGACCTGGAGAACATGAACTTCCTTGTCAGCGCGGCCATGCATATGCAGCGCCTTATCAACGACCTTTTGTCGTACTCACGGGTAACCACGCGCGGCAAGCCGCTCGAGGCGGTGGATATGGGGCTGGTCTTCAAGGAGGCTATAAACATAAGCCTCGCCTCGCGCCTCGACGACACGGGCGGCAAGGTACAGGTGGAAGGGGCGCTCCCGTGGGTGATGGCGGACTCCACCCAGCTCCACCAGCTCTTGCAGAACCTGGTGGACAACGGCCTGAAGTACCATGCCGACGGCGTCAGTCCGGCAGTCAGGATAAACGCGCGCGACTTGGGCGGCGGGATGGTGCGGGTGGAGGTCTCCGACAACGGCATCGGAATAGATGAGCAGTATTACGAAAAGGTGTTCAGGATGTTCCAGCGGCTGCACGGGGCGGGGAAGTACGAAGGGACAGGGATAGGCCTTGCCGTGTGCCAGAGGATAGTGAAGCGTCACGGCGGGGACATCGGCGTGGTATCGAGGCCGGGAGAGGGGACGACCTTCTGGTTTACCCTGCAGGCGGCGGTGGAGGGGCAGGACGCGATAATACTGGAGGAGGCGGCGTGATGAATGCTAAGCTCGACAACATACATATCCTTCTTGTGGAAGACGAGCCGGCCGACCAGAAGCTGGTCAAGACGGCGTTCATGAAGGCCAAGATAGCGAACGAGGTCAACGCCGTGTCGAGCGGCGAGGAGGCGCTCGACTACCTTTTCAGGCGCGGGCAGTACGGCCCTGAAACCCCGAGGCCGGACCTTATACTGCTTGACCTCAACATGCCCGGGATGGGCGGGATGGAGTTTCTGAGGCGGGTGAAGGACAACGAAGACCTTTCCACCATACCCGTCGTGGTAATGACCAGCTCCGAGGCGGAAGAGGACATCGTGTGCTCTTACCAGCTCCGGGTCAACGCGTACGTCACGAAGCCGGTCGGGCTTAAGGAGTTCGAGAAGGTGATAGAGCGGATAGAGGATTTCTGGTTTGTAGTGTGCAAACTGCCCACAAAATGTTAAACGGGGGAAAAATGCAGAACACGAAGATACGCGTGCTGATGTGCGACGACGACCCTGCCGACAGGAGCCTTGTAAGGCAGCTCCTCAAGCTTTCCCCCAAATTCGAGGCGGAGCTGATAGAAGTGGAAGACGGCGCCGAGCTTGCCGAGAAGCTGGACACCGAAGAAGTGGACGTAATACTCCTCGACATCCAGCTGCCGGGTAAGTCAGGGCTCGAATGGCTCAGGGAGGTCAAGGCGGCCGAGAAGGCGCCCGTGATAATGGCGACAGGGCACGGCGACGAGATGGTGGCGGTGGAGGCTATGAAGGCGGGCGCCTCGGACTACCTCCCCAAGAGCCAGTTCTCTGCGAGCTCCCTGACAAGGTCCATATCAAACGTGATAGAGAAATGGGAACTCGAAAACACCGTCAAGAAGTTCAGGAAAGAGCTTGTGGTGATGGCGACGACGGACGAGCTTACGGGGTTACTTAACCGCCGGAGCCTTATGGACGCGATCAAGCAGCAGTTTGGGTCGGCGCAAAAAGACGGCAGGCCCTTCGTGCTCGTCATGCTCGACATCGACCACTTCAAGCGGGTCAACGACACCTATGGCCACGACGTGGGGGACCTCGTGCTGGTCGGCGTATGCCGCACCGTCGAGAAGGCCGTGAGGCCGGGCGACTCCTTCGGCAGGTACGGCGGCGAAGAGTTCATTATAGTGCTGAAGTCAGGCGCGGTCGAAGACGCCGTTGCCGTGGCCGAACAGTGCCGCAGGCTTGTGGAAGAGGCTGTATTCGCCGGGCGTGACGGTACGGGCATAAAGGTGACCGTAAGCCTGGGCGTGGCGGCCTGTTCGGGCGACGCGGTATCGTACGAGGAGGCTATAAAGAGGGCCGACACCATGCTCTACAAGGCCAAGGAGTCCGGCAGGAACCGCGTGGAGACATGGGACTGCGCCGTCCTGGCAAAGGCGTCCTGAGAATAACTCGTCACGCGGTATTGTCCTTATGCGGCGGCGTATTACGACCGGCAACTATTGGTATTGCCATCCACGCCCCTTTGTGTTAAAATCCCACCTCATCACAATCCCACCCTGTCTTTAAGGAAGTCAGGAAATGCGCCTTTTTGTCTCTATCCTTGTGCTCGCCGCCCTGGCGCTGGCCGCCGGAGGCTGCGGTGCGCCCAACGCATACGTGGGCCGCGTCTCGGCCGAGGGCCGGGCCCGGCAAGGCGCCCTCCTTTATACATACAAACTCGATAACGGAGTGACACTGCTGGTAAGGAAGAGCTCCGTGAGCGGCCCGACCGCCGTGCAGGTATGGGTGGGAGGGGGAAGCGCCTCCGACCCGCCCGGCAAGGCCGGTATCTCGCATTTCACAGAGCACATGCTCTTCACGGGCTCCCAGCACCTGCCGCATACCAGGGTCGAGCAGTACATCGAGGGCATGGGCGGGACCCTGACCGGGCATACAGGCCGCGACTTCAGCTATATAGGCGCCACCCTGCCCGGCAACGGCTGGGAGCGGGCCGTGGACATACTTTATGACCTGTCCACTTATCCGCTGTTCCTCACCGAGGAGCTGGAGAAGGAGCGTAGGACGGTTTTACTTGAGATGTCGCAGCGCGGCCGGGACATGGACAGCCTCGTGATGGACAACTTCTTCTCCGAATCGTACAGGGTGCACCCGTACGGCCGGCCTGTGATGGGCACCGCTGCGGACGTGGCCTCGTACACCCGTGAAGACGTGGTGAGGTGCTTTACGGCCGAGTTCATCGCGTCCAACATGGTGGTCGTGGTGGCGGGCGACGTCGACCCGGCCGCAGTCAGGGCGGTGGTGGCGAGAAGCTTCGGGAGCCTCCTGCCCGTAAAGCCCGCCAGCGTCCCCGTACCAAAGGACAAGGACAGGCTTCTAAAACGCACGAAGACGGTCGCCGCGCCGGTGAACATGACCTACATGGCGCTCGGATGGCGCGTCTGCAAGGCATCCGACCCGGACCTATACCCGCTCGACGTATTGAGGGCGGTCCTCGGGCAGGGCAAGGGCTCCCGGCTGCCGCTGGAGCTGAGGGACCGCTCGGGCATGGCGTTCGACGTCGAGGCCGAGCTGTTTCCGCTTAAGGACCCGGGCGTGTTCGTGGTCACGGCGCACCTGAGAGGCGGCGACATGAGGCGCGTTACCACGGAGGTCATGCGCCAGATAAACAGCCTGAAAGACGAGCCGGTCAAAAAAGATGAGCTCGAACGGGCGATAAACGGGATAGACGCCTCGCACATGCTGGAGACCGAGACCGCAGAGGGCCAGGCGTACGCGCTCGGGTACTGGGCCACGGTATACGGCAAAAAGGACCCTGCAAAGTACATGGACGAGATAAGGAAGGTCACCCCGGACGACATCACGAGGGTGGCACAGAAATACCTGGGTGAAGGAAACTACGTCCTCTCGGTAATCGAGCCTGAGGGCCGTCAATAATATCAAGGAGGGATTAACGTGGCCAATATTACAAGGGCGCTCATAAGCGTCTCGGACAAGACAGGTGTAGTGCCGTTTGCCAAGAAGCTCAGGAAGAGGGGCGTGGAGATACTATCCACCGGCGGCACCGCCAAGGCACTGCGCGATGCGGGCGTCAAGGTGATGGACGTATCCGAGTTCACGGGCTTCCCGGAGATGCTGGACGGCCGGGTGAAGACCCTGCACCCGAAGGTGCACGGCGGTATACTCGGCAGGCGCGCCGTGAAGTCGCACGTATCCCAGATGAAAGAGCACGACATAGCCCCCATTGACATGGTGGTGGTGAACCTCTACCCGTTCGAGGCGACCATAAAGAAGGACGGCTGCGCCTTCGAGGACGCCATAGAGAACATAGACATAGGCGGCCCGGCTATGGTGCGCTCGGCATCCAAGAACTTCACGGACGTGGTGGTCATAGTAGACCCCTCCGACTACGACAGGGTGGTGGCCGAGATGGACAAGGGGGCCGTGAGCCCGGCTACACGCTTCCAGCTTGCCACCAAGGCATTCGCGCACACGGCGGCATACGACACCATGATAAGCAGCTTCTTCATGGCGACCGGCGGCGCCACTATGGGCGGGGGCGGCGAAATGCCCATGCCGTTATTCCACCAAAGCGAACTCAAGCCCGCGAAGGGCAGGGCGTACCCGGAGAAGGTGCCGTCCAGCTTCGCATCTCTCGGCAAGGCGGAAAGCCCGTTCCCGATATTCCACAGCCTGCCGGTAATAAAGGTGCAGGACCTGCGGTACGGGGAGAACCCGCACCAGAAGGGCGCGTTCTACCGTGAGCCGGTACTGACCGAGCCATGCGTGGCTACCGCCTGCCAGTTGCAGGGCAAGGAGATGTCGTTCAACAACTACCTGGACGCGAACTCCGCGCTCGAGCTCGCAAAGGAGTTCGACGTGCCGGTGGCCGTCATCATAAAGCACAACAACCCGTGCGGCGTGGCTACCGCGGACTCCCTCGTTGACGCGTACGTAAAGGCGCGCGAAATAGACCCGGTATCCGCGTTCGGCGGTGTGCTCGCATTCAACCGCAAGGTGGACGCGGCGGTGGCGAAAGAGATTACATCCACGTTCGTAGAGGTGGTCATAGCGCCGGGATTCGACAAGAGGGCGCTTACGCTGTTCGCCAAGAAGCAGAACATTCGCCTGCTCGACATCGGGCCTTCCATGACCGGTACCCGGTCCGGCTTCGACATGAAGCGGGTAGTGGGCGGCATGATTATACAGGAGCGCGACTACGGCATGATAGGCGACATAAAGAAGCTCAAGGTCGTCACCAAACGCAAGCCCACGGCGGATGAGTACAAGGGCCTGGCGTTTGCATGGAAGGTGGCCAAGCACGTCAAGTCCAACGCCATAATATACTCGTACGGCACGCACGTGATAGGCATAGGCGCGGGCCAGATGAGCCGCGTTGACTCCACCCGCCTTGGGGCGATGAAGGCCAACTTCCCGACCAAGGGCGCGTGCCTCGCATCGGACGCGTTCTTCCCGTTCAGGGACGGAGTGGACGAGTGTGCCAAGCACGGGGTCACGGCGATTATCGAGCCGGGCGGCTCCATGAAGGACGACGAAGTAATCCAGGCCGCCAACGAGCATAACATAGCGATGGTGTTTACCGGGATGCGGCATTTCAGGCATTAGAGGGAACCCTCACCCCAGCCCCTCTCCCATAAAAGGGCGAGGGGAATTGTAGGGTGGGCACGGCCCACCAATGCTTGTCATTCCGAGCGAAGCCGAGGAATCTACCTTTGACTTAAAGTCAACTGTGGGTCCCTCCGCTTCGGTCGGGACGACAGTTAGGAGAAAGATGCCATGGCAAATCAGTCAGAAACTTATAGCAGAGAAGATCCTTAGCGGAATAGAAAAAGCACAAAAGGAGTACGACGAATGGTCGGGTGGAGACCCATTTTGGACAGCACCAGAATACTTACTTACTACTAATATAGCGCGTTCAATCGCAGATATTGATTGTACAAAATATATCACTCTTGAAAACAGTACAAGCGGCGCAATCAAGGATGCTGGAGCTTTTACAAGAGGTTGTTTGTCTCGCAAGGCTCGGCCTCATGGACGTGTTGATATCCTACTTTGGTGGGGAACAACATATAATAACGGAAACATTTATCCACGAGCGGTTATTGAGGTAAAACACAATGTATATTCTTATGCTCACATCGCGCATGATATAGATAGAATCGAGAAAGTTGTTCTTAAAAATTACTCTGGCAACACCTTACAATTTGGAGCTATAGCTTTTTACACCGCAAGAGATGATGGTAAGATAAAGACTGCTTCTGAGAAAATTCAGTACATTCTGGATAAGATAGAATCAGAAGCTAAAAAAGACAAACGGTTAAAAAAGTTCCACGTCAAACTTGTTAACAAGCTTCATAAAGATGGCGATAGTGCTTGGACTGCGGCGTGTCTTATGTTGATTCCCCAAAATAATACTGGAGAAAAATAAATGAAAGTCTTAGTCGTCGGCGGCGGGGGCCGCGAGCACGCCCTCGTATGGAAGATATCCCAGAGCAAGAAGGTGCGCAAGGTATTCTGCGCGCCGGGCAACGCCGGCATCGGCAAGATGGCCGAGTGTGTCAACATAAAGGCGGACAAGGTGGGCGACCTGCTTAACTTCGCCCGGTTCGAGGGCATTGACCTGACGGTAGTAGGCCCGGAGGCCTCGCTCACCCTGGGCATAGTGGACCTCTTCGAGAAAGAGGGCAAGAAGATATTCGGCGTGTCCAAGGCGGCGGCGGAGCTGGAGGGCTCGAAGGTATTTTCCAAGGAGCTGATGCGCCGCTACAACATACCTTCCGCGGAGTACAAGGTATTCTACTCGCCCATCGAGGCCGAGAACTACATCAGGCTCAAAGGCGCTCCGATAGTCATAAAGGCGGACGGCCTCGCCGCCGGAAAAGGGGTCTTCGTCGCATCCACGGTGGACGAGGCGATAGAGGCCGTGGACATCATAATGAGGAAGCGCGCATTCGGGAGCGCGGGCGACCGGGTAATAGTGGAGGAGTGCCTCAAAGGCGAGGAGGCCTCGTTCATGGCCTTCACCGACGGCGAGACCGTAGTGCCGATGGCGTCCTCGCAGGACCACAAGCGCGTCTTCGACAACGACAAGGGGTTGAACACCGGCGGCATGGGCGCGTACTCGCCCGCACCGGTCGTCACGCCGGAGCTCGAAGAGCGCATAATGAAGGAGATAATGCTCCCCACCGTGCGCGGCATGAAGCAGGAGGGCAGGCTGTACAGAGGCGTGCTGTACGCGGGCATCATGGTGACCGAGGACGGGCCGGAGGTGCTGGAGTTCAACGTGCGCTTCGGCGACCCGGAGGCCCAGCCGATACTGATGCGGCTGGACAGCGACCTGGTCGAGATAATGCTCGCGGTATCCGAGGGGAACCTGAAGCCCGAGATGGTGCGCTGGAAGCCGCAGGCGGCGGTATGCGTCGTGGCCGCGGCCGGCGGATACCCCGGCTCCTACGAGAAGGGCTTTGCCATAACAGGGCTGGAAGAGGCCGCGAAGGTCTCCGATACTGTGGTGTTCCATGCGGGCACGGCCGACAGGAGCGACCACGTGGTGACCAACGGGGGCCGCGTCCTGGGTGTTACCGCGCTCGGCTCGGACATACCCGAGGCCATATCGCGCGCATACCAGTCGATCGGGAAGATACACTTCGACGGGATGCACTACAGGAAGGACATTGGCGCCAAGGCGCTGAAGAGGTAAAGACAGCCCTCACCCCCGCCCCCTCCCCCGCAGGTGGGGAGGGGTGAAATGCGTGGTTATACCCGCACCCGTGTCGCCTATTAAACCCCTAAACCCGCCCACTTTGCCTGATAATCAAAAATTGAGGACGTTTTTTCGTTTTTTTGGTATTATTGATACTAATTACCATGAAACTGTAAATAAGAAAACACCATATGAAAGGAGAAACACTTATGAGTACGTTAGACGACCTGAAGGCCGCGTTCGCAGGCGAGTCCCAGGCTAACAGGAAGTACCTCGCATTCGCCAAGAAGGCCGACAAGGAGGGCTACCCGCAGATTGCCAAGCTGTTCCGCGCGGCGGCGGCGGCCGAGACGGTCCATGCCCACAACCACCTGGGCGTCATGGAGGGTATTGGGGATACGGCGAAGAACCTGGAGGCGGCCATAAACGGCGAGGTCTTCGAGTTTACCAAGATGTACCCCGGTTTTATAAACAATGCTGAGGCGGAAGGCAACGCGCGCGCAACGTGGAGCTTCGGGATAGCCAACAAGGTGGAGGAAATCCACGCGAGGCTGTTCAAGGAGGCGCTTGCGGCCATGTCGAAGTCAAAAGGCCCGGACTACCACGTCTGCGATGTATGCGGGAACACCGTGCCTGGCGAGCCGCCGGACAAATGCCCTATCTGCGGCGCATCGAAGGAAAAGTTCAGGCGGGTGGATTAGGCCGCCTTGCCAGCACCCCCGTTTTGCGATAAACTTAAATAAGGAAACTATTTAAGGGACCGCTTAAGCGGGGAGGTGCACTATGGCAGGGGAAAGAGAGATTGGTTGGCTCGACGACATAGGGCAGGCCAGGAAAAAGGCGGAGGAAACAGGCAAGCCTATACTGCTTTACTTTCACTACAAGCACTGCACGGGCTGCAAGAACACCTTCGAGAGGACGCTCCCGAAGATGTCGGTCATAGACGCGATAACAGAGAACTTCGTGCCGGTGCTGCTCGAGACCTCGGAGAGGCCGAACGATGCCGCGACCTACAGCGTGGATTGGACGCCTACTTTCATAGTGGCGGACGACACTGGGCTTGAGATAACGAGGTGGGTGGGATTTCTGCCGGAGGACGACTTCCTCGCCCAGCTCACCATGACACGGGCGCGTGCTGCGATGAGGGAACACGAATACAAAAACGCCGAGCGCATATTCGGCGAGATGATAATAAAGTTCCCGCTGACCGACCTTGCGGCAGAGGCGGTATACTACAGGGGGGTTGCCAAGTACAAGGACACCATGAACGCCGAGTGGCTCACACGCTCGTACGAAAACCTGAAGGAAGGCTACCCGGAAAGCACCTGGGCCCTGAAGGCCTCGGTGTGGTCGAGGGAGAAGATGGAGAAGGCCGCGTAACCTTTGTTATGCGCATGACGATATTACGGCCCCGCGACAATAATGTCGCGGGGCCTTTTGGGTCTCATCCGTCCCGACGTCCCGCCTACTGTTTTCCTGTGAGGTGCTATAATTGTAATATGGGTTAGGAGGATTAACCTGATAAATGGAGGTGCATTATGAAGGTATTCGTGACTGGTGCAGCCGGCTTCATTGGCAGGGCCGTCACGGCAGAGCTGGTAAAAAAGGGCCATGAGGTAATAGGCATGGTCCAGAACGATAACGACGGCAGGATAGTGGAGGAGGCGGGGGGCCGTTATGTGGTCGGCGACCTCATGCAGGGCGGTAAGTGGTGCTCCGAGATAAGGGACGTGGACAAGGTGATAAGCCTTACCCAGCCCTTGAAGTCCGACGAGGATATACCCATCGAGAAGTCGGCCGAATACGGCCAGAGGCACGCCGAGTCCGTGACCAACCTCATCAAGGCGGCCTCCGACGGCAGGGCGAAGGCGGTCATCGTGACCAACCACACCATGTGCTTCGGCGACCGGGGCGGCAAGTGGGTGTCGGACGCCGACACAATCGAGCCGATAGGCTACTGCAGGCCGCTGACCGGCTCGTTCGAGGCGATACAGAGGACGGCCGAGGACGCGGAACTCCCGCTCATACAGGTCTTCCCCGCGTTGGTATACGGGAACGGCAGCTGGTTCAAGCGGCTCATAAACAACTTCCTCGACGGCAACGCCAAGGTCGTGGAGCCGGGCAACAACTACCTCTCGCTCATCCATGTGGAGGACCTCGCCGGCCTTTACGCCATGATAGTGGAGAAGGTGGACAACAGCGAGACTTTCTGCCTGTCGGACGACAGGCCAGTCGAGCAGAAGGTACTGTTGGACTACATCGCCGACATGCTCGACATGAAGACCGCGCCGATGGTGGACTTTGGCACCTATTCCAGGGAGAACGGTATACTCGCCGCCGAGACTATGTCGAGCTCGACGAGGGTGCCCGGAAAGAAGGCCATAGACACGCTCGAGTACGAGCCCAGGATAAGGAGCTACGAGAAGGGCATACCCTACACCCTGAAGTCAATGGGCATCGAGCCGAGGAAGAGGCTGCTGAAGGTATCTAAGGCCGCGTAATAAGGCGGGTTTACACACCATATGCAAGGCGGGCAATAAAATGCCCGCCTTTTTTGTCCGGGCGACCCTTCCCGGCTGACCTGTCCGGCATTATTTTCCGGGAATTTATGGTATATTTATATAAGGGGGCATGTGCACTATTGCAGGAGGGGGTGAGGGTATGAAAATATTTGTGACTGGTGCGGCGGGGTTTACAGGCAGGGCGGTTGTGGCCGAGCTCGCAAACCGGGGCCACGAGGTCGTCGGACTTGTCCATAAGGCCGAGGACGGAAAACTGGTAGAAAAACTTGGAGGCCGCTACATAGAGGGCGACCTCATGAAGAAAGGGAGCTGGGTTGACGAGGTACAGTCGTCGTACAGGGTGATAAGCCTTTCATGGCCGGTAAAGATTACCGACAGGCTTAACATCGAGGACATGGCCGACGTCAACGTGAAGCACGCGCAGGGCGTGACCAACCTCATCAGGGCGGCAAAACACGGCGAGGCAAAGTCCATACTGGTGACCTACGACACCCTTTGCATGGGGGACGTGGCGGGCAAGTGGATAGAGGAGCCGGGCGCTTTCAACCCGACCGGTTTCTGCAGGCCGATAGGGAACTCCTTCGAGGAGATCGGCAGGGCAGGCAAGGATGCGGGCATACCGCTCGTGAACATATTCCCGGCGAGGGTATACGGTAACGGCGGCTGGTTCGCGCTTATGGTCGAGCGCATCAGGCAGGGCAGCTGGCGCATGGCAGGTAAGGGCGACAACTACCTGAGCCTTATCCACCTGGAAGACCTTGCATGGGCGTACGGCGAGGCGGCCGAGAGGCTGACGCACGAAGAGTCCTTCGCCCTTGCGGACGGCAACCCGGGCACGCAGGCCGAGTTAATGAACTACGTCTCCGAGCTGTTGGGCGTGGCGCACCCCGAGCCGATGGACTACCACGAGTTCGCCGACAAGGAAGGCATAATGCTGGCCGAATCGCTCGCGGCGTCCGCGAAGGTATCCGGTTCCAAGGCGGCAAGGCTGCTCGACTTCGAGCCGAGGTACGCCAACTTCAGGGACGGCGTGCTTGCGGTCCTGAAAGGGATGGGCATAGAGCCCGTGAAGAAAGCGGCCTGACGGAGATATGATAGCAAACGAATAAGGCGGCCCATTACACGGGCCGCCTTTTATTTTGAAGTGCCGAGAGTGGAATAAAGCATCCTGTATACGTGATAGTCCCTGACCACGTGCTTTACGTAGTTGCGGGTCTCGGCGTAGCTTATCCCGTCCACGAACTCGTCGTCCGGTGCTCCGGCCATCCGCTCGGTCCATTTAGAAAGGGCCCTGGGGCCGGCGTTGTACTCGGCAAGGGCGTATACGAGCCTGCCGTCGTGCTTGTCCAGCAGAGATTTCAGATAGCAGGTGCCCAGAAGCACGTTGAACGCGGAGTCGGACAGGCCCTCGCTTTCCTTGTGCTCTATCCCGAGCCTGCGGCAGAGCGCCCCGGCCGTCTCAGGCATTATTTGCATCAGCCCGCCCGCGCCCGCACGGGAGACGGAGCCGGGGTTGAACCTGGACTCCTGTCTTATCAGCGCGGCTACAAGCAGGGGGTCCAGCCCGAACGACTCCGACTGTGTCTTTATCGTCTCCCAGTAGCCGAGCGGGTAGATTATCGTCAGGGCGTCGGCTGGGATGTTGGACCTGCCGGAGTTGAGCCGCTGCTCATATATGCCGGAGGCCAGCATCAGCGGCCTGTTGTAATCGCCCAGGTAAGCGTACAGGCCCGACAGCACCTTTATGCCGGCAATGCTGCCGCTGTAGTCTTTTTCGGCCCTCCTGGCCTCCCTGGCCCCTTCCGACTTCATGCCCTGCAGGCCGAGCTCGTAAGCCCTTTCAAGGGCCGCGTCCCTGTACGGGCCGGGTTCGGGGACGTCACGTGCTAATATGGGTGTTGTGCCTGGGTCTATCGATACAGTGCCTTCTCCTATTCCGGCCATGAACCCGTAGTACGAGAGGCCGTGTTCGTCCGAGAGTTTCTTCCGGCATGCGGAGGCCTCCGCTTCAATGCCCTGGGCCGACAACGCTTTCGCCTGCCAGTAGAGCGCCTGAGGCACGAGCGAGGAGCCGGGATGGCCATGTGCGAGCCTTCCAAAAGTCGCCCCGGCGGCCTTGTAATCGCCCTTGCCGTAGTGCGACCATCCGAGCTGCCACAACAGCTCGTCCGCCCTCTCCGAGCGGGGGTAGGTATCGAGCGCATACTCGAATATCGCTGTTGCATCGTCGAAGTCCCTGTTATAGCGGTATTCCGTGCCCAGGAGGTACAGGCTGTCCACTGCCTTGGTGCTTTCCGGGAATAGCGACGCGCATTCGTATGCGGCCTCTTCGAACCTCACGGACTCGCCCGTCCGGAGGCACGTCCTGCATAGCCAGTACAGGGCTTCCGAGAGGTCGTCCCCGTCGGTTGCCGTCTTGACGGCCTGCTCGAGGTATTCCTTGGCCTCGTCGTCCGCGCGCAGCCTGTAGCTCGACATGCCGAGCCGGAGAAGGGCCCGTCCCTTTTGCCTGTCGCCTGCCGCAAGCTTTAACGCCCTGCCCAACTCCTCCGACGCCTGCCTGTATATGCCGAGGTTGTACAGCCGCTCCCCGCGCGCCATCCTGTCTCTGAAAGTTGGCTCGATGGCCTTCGTGCCGGGTTTTGAGAGCCGGGAGGCTATGGCCTCCGCCTTGTATACGAGCGGGCTTTCAGGGTAGTCGAGCCAGAGGGTGCGGTACTGATGTACGGCGGAGGCAGGGTCTTTCAGGCCTTCATATGCCTTCACGAGCAGGTAGCGCGCCTTCGCGGCCTGGGTTGGGTTAGGCTTCCTGCCTATCAGGGAGTCGAGAGTCTTTACTGCGTCACGCCATGAGCCGAGCTCCACGTAGGCCTCGCCCAGCATGATGAGGCTCGAAGGGACGAGCGGGCTTTCGGGGTATACCCTGACAAGCCGGGCGTAAAGCACGGCCGCACCTTTGTATTCGTGCGCGTCCATGTACGCGCTGGCGGGAAGAAATACAGAGTAGTCGGCAAGCACCGGGTATTTCAGGGCGGCCTCGTCGAACAGCCCCGATGCATGCTCCAGCTCCTTTGCTGCGACAGACGCCCTGGCCGCAAGGAACAGGGCCCTGCCCGCCCAGATAGTACCGTGGAAATCCTTTGCCATCGCGAGCGAAGTGCTTAAGGAGGCCTCGTAGTACCCGGCCCCGTATCGCTCGAGCGCACGGTCGAACCTGGCCTTTGCCGCCGAGTTCGGAGGTCCGACGCTATGGTAGCCTGTTAAAGAGAGGTCTTGCGCCGGGGCAGGCGGAATGGCTTCCGCCTGAGTCGGGGCCTCTTCAGCCGGTGCGTAGCAAGGGGCGGAGATGGCCGAAAAAAGGAAGGAGACCAGCAATATCTTTATGAATTTCATATAGTTTGTCTCAACTCTCAAGTCGTTCTATTATCGGTTATTAGGGCGGCCGCTGTCAAGGACATATCATGCACCTGGGAGGATTTCCTTATCCGCGGATAAGTTGCTTGTCCTTGACTTGCCACGGTGCTTGGCATACAATAAAACCTTCGACAAGTAATTATCTGGTGGACGGACAAAGTTATAAGAAATGCCCAAAAAACCGAAATTATCAAACACGAATTTTGCACTCGTCCTGGTAGCGGTCGCGCTGCTGTTCGGGTTTGTAAGCTACATGCTTATCCTGCGCCTTGGAGCCCCTGCCAAAGTGACGCAGGTACCTCCCACGGAGGCGCCGACCAAGGTTGATACCAAACCACCGGTTGAAAAACCGCCGGCAGGACACGTTGTGAAGGTGGCCATAATCATAGACGACATGGGCGTCAACACAGCCGCGCTCGACGAGATAACCGGTCTCCACTCTAAAATCACCGTCGCGGTCATGCCGGGGCTTTCGCATTCCGAGGATATAGCGAGGCGTGCGAAGTCGGCAGGGCTCGACGTCTTGCTGCACCTGCCGATGCAGCCCAAGGAGAAGGACGTGAAGGGGCTCGGGCAAGGGGCGCTCATGGAGGGTATGGACGCGTCCGAGATAACGGAGACGGTGTCCAAGGACCTCGAAACCGTGCCCGGAGCGGTCGGCGTGAACAACCACATGGGGTCGGCCGTCACGGAGGACGAGCATGAGATGGACGCCGTGATGGGCGAGCTTAAAGGCAGGGGGCTTTTCTTTGTGGACAGCAGGACTACCGCGGGCAGCCGCGCGGTATCCGCCGCGAAGGACGCAGGCGTGCCAGTCGCGTCGAGGGATGTTTTTCTCGATAACTCGGACAACCCGGATGAGCTGAAACGCCAGTTCGAGCGTATGGTGGACCTCGCGCTAAAGAACGGCTCGGCAATCGCCATAGGCCACCCGCACCCGAACACGCTCAAGATGCTTAAGGAAGAGATACCTTCTCTAAAGGAGAAGGGGATAGAGGTCGTGGGCGTGTCGGAACTCATAAAATAGGGGTTAGGGACTGGCAATAGGATGCTTATACTCGGAATAGAGACTTCGTGCGACGAGACTGCGGCGGCAGTGGTGGAAGACGGCAGGAGGATACTCTCCAATGTGGTATCCTCGCAGGTCGAGCTCCACAGCAGATACGGCGGCATCGTGCCGGAGCTGGCCTCGCGTGCGCATATACAAAACATACTGCCGGTCATTGACGAGGCGCTTACCTCTTCGGGCAAGAGGCTCGGTGATATGGACGCAGTGGCCGTGACGGTCGGGCCTGGTCTTATAGGTGCGCTCCTTGTGGGCGTATCAGCCGCCAAGTCCCTCGCATACTCCGCAGGCCTCCCCGTGGTAGGCGTGAACCACATCGAGGGCCACATGTCGGCCATATTTCTCGAGTCGGACGAGGTGGCGCTCCCGTTCGTACTGCTGGTGGTTTCGGGCGGGCATACGCACCTGTACCTCGTGCGCGGCTGCTGCGACTATGAAAAGCTCGGCCAGACGAGGGATGACGCCGCGGGCGAGGCCTACGACAAGGTGGCAAAGTTGATGGGCCTGGGCTACCCCGGCGGGCCAATAGTCGACAGGCTCGCAAAGGCCGGAAGCCCTAAAAGGATAAATTTCCCGCGTTCGTATTTGGAAGCCGGCTCACTCGACTTCTCGTTCTCCGGCTTGAAGACCGCCGTACTGAACCACGTGCGTAGTTTCAAGGGCGAAAGCATTCCGGACGACGTGCTTGCCGACATATGCGCCTCGTTCCAGGAGGCCGTTGTGGACGTGCTCGTGAAGAAGACCGTACAGGCGGCGGTTGATACCGGCGTGAAAAATATTGTGATAGGCGGCGGCGTGGCGGCGAACGGCGCCCTCAGAGACGCATTGCAGAGGGCCGCAAATGATGCGGGCATACGCCCTTTCCTGCCGAGCCCGGGGCTTTGCACGGACAATGCGGCTATGGTCGCCGCGGCCGGGTATCACCTCTTCAGGGCCGGGAAGGTTTCGGGCCTCGATTTGAACCCGGTGGCGAACCTGCCGCTTGAGGGCAGGGTGCAATGAAAATAGGAAACGTTGAAATAACCGGCAAAGGGGTGATGGCCCCGCTCGCGGGCATAACCAACCTGCCATTTCGGATTGTCTGCAAACAGATGGGCGCGGCACTCGTTTACACCGAGATGATAAGCTCCGAGGGCCTGAAAAGGAACAACGGGCCGACCCGTGACCTGACCCGGTCCGACCCGGCCGAGCGCCCCGTCGCGTTCCAGCTGTTCGGCTCCAACCCTGAGTCCATGGCGAGGGCGGCCGAGGTGCTATCCGAAATGGGCGTGGACATAATAGACATAAACATGGGCTGCCCTGTCCGTAAGGTGCTGAAGAGCAAGTCGGGCTCGGCACTTTTGAAGGACCTCGCAGTTGCCGAAGCGCTTATCAAGGCGGTGGTGGACGCCGCTTCCGTCCCGGTTACCATCAAGGTGCGTACCGGCTGGACTGAAAAGGACTTCATCGCCCCGGAGCTTGCGAAGATGGCCGAGGCCGCGGGCGTTTCCGCCGTGGCCGTACATGGACGTACCGCAAAGCAGGGTTTCTCAGGCAGGGCGGACTGGTCGGCGATAAGGGCGGTCAAGGAGGCGGTGAGCATACCCGTAATAGGTAACGGTGACGTAACGACCGCCCAGGATGCGGCGAGGATGATTGAAGAGACCGGCTGCGACCTCGTGATGGTGGGGCGTGGGGCGCTCGGCAACCCGTGGATATTCAGGGAGATAAACCAGTACCTGGAGTCCGGAGAGGTACCGGAGCCGCCTGCAGCCCAGGAGCGGGGAGAGGTGCTGGTAAAGCATGCAAGGGTCATGGTCGCGCACTACGGAGAGGTCTATGGCACAAAACTTATGCGCAAGCACGCGGCCTGGTACTCCAAAGGCATTACCGGCAGCGCGGAGTTCCGCAGGAGGGTAAACTACACCGAGACGCTTGCCGGGATCGAGGAGGCGGTGGCGGAATTCTTCAGCCCAGCTCCAGCATCGCTATACCCGTCTTCTCGTTGACCACCTTCTGCGCGTTTATACCTGTCACTTCGAGTATCATCGCCTCTACCACGAGGAACACCTTGGCGTCTTTACGTACGCAGCCGGTGAGGGTAGTGCCGAACTTGCCGACCGCGCCGTGCAGGTGTATGGAAGGCTCGCCGTCTTTTATGAATATCGAGCCGATGCCGAGTATCTCGCGGCCGTCGGTGAAGCCTTCCCACGCGGGCTCCGGCGGGAGCACCGGCTCCTTCGGCCCGCATACCATGCCCGCGCTCCTCATCCCGCCGAGCAGGTAAAAGAAGCCGGCCTTGATGGACTCCTTTTGGGCGACCTCTATAATGCCGCCGTTTAAGTCGTCGCCGTCTTCGAACTTCACCACGAACACCCTGCCTATGCTGCCTGACCTGTATTGCATCGGACTATCTCCTTAAGTGATTAATTGATTGGGCGGGTGCTGATTATCGGCCAGCCCATTCGCCGGAGTTCGACCGGCTAATCCTTCAAATGAGCTAACGCCCATTTTCAGGAAGCCGGACGGCACCGTCTCAGAGCGCTGGACCTCTAATCAGCACCCGCCCAATCTCTATCGGTTACTTTATGACCTGGCCTTTGGCCACGACGACCACGCCGCCGGGGCTGACGGTGAACCGCTTCCTGTCCTCTTTGATGTCGTAGCCGATAGTGGCTCCTGCCGGGACGACCACGTCCTTGTCTATGATGGCCTTTTTTATGCGGCAGTGGCGGCCGATATTCACCCGCTCCATTATGATGGAGTCGCGCACCTCGGTGAAGCTGTTCACGCGCACGTTCTGGGAGAGCACCGAGTTCTGGACCCGGCCGCCGGAGATGATGGTCCCGCTGCTGACTATGGAGTCGAGCGCGACGCCCATCCTGCCGCCCTTGAACTCCTGCGCGAAGACGAACTTGGCCGGCGGGTACTGGCCCTGGTAGGTGCGGAGCGGCCACGTCTCGTCGTATACGTTGAACAGCGGGTCTACCGAGGCCAGGTCCATGTTGGCCTCCCAGTAGGCGTCTATCGTGCCTACGTCACGCCAGTATTTCGCCTTCTTCTTGTTCTCGTCGTGAAAGTTGTAGGCGACGACCTTGCACTTTTTGAACATGCTCGGTATGATGTCCTTGCCGAAGTCGTGGCTGGTCTTTTTTGCCGCGTCCTGCTTCAGGAAGTCCACTATCGTCTTTGTGTTGAATATGTATATCCCCATCGAGGCAAACGAAAAGCCGTCCTTGCCGGGTATCGCCATTGGGTTCTTGGGCTTTTCCTGGAAGCCGGTAATGGTGTAGTCCTTGTCCACTTCCACTATGCCGAAGCCGGACGCCTCGTCCCTGCTCACCTCTATAGCCGCGACTGTAGCATCTGCCTTCTTGCGGCGGTGGTATGCAAGCATCTTGGAGTAGTCCATCTTGTAGATATGGTCGCCGGAGAGTATGAGTAGATGCTCGGGGTTTTCCTTCTCTATCGTATAGAGGTTCTGGTATATGGCGTCGGCCGTGCCCTGGTACCAGTGCTCGTCCACCCGCTGCTGAGGAGGCAGGGTCATGATGAACTCGTCCAGCTCCGGGTTCAGGAAGTTCCAGCCCAGGTTCAGGTGCCGCTCCAGCGAGTGCGACTTGTACTGGGTGAGTACTACTATCTTCCTGAGCTTGGAGTTTATGCAGTTGGTGAGCGTGAAGTCTATTATCCTGTACTGGCCGCCGAACGGTACGGCGGGTTTTGCGCGGTGCAGGGTCAGGGGGTGCAGGCGCTCGCCCTTGCCCCCGGCCATTATCATGGCTAAAATGTTTGGCATTCAGGCTCCTTAAGGGTAAAAATTAAGTCAAAACATTTAAAATATAGCAACATGGACGGATATGGTCAAGGAATTTAAAGATATTATGGAAATATCGGATATTTTTGTGGTATCTTTAGGAAAATGTGAAAGTGCACCATTAAACATGGTTCTCTCTCTTTTCCTAGGCAGTAAAGTGGGAACGTGGATATAATCAAGGTCGCCATAGTATGTCATTCTGAGGCCCTTTGCGGGCCGAAGAATCCCGGGTTTGGTTTTTCCCATGCAAACTTAACCCCGAGATTCTTCGCTTCGCTCAAAATGACAAGATTGTTGTCGCCGGTTATTTTCAGGAATTGACATCCATTAATGTTTAGATTAGAAATATTTGAAGCCCTTAAAGGCATAGTCGGCCCGGAAAACGTATCCGTGGACGAATCTGCGCTTGCGGTATACTCCTACGATGCCACCAGGCTCAAAGGGGTCCCAGAGGCCGTGGTCAGGCCCGGCTCGGAGGCCGAGGTCGCAGGCATTATGATGCTTGCCACGAAGTACGAGTTGCCGGTCGTGCCCAGGGGGGCGGGCTCCGGCCTCACGGGCGGCGCGGTGCCGTCAAGGGGCGGGATAGTGCTGTCCTTCGAGCGGATGGCGGAGATAATATCCATAGACAAGGCCAACCGTATTGCCACTGTCCAGCCTGGTGTAGTCACCGGCACGCTCCAGAGGGCGGTCGAGAAGTCGGGCCTTTTCTACCCTCCGGACCCCGGCAGCCTCGAGTTCTGCACCATTGGCGGGAACGTAGCGGAAAACGCGGGCGGGATGCGCGCGCTCAAGTACGGGGTCACGCGCGACTACGTGATAGGCCTTCGTGCGGTGCTCCCGTCCGGCGAGGTCATAAGGGCCGG
>Ga0334722_10000210_pt1 | contig 88072 bp, 81 predicted proteins | sample C3_bottom_MG_FD_207210 | JGI IMG/M metagenome (GOLD analysis project Ga0334722, IMG submission 207210) | Sediment microbial communities from Yellowstone Lake, YNP, Wyoming, USA - C3_bottom | ecosystem: Environmental > Aquatic > Freshwater > Lake > Sediment | place: USA: Wyoming | collected...
GGTGGGAGACCGAAGGTCGGGACCACCCGAAGAGGTGGTGGGAGACCGAAGGTCGGGACCACCCGAAGAGGTGGTGGGAGACCGAAGGTCGGGACCACCCGAAGAGGTGGTGGGAGACCGAAGGTCGGGACCACCCGAAGAGGTGGGGGATGTCCCCGCGTATGGTCAGGGACTTTGAGTTTGTTGTGACGAATTGAGCAGTCCGGCGCATTCGCGCCCCGCGGCTGAACTTCCTGTTTCGCCATTCACGCTGTACGGCTAGCACGGCCTTTGCCCGCTTGCGTCGGCTCGGACCGGGTTTCGCCCGCCGTTTCAGCCCGGGTAGGCATGGTAAAATTCGCATCCTTTTCCCAATCTGCCCCCTCTTAATGTTCACCCGCATCCTGACTCGCGTTTTTGGCAGCCGGAACGACCGCCTGATCAAGCGCTATAACAAGACGGTGCAGCGCATCAACGCGCTGGAGCCGGAAATTTCCGCATTGAACGACGACGCACTGCGCGCGAAGACTGCGGAGTTCAAGGAACGCTGCTCCAGGGGCGAGACTCTGGACGAGCTGCTGCCGGAGGCGTTCGCCGTGGTGCGCGAAGCCGGCAAACGCGTGCTCAATATGCGCCATTTCGACGTGCAGCTGATAGGCGGAATGATCCTGCACGCCGGGAAGATCTCCGAAATGCGTACCGGCGAGGGCAAGACGCTGGTCGCGACCCTGGCGGCTTACTTGAACGCCTTGTCGGGGTTGGGCGTGCACATCGTCACGGTCAACGACTACCTGGCCAGCCGCGACGCCGAATGGATGGGCCGCGTCTACCGTTTCCTCGGACTCACGGTCGGCGTCAACCTGTCGCAGAGCGCAGCCGATGTGAAGCAGCAGGCCTACGCTTCCGACATCACCTACGGCACCAACAACGAGTTCGGCTTCGATTACCTGCGCGACAACATGGCGATGCAGGTGGCGGATCGCTACCAGCGCCGTCTGAATTTCGCCATCGTCGACGAGGTTGACTCGATCCTGATCGACGAGGCGCGCACGCCGCTGATCATATCCGGCCAGGCCGAAGACCACACCGATCTTTATTACCGCATGAACGAAGTCGCGCCGCTGCTGGTGCGCCAGGCCGAGGAGGACGGCCCGGGCGATTTTTCCATGGACGAAAAATCGCGCCAGGTGTTGCTGACCGAAGCCGGCCATGAGCATGCCGAGCAGCTGCTGGCGCGCGTCGGCTTGCTGCCCGAGGGCCGCAGCCTGTATGAGCCTTCCTTCATCAACCTGATGCACCACCTGTACGCGGCGTTGCGCGCGCACCACCTGTTTTTGCGCGATACGCATTACGTGGTGCAGGAGGGCGAAGTCATCATCGTCGACGAGTTTACCGGGCGCCTGATGTCCGGGCGGCGCTGGTCCGACGGTTTGCACCAGGCGGTCGAGGCGAAGGAGAAGGTTTCGATCCAGAACGAGAACCAGACGCTCGCCACGATCACGTTCCAGAATTATTTCCGCATGTACGGCAAGCTCGCCGGCATGACCGGCACCGCCGACACCGAGGCCTACGAGTTCCAGGAAATCTACGGCCTGGAGACGCTGGTGGTGCCCACGCACCAGCCGATGATCCGCGACGACCGCGAAGACCTCGTATACCAGACGATACAGGAGAAGAACGCCGCCATCGTCGCCGCGATCAAGGATTGTTACGCCAAGGACCAGCCGGTGCTGGTCGGAACCACCTCGATCGAGAATTCCGAGCTGCTGTCGGGCATGCTGGAAAAGGACAAGCTGCCGCACCAGGTGCTCAATGCCAAGCAGCACGCGCGCGAGGCCGAGATCGTGGTGCAGGCCGGCCAGCCGAAGATGGTCACCATCGCCACCAATATGGCGGGCCGCGGCACCGACATCGTGCTCGGCGGCAACGTCGAGCGCAGCATCGATGCGCTGCGCGCCGACGAGTCCGTGGAGGAAGCGGAGAAAGAGAACCGCATCCGCACGCTGCGCGAGGAGTGGCAGAAGCTGCACGCCAAGGTCATCGGCGCCGGCGGCCTGCACATCATCGGCACCGAGCGCCACGAATCGCGGCGCATCGACAACCAGTTGCGCGGCCGCGCGGGGCGTCAGGGCGATCCTGGCTCGTCGCGCTTCTACCTGTCGCTCGAGGACCCGCTGTTGCGCATTTTTGCCGGCGATCGCGTGAAGGCGATCATGCAGCGGCTGAAAATGCCCGAAGGCGAGGCGATCGAGAGCTCATGGGTATCGCGCTCGATCGAGTCGGCGCAGCGCAAGGTGGAAGCGCACAACTTCGATATCAGGAAGCAGCTGCTCGAGTACGACGACGTCGCCAACGACCAGCGCAAGGTGATCTACGAGCAGAGAAACGAATTGCTCGAAAGCGACGACGTAAGCGAGACCATCACCTCGCTGCGCCAAGGCGTGGTGAGCGACATTTTTCGCGCCCATATTCCGCCGGAGAGCGTCGAGGAGCAATGGGACGTGCCCGGTTTGGAGAAGGCTTTGCTGGCCGAACTGAATTTTTCGATTCCGGTCAAATCCTGGCTCGAAGCCGACGGGAGCCTGGACGAGCAGGCGCTGCTCGAAAAGACGGTGGCCGAGGCCGACCGCTTGTATCGGGAGAAATTTTCCCTGGCGCCGGCTGAAGCCCTGCACCCGTACGAGCGCTGGGTCATGTTGAGCAGCGTCGACCAGCACTGGCGCGAGCACTTGGCGGCGCTGGACCATCTGCGCCAGGGCATCCATCTGCGCGGCTACGCGCAGAAGAACCCGAAACAGGAGTACAAGCGCGAGGCGTTCGAGCTGTTCGCGAGCATGCTCGAAAGCGTGAAATTGGAAGTGACCAAGACGCTGACCGCGGTACAGGTGACTTCCGAAGCAGAGCTGGCCGAGGTTGCGGCAGAAACGGCGCCGGCGGTCGAAAACGTCAAGTACCAGCACGCCGGCTATGACGAGGCGCTGGCAGCCGACGAGCCTGAGGAAAAGAAATCCAAGGAGCGGCCGTTCGTGCGCGAGATGGGAAAGATCGGCCGCAACGACCCCTGCCCCTGCGGCTCCGGCAAGAAATACAAGCAATGCCACGGGAAATTGACATAGAGCGCTCGACAGGACTGCCATTGGGCGACTGATATCGGGGAGCACGAGCGACCCAGGACGGGGCGGGCCCCTTCCTTTCCCGCCGTGGTCCCCTCGTATCGTTACGACACACTTAATCCGGGGACAGTCATGCCTGTAAATCTAGTTCCGCCACGAGCCGAAGATCTGCTGCCGGTGAAAGGCGTGGCCCTGGGCGTCGCCGAGGCCGGCATCAAGAAGGCAAATCGCCGGGACTTGCTGGTGATGCGGCTGGCCGAAGGCGCAAGCGTTGCCGGCGTGTTCACGCAGAACCGCTTCTGTGCCGCCCCCGTGATCGTGTGCCGGGAACATTTGTCGCTGCTCCGGACCGTGCGGGCTTTGGTGGTCAATACCGGCAACGCCAATGCCGGCACCGGCGAGGACGGACTCGCGCGCACACGCAAGACTTGCGCCGAACTGGCCGCACTGCTCGGCTGCGACCGCGCGCAGATCCTGCCGTTCTCCACCGGCGTCATCATGGAGCCGCTGCCCGTCGAGCGCATCGTGGCGGCGCTGCCGCGCGCGCTGGCCGATTGTCGCGAGGACAATTGGTTGAGCGCGGCCGCGGCCATCATGACCACCGACACCGTGCCCAAAGCGTGCACGCGACGACTCACTCTCGGCGGTAGATCGGTGGCCGTGACCGGCATGGCCAAGGGCGCCGGCATGATCCATCCCGACATGGCGACCATGCTCGGCTTTGTGGCGACGGATGCGGCGGTAAGCCGCGAAGCACTGCAGCACATGCTGTCCCGGGCGGCAGCGCGTTCGTTCAATCGCATCAGCGTCGACGGCGACACTTCGACCAACGATTCCCTCATCCTGATAGCGACCGGCGCCGCGGGGACGCCGGCCATCGCCGATGAACGCCACCCTGACTATGCGGTCCTCGCTGCAGCGGTCACGGAAGTCGCGGTGTGGCTGGCGCAGGCGATCATCCGCGATGGCGAGGGCGCGACCAAGTTCATTACCGTGGAAGTGCAGGGCGGCAACAGCGAAGACGAATGCAGCAAGGTCGCCTACGCCATCGCGCATTCGCCGCTGGTCAAGACCGCGTTCTTCGCCTCGGATCCGAACCTGGGGCGCCTGCTTTGCGCTATCGGCTACGCCGGCATTTCCGACCTCGACGTCAGCCGGGTGCAACTGTATCTGGGCGACGTACTCGTGGCCACGAACGGAGGCCGTAATCCGGCCTATCGCGAAGAGGACGGCCAGCGCGCGATGCAACAAAGCGAAATCACGGTGCGTGTCGATCTCGCCCGCGGCGCGGCGCAGACCACGGTGTGGACCTGCGATCTGTCTCACGATTACGTCTCCATCAACGCTGATTACCGCAGCTGACCTGTATGAGCGAACTGTCCCAATTTCTGCAACGGGCCGAAGCCTTGATCGCACGCCTGGAAGTGTTGTTGCCCGCGGTGCAGCCGCCAGTGGATTGGGGCGCAAGCATCGCCTTTCGCTGGCGCAAGGCGGGCGGGCACGGCCATCTGCAGCCGGTTGCTCACCCACACCGGATCCGGCTGTCCGACCTCTCCGGCGTCGATCGGCAGAAACACCTGATCGAGCAGAATACGCGCCAGTTCGTCACCGGTCTTCCGGCCAACAATGTGCTGTTGACGGGCGCGCGCGGAACCGGGAAATCGTCCCTGGTCAAAGCCGTGCTCACCAAGTTTCACCGGCAAGGCCTGCGCTTGATCGAAGTGGACAAGCACGATTTGATCGACCTGCCAGACATTGTCGATCAGATTTCCGGCCGTACCGAGCGCTTCATCATTTTTTGCGACGACCTGTCGTTCGAGGCGGCGGAGGCCGGCTACAAGGCGCTGAAGGTAGTGCTGGACGGCTCGATCTCGGCGACCTCGGAAAACGTGCTCATCTACGCCACTTCCAACCGGCGCCATCTGATGCCCGAATACATGCAGGAAAACCTCGAATACAAGCATGTGGGCGAGGAGATCCACCCGGGCGAAACCTCGGAGGAGAAGATTTCCCTGTCGGAGCGCTTCGGCCTGTGGGTGTCGTTCTATCCGTTCGATCAGGACGATTATCTCGCCATCGTCAGCCACTGGCTCGCGGAGCTTGGTTGCTCGCCGCGCGAAATAGAGGCCGCGCACGAAGAAGCGCTGCAGTGGGCGCTGTCGCGCGGCTCGCGCTCCGGCCGCGTCGCCTGGCAGTTCGCGCGCGACGCGTCCGGCCGCCTGCGCGCCGCCGGCTCTCCGCGCGCGAAGCGCGGTTGAGCAGCACTCCGATCGAGGTCGTCGCCGCGGTAATCGAGCGGCCGGACGGCTCATTCCTGCTGGCACAGCGCCCACGCGGCAAGGTGTACGCGGGCTTCTGGGAGTTTCCCGGCGGGAAGGTCGAGCCCGGCGAGGTGCTGCAGGCCGCGCTCGCGCGTGAACTCCACGAAGAACTCGGCATCGACGTCGAAATTGCCTATCCCTGGATCGTTCGCCATTACACCTATCCGCACGCGACGGTGAGCTTGAATTTTTATCGCGTGCGCGCCTGGAAGGGAGAGCCGCACGGAAAGGAAAATCAACAGCTGACGTGGCAGCATGCATCTGCGCTGCACGTGACACCGCTCCTGCCCGCCAATGGGCCGGTGCTGCGCGCGCTTCAGCTCCCGTTCGAGTACGCCATCACCCAGGCGACCGAAATCGGAGCGGAGCGACAGTTGGCACGCCTGAATGGGCGCCTGGCGCAAGGTTTGAGATTGATCCAGGTGCGCGAGAAGGGCATGCCTATGCCTGATCTGGAGCGTTTTGCCGCGGCGGTGATCGCGTTGGCGCGGCCGCAGGGCGCGTTGGTGCTGATCAACTCCGACATCGAACTGGCAGAGCGCCTGGGTGCGGACGGCGTGCACCTCGCCTCGGCGCAGTTGGCGCACCTCGCGCGCAGGCCCGGGCTCCCCTGGTGCGCGGCCTCCTGCCACAACGCGGAGGAACTCGCGCGCGCGGCGCAGCTCGGGGTCGATTTCGTAGTGCTCGGTCCGGTGCGGGCGACGCCCTCGCACCCGGGTGCCACACCCATCGGTTGGGATGGTATTGCCGCTTTGGCGCGTGGCGCCGGCTTGCCGGTCTATGCGTTGGGCGGGATGAAACTGGAAGATCTGGAAAGCGCCTGGCGCCGCGGCGCGCACGGCATCGCCATGGTGCGCGGCAGTTGGTAGAGCGTCTGCGGCTTAAGCGCTGGTGCTCAAGGCGGGTCGTGTTCCGATCCTGCCGACCTCGCGTCAGGATTCTCGTCGCTGCCCTTTACTGCGACGCGATATTCTTCACTCGCCCAGGCACCCAGGTCGATCATCTTGCAGCGCTCGGAGCAGAACGGGCGAAACGGCGATTCCGATCCCCAAACCACCGGCTTGGCGCAGCGCGGGCAACTGACGGTGCGGCTAGCCTGGGTCACAGGTCACAGCGTAAGCTTGAACATGCCAGGAAACCTAATACTGGCGTGGATTTCCATATTGCCAACTCCTTCCGGCTACTCATTTGGCTACCCCGGATAAGCGTGCTGGGGCGCCGCTGCCGAAATAGTAGCCGGAATCCGGCTTCAATGCTCGATCTTGAGTCGTGCAGCGGCTTGCCGCGGCTTTAGCGTATTTTTTTCCTCGCTGCCCCCTCGGTCCTCGGTCGCGCTACTCAAGAATAGCCCGGTCGCTGCTGGGCCGCATTGCTCCGATCCTTTAATATGGACAGCTTATTGCTTCCATATTAAAGACAGCCTATTATATGGATCGCTTTCCAGTCCATATCCAAGGAAGCCTTCGTCATGGCAGGGGCAGACGCAATCTCCACGCGTGCCGGGCGCTATGTCAGCCAGCCGACGGGCTACCGGGCGTTCATTCCGGCACCATTGCCGCCGGACCCAGCGCTCGATCTAAGCGGCGAGTTGACCGGATTACTGTCTCAAGCAGACCGTGCGCTCGGACGGCTCGACGGCTCGGTGCTGACGCTGCCGAATCCGGACCTCTTCGTATTCATGTATGTGCGTAAAGAGGCCGTGCTCTCCAGCCAGATCGAAGGCACACAAAGTTCATTGCAGGACCTGTTGGCCGCGGAAGCGCAGCTGTTCGACCAGAACCTGCCGCGTGACGTGGATGAGGTGGTCAATTACGTACGCGCAATGAACCACGGACTGGCTCGCCTTGCCGAGTTGCCGACCTCGGTGCGGCTCATCCGTGAAATTCACGCCGAGCTGATGCGCGGCGTGCGCGGTGGTCGGCTGCAACCCGGTGAGCTGCGCACCAGTCAGAATTGGATTGGCCCGGCCGGTTGTACGCTCAACACGGCCACCTTCGTGCCGCCGCCGCATCACGTGGTTCCGGAGTCCCTTGGCGAGTTGGAAACATTCCTGCACCGCGAGGACGGCTTGCCGCCGCTAGTCAAAATTGCCCTGGCGCATGTGCAGTTCGAAACGATTCACCCGTTCCTCGATGGGAACGGGCGCGTTGGCCGACTGCTCATCACCTATTTGCTTACCGAACGCGGCGTGTTGCACAAGCCCGTGCTGTACCTGTCGCATTACTTCAAACGTCACCGCCAGGAGTATTACGAGCACCTGCAGGCCGTGCGCGAGCACGGGGCATGGGAGGCGTGGCTCGCGTTTTTCCTTCGCGGTGTCATTGAAGTGGCGGCGGAAGCGGCTGAGACTGCCAGGCGCATCCTGCATCTGCGCGAGCAGCATCGCACCGCGATCACCGAGCAGCTCGGGCGCGCGGCCGGCAACGGTCACAAGGTACTGGAGTCCTTGTTCGACCGCCCGATTCTGGCCGTAAACGATGCGCGAAAGTTGACCGGAACAACCTACCCAGCGGCCAATAGCCTCGTGTCGCGATTGGTCGAGCTGGGCGTACTTAGCGAGATGACCGGTAATGCGCGCAATCGGCGTTATCGCTACGCGCCCTATATCGCCCTGTTTAACGACGCGGCGCCCGATGCGGAGTCGAGTGCATAAGCCACAGCTAGAATGGTGCTTTAAAAGAAACGTCTGGATGTTGTTGAGCGTGCCTACCGCTGAAGCCGCGCCTGACGCTCTATCTCGGACCCGATTTGCAATCCGACTGCGGGCCAGTCGCCGAGGTCCGGCACCAGCCGCTCCAGCATCCGACCGTACTGCTTGCACATCCACTCGAAGGCCCGCTGATCGTCGCTCTTGCGCCATACGCGCATCCGGACCCGTGGCACCTCCAATCCCGTCACGTCCTTCAACAGAGAGTGTGTCCACTGCGAACAGCCCCATGCTTCCTCCGGCGTCATCGATGCCGCTGCAAGCCGCGCGTCTCCCTGCGGCCTGATCTGGATCTCAAGGCGCGTCCAGTCGAGCGACAGGAGCTTGCCGCTTGTATCCACCTGACTGCGGAGCTGCTTACCTTTTTCGTACAAGCGAGCGCGAACGTCCGATGATGGCGCGCCCATGTACAGTGTGCGACCCGCGACGGTGCACCACCAATAGAGTTGATTGACGGCGAGAAGCTCGTCGACATGCTGGAAAAACTGGAACTCGGTCTCAAGCCGGTCACAACGTACGAGGTCGAGCATGGATTCTTCAAGGACTTCGAGGCCTAGCGTTCCATTAGATGCTGCGCCTTGTGCCCTAACCGTGTGACTCCAAGCGGCGTGCATATTTGAAAAGCGGAGCTAATTATGTCTGAGCACGACCAAACCGAAGTCCCGAAAGAAATACGCTTCTCGTTTTTCAAACGGGGCGAAGATGATATGGCCCCAACGGCTAGAATTCCCTTTGACTGGAACAGGGCAGCAATCACGGTTCGAGAACACCTAGCGACGACAGTTCTTGGCCGCACTGAGACACCCGGGATGGCCTCCTACGTCCCGTTGCTTCTCGGATACTATGGCGACGTAATTAATCAATTTTCCGACGCGGGATCTATGATTCTGGTCGAGCAAGTCTCGCAAGCGATGCTAAAAAAAGCAGCAATTCTATCGTCGTTAGGATTGCATCAAGAGGAACTGCTAGTGTACGAGGGCATAGAACATTTGGTTCGATCTACCGACAATCTCGAAATTTTCCCAGAGTACGTAGCTGCCGCAGGCGTCAATAGAGCTCTTACGTTGACCAAACTCGGCCGAACCGCAGACGCGCGCAAAGCAGTCCAAGATATTCTTAAAGAATTTGGCGAGTCGCGAGAGGATGCTGTCATCGAACAGGTCGCTAAAGCCGCGAAACTCGATGCAGTGCTAAGCCGATAACAGTATTGCAGCTCCCGGGTCCGAACTCTGGTCGGGGGAGCTCCATACGGCACAGAACTACGAACCAATGGGTCGTGGGTTGGAATCCTGCCACGCGCCGCGAGTCACTAATCTATCTGCCCGAAGCAACCAGCTTTAGCGGTACCAACTGCGCGCCTTTTTCAATCGCCCGGATTTTGTTGCTCCAGAGCGTCAAGGCTTTACGCCGCTCCGCCATGTAGTCGTGCTTGTCATAGACGGCAACCAATCCACCAAGTGAATGATTGAGGCAGCGTTCGGCGATAAGCACATCAACACCCAGCACGGCAAGGTGGCTTCGTGCGGTTGATCGCAGATCGTGCGGCGTGAACCGGCGGCATTTGTCAGCCAACGTTTCGCACATGCGGTTGATCGCGGCATTCAGGCTTGTCGCTTCCATTGGCGCATCGCCCTCCCGCCCGTTCTGCCGAATACGAATCGGCAGCACATACTTTGAATTGAATGCGAGAAGCTTTAGTTCCATGAACCACTCGGCCGTCTGATTGGTCAGCGGGATTACAAATTGCTTGCCGTTCTTGGCATGCTCTGGCGGTATCGTCCATTCCTTCCGCTCGAAATTTACCTGCGACCATTCGGAGCGCGTCAATTCCCCGATGCGGGTGCAGGTGGCGAGCAGAAGCTTGACCGCCAACTCGTTGCTGCGCCCGATGCTAGGCAAGGCGGGTAGCATTGCGCCTAATTCGTCGTCCGACAGCATGATCCGTGCGCGTCTGCTCGGTGGTGCGCCGATGATGGCCTTGGCCTGGATATGCGCGCAGGGATTCGCTTCGACAACGTGCCGCGCCACTCCGTGCGCGTAAATCTCGCGGATCGTGATCAGCACCAGCCGCGCAACGTGCAGCGACTTGTGTCCGGATCGTTCGACGATGTCCACAATATCGGCCGGCGTGACTTCCTTTGCCGGCAGGTGACCAATGCGGCCTAGCACGTAGTCGCGTAACTGCTGGCGGCGTCCGCTGATCGTGAGCGGAGACAAATTGCTCGCGGCTCGGGTCAGGTAATCGTCAGCCAGACGCTTGAACGTCCACGCGCGCGCCGCGTCAGTAATCGTTCTCTGCTTCTCGCGGGCAACGTCCGTGCCCTGTTGCACCGCTGCGCGTTTCGAGGTGGCAAGTTTGCGCGCATCGCTCAGCGTGATATCAGGATAGCGCCCAAGCGTGAGTTCCTTTCGCTTGGCGCCAATGTAGTAGCGCAGGGTCCATGCTGCTGTGCCCTTTGCCGAAAGCGTGAAGGTCAGGCCGTCGCCGTCGGATTTGGCGACTGGCACACCCGCTTTGATCCAATGCCGAATCTGTACGTCAGTAAGCGTAGTCATGTTCCTCATCCTGAAATTCTACGGTCACCAAAACGCGCCTTACGCGCCGGCCTTCAAGTTTCGATAGCAGTGATACGGCATCACCAATACCTGCCACACGAGCGCACTGAACGCGCGCCTCCCTTGTTTCTTGGCGTTGCCGGCGCTTCTCAATTTGTTTGGCGGAAGCTACATCGACTCCAAGGGCGATCATCGAACATGCTTCCGCCGCCAGATTCCTTGCTTGCTCAAGCGAAATGCTTGGGTAACGTCCGATCGTGAGTTCTCTTTGTTTCCCGCCGAACCTATACCGTAGAACCCATGCCGCAACTTGGTTGGCTGATAAAGTGAAGGTCAAACCATTGCCATCAGATCGCCCTGTCATTGGAACGCCGCCACTCAGCCATGTTTGTAAATCTGCTTCGGTCAATCGCGCCATCGTATTCGCAACCTTCCACTTACGGCTAAGCCATGCTCATGAATATTTCTACCTTAGCTACCCATTAGGGTTTAGCTACCCGTAAGGCAGCCCATAAACCCTTGGCTGCTACTGTATGCCAACGGACGGGATAAAACAAGTTTACAGAGTGAAAATACTGCTTTATGTGAAACGTCCGGACTGCGCCGGACGTTGTAGAACGAGCCTAGAGGTTACACAGCGTGAGTTCGAATTCCACGTTCGAACTGCTGGTGTGCGGGCGCGCATCGTCGCCGAAGATGGCGAAGCGGATGTTGAGCGCGTACTTGTTGGCGCTGATCTCCGGAATGAATTCCGATGCCAGCGGCAGGCGGATGCCGACCATCTGCACCACGCGGCCGCCGAGCATCTGCTGAAACAGACCTTGCTGGGCGACGATTTTGGACGGTTTGCCGCTCTCGCGCAGCAGGCGCAGCACGATGGCCGAAGCGTCCCGGACCGGGTATAGCGGATTGATCCAGCCATGCAAGTCGAATGCGCGCGAACCGGAATCGCGATGCAGCCAATAGTGATACGACGGTAAGTCGAATTCGCAGACGCCGCCGGGTATGCCGGTGCGCTGCTTGATCGACATCAGCCACTCGTTCTCGCGCAGATACTGACCGATCTTGCCGGTCATGGCAAACAGCGCCGAACTCGACTGCTCGATTTCGGCGATCACCTCGTTTAACACGTCTTCGGAGATTTCCGGGTTGTTGCGGAACGACAGCAGCACCTGCTTCTGCCGTTCCAGTTCTTGCAGCAAGTCGGATTTCAGATCGGCGCGGCTTGCGACCTCGAGAATCTCGAACAGGGTGAGCAGCGCGGCGTGGTGATCGAGTGCGTCCTGCCGGGCGAGAAAAAAACGCACGCGATCGAACAGATCCTCCAGGCGCAACAGTGTGCGGATGCGCTCGTTGAAGGGATACTCGTAAGTGATCACTATCGCGACAGCTGCCAAGTGTAAAGGGAAATTCTACGGATTCTGACCGATTCGTCAGCAATTTACAACTTCATCCGGCGGCAGTGGCGAGCTGCAGATAGCGTGCGTGCAGGGCTTCGGCTTGCCGGCGCAGTTGCGCCAGGTCCTGGCTGTTGTCGATCACGTCGTCGGCTGCCGCGAGCCGCACCGCACGCGAAACCTGGGTTGCCATGATGGCACGCACCTGCTCCGCGGCGAGCCCGCTGCGGGCCGCGACACGCTGGAGTTGCAGATCTTCGGGGCAGTCGACGACCAGGATGCGCTGGCAGCGCCGGCGGTAATCGTTTGATTCGACCAGCAGCGGCACCATCAAAATGACATACGGGCCGCGCGCCGCCCGGACGAGGTCGTTGGTTTGCGCGCGAATCATCGGGTGCAGAATCGATTCGAGCTGGCGTTTTCTTGCCGCGTCGGCGAACACCAGTTCGCGCATGCGGGCGCGGTCGAGTGCGCCGTCGGCAGTGAGATAGTTCGCACCGAAGGCGGCCCGGACCGGGGCGATCGCCGCGCCGCCCGGAGCAGTCAGTGCATGCGCAATGCCGTCGGTGTCGATGACCGTTGCGCCCAGCGCCTCGAACACTTGCGCCGCGGCGCTCTTGCCGCTGCCGATACCGCCGGTGAGGCCTACGATATATGCCATGAATAACTGGCTACAGCAGCCTCATGTAGGCGTAAGTGAGGGGTTTGCCCCAGAACAGCGCGATCGCGCCCGCCACCGCAAGGTAAGGTCCGAACGGAATCGGAACATTGCGACCGCGCTTGGCGAACAGCATGAGCGAGATGCCGAATATCGCGCCCACCAACGAGGAGGCAAGCACCACGAACGGCAACATCTGCCAGCCGAGCCAGGCGCCGACCGCGGCAAGAAGCTTGAAGTCACCGAACCCCATGCCTTCCTTCCCGGTTGCGAATTTGAATCCCCAATACACAGTCCACAGCGAAAGATAGCCTGCGGTCGCGCCGATCACGGCCGATGCGAGATCGACAAAAGTGCCCCCTAGATTGAGCAGCAAGCCGGCCCAAAGCAAGGGCAGCGTAATCGAGTCGGGCAGCAGCTGGGTGTCAAAATCGATGAACGACAGCGCGATCATGCTCCACAGGAACAGCATCGCGGCACACGCCGCGAGGCCGAAACCGAAGTGCCACGCCGCGTAGGCGCCGGCCAATCCGCTCAGGGCTTCGATCAGCGGGTAGCGCGCACTGATGGCGGCACCGCAGGCCGCGCATTTGCCCTTCAGCGCGATATAGCTTGCCAGCGGAATATTCTGCAGCGCCGAGATCGGGTGCGCGCAGGCAGGACAGCGCGAGCGCGGCAGCGCCAGGTTGAACGTCTCCTGATCTAGCGGCTGTTCGCCGCGCAGTTCGGCGCATTGCTGTTGCCAGTCGCGCTCCATGATCTTCGGCAGGCGGTAGATGACGACGTTGAGGAACGACCCGACGCACAGGCCAAAGGCAAAGCACAGCCAGGGAAACACTGCAGGGTGGGTCAGCGACCCCAGGAATGCCATTCCTCTAGACGGCGGCGCCGAGCTTGAAAATCGGCAGATACATCGCGATCACCATGCCGCCGATCAGCGTACCAAGGACCACCATGATGATCGGCTCCATCAGGCTGGAGAGCGCATCCACCGCGTCATCCACCTCGGCTTCGTAGAAGTCGGCGACCTTGGACAGCATGCCGTCGAGCGCACCGGACTCCTCGCCGATCTGCACCATCTGGATCACCATGTTGGGGAACACGGCCGAATCGGTCATGGCCACGGTCAGGCTGGAGCCGGTGCTTACCGCCTGCTGGATCTGCTTGGTCGCCACCAGGTAGACGTAATTGCCGGCGGCCCCCCCCACCGAATCGAGCGCCTCCACCAGCGGCACGCCGGCAGCGAACATGGTCGAAAGCGTGCGCGTCCAGCGCGCAACGGTCGAAATGCGTATCAGATTGCCGAATACCGGCGCCTTGAGCAACAGCTTGTCCATGAAGATCTGCACCGCGAGCGAGCGCTTCCACGAATACATGAAGCCGTAGACGGCGCCAAAGATCGCCGGAAAGATGATGTACCAGTAAGCGACGAAAATGTCCGATATGCCCATTACGAACAGGGTTGCTGCGGGTAGGTCGGCGCCGAAGCTCGTGAACACCTGTTTGAACGTAGGGATCACGAAAATCATGATCACCGCGGTGATAATGAAAGCGACCGCGATAATGGCGACGGGGTAGAACAGCGCGGATTTAATCTTGCTCTTGATCCGTTGCGTCTTCTCCTTGTAGGTCGCCAGACGATCGAGCAGGGATTCGAGAATACCGGCCTGTTCGCCCGCACCCACAAGGTTGCAGAACAAGGCATCGAAATAGAGCGGATATTTGCGAAATGCCTGGGTCAGGCTGGATCCGGTTTCGACTTCGGTCTTGATCGACATCAGCAGCCTTGCTACCGCCGGATTGCTGTGGCCCTTGCCGACGATGTCGAAAGACTGCAGCAGCGGTACGCCGGCTTTCATCATGGTCGCCAGCTGGCGCGTGAACAGCGTGACGTCCTTTTCAGTGACGGTGCCGCCGCCGCCCGCCGACTGCTTCTTGACCTTGGTGACGAGTATCCCTTGGCGCCGCAACGTCGCGTTGACCACGGCTTCGCCCTGGGCGCGCAGCTCGCCCTTGACGACCTTTCCGGCTTTGTCCTTCCCTTCCCAATTGAAGGTGAAGTCCTTGATTTTGTCTTTTCCCTCTGCAATTGTTGCCATCTATCCCTCCGACGCACGCGGCTGATGCCATCGCCGGTGCATTCATGATGCACTGCCCTACGCTTTTTACAAAGCCTGAGGTTATCGATCTAATCTCTTGAAGACAATAACATTTTCATAAAACATTCACAAGCTTTCTTTCTCCCCGCAAGCGCCGCAACAGGTTCAGGAGTTTCCGCCGTCAAGCGGTGGCTCCGCCTTGGGTTTGAACAGGCGTATGGTTTTTACTACACGGTCCTGGGTTTGCACGATTTCGATCGGCACGCCGGCGATCTTCAGGCTGACGCCGGCCTCCGGAATGTCCTGGAAATGTTCGATGATCAGCCCGTTGAGAGTCTTGGGTCCGTCGAGCGGCAGCGCCAACCCGAGCTTGCGATTGAGCTCGCGCAACGGGCTTGCACCTTCGACCAGGGCGCTGTCGTTCTCGTCCCAGGCGCGGATGGTCGCGACGGACGGCGAGTTGGTGGTGAATTCGCCGATGATCTCCTCGATGATGTCCTCCAGCGTCATCAGACCCTGCAGTTCGCCATATTCGTCCACCACCAGCGCAAAGCGCTGGTGGTTCTCCTGAAAATACTGCAGTTGTGCGAACAGCGGTGTGCTGGCCGGAATGAAGTAAGGCTCGGTCAGCAGTTCGGCGAGCTTGTCGCGCTCGAGCTCGCCTTCGCGCATCAGCGCCAGCACCTTCCGCAGGTGCAGAATGCCGGCAATATTGCCGAGCTCGTTGCGGTAGACCAGAAGCCGCGTGTGATAGCTGGTGGCGAGCTGTTCGGTGATGCGATCGAGTGGCGCTTCCAGATCGATGGCTTCGATCTGCCCGCGCGGGGTCATCACGTCCTCGACCGTGATGCGCTCGAGATCAAATAGGTTGACCAGGATGCTGCGGTGCTTTTTCGGGATGTAGTGGCCTGCCTCGAGCACCAGGGAGCGCAACTCCTCGGCGGAGAGGCGCTGCGGTTCGCCGCCGGCCACCGGTTTGATGCATAGTATTGCGAGCAAGGCGGAAACGAATAGATTGACGAACCAAACGACCGGATAGAGGAGCTTCAGCAGCGGCGCGAGTACGTAACTCACCGCGAATGCGATGCGCTCGGCATGCGCCGCACCGATCACTTTGGGCGTGATCTCCGAAAAAACCAGCAACGCGAGCGTGACTGCAACAGCGCTTATGCCGGGCACCCATTTGTGCTCTCCTAGGAGCCGGTGGGCAATCATGGCGGCCAGCGTTGCGGCCCCAGCCGCAACCAGGGTGTTGCCGAGCAGGATCACGCCGAGCAGTTGGTCGGTACGGGCGAGCAGCGCATGCGCCAGTCTGGCACCGCGATGTCCTTGTTTGACCAGGTGCTTGAGCCGATAGCGGTTGAGCGCCATCATGCTGGTCTCGGCGAGCGAGAAAAACGCGGAAAAGATCAGCAACACTATCAGCGCGCCGAACTGCGCCGATAAAGGAATGTCGTCCATACGGGGGCTGCGATTAGACCTTTCCGAGGACGACTTCGAGCACGAACATGCTGCCGACGTAGGCGAGCAGCAGCGTGACAAAGCCGGTGAGCGTCCAGCGCAGCGCGGTGCGCCCGCGCCAGCCCCAGCCATAGCGGCCGATCAGCAGCGCGGCGAAGATGAACCAGGACAGGATGCCGAATACGGTCTTGTGGTTGAAACGCACCGCCTTGCCGAACAGTTCCTCGGAAAATAAGAACCCCGTGCCCAGGGTCAAGGTGAGGAGCAGAAAACCGAGGGTGAGAATCCGAAACAGCAGCGCTTCCAGCGTCATCAACGGCGGCAGGGAGGCCCAGGGTCCGGCGAGCGACCCACCCGGCGATCCGGCGCGCTTGCCGGCGTGCAGACGCCGCTCCAGCACGGTCATCAGGGTGGCGTGCAGCGCCGCAATGGTGAATAAGCTGTACGCGAGCATTGCAAGCAGCAGATGGATTCTGAAGGCGAAGGTTTGCGTATAGGCCGGCGTCTCCGGTCCGGCAAAGAACGCCGGCAGCAAAGCGCACACCGCTGCCAGCGGCAGCACCAGCGCCTGCATCCCTTTGACGTCGTAGACCAGGCTTTCCGCCCAGTAGATCAATACGGTCAGCCACAGCATCACCGACAGCGCTTGAGAAAACCCGAAGCGCAGTTCGGGCGCCGCAAACAACTCGGAATAGAGCAGGTACGAATGCAGCATGAACGGGGCGAGGATGGCTGCGCGCTCCCACAAGACGACGCCGGTGCTTGCCCCCTCGCCCGCGGCATCGGCGCCGGAGCGCCAGCGCGTATTCCAGAAATGCCAACCCAGCGCTGCGTACAGAAGCGAGGTGAGCGCATAGGGTAAAATGCCGAACATGTCCAAATTTTACACTACAGAATGCTAGATAACCTGACCAACCGCTTGTCCAGGGTCATCAAGACCCTGCGCGGCGAAGCGCGCCTGACCGAATCCAACGTCGCCGAGGCGCTGCGCGAAGTGCGCATGGCGCTGCTCGAGGCCGACGTCGCCCTGCCGGTGGTGAAGGATTTCATCGCCGCGGTGAAGCAAAAGGCCATGGGCGAAGAGGTGATCGGCAGCCTGACGCCGGGCCAGGCGCTGGTGGGCGTGGTGCAGCGCGAACTCGCCGCCCTGATGGGTGGCGAAAATGCCGCGCTCAACCTTGCCGTCACGCCACCCGCGGTGATCCTCATGGCCGGCCTGCAGGGCTCGGGAAAGACCACGACCAGCGGCAAGCTGGCGAAATTCCTTGCCGAGCAGAAGAAAAAGCCGCTGCTGGCAAGCTGCGACGTCTACCGCCCGGCCGCCATCGAGCAGTTGCGCAGCGTTGCGCGCCAGCTGGATGTTGATTTCTTCGAATCGGCCGCAGGGCAAAAGCCGGTGGAGATCGCGCTCGCAGCGCTCGACTACGCGAAGAAGCATTACCACGACGTGCTCATCGTCGACACCGCCGGGCGCCTCGCGATCGACGTGGCGATGATGCAGGAGATTGCGCAACTGCATGCCGCTCTCAACCCGGCCGAGACCCTGTTCGTGGTCGACGCGATGCAGGGTCAGGACGCCGTCAACGTAGCCAAGGCGTTCAGCGATGCGCTGCCGCTTACCGGCGTGGTGCTGACAAAACTCGACGGCGACGCGCGCGGCGGTGCGGCGCTGTCGGTGCGCCAGGTCACGGGCAAGCCGATCAAATTCGCCGGCGTCGGCGAAAAGCTTGCGGCGCTGGAAGCGTTCCATCCGGAACGCATGGCCGCGAGAATTCTCGGCATGGGCGACGTCATGTCGCTGGTCGAGGAGGCGAGAAAGAGCGTCGATGTCGACGAGGCAAAGAAGCTCGCCGACAAGATGAAGCGCGGCAAGGGCTTCGACCTGGAAGACTTCAAGCTGCAGATTGCTCAGATGCGCAAGATGGGCGGGCTTTCCTCGATGATCGACAAGCTGCCGGCGCAACTGGCGCAGGCGGCCCAGGCGCAGTCGGCAGACATGGGGGAGAAGCAGATGCGCCGCATCGAGGGCATCATCAATTCCATGACCCGGAAAGAGCGCGCGCATCCGGAGTTGATGAAGGCTACGCGCAAGCGGCGCGTCGCCGCCGGCGCCGGCGTGCAGGTGCAGGACGTCAATCGCCTGTTGAACCAGTTCGAGCAGATGCAGAAGATGATGAAGCAGATGCAGAAGGGCGGCATGGCGAAAATGATGCGCGGAATGAAGGGAATGATTCCGGGGATGCGGTAGGGACATCGCTGCCTTCGATCTTGAATTAAATCCAACCCCACTCTGTTTTTGCTTTTCTCAATAACCCTGTTTTCCATACGGATGCGCTTTTCATCCGTATGGAAAACAGGGTTGGCGCGCGAAGCGCGCAATGGTCGTTCGGCGAAATTGTTTGATATTTTGGAATGTTTGCGTCGCACTGGCGCGGACGGCGGCCCGTCCGCACGGCTCGCCGATTGCGCGCGGACGATGAACCTGTGCGCACGCAATCGGCAATCTTGGATGAAACCCGTCGTCCCGCTTGGTAACCGCCCTGCCTAATACCCGATCGCCGCCCCGTCGCTTCTCGGGTCGGAACCTCCCCAGCGGGTGCCGGTGACCGGATCGATGGTGATGCCGTGTGCATGCCCGGCAAGCTCGTTCCAGGCGCCCCAGCGGTTTAGCACATGGCCTCTGCGTTCGAGTTCTTTCAGTGTGGCTTCCGGATAACGTCCCTCGACGTTGAGCAGGTCGCGCGGCTCGCCTAGGGCGAAGCGGCCGGAAAGCCAGCGCGGCGCTTCGATCGCCTGCTGCACGTTCAGGCCGAAGTCGATCATGGCGACGTAGGCCTGGAGCTGGATCTGCGGTTGGCCGTCGGCGCCCATGCAGCCGAACACCTGCCACAATTTGTCGTCGCGGAAGGCGAGCGACGCGATCAGCGTGTGCAGAGGCCGCTTGCCCGGCGCGAGTTTGTTGGGATGCGCCGGATCCAAGGAAAAGTACGCGCTGCGGTTCTGCAATACGATACCGCTTCTGCCCGCGACGACGCAGGAGCCGAACACGCCATAGAGGCTGTGAATCAGCGAGGCCGCGTTGCCCTCGTTGTCCACGGCGCAGATATACACGGTATCGCCGGTAAGGCTGCCGTAGGACGGCACTTTGTCCCAGGGAAGCGCGCGCACCGGATCGATCAGCGACCGCCGCTCGTCGGCGTAGACGCGCGACAGCAGGCGTTCGACCGGGACGTCGGCAAAAGCGGGATCCGCGATCCAGCGGTCGCGGTCATGGTAGGCGAGTTGCTTTGCCTGCACCAGAAAGTGCACGTGGTCCGCGCCCAGGTATTGCATTGCCGCGACATCATAGGGCTCGATCAGGTTCAGCATCTGCAGCACCGAGATGCCCTGGGTCGGTGGCGCTGTTTGGTAGAGCCGGACGCCGCGATAGTCGGTAGCGATCGGCTCGCGCCATTGCGCGCGCTGCGCGCGAAAGTCCGCCGCGGTGAAGAAGCCGCCGTTCGCGCCCGCATAGCGCGCCAGTTCCTGCGCAATTTCGCCCTCGTAATAGGCTTCGCGCCCGCCTGCTGCTACCGCTTCGATGCTGCGGGCGAGATTCGCGTTGACCAGGCTTTGCCCGGCGCGCGGCGCTTCGCCGTTGTTCAGAAATATCGCGGCGGCCTCCGGGTTCTGCGCCAGTTCCGGCGCGGTAGCCGCGATCCAGTTGGCGAGGCGTTCGGTCACCGGAAAACCGTCGCGCGCATAGCCGGCAGCAGCGGCCAGATCACGCGCGAACGGCAGGCGTCCGTGCGCCGCGTGCGCTTCGCACCAGCTCGCCACCGCGCCCGGCACCGTGAGCGTCGCCGGCAGGACGCCGCGGAACGGAATTTCGTCCATGCCGCGCGCGCGGAAGGCGTCGATTGACGCGCAGGCCGTCGCGCAGCCGGCGCCGTCGAGGTAGCGCACGCGGCTTTGCTTGGCATCGTAGATCAGCCAGAACGCGTCCCCGCCCAGACCCGTCATATGCGGATAGATCACGCTCAAGGTGGCGCTGGCGGCAATGGCCGCATCGACCGCCGAGCCTCCGGCTTTGAGGATTTCCACCCCGACTTCGGAGGCGAGCGCGTGCGGACAGGCGACCATGCCGCGCGGCGCCAGGGTCGGCGGCCGGCCGGTGTGTAGTTCCATCACGGTGAATTCTTCCGCTACGATTTAAGAGCGGTATGGAACCACAAATGGACATACAAAGGAATAACGGCGGCAAAGCCGGCAGGTACGGCGTGCGCCCATGAGGGTCTGAAGCGCTTCGAAATGGCCTAGCGGCGATCCAAAGGCTCGAGGTATTTCATTGAAAGCGTGGAAAAATATGCCGCCGTCCGCCTCACCCAATCCCACAAAACCCTTGCCAATGAGTAGCAAATCGTCGTAGAATCGCGCTCTTTTTCGAGTTTCGGGACAACAACATGGTTGTGATTCGCCTCGCCCGCGGTGGCGCACATAAACGCCCTTTCTACAACATGGTCGTGGCGGACTCGCGTCGGGCCGCCGGCGGCAAATTCATCGAGCGGGTCGGCTTCTATGATCCGAAGGCGCCCGAAGGCCGCGAGAATCTGCGTGTCGCCATGGATCGCCTGACCTTCTGGCAGGGCAAGGGCGCGCAGCTCTCTCCCACGGTCGCAAGGTTGGTCAAGCAATTTGGCAAGAAAGTCGCTGGAACCGTCGCCGCCGCAGCCTGAAGACCTGATCGCGATGGGGCGCATCGTCGCCCCGTACGGTCTCAAGGGCTGGGTCAGGATAGAGCCCTACGGCGCAGATCCGGATAGCTTGAGCGCCTTCCCCAGGGTGTGGGTGGGCAGAAACGGCGACTGGAGCGAATTGAACGTTGCCGAGAGCGTACTGCAGCACGGAGCCAGCCTGGTGGCGCGCTTCGAAGGCTGCGTGGAGCGTGATGCGGCACTGGCCCTGAAGGGCAGCGAGCTTGCGGTCGAGCGCAGTGCGCTGCCGCAGAACGCGAAGGACGAGTTTTACTGGGTCGACCTGGTCGGCCTGAAAGTGGTGAATGCGAAGGACGAGGAGCTCGGCGCGGTGGTCGAGCTGTTCGAAAATGGTGCGCATCCGGTGATGCGCGTCGTCGAAGGCGAGACCGAGCGCCTGCTGCCTTTCATCGAGCAGGTGGTGCGCCAGGTGGATTTGGCCGAACGGCGGATCCGCGTGGAGTGGGAGCTGGACTGGTGATCCACTTCGATTGTGTGACGCTGTTTCCGCAGATGTTCGCGGCGCTCACTGAATCGGGTATCACCAGCCGCGCGCTGAAGGCGGCGCGCTACAGTCTGGAGTTGTGGAATCCGCGCGATTTCACCAGCGACAATTACCGCACGGTGGACGACCGGCCGTACGGTGGCGGGCCGGGCATGGTGATGCTGGCCGAGCCGCTGGACGCGGCGATACGGGCGGCGAAAGCGCGCGTCGCCGGCAGTGGACGCAAGGTAATATACCTTTCGCCGCAGGGCAGGTCACTGGCCCACGCCAAAGTGATGGAAATTGCGGCTGGGCCCGGCGCAGTGTTGTTGTGCGGGCGTTACGAGAGCGTGGACGAGAGATTGATCCGGCGCGCGGTCGACGAGGAAATATCGATCGGCGATTATGTGCTCTCCGGCGGTGAATTGGCGGCGATGGTGCTGATCGACGCGGTGGTGCGGCAGTTGCCCGGCGTGCTGGGCGACGAGGATTCGGCGGCGCAGGATTCGTTTGTGGACGGGTTGCTGGATTGTCCGCATTACACCCGGCCCGAGGAGTACGCGGGCGAGCGCGTGCCGCCGGTGCTGCTCTCGGGCAACCACGCCGAGATCGAACGCTGGCGCCTGAAGCAGGCGCTGGGGAGGACCTGGCTGAGACGGCCGGATTTGTTGGCGCAGCGCGCCTTGAGCGCGGAAGAATCGAAGTTGCTTGAGGAATTCAAGCGGGAACAGAAACAGGAACCGCAAGGAGCAGGACTATGAATCTGATAGACAAGCTGGAAAACGAAGAAATCACCCGCCTGGGCAAGACCGTTCCCGTGTTCGCCCCCGGCGATACCGTGATCGTGAACGTCAACGTGGTCGAAGGCGAGCGCAAACGCGTGCAGGCGTACGAAGGCGTGGTCATCGCCAAGCGCAACCGCGGCCTCAATTCCTCCTTCATCGTGCGCAAGATTTCAGCGGGCGAAGGCGTGGAGCGTACGTTCCAGACCTATTCGCCGCTGATCGCCTCGGTAGAGGTAAAGCGCAAAGGCGACGTTCGGCGCGCCAAGCTGTATTACCTGCGCGATCGTTCGGGCAAATCGGCGCGCATCCGCGAGAAGCTCACCAAACGCGTGGTCGTGGTGCCCGAGACCGGTGCGCCAGAGGCTGCCGCCGAGGCCGATAGCGAATAGATTTTCGCCTCGGCATCAAAGCAAAACGGGACGCTGCGGCGTCCCGTTTAATTTTGGACCGCCCGCGCATAAAACCGGCGCGGGCTGTTTAGAGGTTCGTGCCTCACGATGCGCCGTGTGCCGCGGAATCGATTTTGCGCTGCCTTCGTTCTAGACTGTCCGGCGCACATCTGCTCGAACAGCGGCTCCATGAAGGACGCGCAAAGCGCCAGCTGTTTTAGGCAATGTCGTTCAAGTGGCAGGCTGAGAAATGCAGCGGCGCGATCTCGCGCAACGCAGGTTGCTCAATCCTGCACTTGGGCATCGCATGCGGGCAGCGCGGGTGGAAATGGCAGCCCGGCGGCGGCGCCAGCGGCGAGGAAATCTCGCCGCTGATCGAAATGAAATTCTTCCTGCGCAAGTCCAGTCGCGGCACTTCCGCCAGCAACGCCTGAGTATAGGGGTGATTGGCGCGGGCGTAGATGTCCCCGGTCCGCGCCGCCTCCACCACCCGTCCCAGATACATGATCAGCACACGGTCCGAAATGTGCTGCACGACGCCGAGGTCGTGGCTGATGAACAGGTAGGTGAGCTTGAACTGCTCGCGCAACTGGATGAAAAGATTGAGCACCTGCGCCTGGATCGAGACGTCCAGGGCGGCGACGGCCTCGTCGCATACCAGGAACTCGGGCTTCACCGCCAATGCCCGGGCGATACCGACGCGCGCGCGCTGGCCGCCGGAGAACTGGTGCGGAAAGCGGCGCGCGAGCGAGGCGTCGAGTCCGACGCGGGCCAGCAATTGCGCCACGTACTCCCGTTGCTCGCTCTGCATGATCAGGCCATGCACCAGCGGCGCCTCGCCGACGATGTCGGCCACGCGCATGCGCGGATTGAGCGACGCGTAGGGATCCTGGAAGATCATCTGGATCTTGAGCTGGATCGCGCGCCGCTTTTCGGCGGGCAGCGCCGCGACCGCTTCGCCGCGCCACAGGCGCGCTCCGACGGAAGGCTCGAGCAAGCCGACGGCGAGGCGCGCCAGCGTCGATTTGCCGCAGCCGGATTCGCCCACCAGGCCTACCACTTCCCCCGCCTGCACTGCCAAGTCGACCTGGTCCACGGCGTGCACGACTTCGTCCCTGGCGCTTGCGCCGAGCAGATTGGCGATCCTGGCAGCGGCATCCAGGGTTTTGACGAACCGTTTGGACGCCCCGCGAAGTTCGAGCAACGGCGCCGGCTGCGCACTCATGCCGCCGCCTCCGTGCCGCCGTTGCCGTTCCGGCAGAGGCACTGTCGGCGTCTGGCGGCAATCGCGGCCGGTCGCATCCCCATTCCATGGGGCCCCTGCTCCCTGCTCATGCCGCCGCTCGCTGCGACAGCGGATGGAAGCAGCGCACCTGCCTGCCGGCGGCGGGACTGGACAATTCCGGATCCCGCGCGCAGGCGCTGTCTGCGCGCGCACAGCGCTCGCGGAAGGCGCATCCCGGTGCGAGCTCAAGCAGCGAGGGTGTCATGCCCGGAATCTGCGCGAGCGGCTGACCTCTGCGGCCGCGGCCGGGTACCGAGGCGATGAGTCCGTGCGTATAGGGATGCAGCGGCGCATCGAGCACCTCGTCGACGCTGCCGTGTTCGACGATGCGCCCGGCGTACATGACGCAGATTTCGTCGGCCAGACCGGCAATCACCGACAGGTCATGGGTGATCCAGATGAGGGCGGTGCCGGACTCGCGCGCGAGCTTCTGCATCTCGAACAGGATCTGGCCCTGGATGGTGACGTCGAGTGCCGTGGTCGGCTCGTCGGCGATGATCAGATCGGGTCGGTTCAGCAGCGCGATGGCAATGGCGACGCGCTGGCGCATGCCGCCCGAGAACTGGTGCGGGTAGGCCAGGAGGCGCTCCGCGGCCGAGGCGATGCCGACGCGCGTCAGGGCGTCGCGCGCCCGCGCCCGCGCCGCGTCCCGACTGACGCCGTCGTGCGCTCGGATCGCCTCGATCATCTGCGTGTCGATGCGCAGCACCGGGTTCAGCGTCATCATCGGATCCTGGAAAATCATGGCGATGCGCTTGCCGCGGATGCGGCGCATCTCGTCCGGTGCGAGCAGGCGCAGGTCGCGGCCGCCGAGCAGGATGCGGCCGGCGACCATGCGCCCGGGCGGATCGACGAGGCCCATGATGGAAAAACCGGTCATGGATTTGCCCGAGCCGGATTCGCCGACCAGGCCGAGAATCTTTCCCGGCCCGACTGCGAAGCTGACATCCTCCACCGCCTTCACCACGCCCTGGCGGGTGAAGAAGTGGGTGCGCAGATGCTCCACGCGCAGCACGGGTTCTCCGGGTTCTCCTATTTGTTCGCTCATTTCTGCAGCCGCGGATTGAGCACGTCGCGCAGCTGATCGGCGACCAAATTGATGCTGACGATGGTCAACAGCAGGGCGATGCCGGGGAAGAAACTGATCCAGTATTTGCCGGAGAGCATGTAGTCGAAGCCGTTCTTGATCAGCAGGCCCAGCGAGGGTTCGGTGATCGGGACGCCGATGCCGAGATAGGACAGCGTGGCCTCCAGAGCGATGGCGGCCGCCACCTGCACCGTGGCAACGACGATCAGCGGCGGCAGGCAGTTGGGCAGCAGGTGGCGGAACACGATGCGCGCGGGCGGCAGCGCCAGGCCCATGGCGGCTTCGATGTATTCCTTCCTGCGCTCGATCAGCGCCGTGCTGCGCACGGTGCGCGCATAGTAGGCCCATTGCACCATGATCAGCGCGAAAATCGTCTTGCCGATTCCCTGTCCGAGCAGGGCGAGCAGGATGAGGGCGATCAGGATGGCGGGAAACGACAGCTGGATGTCGACGCAGCGCATGATGGCGCTATCGGTGCGGCCGCCGAAATAGGCGGCGCACAGCCCGAGGACGAGGCCGATGAATACGGCGCACAGGGTGCTTGAAGCGCCGACCACCAGGCTGATGCGCAGGCCGTAGAAGATGCCGGACAGGATATCGCGCCCCTGGTCGTCGCTGCCGAGCCAGAAAGTCAGGCCGCTGTCCGACTTCGATCCGGGCGGCAGGCGGCTGTCCGCGACATCGAGCTGCGCCAGGTCGTAGGGATTCTGTGGCGAGATCCAGGGCGCGAACAAGGCGACGAGCAGGATCAGCACCAGCACCGCGAGTCCGGCAAGCGCGAGTCGACTCTCGGCAAAGTCGGCGACGATCCGCGCGAGCGGTGTTTGTTCCCGCTGCATCGCCTATCCGTTCGACTCGCTGATGCGCACCCGCGGGTCGAGCAGCGAATAGACGATGTCCACGGCCAGATTGATGAGAATGAACAGGCTCACGATGACGAGCAGGTAGGCGACGATCACCGGCCGGTCGAGCACGTCGATGGAATCGATGATCAGCTTGCCCATGCCGGGCCAGCCGAATATCGACTCGGTGACGATCGCAAATGCGATCACCGAGCCGAATTCCAGGCCGATCACGGTGACGATGGGGATCATGATGTTTTTCAGCACGTGCACGCCGACCACGCGCGCGTTCGTGAGTCCCTTGGCGCGGGCGAATTTCACGTAGTCCTGAAGCAGCGCTTCGCGCGTGCCGGCGCGCGTGAGGCGGATGATGAGCGAGAGCTTGAACAGCGACAGGTTGATCGCGGGCAGTATCAGGTGGCGGATGCCCTCCCAGGAAAGAAAACTCACCGGAACGCCCAATAGTTCCGTGGTCGGGCCGCGGCCGTTGGCAGGCAGCCAGCCCAGCTCGACCGCGAACACCATGATCAGCATCAGGCCCACCCAGAAGGTGGGCAGGGAGAAGCCGAGGATGGAGCCGGTCATGATCAGCTTGCCCGGCCAGGAGCCGGGCGCAAGGCCGGCCCACAGTCCGAGCGGGATTCCGAGCAGCACCGCGAGGCCGGTGGCGGCCAGCGCCAGTTCCAGCGTCGCCGGCATGCGCTCCAGGATCAGTCGCAGCGCCGGGATGTCGTAGGCAAAGGATTTGCCCAGGTCTCCTGACAGCGCCTGTCTGAGGAAAATCAGATATTGCTCCCATAGCGGCTTGTCCAGACCGAGGGCGGCGATCGCGCGCGCGATATCGGCCTGGTCGGCCTGCGGGTTGATCAAAATATCCACCGGATTGCCGATCGCGTAGACGCCGATGAACACCAGCAGCGACATGAAGCCGAGGACCAGCACGCTTTGCAGCAGGCGGCGGATTATGAAGACGGGCATGAAAAACTAGGCCGCGAAACGCAGAGCGCTATACGCTGAGCGCATTAGGCGAGCGTGGGCGCAGCTCTGGCCATGCGACGCGCGCGTTTCAATTTCCGCTCCTGCATTTAGCGACGCTGGAAATGATGGGCGAAGGTGAACTCGTCGGTGCGCGGGCGGTAGGCAATCTCTTTTTTCATGGCCCAGGAGGCGAGTTGATGGTGCAGAAGTATGACCGGTGTTTCTTTGAGCGCGAGCATTGCGGCTTCGCGCGCCAGCGCTTCACGCTTTTTTTCGTCCAGCGTGGAAAAGCCTTGTTCGAGCAGCGCGTCCACCTTCGGATTCGAGTAGTGTCCCCAGTTCCATGCGCCATAACCTTTGTCGGCGTTCGGTGTGGCCACCAGCGCGCGCAGCGCCAGGTCGCCCGAGAACGAGCCCCAGCCGAGAACGGCCAAGGAAAACTCGCCGGCACGCGCCTTGCCGAAATACACGCTGGCCGGCATCGTCTCTACTTTGGTACGGATGCCGATACGCGCCAGCATCTGCGCCACCGCCTGTGCCACCTGGTCGTCGTTGACGTAGCGGTTGTTCGGTGCGTACAGGGTGAGCGTGAAACCGTCCGCATATCCGGCTTCGGCGAGCAGCTTCTTCGCACCCTCCGGGTCATAGGTTTCGGGTTTCAGGGCATCGGCATGGCCGAACACGGGCGGCGAGACTAGGTTGCCCGCCGGAATCGCAAAGCCCTCCATGACACGGTCGACGATGGCTTTGCGGTTGATGGCTTTGGACAGCGCCAGTCTTACGCGCGCATCCTTGAACGGATTGCCGGCCAGCGGTTTGCCCGACTCATCGGCGATGTGCGGTGGATGGTCGCGGTACTGGTCCAGGTGCAGGAACAGGGTGCGCCAGGAAACTTTCTGCTCCAGCCGGAAGTTCGCATTTGCCTTGAGCCGGGTGAGATCGGCGGTCGGAATGTTCTCGATCGCGTCCAGATCGCCTGCAAGCAGCGCAGCGATGCGCGCCGTATCGGCGGGCAGGATGCGCAGCGTCACCTTATCCCACGCCCCGGGTTTTCCGTCCCGATTTCCCCAGTAGCCATCGTTGCGGGCGAGCTCGATGCGGTCGCCGCGGGCAAAGCGCACCAGCCGGTACGGACCGGTGCCGACGGCCGCTTTGCCGCTGTTGAAATCTTCGGTGCTCGCTCCGGTGGCTGCTTTTTTCGATACGATGAATATCGAATTCAGGTCGTAGGGCAGCATGGCGTAGGGCGCCGCGGTCTTCAGCTGTATCGTCCACGGGTCGACGATCTTCTTGGCTGTGATGGGCTTGACGAATCCCGTAAACGGGCCCGGGCTCGCGGTCAGCGTCGCCGGGCGCTCCAGCGAATAAATCACATCGTCGGCGGAGAAATCCGAGCCGTCGTGGAATTTGACCCCCTTGCGCAGCTTGAATTCCCAGGTGGTCGGATCGATGGTCCGCCACGAGAGGGCGAGGCCGGGGACGAGGCGCGCGTCGGCATCCACGTGCACCAGCGCGTCGAATACATGCGAGGCGGCGCTGTTGTTGGGGGCGACGTTCAGGAAATGCGGATCGAGCGAGGTGACATCGGCAGCCAGTCCGATGCGCAGCTCGGCGGCCTGGACCTGCAGCGCAGCGCAGGCGGCGAACAGCGCCAGGCCGCGCCAGACGCGGGTGATCGCGGTTTGGAGCGTAATAAGCATATTCTGTACTGTGCCACAAAAATTGAAGGGCGTAGGAGACATTTCGGCGTTCTGGAAATGCCAATATGTGCGGTCCGCTTCGGTGCAGACGCGGATCGCCGCATCGGCGCACGTAGGCGCGCTGCGTCGGCTACAATTCGGGGATCGATGGCGGGGGGCAAATGGGAACGGTCGTAGCATTGTCTGGTCAGGTCGGCGGCGCCAAGCTTGCGGACGGCTTCCGGCGGCTGCGCGGCAAGGATCTGGCCGTCATCGTCAATATCGGCGATGACCACGAGGTTTTCGGCCTCGCATTTTCGCCCGACATCGACACCATGCTGTACACGCTCGCCGGGGTTGCGAGTCCGGCGGCGGGCTGGGAGCCGGCGGACGAGACCTATGCCCTGCATGAGATGCTGCATCGGCTCGGCTCGGAACATCGGGTCCGGGTCGGTGATCGCTCGATGGCGCTGCCGCTGCTGCGCACCGAGGCGCTGCGGGCCGAGTCCACGCTGAGCGAGATTACGCTCGGCTTTTGCAAGACGCTGGGCATAGAGTCGCGCGTGCTGCCGATGAGCAACGATCCGGTGCGCACGGTGGTGCTGACCGAGTACGGGCAGGCGAGTTACCACGAATACCTGACCGAACTCGAATGCGAACCGGTGGTGAAAGGCTTCCTCTATGCCGGCGCCGACGCGGCGCGGATTCCGGACGAAGTCCTGGAAGCGCTGTACGCCCCCGATCTGGAAGCGATCGTGCTTTGTCCGGCCAACCCCTACCATACGATAGGGCCGATCCTGGCGGTGCAAGGCATGCGCGAGTTGCTGCGCGAACGCGGCGTGCCGGTGATTGCCGTGAGCCCGATCGTCGGCAACAAGGCGCTGAAGGGCGCCGCGGCGAAGATGATGCAGGAGCTGGGTCATGAACCGTCGGCGCGGCGCGCGGCGCTGGAATACTACCGGCTGATCGACGGTTTCGTGATCGACACCGTGGACGAGGCAGCGGCCGCGGATATTCGCGCCTGCGCCATCGAGGTCGCGGTGGCGCCGACGATCATGCGCACCGAGCAGGATCGAATCGCGCTGGCGCAGGTGGTGCTCGATTTCGCCCAGACGCTGCGCGCACAAAAAGACGCGGAACGGGACGCAGAACGCAGCGAATAGTGGCGAACGCGCGCGTGTTCATACCCGACGGGCGCGCACTTGCGGCGCTGTCGGTGGCCCTGCTGGTGTGGGCAAGCTCGTTTCCGGCGACGCGCGTTGCGCTTGCCGCCTATCCGCCCGGACATCTGGCGCTGGCCCGCTACACCTTGGCGACGCTGGCGCTGCTGGCTTACTGCATCCTGGTACGCGCGCCGCTGCCGCGCCGCTCCGATCTGCCTGCCCTGGCCGTTACCGGCTTGCTTTGCGGCACACTGTATCAGCTCGGCTTCAACTACGGCATGCGCACGGTCGGCTCGGGGCCGGCAGCGGTGCTGGTCGATACCGTGCCTATCTTCGCCGCGCTGCTCGGATACTTCTTTTTGCACGAACGCCTCGGAGTTTGGGCCGCGGCCGGCATCGTCCTGGGTTTCATCGGCTCGGCGCTGATCGCCGCCGGCGAGGCGATGCCCACAAATTTTGCCTTCGAACCCGGCGCCGGCTATCTGTTGCTCTCGTCGCTGGCGTTCAGTGTCGGCTCGGTGGTGCAAAAGCCGCTGCTCGCGCGCCTGCCCGCCGTTGCGCTTACCGCCTATTACTTTGTCGCCGCCACCCTGGGCTTGTGCGCGTTTGCTCCCGGCTTGACTACGAGCATCGCCGCGGCGCCGGCTGCGGCGAATTGGGCATTGCTGTACCTGGCGTTGTTTCCAGGGGCGCTGTCGTTCGCGCTCTGGTCCTACGCGCTGGCGCGACTGCCGGTGACACAGGCATCGAGTTCCCTGTATCTGGTGCCGGTGTTCACGTTCCCGATCGCCTGGGTGTGGATGGGGGAAGTGCCGGCGGCGCTCTCGTTCTTCGGCGGCGCGATTGCGCTCGCAGGCGTGCTGCTGGTGCACGCGCAGGGACGATGAATCTGTTGCAAGTTGAAGACGTCTGGTGCGTTCATGCGGCTGTGAATCGGGCCGCCGAAGAATTCCCTTTCAGAGGCCCGTTCCTGTTCCACGACAACACGACTCTGCTATCATGCGTGCGTGCTGGCACAGCGGCGAGAGCAGTCGCTGCCGGGCACGCGCGCGGAAATCCGGAGAAGGCTAAATGGATCGGAAAAAGGTAACGCTGCTCGACCTGTACAAGAAGAAGGAACAACACGTTCCTATTACGATGCTCACCACCTACGATTTTCCCAGTGCCCAGGCGCTGGACCGGGCCGGCATCGATATCGCGTTTGTCGGCGACTCCTACGGCATGGTGGTCCTGGGCTATCCGAGCACCGTGCCGGTGACCATGGACGAAATGCTCATCGCCTGCCGCGCGGTGGCTCGCGGGACGCAATATGCGTTCCTGCTCGGCGACATGCCCTTCATGTCCTACCAGGCCGGCGTGGAGGACGCCGTACGCAACGCCGGGCGCTTTCTGAAGGAAGCGAATATGGAAGGCGTGAAGCTCGAGGGCGGCCGCACGGTGGCGCCCGTGGCCCGTGCCATCACCGATGCCGGCATCGCCGTGATGGGACACATAGGACTGACACCGCAGAGTGTCACCCAGTTGGGCGGTTGGCGTACCCAGGGCACGACTGCCGCGGCAGCCCGGGCGCTGCTCGACGATGCCCTTGCGCTGGAGGAGGCCGGCTGTTTCGCCATCGTGCTGGAGAAGGTGCCCGACCGCGTCGCGCAGCTCATCACCGAGCGCATTGGCATACCGACGATCGGCATCGGCGCCGGGCCGCGCACCGATGGGCAAGTCCTCGTACTGCACGACCTGCTCGGCTATTTCGACCGGTTCCTGCCCAAGTTCGCCAAACGCTATGCAAACCTGCACTCGACGATTGGCGAAGCCATCGCCCGCTTCAAGTCGGAAGTGGAAGCGCACACCTTCCCGGCGGCAGAGCACGTGTTCCCTATTGCCGACGGGGAGTGGGCCGAACTGCTGCAGTCGCTGCAAAACGTGAAACCGGCACGGGCCGGTGTACGGGTCGACGCTACGGCCGATGCGACCCGCGCCTACTGATTCGATTTCAACCAAGAAGGAGTAAGCGCAAGAAAGGTTGTGCCAGGCGGAACTTTGTGTGTTGAGACTTGGCCACGCTCGGTCCCCGGGCGTTCGGGTCGAGAATCGGGAGCGATCATTCCGACGAAAGCACCATCGGCACGTCCGGCAACCGGGAAGCGCGCATATCGACAACATGGCACACTCAAAAATGGTTTCCCCCCGTCGCCGCACCCTGTTGCTTGCCGCCGGAGCCCTCACCGGCGCCAGTCTGCTTCGCATCGGTGGGGCGCAGGCCCAAGCCAAGTTGGGCAAGGCGGTGTACGGCCAAGGCAGTATTGATCCGATCTTTACCGCGGGCTACGTGGCGTTGAAGAAGGGCTACTTCACGGAAGCCGGCCTGGAGGTGGAGTACCTGAACTCGCAAAGCGGACCGCGCACCAATCAGATGATCGCTGCCGGCCAGATTTTGTTCGGTGCCACCGCCGCCACCGCCGCCCCGGCGGTCACGGTTGCCGGCAAGCCGGCGGCACTCATTTACGGATTCGACCGTCGCATGACCTACGCCAACGTGATCGTGCGCAAGGCCGATTTCGACAGCGGAAAATTCAAATCCTTGAAGGATCTGGCGGGGCAGCGGATCGGTGCCACGCAACCGGGATCGGTCACCGCCCTGATGGCGGTCTACCTGATGCAGCAGGCCGGTATTTCGGACAAGGTGGACATACGTCCGCTCGGTGACCTTGCAACCATGCTCGGCGCGCTCAAGACCGGATCGGTTGCGGCCAGCATGGCGACGGCGTCGATGATGGAGCAGGCGATTCAGGAAGGCTGGGGCGTGGCGATATTCAACGGCACCGACGACGCGGTCTGGAACGAATTCATGGGCGGGGACGTGCCGGGGATCGCCGCCTACGCGCTGCGCGAAACGATCGAGAAGCGCCCCGAGCTTGTGCAAGCTTTCGTGACCGGCCTGGTCAAGGCACAGGATCTGATCAACGCCAGCTCCGCCGAAGCCGTCACCGAACTTGTCTATGGCGACTACCTCAATGCGCTGTCGCGCCCGGCGGTGCTGAAAGCAGTCGCCCTTTACAAGGAGCGGGTCTGGCTGAAGAACAATATCATCTCCGAGGATGCCTACAACCGGATGACGCGGATCATGGGCGACGGTCGCCAATTCTCCAACGATGAAATCAAGACTGTTCCGTACGCCAAGTGCGTGGACATGAGCTTCGTGAGAAAGGCGCGCAACATCAAGTCATGATCCGGCTGAAGGAAGTCGGCAAGGTTTACCAGACCGACAAGGCAAGCACCTGGGCCGTCGGCAACGTTTCTCTGACCATTGCCAGCGGTGAATTCGTATCCCTCGTCGGTCCGTCGGGCTGTGGCAAGAGCACGCTGCTGAACATGATTGCCGGCTTCCTTGCGCCCAGTTCGGGAACTATCGAAGTCGATGGACACGCGGTGGCCGGGCAGATCCACCCCGAGCTCGGCTACATTTTTCAGAAAGACACCCTGCTGCCGTGGTTCACGGTGCACAAGAACGTGGCGCTGGGCCTCAGATTCCGTTCCTTTCCCGAGGACCGGATCCGGAGCCGGGTCGCCGAGTTGCTCGAACTGGGCCACCTGAGCGAATTCGCCGACGCCTACCCCCATCAGCTTTCCGGCGGCATGCGGCGGCGCGTCGCCCTGCTGATGAGCTTGGCGGTGGAGCCGCGCATCGTGCTCATGGACGAGCCGTTCGGCGCGCTCGATACGCACACCAAGACGCACCTGCACCGCGAGCTGATCGAGATCTGGCGCAAGCTCGGGCAGACGGTGGTCATGGTGACGCACGATCTGGACGAAGCGATCACGCTCTCCAGCCGCGTCGTCGTCCTGTCGTCGCCGCCGAGCAAGGTGCTGCTGGACGAACGCATCGACATTCCCCACCCGCGCGACGTGTTCTCGCTGCGCGAGAGCGAGCAATTTCTGCTGCACTACCGCAGCATCTGGAGCGTGCTGGGACAGCAGTTCCGCGCGGCAGCCTGAAGTCAGAGCCATGGCCACGCCTTCCCCGACCGCTGGTCTGCCGCTAAATCATGCCGAGTATCTGGCCGAGACCCGGCGCACCTCCCGCCTGCGACGCGTTCGCATTACCGGCTGGCAGATCGTTATCCTGGCTTGTCTGCTGGGCGCCTGGGAACTGCTGACCCGTATCCCCTGGTTCGTCAAGAACACGGCATTCGATCCATTCTTCATCAGCCAGCCCTCGCGCGTGGCCGTTCGGCTGTGGGCGTGGCTGCAGCCGGGGCCGGCATCGGTGTGGCCGCACCTGTTGCTGACCCTCGAGGCGACCTTCCTCGGCCTGATCGTCGGTGTCGGCAGCGGTTTCGTCGTCGGCATGTGGCTCAGCCGCAACCGCACCCTGGCCGACATACTCAATCCGTTCATCGTCGCCTTCAACTCGATGCCGCGCATCGCCTTCGTGCCGCTGATCACGATGTTTTTCGGCCTCGGCATCACCTCCAAGGTGGTGACCTCGTGGTTCGTCGTGTTCTTCCTCGTGTTCTTCAACACCTACAAGGGCGGCCGCAGCGTCGAGCGCGAACTCCTGGATTTCTGCAGGGCCCTGGGCGGCTCGCCGCGGCAAATCCTGTGGCGGGTGCTGATCCCGACGGCTGCCGCCTGGACCTTCGCGGCGCTGCCCAATGCGATCAGTTTCGCGCTGATCGGGGTGGTACTGGCGGAATTCGTCGGCTCCACCACGGGCATGGGCTATCTCATGATCACCGCCCTGGCGACGCTGAATGCGACCGACATGTTCGCCTCGGTGACGCTGCTGTCGATCGTGGGCATAGGCCTCGTCTACTGCGTGACCCTGCTGGAGCGGCGGCTGTTGCACTGGTCGCCCGAATTCCGGGAGTAGGGGGCCGGCCGCGTCCTGAGCACCGACGATCATAGCCTGCGCACGCTCGCGCTGCCGTTCATTCTCCTTCGTACCGCCGGCAACGCTCTGTTCGATAGCGGCCCATGGTAAACCTATGGGGCAAAACCTACGGCTCAAACTGGAACGCATCCGGTCAACGCGGTACCATGCCGGTGTGTTTGGAGACGAAACTGCGCGTTGATCGCCGGTTCGCCCGGACGCAAGCCGTATCGCTCGATTTGTTCTGGAGAGGGAATCATGTTTCGACTGCTCGTGGCGCTTGCGATCGCCTTTAGCTGCAGCACGGCGCTGGCACAGAAGAAGATGTACCGCTGCGGCAATCAGTATCAGGAGCGGCCCTGCGAAGGGCCCAAGGCAGACGCTGCTTCCTCTGCCGCCGCCAAGGCCGATTCGCAGCAGCAACAGGAACTGGCAGCGAAGCGCCAAGAGCGCGAGCAGGCGATACGCCAGGCCAAGTGCGAAAACTATTCCGAGGAGCTCGGCGACATCAACAGGCGCATGAAAGCGGGCGCCGACGCCAACGTGATGGATCAATACCAGCGCCGGGATAAAGAAATGAAAATACGCATCGCGCGCGAGTGCAAGTGAGCTCGTTCTTGCACGGCTGCAACGACTGGGGACGGTGCCACCGGTAACCTTGCCCACGTCGGCGATCGCATTTAACTCTTGCGTTGAAATACACTTTACTCTTGTAAAGTAAAGCAGCTAACTCTTGTAATTCAAAGTGCCCGGCTTCGCATATTCATGCCTACCCCGCAGGAACAACTCGGCACTGCGCTGGAATCCTTGAGAGCACTCCAGGAAAAAGGGATGCAAGCAATCCCGGGGACTGTCCTCTCCCGTTCCGATCGCGAAGCGCTGCAACGAGCCGGCTTCCTCAAAGACGTAATTCGCGGTTGGTACATTCCGAGCCGGCGAGATGAAGCCGAAGGCGATACCACGCCTTGGTAGCTTCGCGTCGCGCCAAAATGCAATCATGTTTTATTGTGTTAGTCGTGCGATATCGACGAATCGGCCATCTTTGGATTTATGTGGACGGCACGGGCCATCCCGAACGATCTTGGCAGACCTGTTCCGAAGCGAGTAGGATTCTCGCAATAGGGAGAACAATGTATCCGTAGGCCCCCGTGTTATCGCCACGGCGGCTAAGAAAGTGTCACCGAATTGTTTTGCTTCTTGATCCGCCGTGAACAAAGAACACATACTCCACGAAATCCGACGCACAGCCGATGCAAACGGTGGCAAACCCTTTGGACGCTTGCGGTTCCTTTCCGAAACCGGCATCAAGGAATCTGACTGGCGTGGAAGGTATTGGGCACGGTGGAACGACGCCCTTCGAGAAGCGGGTTACGGCCCGAATAAGCTTCAAGAAGGATACGAGGACGCAGTCCTACTGAAAAGCCTTGCACAACTCGTGCGTGAACTTGGGCATGTGCCGGTTATAAGCGAAATGCAGCTCAAATCTAGGAGCGACCCTTCATTTCCAAACAGTAAGACTTTTGCGCGCTTCGGCAATAAGCAGAAACTCCTCGTGCACCTGCTTATGCACGTGCAGGCACATGCAGACGACCAAGACCTTATTCCTATTATTACGGCGGCTGTGGCCCCAACGGTAAGCGATGACGTGCCAGATGAGCTCAATGAAACGGAGTTCGGGTTTGTCTACCTCTTGAAATCTGGTCGTTACTCTAAGATTGGCCGCTCTAATGCGGCTGGCCGTAGGGAACGCGAACTAGCCATTCAGCTACCCGAGAAGGCATCAATGGCTCACGTCATTAGAACCGACGATCCGGTCGGCATCGAGGCTTACTGGCACCATCGTTTTGCCGACCGACGTAAGAACGGCGAATGGTTTGAACTCAGCGCATCGGACATCGCGATATTTAAGCGGCGTAAGTTCATGTGAAAGACGAGATGCCTACATGACCTCAAAATCAGATAACCTGTTTCATTTTACGAAAAGCCCTGAATTTGTGAAGGGGATCCTCTTGAACGGCTTTATGCCGAGATACTGCCTCGAGGATGTGGAATGGATAGGAATCCCGGACACTAAATTCTTTGCCTATCCTATGGTTTGTTTTTGCGACATACCTTTGTCTAGGATTTCCGACCATTCAGACTTTTTCGGCAGCTACGGACTAGGCCTCACCAAAAATTGGGGCTTAAAGAACCGCCTGGCACCAGCCATTTACGCCACCCCAGGTTCGGCGGCGACCAAAGTTTGGAAGTACCTTTTTGAACAGAAATTCCTTGATGTCGACCCAGACAAAAAGGCCAAAGAGGACCAGCAGTTTTCACATCTCTATCAGCTAATGACTCTTACAAAGCCCATTAGCGGAAATATGGTGGTCGCCGGCAAGGTAGTCGCCAAGGACTTCGACCAAGAGAATGAGTGGCGCTTTGTCCCAGAGCAAGGTTCAGTCATTGATGAGAAGGATTTTCCTGCGCAGAAGGATGCTGGCAACAAGCTCATGGAGTCGCACAAGCTGTCGCTCGCCCCGACCGATGTAAAGTATGTCTTCGTAAAAGAGGACAACGAAATACCTGACATTGTCGACTTCGTCAACACCAAGATGGGCCACTTCCCGCATAACGACTTGAAAATTCTGACGTCCCGAATCATTTCGTTGGAAACCATCTACAAAGACCTCTGATTCAGAATTCTTTCGCAGCCGATCGGCACCTTGATTTGCCAAGAGTGCCTAGTTTTGCCCTGGTCGCGGAGCCAATCCGATCTGGGTACCTAGGGGAAACGTAGGACGTTCGGCGTGTCACGGCGGTTTCTTGCTTCCGCCTCGTTATCCCGCAGATCAATGTATCCTTGTCAGGAGTTACCAAGGAGCCGGCGATGGAACCTACATCGGTTACGAGCAGGGGACGGGCCACCATTCCAAAACCACTGCGGCAGCAATTGGGGCTGCGTCGGGGCAGCAAGGTAGAGTTTGTCGTGATCGGTGACCATCTGGAAATGCATGTCGTCGGTAGGACCGGAGATGTTCCTGCGAGCGGTTTCGGCATGCTCAAGAGCAAGCGGATGGCGGTAGCGGCGGATTTCGGTCCGGCTGGTTTGCTGGCGAGGGGCAAGACGAGACGAAGCAAGTGATCGGGCTCGGCGCGTGAGGCTGGCGCTACGGGTAGTGGTGCCGGCATAATTCGTTACCTGCGCTCCGAAGCAGACCAAGAGCCGCCGATCCATCGCAAAACAAGAACGCCAATTCACGCAACCGAGGAGGGGCAAGAGCATGGGCGAAAAAATCTGGCTGAAGGAATATCCGGCGGGGATTCCGGCCGAAATCGATGCCGACCGCTATCGATCGATTCCCGACCTGGTCGAAAAGATCCTGAAGAAGTTCGCCGACAAGCCGGCGTACAATAATTTCGACTACAGCATGAGTTATGCCGAGCTGGACCGGTTGAGCCGCGACTTCGCCGCTTTCCTGCAGAGCTTGCCGGGGATGAAGAAGGGCGAACGCGTCGCCATCATGAGCCCCAATTTGCTGCAGTATCCGGTGGCGCTGATCGGCATCCTGCGCGCGGGCATGACCGTGGTCAATGTCAATCCGCTCTACACCCCGCGCGAGCTCGAGCACCAGTTGAAGGACTCGGGCGCCAAGGCCATCGTCATCGTGGAAAACTTCGCCAATACGCTGCAGCAGGTGATCGCGAAAACGAAGGTGGAGCATGTGGTCACCACCCAGCTCGGCGATCTGCTGCCGCTGCCCAAGCGCTGGATCGTGAACTTCGTCGTCAAGACGGTGAAGAAAATGGTGCCGGACTGGCGCATCGACGGCGCGCTGACGCTGCGCGCGGCGCTGGCCCGCGGCGCCGGCGCGCAGTTGCAGCCGGTCAGCCTGACGCCGGAGGACATCGCCTTTCTGCAATACACCGGCGGCACTACTGGCCTGTCCAAGGGCGCGATGCTCACCCATCGCAACATCCTTGCCAACATCGAGCAGGTGGGCGTCTGGCTCGGCGGCAATCTCAAGGAAGGCGCGGAAGTTCTGATTTCGCCGCTGCCGATGTATCACATTTTTTGCCTGACGACGACGCTGTTCTTCATGAAGGTGGGCGCGCGCAACGTTCTGATCACCAATCCGCGCGATTTGCCGGCGTTCGCCAAGGAACTGGGCAAATGGAAGTGGTCGGTACTGGCGGGCGTGAATACGCTGTTCAACGGACTGCTGAATACGCCCGGCTTCAGCGAGCTCGATTTTTCCGGAGTCAAAGTCGTGGTCGGCGGCGGCGCGGCAGTGATGAAACCGGTGGCGGAAAAATGGCAGCAGGTCACAGGACACTATCTCACCGAGGCTTATGGCCTCACCGAGACCTCTCCCGCAGCTAGCTTCAATCTGCTCGGCACGCCCTGGAACGGCAGCATCGGGCTGCCCATCTCCTCCACCGAGTTTTCGATCCGCGACGACGATTTCAACGAACTGCCGGTCTGGACCGGTGCCGGCGAGATCGAGAAATCCACCGGCGAGATCTGTATCCGCGGGCCGCAGGTGATGCTGGGTTACTGGCAGTTGCCCGAGGAAACCGCCAAGGTGCTGCAGCAGGGCTGGCTCAAGACCGGCGACGTCGGCAACATGAACGCCAAGGGCTACGTGACCATCACCGATCGCAAGAAGGACATGATCCTGGTATCCGGTTTCAACGTCTATCCGAACGAGATCGAGAGCGTGGTGGCGACCCATCCCGGGGTGCTCGAGTGCGCGGCGATCGGGGTGCCCGACGCAAAGTCGGGCGAGGCGGTGAAGGTGGTGATCGTGAAGAAGGATCCGAACCTGAGCAGCGAATCCGTGATCGAGCACTGCAAGCGCGAGCTGACCGGCTACAAGATTCCGAAGTTCGTCGAATTTCGCGACAGCCTGCCGAAGACGCCGATCGGCAAGATCCTGCGCCGGGAACTGCGGGGGAAGTGATGCAGCTACCCGGCTTGCGCAGATGAAACGCGGCGCAGAGTGCGTCGAGCCGGCGCGGCGCGCGTGGCTGCAGCGGTCGCTGGCGGGCAGCCTGGCGATTCCGCTCCTTATCCGCGACGCGCTGGCCGCGGGCAAACGCGCGAGCGGCATGGTGGAAGTCACGGGCGAAGTGCTGATCAACGGCAGGCCGGCACGGCCGGGCGCGGCGATGAAGCCGGGTGACAGCGTCGCCACCGCAACCGGCGGCTCGGCCGTATTCGTGCTCGGCCGGGACGCCTTCCTGATTCGGGAAAACAGCGAATTGCGCACCGCAGGCGGCAGTGCCGTCGCGGGCTCGCTGCGCCTGGTGACCGGAAAGCTGCTCTCGGTGTTCGGCCGCGGCGCGCGCAACATCGTCACCAGCACCGCGACCATAGGCATCCGCGGCACCGGCATCTATCTCGAAGCCGAGGCGGAGCGCACCTATGTCTGCACCTGCTACGGCAGGGTGGAGCTACAGGCGAACAACATGCCCGGCGCCCGGGAGACGGTGCAGACCACGCACCACGATGCGCCGCGTTATGTCTATGCGCAGGGCGAGACGCCGATCAAGATGATAGAAGCGGCGCCGGTGATCAATCATACCGACGCCGAATTGGTGATGCTGGAGGCGCTGCTCGGGCGCAAACCGCCGTTCGCCGGCAGCGGCAAGGAACACAAGTATTGAATCGGCGGGTGCAGCGCAGAATTTGGTCCGCGATGCACGCACCAGGATTTCTTATTCTCCCAGGCGGCCCTCGGCCACGGCGTGACAGGCCGCCGCGCCGCCGGCCGCGAGCGCGAGCAAGGCCGGCGGCTCGCTGCGGCAGCGCTCGTTGGCATGCGGGCAGCGCGGATGGAACGCGCAGCCGGCGGGAGGAGACAGCGGATTGGGTACTTCCCCGGCGACCGGGATGCGCGCCTTGCCGCTCATCTGCAAGTCCGGGATGGCGTCGATCAGCATGCGCGTATACGGGTGGCGCGGCCGCTCGAACAGCTGCTTGGCGTCGTTGATCTCGACCAAGCGGCCCAGATACATGACGCCGACGCGCGTCGCGATATGCGCCACCACCGCGAGGTTGTGCGAAATGAAAAGGTAGGTAAGCCCGAGGCGGTTCTGCAGATCCTTCATCAGATTGAGGATCTGCGCCTGCACCGAGACGTCGAGCGCCGAGGTCGGTTCGTCGCACACCAGGAACTCGGGATTCGAGGACAGCGCGCGCGCGATCGAGATGCGCTGGCGCTGACCGCCCGAGAATTCGTGCGGAAACTTGTCGCCGTCCTCGGGCGCGAGCCCCACTTGCGTGAGCAGCTCGGCGACCCGCGCGGCGAGCGCCTTGGTGTCGGCGATGAGGCCCTGTGCAACGACCGGTTCGGCGACGATCGCGCGCACCCGCCAGCGCGGATTCAGGCTGGCGTAGGGGTCCTGGAAAATCATCTGCATGCGCCGGCGCAGCGGTGCCGAAGCCGGATCGGCGAGATCGGCGCCGTCGAAGACGATGCGCCCGCGCGAGGGCGCATACAGTCCGACGATCATGCGCGCGACCGTCGATTTGCCGCAGCCCGACTCGCCGACCAGCGCCAGGGTTTCGCCTTTGCGGATCGAGAACGACACGTCGTCCACCGCGCGCAGGCTGCGCCGCGGTTCGCCTTCGATCACGCGGTTGAGCCAGGGGCGCGACACGTCGAAGTCGCGCCCGGCGTGCTCCACTGCCAGCATGGTTTGCTCAGCGCGGTTTGTCATACAGCCAGCAGGCGGCGAAATTGCTTCCCGCAGGAAGCGGCGATGGGCGCTCGGCGGCGCAGCGCGCGAAGCGCTCGGGGCAGCGCGGATTGTAGGCACAGCCCGGCGGAATCGCATTCAGCCGCGGCATCGCGCCGTCGATCTGCGCCAGCCGCTCGCGACCCTCCCCCAGTTTCGGAATCGAGCTCATCAGCCCGCGGGTATAGGGATGGCGAGGCGCGTGGATGACTTCGCGCACCGGCCCGATCTCGGCCAGGCGACCCGCGTACAACACCGCCACACGGTCGGCGGTCTCGGCGATCACGCCCATGTCGTGGGTGATCAACATCACCGCCGTGCCGTGATCGGCCGCCAGGCGCTTGAGCAGCGTGATGATCTGCGCCTGGATCGATACGTCGAGCGCCGTGGTCGGCTCGTCGGCAATGATCAGCCGCGGGTTGCCGGCGAGCGCCAGCGCGATGACCACGCGTTGGCGCATGCCGCCGGAGAACTGGTGCGGATACTGATCGATGCGCAGCTCGGGCGCCGGGATGCCCACCTCCGCCAGCAGCTCGAGCGCGCGCCGGCGCGCCGCATCGCCGCCGAGGTGCAGATGCGTGTCTATGGTTTCCACCAGCTGCTCGCCGATGGTGAACAGCGGGTTGAGCGAGGTGAGCGGATCCTGGAAGATGGCGCCGATGCGCTTGCCGCGGATGCGGCGCATGGCTTCTCGGGAAAGGGTGTCGATGCGCTCGCCTTCCAGCCGGATCTCGCCGGCGGCGATGCGTCCCGGCGGATCGAGCAGGCCGATGATCGCCATGCCGGTGAGCGATTTGCCGGCCCCCGATTCGCCGACCACGCCCAGCGTCTCGCCGGGTGCGATCTCGAACGAAAGGTCGTCCACGGCGCGCAGCGTGCCGTGGCGGGTGGGAAACTCGACGCAAAGATTGCGCACCGAGAGCAGCGGCGCAGCCATCTCAGCGCAGCTTCGGGTTGAGGGCATCGCGCAGCCAATCCCCCAGCAGGTTCACCGACAGCACCAGCACCACCAGCGCCGCGCCCGGGAACACGGTGATCCACCATTCGCCCGACAGCAGAAAGTCGTTGCCGACCCGGATCAGGGTGCCGAGCGAAGGCTTCGTCGGCGGCACGCCGACGCCGAGAAAGGACAGTGTCGCTTCGGTAATGATGGCGGTGGCGATATGGATGGTGGCGATCACCAGCACCGGTCCCATCACGTTCGGCAGCACATGGCGCAGCATGATGGCAGCAGAGCTGCGGCCGATCACGCGCGCGGCTTCCACGTATTCCTTGTGGCGCTCGACCAGAGTCGAGCCGCGCACGGTGCGCGCGTACTGCACCCAGCCCGACACGCCGATGGCGAGGATCAGCACGTAGATCGCGATCTCATCGTGCGCCTCGCGCGGCAGCGACACGCGTGCCACGCCGTCGATCAGGAGCGCGATCAGGATCGCCGGGAACGACAACTGGATATCGGCCACGCGCATGATAAAGGCGTCCAGCCGGCCGCCGACGTAGCCCGAGGCGAGCCCGAGTCCCACGCCGAGCACCATCGAGAACAGCACCGCGGCGAGCCCGACACCGAGCGAAATGCGCGCGCCGTGCATGATGGTCGACAGCACATCGCGGCCCTGATCGTCGGTGCCGAGCAGGTACATCGCCTTGCCGCCCTGGGACCACGACGGCGGCGTGAAGCCGTCGGAGAGGTTCAAGGCCGCGCTATTGAACGGATCCTGCGGCGCGAGCCAAGGGGCGAACAGCGCACCGCCGACGCAAACGAGCGTCAGCAGCGCCGCAATGATCGCGACCGGCGAGCGGCGAAAGCTCCAGGCAAGGTCGTGGTTCCAGGCGCGGCGCAGCCAGCCATCGACCCTGTTCATCCCCTATTCCGCCGCGCGCTGCCCAATGCGTAACTCAGGGCTGACTCAGTCCACGCGCGCGTAACGCGACTCCGGCCGGTCATCCGACTTATACACGGTGCTCACGTTCTTCTTCATCGCCCAGGGCCGCAGCTGGTGGTGCAGCGGTACATAGTAGTAATTGTCGCGCGTGAGCACGAGCGCGTCGCGCAGCAGAATGTCCCGCTTTTTCGGATCCATTTCAGTCTTCGAGGCATCGATCAGCGCGTCGAGCTTGGTGTCGCTGACGCGGCCGAGGTTGAAGCTGCCGTCGGCGCCGGTCGTCTTGGTGTGCAGCAGCGACTGCAGCGAGAACAAGGCGTCGAAGGTCGCCACGCCCCAGCCGAGCATATAGGTGGCGTGATCGAAATTCTGGATCTTGGCGATGAAGCTCGCCATCGGTTGCGCGTTGAGTTTCACCGTGAGGCCGGCCCGCGCCCACATGCCGACCAGCGCCTGGCAGATCTTCTCGTCGTTGACATAGCGGTTGTTCGGACAGTCGAGCCCGAACTCGAAGCCGTTCGGGTAGCCGGCCTCTGCGAGCAGCTTCTTCGCGCCCTCGACATCCACCGGCGCAACCTTATCGAGCTCGTTGCTGTGCCCGTGCACGCCCGGGGCGACCATGATCGCCGCCGGCAGCGACAGGCCGCGCATGGTGACGCGCTTGATCGCCTCGCGGTCGACCGCCAGATTCAGCGCCTTGCGCACGCGTACGTCCTTGAACGGGTTCTTGCCCTTGACGTTCGAGTACAGCAGCTCGGGGCTATGCTGGTCCATGCCGATGAAGATGGTGCGATTCTCGGCGCCGTCGAGCACCTTGATCTTGGAGTCGCCGTGCAGGCGCGTCACGTCCTGCGTCGGCAAGTCGGTCACCAGGTCGACATCGCCCGAGAGCAGCGCCGAGACGCGCGTCGCGTCGGCCTTGATCGGCGTATAGATCACCTCGGTGACGTTGCCGGAGATCTTGTCCCACCACGCAGTGTTCGCCGTGAATACGACGCGTTTGTCCGGTTCCCACAGCTTGAGCACATAGGGGCCGGTGCCGTTGGCGTTGCGCGAGGCGAAAGTCTCTTCCCTGACCTTGTAGTCCTGGATGTTCTCCGACTTGTTCTTCACCGACCAGATCTTGCTCATGATGCGGAAGTCGCTGAGCAGGCGCAGCATCACCGGATCGGGGCCGGACAGGATCGCGTCCACGGTGTAGTCGTCGATCTTCTTCATTTCCTTGATGTTGGACGCGTAGATCTGGTTGGTACCCTGCGGCTGCATGAGCCGGCCGTAGGAAAACACCACGTCGTCCGCGGTGAACGGCGAGCCGTCGTGGAATTTCACGCCCTTGCGCAAATTGAAGCGCCACTGCGTCGGCGAGATCTGCTGCCAGCTGGTGGCAAGGCATGGCTCCACCTGAAAGTCCTTAGTGTAGCGCGTCAGGCCCTCGTAGACGTGCTGCAGCAGGCTGTGGGTGGTGGAGTGGTTCTGCGAATGCGGGTCCATGGTCAGCAGGTCGTTTTGCGCCGCCCATCGGAGCGTGGCCGCGTGGCCGGGAACGGCGGTGATGGCGAGTGCCGCAACCGCGGCCGCAACTGCGGCGGTGAATCTGCGCGTGAATCTCATGGTGACTCCTCCTCTGTCGTTATTTGATGGGAAGCGATTCCTCGACCAGCGCCGCCAGATAACCGGCGCCGAGCGGAATCACCTCGTCGTTGAAATCGTAGTTCGAATTATGCAGGAAACAGCCCAAGGGACCGCCGCCCTGGCCGAGCCAGGCGTAGGCGCCGGGGCGCACCTGCAGCATATACGAAAAATCTTCGCCGCCCATGGTCGGCTCGCCGTCGGTCTGGACGTTGTCCTTGCCGAAGATCTTCTCGCCGACCTTGGCGGCAAAGACGGCTTCGCGCGCGGTGTTGATGGTGGCCGGATAGCCGCGCTGGTATTCGATCTCGGCCGATCCGCCCAGGGCAATGGCAACGTTGGCGACAATTTCCTTGATGCGCTGCTCGGCGAGTTCGCGCGTCTGCGGCGTGAACGTGCGCACGGTGCCGATCAGCTTGACCGCTTCGGGAATGACGTTGAACACGCCGACCTGGCTGGTCTCCATCGAACACACGCTGATCACCACCGAGTCGACCGGATTGACATTGCGGCTGGCGATGGTCTGCAGCGCGGTGATGACGTGCGCCGAGATCACCACCGGGTCGACCGCGAGGTGCGGCATGGCGCCGTGGCCGCCTTTGCCGCGAATCGTGATCTGGATTTCGTCGGTCGCCGCAGTGATCGGGCCGGGGCGCACGCCCATCTTGCCCGGTGGCAGCAGCGGCCAGTTGTGCAGCGCGTAGATTTCGTCGGCCGGGAAGCGCTCGAACAGCCCTTCTTCGACCATCACCCGGCCGCCGCCGCCGCCTTCTTCCGCGGGCTGGAAAATGAGGTAGGCCGTGCCGTCGAAATTGCGCGTTTCGGCAAGATAGCGCGCCGCGCCGAGCAGCATGGTGGTGTGGCCGTCGTGGCCGCAGGCGTGCATGCGGCCCGGATGCTCCGACTTGTAGGGCGCGCTGCCGTTTTCGTGCATCGGCAGGCAATCCATGTCGGCGCGCAGGCCGACGGCGCGGCCGCTATCGCACTTGCGACCGGTTACCACGCCCACCATTCCCGTCTTGGCGATACCGCGGTGTACCACTATGCCCCAGCCCTCGAGTCTGGCCGCGACCAGATCGGAGGTGCGCTGCTCTTTGAAGCCGAGTTCGGGGTGGGCGTGAAGGTCGCGGCGGATGGTGGTCAGTTCCTGGTGAAACGTGCGGATATGCTCCACCGGGCTGGCGAATTTGAGCGGTGCGTTCATTGATATCTCCTAAGCGAGAACCAAACACTGTGACTCCGACGGGGGAAAAGCTCCTTTCCCACGAACAAGGGGGGCGCGCCCCCCTTGTTCCCCAAGGGGACTTTCCCCTCGAGGAGGATCGAGACCTTCGGGGCGTTTATCCCCCGCGGATGCAGATTCGCAGTCTTTCGAGATCTTTGCCATTTCAGCTAACTCGTTGCTAACACGAACAAGACTATTGCGCAGCCGTACGCTCGAAGCGCAGGCGCGGGTCCACGGCGTAGTAAAGCAAGTCTACGACAAGATTGATGACGACAAAAAAAAGCGCGATCAGGCACAGGTAGGCCGCCATCACCGGTATGTCGGCCACGGTCACCGCCTGGATGAACAGTAGCCCCATTCCGGGCCACTGGAACACGGTTTCGGTGATGATGGCGAAGGCGATGATGGAGCCAAGCTGCAGTCCGGCGACTGTGATCACCGGCACCAGCGTGTTCTTGAGCGCGTGGCGAAAGTGCACCGATCGCTCCGGCAGCCCGCGCGCCCGCGCGAACTTGATGTAGTCGGTGCGCAGGACCTCCAGCATCTCCGAGCGCACCAGGCGCATGATCAGCGTCATCTGGAACAGTCCGAGTGTGATCGCCGGCAGGATCAGGGATCTCAGACCGGAGGCGGTCAGCAAGCCCGTGGTCCACCAGCCGATGGCGACGGTGTCGCCGCGGCCGAACGAGGGCAGCCAGCCCAGGAGCACGGCGAACACCAGTATCAGCAGGATGCCGATGAGAAAGGTCGGCAACGACACGCCGACCAGCGATATCGCGAGAAACACTTGTGCCAGCCAGGAGTCGCGCTTCAGTGCCGTATAGATGCCCATCGGGATGCCGGCGGCGAGCGAGAACAGCGCGGCGACGCAGGAGAGCTCGAGCGTCGCCGGCAGCCGCTCCACGAACAGCAGGGATACCGGCCGCGCCTGACGCAGGCTCAGTCCAAAATCCCCCTGGAGTGCGCGGCCGAGAAAGTTGGCGTATTGGACGTAGAACGGCTGGTCGAGCCCGAGTAACTGGGTGATGCGCAGGCGCGCCTCGGGTGTCGCATCCTGCCCGAGCATGATCAATACCGGATCGCCGACGAAAGTAAACAGCGAAAAAGCGATCAGACCGACCGCTAGCATGACCAGCACGGCCTGGGCGATACGGCGGAGAACGAACGCGAGCATGTGGGGCGTCGGGGCGAAGTATGGAAATTGAAATCGTGGAGGCGAGAGTATCCTCGCCATTGATGCCAGCGTCAACGCCGCTTCGATCCCAAACCGGCCGCTTGCCTTGCGCGCCGAGTTGCTATCCCATACCCTGTTGAATCCAACATAACGCTTGGAGAAGTCGCATGAAGTTAATCGGCGTACGCTTGATTGACGGCACCGGAACTGCCGCAATCGAAAATGCCACCTTGATCGTGAACGATCGCGTGCAGGATATCGCTTCGGATGACCGCCTGGCCGATTTTCCCGATCCCGTTACGCTCGATATCGGTGGGCGCACGGTGATTCCCGGCCTGATCAACGCTCATATTCACCTGTGCTTCGACCCTGGCGCGCCCGAACAATTCAAGGCGCTGCGGGATGAGCCTCCGGCAGTCACGGCCATTCGTGCTGCCAGCCGTGCCCGGCGTATGCTCGAAGCCGGCGTCACGATGGCCAGAGATCTCGGCGGAGTGAATTATATAGAAATGGCGGTGCGTGATTTGATCAACAACGGCGAGATTCCTGGCCCGCGCTTATTGTGCGCCGGAAAACAAATCACCATGACCGGCGGCCAAGGCTGGCCGATGGGCCGAGAGAGTGATGGCGCCGACGAGGTGCGCAAGGCGGCGCGCGAACAGATCAAGGCCGGCGCCGACTTGGTCAAGCTGATGGCTACCGGCGGGGTATTGACACGCGGCGTCGACCCCGGAGCTGCGCAACTGGCGGAAGATGAATTGCGGGCGGGCGTTATCGAGGCGCAGAAGGCTGGCCGCCGCACCGCCGCGCATGCGCAAGGCCTGGAAGGGGTAAAAGCGGCTGTCCGCGCCGGGATCGATACCATCGAGCACGGCATTTTCCTCGACGATGAAGCCGTTGCGATGATGAAGGAACGCGATGTCGTTTTTGTGCCGACGCTGACGCCGCCTTACCGGATCACGCAAGCGGGGCGGGAGCGCGGCATCCCGCAGTATGTGATGGACAAGATGGCTAAGGTCAACGCGGCGAACACGCACAGTTTCCAGCTCGCCTGGCGCGCCGGGGTTATTATCGCGGCAGGCAACGATGGGGGCACGCCGTTTAATCCACATGAAGACATGATGACCGAACTTCGCCTGATGGTTGAAGCAGGTGTGCCGCCGGCGGACGCCATCCGCGCAGCGACATGGGGATCGGCGCGAGCGATGGGCCTGGAGGGGGAAACAGGCACGATCGAATGCGGCAAGTGGGCCGACCTGGTTGTGCTTGACGGCGACCCGTTGGCCGATATCACGGCAATAGGCCGGATAGCGCAGGTGTTACATCGCGGCAAGGTGGTCTACAGTGCAAAGACCTGACCCGAAAATCAGTCGACGCGGGTAAACCGCGCTTCCGGCCGGTCGTTCGCCCTGTGCACGGTGGTCACGTTTTTCTTCATCGCCCAAGGTCGCACCTGGTGGTGCAGCGGCACATAGTAGTAGTTGTCGCGCGTGAGGACGAGGGCGTCGTGCAGCAAGGCGTCCCGCTTTTTCGGGTCCATCTCGGTCTTCGCCGCATCGATCAGCGCATCGAGCTTGGCGTCGCTGACCCGGCCCAGGTTGAAGGTGCCGTCGGCGCCGGTGGTTTTGGTGCGAAGCAGCGACTGCAGCGTAATCAGCGCGTCGAAGGTCGCCGGGCTCCAGCCGAGCATGTAGGCGCTGTGATCGAACTTCTGCACCTTGGCGATGAAGCTCGCTAATGGCTGCGCATTCAGTCTGACCTTGAGTCCGGCCCGCGCCCACATGCCTACCAACGCCTGGCAGACTTCCTCGTCGTTGACATAGCGGTTGTTCGGACAGTCGAGGCCGAATTCGAAGCCGTTCGGGTAGCCGGCCTCTGCAAGGAGTTTCTTCGCACCCTCGACGTCCACCGGCGCCACGCGGTCGAGCTCGTTCGTGTGCCCGTGCACGCCCGGGGGAACCACGATCGCGGCCGGGATCGACAGGCCGCGCATGGTGACGCGCTTGATCGCCTCGCGGTCCACCGCCAGATTCAGCGCCTTCCTCACGCGGATGTCCTTGAACGGGTTCTTGCCCTTGACGTTCGAATAGACCAGCTCGGTACTGTATTGGTCCATGCCGATGAAAACGGTAAGCACCTGGAAGCCGTCGAGCACTTTGATCTTGGGGTCGTTGCGCAGCCGCGCCACGTCTTGCGTCGGCAGGTCGGTAACGAGGTCCACGTCGCCTGCGAGCAGCGCCGAGACGCGCGTCGCATCGGCTTTGATCGGCGTGTAGATCACCTCGGTCACATTGCCTTCCTGCTTGTCCCACCAGGCCGTGTTCGCGGTAAGCGCGACGCGTTTGTCCGGCTCCCACTGTTTGATGAGGTAAGGGCCGGTGCCGTTGGTATTGCGCGAGGCGAAGGTTTCTTCCCTGACCTTGTAATCCTGGATGTTCTCGGCCTTGTTCTTCACCGACCAGGGCTTGCTCATGATGCGGAAGTCGACGAGCAGGCGCAGCAGCACTGGATTGGGGCCGGTGAGGATCGCGTCCACCGTGTAGTCGTCTATCTTCTTCATTTCCTTTACGCCGGACACGTAGACCTGGTTGGTGCCTTGGGGCTGCAGGATGCGATTGAAGGAAAACACCACGTCGTCCGCGGTGAACGGCGAGCCGTCGTGGAATTTCACGCCCTTGCGCAAATGGAAGCGCCAGTGCGTCGGGGTAATTTGCTCCCAGCTGGCCGCAAGGCAAGGCTCCACCTGGAAGTCCTTGGTGTAGCGCGTCAGGCCTTCGTAGGTGTGCTGCAACAGACTGTGCGTGGTTAAGTGGTTCTGCGAATGCGGATCGAGCGTGACTATGTCGTTTTGCGCCGCCCATTTCAGAGTTGCTGCGTGGCCCGGGATGGCGAGGGCGGCAACTGCGGCGACCACGACCGCGACGAATGTGCGTGCGAAAGCCATGATGATCCCCCTTTTTTTCGTTACTGTTACTTGATGGTAAGCGCGTCCCCGGCCAGCACCGAGCGGAATCATGTCGTCGAAAATACGGTAGCCTGATCATTGTGCCGAGAGCACGCTTAGCAGTCTACCGGGGAGTATCCTCGGCATTGACGCCATCGTCAAACTGCCATGCCGCGAATGGCTGGGGAAACGCTTATAATTGCACGCCTATCCATGGAGCGCACGTAAATGAATCCGGTCCACCGCCTGATCGAGCAGCATTCGAACCTCTGTATCAGCCGCACCGAGGTAATCATCGCCGAAATCAAAGCCGGCAACATGGTGATTCTGGTGGACGAGGAAGACCGCGAGAACGAAGGGGACTTGGTGCTCGCCGCCGATTTCGTCACGCCGGAGAAGATCAACTTCATGGCCAGGTTCGCGCGCGGACTGATCTGCCTCACCCTGACCGAAGAACGTTGCCGGGCGCTGCAGCTGGCGCCGATGGCGCAGGATAACCGTTCCTCGCACGGCACCGCATTTACCGTCTCGATCGAGGCCGCAACCGGGGTCAGCACCGGAATTTCGGCGCATGACCGCGCGCGCACCGTGCAGGCGGCGGTGGCGCGCGGCGCCAAGCCCGAGGACATCGTCCAGCCCGGGCATGTGTTCCCGATCGCGGCGCAGCCCGGCGGCGTGCTGGTGCGCGCCGGACACACGGAAGCCGGTTGCGACCTGACCGAACTGGCAGGCCTGACGCCTGCCGCGGTGATCTGCGAGATCATGAAAGACGATGGCAGCATGGCGCGCCTTCCCGACCTGATCGAATTCGGCAAGACGCATGGCCTGAAGATCGGCACCATCGCCGACCTGATTCATTTTCGCAGCCAGACGGAATCGCTGGTCGAGCGCGTCGCCGCGCGCGACATCGCCACCGCGCACGGTGGTTTTCGCCTGCTTGCCTATCGCGAGAAGATCTCGGGCGCAACCCACGTGGCACTGGTACGCGGCACGATCGATCCGGATACGCCTACCCTGGTGCGCGTGCACGAGCCGCTGTCGGTGCTCGACCTGCTCGATACGGCGCCGAGCGCGCATTCCTGGGGCGTGCACGAGGCGCTGGCGGCAATCGGCGCTGCCGAATGCGGCGTGATCGTGCTTCTCAATTGCGCCGAGAGCGCGGCACAGCTTGCCGAGCGCGTTGCCAGCCGGGCGAAGCCGCTGGCGGTGGCGAGAATGGAACTGCTGACCTATGGCATAGGCGCGCAGATACTGCGCGACCTCAACGTCGGCATGATGCGGCTGATGGCGACGCCGCGCAAGATGCCCAGCATGGCCGGCTGGGATCTGGAAGTGGCGGAATACGTGCAGCCGCAGCGCAACGGCAAGGCAGGCGCATGAGCCTCGGAGCTGGGGCCCCGCTAAGCGGGGATGCGACCCGGGCGAAGGCGGCCGGACGCCGACAGCACGGTCTATGCATTGAGCTAACGGTTCGGAGGCGGAGCGCATGAGGCAGATCAAACCGACACTGAGCGGAGCTGAACTGCGCATCGCGATCGTGCGCGGCCGCTTCAACGAGAACATCGGCGCCGGTTTGCTGACCGCCTGCCTGGAGCGCCTGACCGCGCTGGGTGTTGCCCCCGATAGGATCACGGTGGCGAGCGTTCCCGGCGCGCTGGAGATCCCGTTGGCGCTGCAACAGCTTGCCGCCACTGGCCACTACCACGCGCTCATCGCCCTGGGTGCGGTGGTGCGCGGCGACACCTATCACTTCGAGGTCGTGTCCAACGAGTCCGCCGCCGGCGTTACGCAGGTGCAGCTCGATGCCGGCCTGCCGGTGGCCAACGGCATCCTCACCACCGACACCGAAGAGCAGGCGCTGGCGCGCATCGCGCAAAAGGGAAGCGATTGTGCAGAGGTAGCGGTCGAGATGGCCAATCTGATCAGGGAAATCCGCAATGAAAAGCGCACGGCATAAGGCGCGCGAACTGGCGTTGCAGGGCCTGTACCAATGGCTGCTCGCCAAGGAACATGCGAACGAAATCCACGCCCACCTGGCCGAGTTCAAGGGTTACGACCAGGCCGACCAGAAATATCTCGGCCTGCTCCTCGACGGCGTGATCGCCGATGCTGCCGAACTCGAAGCCGCCTTCACGCCCCTGCTCGACCGGCCGGTGGACGAACTGTCGCCGGTAGAGCGCGGCGTGCTGCTGATCGGCGCCTACGAACTCGCCCATGTGCCCGATGTGCCTTACAAGGTGGCGATCAACGAGGCGGTGGAACTGGCGAAATCCTACGGCGGCACCGACGGTCACAAGTACGTCAACGGCGTGCTCGACAAGCTAGCCGCCAAGCTGCGTTCGGCCGAAGTCAAAGCGCGCCGCAGCGGCGGGGGCAAGGCCGCGGCTTAGCGTCTGCGTTCACCCTATCAAGCTGCCGAGGCGCGTTGCCTTCCGAATTCGACATCATCCGTCGCTATTTCACCCGCCCGGTGAAGCGTGCGCTATTGGGCGTCGGTGACGATTGCGCCCTGATCGCGCCGCAGGCGGGCTCGGTCCTCGCGGTATCCACCGACATGCTGGTCGAAGGGCGGCATTTTGTCGCCGGGACCGATGCGGCCGCGCTCGGCCACAAAGCACTGGCAGTGAATCTTTCCGATCTCGCGGCGATGGGCGCGGCGCCGCGCTACGCAACCTTGGCGCTCGCATTGCCCGACGCGGACGAAGCCTGGCTGGCGCAGTTCGCGCAGGGGTTTTTCGCCCTGGCCGACGAGTTCGGGTTGGAGCTGATCGGCGGCGACACCACGCGCGGACCGCGCACTATTTCGATCACTGTAATCGGCGAAGTGCCGGCGCGGGAGACGCTGCGCCGCGACGGCGCCAGGGCGGGCGACGACCTTTGGCTGTCGGGCTCGACCGGCGATGCGGCGCTGGCGCTCGCGCACCTGGACGGGCGCATCCGTGTTGCCGATGCGGCGTTGGCGCACTGCCTCACGCGATTGCATGCACCCCTGCCGCGCCTGGCCCTGGGGCTGGCATTGCGCGGCCTGGCGACGAGCGCGATCGATGTGTCGGACGGCCTGGCGGCGGATATCGGGCATATCGGCGAGCGCTCCGGCGTTGTCATCGAACTGCGCTACGCGCAATTGCCGCGCTCCATTGCGCTCAAGGCCTGCGGGGACGAGCGCCTGGCGCAGGATTGCCTGCTCGCCGGCGGCGACGATTACGAGCTCGCTTTCACCGCCGCCACCGACGCGCGTGCCAGGGTCGCGGCGCTGGCGGATGATTCGGGCCTGGCTCTGACGCGTATCGGCAGCGTCAGCGCCGGCGAGCCCGGGCTGGTGTTGGTGTACGATGCTGCCGGAAAGCAGATGAAGTTGGAACGCGCGGGGTTCGACCATTTTGGCGGCTAACGCAATCCTGCGGCCCACCGCCGGCTTCATGCTGGCACACCCGGCGCGGATCATCGCGCTCGGTTTCGGTACCGGGCTGTCGCCGTTCGCGCCCGGCACGGTGGGTACGCTGCTCGGCTTCCCGATCTATTGGTTTGCGAGCGCGCAGCTGGCGCCCTACGGGCCGTTCGGCATGCTCGCGTTCGTCGCCTTGACCTTTCTGCTCGGCGTGTGGGCCTGTGCGCGCACCGGGCGCGACCTCGGCATCGCCGATCACAGCGGCATGAACTGGGACGAAATCGTCGCTTTCCAGTTGGTGTTGATGCTGACGCCGGAGGACTGGCAGTGGCAGGCGTTCGCGTTTTTCGGCTTCCGCTTCTTCGACGTGATCAAGCCGCCGCCGATCCGCCAGGTCGACGCGCAACTGAAAGGCGGGCTGGGGGTGATGTTGGACGACATTCTCGCCGCGGGCTATACGCTATTGGCGATGGCCGTGTGCAAGGCCGCGCTCGGTTGAACCACGATGCCCTCTGATACTCTGACCACGCTCGCCACCCTGGTCGGCGCCCGCCTTCGCGAACAGGAGATGCTGCTGGCCACGGCGGAGTCGTGCACCGGGGGCTGGGTGGCGCAGGCGGTCACGGCCATCGCCGGCAGCTCCGACTGGTTCGAGCGCGGCTTTGTCACCTACTCGAACGCGGCGAAGATCGAAATGCTGCAAGTGAAAGCGAACACCTTGCACGCGCATGGCGCGGTGAGCGAGCAGACGGCGACGGAGATGGCGGCCGGAGCGCTCGCCCACAGCCACGCGCATGTGGCGGTGGCGATCACCGGCATCGCCGGCCCCGCGGGCGGCTCCGCAGACAAGCCGGTCGGCACGGTGTGCTTTGCCTGGGCGCGGACCAACCGGAAAGTTGTTGCCGAGACGCGCCACTTCGCCGGTGACCGCGAAAGCGTGCGCAGGCAGTCGGTGATCGTGTCGCTGCAGGGTGTGCTCGAGTTGCTCGAAGGCTGAACGCAAAAATAGGTACAATCATGCGGTTTCCGGTTTCCGCGATGCAGCCGATCCCGCGCTATCCGTACCCCGCGTTGTCGCGCGCGCAGGCCGCTTATTGCCGCCGGCGCGACCGACAGCTTGAGGCCGCCTGAAGACGCAAGCGGCAAGATTTCATTATCGTAACCAGGAGGAAGGTATCATGCTCAGATTCACCCGTTGGATGGTCATCGCGCTGGCGCTGTGTGCGGCGAACGCGCAGGCGCAAGCCGTGCTCAAGGTAGGATCGACTCCGACCGGAGTGCCGTTCACCTTCCTGGATGTGAAGACAAACACGATTCAGGGCGCGATGGTCGATCTGATCAGCGCCATCGGCGCCGAGGCCGGCTTCAAGGTAGATGTGCAGGCGACGCCGTTTTCGGCCCTGATTCCTTCCCTGACCGCAAACAAGATCGACATTATTTCAGCGGCGATGCTGATCACCGATGCGCGCAAGCAGGTGCTCGACTTTTCCGACCCGGTGTTCCCGTACCCCGAGGGCATGGTCGTCAACGTCGACGACAACGTCGCCTACAAGACGCTCGCCGATCTCAAGGGTACGGCCGTCGGCGTGCAAGCCGGCACCGTGTATGCCGATTTCCTGAAAAAGGAAGGCCAGTTCAGCGAAGTCAAGGTGTACGACTCGCTTGCCGACGTGCTGCGCGACGTCGGACTGGGGCGCATCAAGGCCGGCTTCGGCGACGGCCCTATCCTCGCCTACCAGCTGTCGCAGAACAAGGACTTCAAGGCCAAGCTGGTGCGCACCTATGAGCCGAAAATGGCGGGCAGCGTCGGCATCGGCCTGCGCAAGGGCGAAGCCGAACTGCTGAAGAAGATCAACACGGCGCTCGCCAAGCTGAAGGCGGACGGCACGCTGGACAAAATCCTGGTGAAGTGGAACCTGAAATAGGTCCGCCGTCCTAGCCTGCGCGCCGTACCCCGGTCGCCACGATGCATCAGTTTCTCGCGGACGCGCAGGATTTCCTGCCCATCCTGCTCCAAGGCTGCCTGGTCACGATCCAGCTGACGCTGGCGTCGCTGCTGCTGTCGACGCTGCTCGGCTTCATCTGGGCGCTGATGCGCCTGTCGCCGTCGGTGTGGCTGCGCGCGCCGGCGGTGACCTTCATCACCGTCATCCGCGGCATTCCGATCATCGTCCAGCTGTTCTATATCTACTTCGTGCTGCCCGACCTCGGCATTCAGCTGAGCGCGTTTCAGGCCGGCGCCATCGGCCTGGGCATCGCCTACTCGGCCTACCAGGCGGAGAATTTCCGTTCCGGCATCCAATCCGTCGACCCGGGGCAGATCGAGGCAGCGCAGACCCTCGGCATGCGGCCGCCGCTGATCATGCGGCGGGTGATCTTGCCGCAGGCAATCCGCGTGTTCCTGCCGCCGTTCGGCAACACCATGATCATGATGCTGAAGGACTCGTCGATCGCCTCGGCGATCACCGTCGCCGAATTGACGCGCGGCGGGCAGCTGATCGCATCGTCGACGTTCAAGAACATGACGGCGTTCACGTTGGTGGCACTGCTTTATCTGTTGATGAGCCTGCCGCTCACCCTGTTCGCCGGCTGGCTAGAGCGCAGGTACGGTCGAAAATGATCGTCGTCGATCGCATCAGCAAGGCCTTCGGCGCGCATATGGTGCTGCAGGATTTCTCGCTCACTGTGGACAAGGGCGAGGTGGTGTGCATCATCGGGCCCTCCGGTTCCGGCAAGTCGACCGCGCTGCGCTGCATCAACGGCATGGAGTCTTACGACAGCGGCTCGATCACCATCGGCGGCGTGCGCGTCGATCGCGACGATCCGGCTATCCATGCGCTGCGCAGCGAGGTGGGCATGGTGTTCCAGCGCTTCAACCTGTTTCCGCATCGCACCGCGCTGGAGAACGTCACCGAAGGGCCGATCTACGTCAAGCGCGTACCGCCGGCCGAGGCGCGCGCGCAGGCGATGGCGCTGCTGGAAAAAGTCGGCCTCGGCAACAAGGCCGACGCCTATCCGGAGAAGCTCTCGGGCGGGCAGCAGCAACGCGTGGCGATCGCCCGCGCACTGGCGATGCAGCCCGAGGTGATCCTGTTCGATGAGCCGACCAGCGCGCTCGATCCGGAGCTGGTCGGCGATGTGCTCGCGGTGATGCTGAAGCTCGCGCGCGAGGGAATGACCATGATCGTCGTCAGCCACGAGATCGGCTTCGCGGCCGAGGTGGCTGACCGCGTGCTGTTCCTCGATCACGGCCGCATCCTCGAACAGGGGCCGCCATCGGCGATCCTGCGCACGCCGCAGCATGAGCGCACGCGCGATTTCCTGCAGCGGGTGCTGCACCCGTTTGCGCATGGCGACTGAGGAATCGAAGAAAAGATGAGCACTGCTTCCAAGCCGACACTGGACATCGCAGGCGGCGTGGCGACGCTGCGCTTTCGCCGTCCCGAGGAACACAACCGCATCGATCCGGACGATCTCGCGGTACTGATGCGGCACTTCGAACGCGTGCTCGCGGAGCCGGATGTGCGCGTGCTGGTGGTGACCGGCAGCGGCGAGAAGACGTTCAGCTCGGGCTATACCGTGCACGCGATACGCGAGCATCTCGACGATCGTCTGGAGAAGATGCTCGACACCCTGGAATCGCTGCCGCTGCCGGTGATCTGCGCCTTGAACGGCGCGGCGTACGGCGGTGCCATCGATCTCGCCCTGTGCTGCGATTTTCGCATCGGCGTGCGCGGCACGCGCATGTTCATGCCCGCCGCCAAATTCGGCCTCCACTATTATCCGGGCGGCCTGCGCCGCTATGTCACGCGGCTCGGCCTGAATGCGGCGAAGAAGCTGTTTCTCACGGCGCAGGCGGTCGGAGACGAGGAAATGCTGCGCATCGGTTTTCTCAACGAACTGGTGGACCGCGCGCAGTTCGACGCCACGGTTCAGGCTTACGTCAAAGCGATACTGGAGTGCGAGCCCAAGGTGGTCGCATCGATGAAGCTGTTCCTGAACCAGACGGCCGACGGCGCCATCGACCTTGGGGCGCAGCGGGCGGCATTCGAGCAATCCCTGCGCTCCGATGAGCTCGCCGCGCGCCTGGGTGCCTTGGCGAAGCAATGACGCTCAGGCACGGCGCGACAGGCGGCTAGCCGTCCTTGTTGCCCGATTCGAGATGAAAATGGTGCATGAAACGGTGCACCACTGGCGCGAATACGATTCCCATCACGACGACGAATACCAGGCCGCTGAAAAGCGCATAGAAGCCTGCAAACAGCTTGCCGCCGGCGGTTGTCAGCGGCGCAAGCGGACCCATGCCGGAAAGGATCATGGCGGCATTGGCAAACGCATCGATCCAGGGCATGCCTTCGAAATAATGGTATCCGAACATGCCGATGCCAAGCGCGATGACGATGACAACTAGACCGATGGCGGCGCTGCGCGCCAATCGGGCGTAGTAGTGGGAGCGTGGAAGCAGGGGCTTGCTTTTCGCTTCGAACATGGTCTGGCGAGAGTACCGGTAATGGCGGGCACCAGCACTGTGCCCTAGGCTCGGTTCTGCAGCAAGCGCCCGCAGCGCCTGCAGCGGCTGACGGTTGCGACAAAAGAAACCAGGAGCATTCCCGGCGAATGCACTTTCGAGTTGACCGCGCCGTCCGACGGCCTAGAATTAGATCTGAGCGCCCCAACGACACCACCATGATCCAGGTTCGTCCCGCCGCCGTCGCCGGCATGTTTTATCCCGCCAGTCCGCAAGAGCTGGCGCGGGAAGTCGACGACATGCTCGGCCAAAGCGCTGGCGGCAGTTTGGCGCCGGGCTATCCCAAGGCGCTGATCGTGCCGCACGCCGGTTATGTCTATTCCGGGTCGGTCGCCGCCGAAGCGTATGACCGGCTGCGCCCCGCGCGCGGCATCGTGCGTCGCGTCGTGCTGCTCGGCCCCTGCCATCGGCTGCCGGTGCGCGGGCTCGCGCTGCCGGATGCGGCCGCGTTCGCCACGCCGCTGGGTCAGGTGCCGCTGGATCGGGAGGCGATCGCGTCGCTCGCCGGCCTGCCGCAAGTCGTGGTGAGCAGCGCGGTACACGCGGAAGAGCATGCGCTGGAGGTGCAGCTGCCGTTTCTGCAGCGGGTGCTGGGCGAATTCAGCCTGGTGCCGCTGGCCGTGGGCGCGGCGACGCCGGCGCAGGTATCCGAGGTGATCGAACGGCTCTGGGGCGGCGAGGAAACCCTGATCGTGATCAGCTCCGATCTGTCGCATTACCACTCCTACGACGAGGCCTGCGCGATCGATCGTGCCACGACGCAGGCGATCCTCGACTTTTCCACGGGTATCGACCATGAACAAGCGTGCGGCGCGACCCCGGTCGCGGGAATGCTGCTTGCCGCCAAGCGTCATCAGCTCAACGTGGAGCTGCTCGACTTGCGCAATTCCGGCGATACCGCCGGCGGACGCGCGCGCGTGGTGGGTTACGCCTCGTTTGCGTTCTGGGACGGCGCGCCCGCGTTCGGCGAGGCGCACGGGCGCACCTTGCTCGCGATCGCGAGGAACAGCATCGAGGCGGCGCTGGGCGTGGCGGCGTCCCGGCCGCTTCCCGATGCGTCCTGGCTCAAGCCGGCGCGCGCGAGCTTCGTGACCCTGACCCAGGACGGTGGGCTGCGCGGCTGCATCGGCAGTCTGGAGGCGCATCGGCCGCTGGGCGAGGACGTCAGCCACAATGCCCGCGCGGCGGCCTGTTCCGACCCGCGCTTCGCGGCGCTCACGGCGCAGGAAGTCCCGATCACGCGCGTCGAGGTTTCCGTGCTGTCCACGCCCAAAGCCCTTGCGTTTGCCGATCACGCCGATCTGATCGCGCAGCTGCGGCCGGGCGTAGACGGCTTGATCCTGGAACATGGCGGGGCGCGCGGCACCTTCCTGCCGCAGGTGTGGGAAAGCCTGCCCGATCCCGAGCAGTTCATCGCCGAGCTGAAGCGCAAAGCGGGACTTTCCCCAAGCCTAAGCACGGCGAAATGCGGCATTCGGCGTTACCACGTGCTGAAGTGGAAGGAACCAGTGTCTAAGGTTGAAAAGGCATGAGCGTTTCCGAAAGCCAGTATCCGGCGCGCTGGTGGCATATGCTCGAGGACGGCAGGATGCAGTGCGACCTGTGTCCGCGCGACTGCCGCCTGCACGACGGCCAGCGCGGCCTGTGCTTCGTGCGCATGCGGGCGGGCGCACAAATGCTGCTCACCACCTATGGGCGCTCGTCCGGCTTCTGCGTCGATCCGATCGAGAAAAAGCCGCTCAACCAGTTCTACCCGGGATCGAGCGTGCTTTCCTTCGGCACCGCCGGCTGCAACCTCGCCTGCAAGTTCTGCCAGAATTGGGACATCTCCAAATCGCGCGACATGGACAGCCTTGCCGACGCGGCCAGCCCGGCAGAAATCGCGCGCGCGGCGCGACAGCTGGGCTGCAAGAGCGTCGCCTTCACCTATAACGATCCGGTGATTTTCGCCGAATACGCGATGGACGTGGCCGATGCCTGCCACGCCGTGGGCGTGCAGACGGTGGCGGTGACCGCGGGCTACATCCGGGCCGCGCCGCGGCGCGAGTTCTACGCCAAAATGGACGCGGCCAATGTCGATCTCAAGGCCTTCTCCGACGAGTTCTACGTCAAGCTCACCGGCGCCCGCCTCGCGCCGATACTGGACACGCTGAAATACCTGAAACACGAAACCGGAGTCTGGCTGGAGATCACCACGCTGCTGATCCCGGGCAAGAACGACGGCGATGCCGAGCTCGAGGCGATGTGCGCCTGGATCGCGCAGGAACTCGGGCCGGACGTGCCGCTGCATTTCTCCGCTTTCCATCCCGATTGGAAAATGACCGACGTGCCGGCGACGCCCGCGGCCACGCTGCAGCGGGCGCGCGCGATCGGACTCAGGCGCGGACTGAAATATGTCTATACCGGCAATGTGCACGATGCCGAGGGCGACACCACGTTTTGCCCGCACTGCGGCAAGGCGGCGATCGTGCGCGACTGGTACAACATCCTCGATTATCGCGTCGGCGACGATGGTCACTGTCTCGCCTGCGGCGGCGCCATCGCCGGCCGCTACCAGCATTTCGACAAACCGTTCGGATCGCGCCGCATACCGGTGCGACTCGCAGCCCACGCTTCCTGATACAGTGACGGGTCCGAAGGAGGGTTCCATGGCAGGATCTGTACGCAAAGTCCCCGAGTACTGCTACCAGTGCGTGGCGGGTCCCGACCTGCTGACGGTCAAAGTCGAGGACGGCGTCGCGACCGAGGTCGAGCCGAATTTTCGTGCGGCCGAAGTGCATCCGGGCGGCGGCAAATGCTGCGTCAAAGCCTATGGCCTGGTGCAAAAGACCTACAACCCGAACCGGGTGCTGCAGCCGATGAAGCGCACCAATCCCGAGAAGGGGCGCGACCACGATCCGAAATTCGTGCCGATCAGCTGGGACGAGGCGCTGGACACGGTCAGTGCGAAGCTGAACGAGACCCGGGCCAAGGGGCTGCTGGACGAGCAGGGCTATCCGCGCCTGGCGGCGAGCTTCGGCGGCGGCGGCATTCCGACCTATTACATGGGGACCTTTCCCGCGTTCCTCGCCGCCTGGGGTCCGATAGACTTCTCTTTCGGCAGCGGCCAGGGAGTGAATTGCACGCACTCGGAACACTTGTACGGCGAACTGTGGCACCGCGCGTTCACCGTCTGTCCGGATACGCCGAGCACGCGCTACGTGCTTTCGTTCGGCGCCAATACCGAGGCTTCGGGCGGCGTGATCGGCGCCTGGCGCCACGCCGATGCGCGCGTCGGCGGCCTGAAGCGGGTGCAGGTGGAGCCGCATATCTCGGTGACCGGCGCCTGCTCGGCGGAGTGGATTCCGATCAAGCCCAAGACCGATGCGGCGTTCCTGTTCGCGATGGTGCACCTGATGCTGCACGAACATGCGCGCCAGCGCCTGGACCTGCCTTTCATCAAGGCGCATACCGGTTCGCCCTATCTGATCGGGCCCAACGGCTACTTCCTGCGCGACCCGCAGACGAAAAAACCCTTCATCTGGGATTTGAACACGCAACGCGCGGTGGCGTTCGATCATCCCGACGCCGATCCGGCGCTGGAAGGAACGTTCACACTCGATGCGCTGGAAGTCGGCGCGGACGAACAGGTTTGGATGCACCAGGGCGTGGCGGCGCAAACCGGCTTTGGCAAGCTCATCGAGCATATGCGGCCTTACACCCCGGAATGGGCGGAGAAGATCTGTGACATACCGACGGGAACCATACGGCGCATCACTGCGGAGTACCTCGATGCCGCCTGCGTCGGCGAGACGATAGAGATCGACGGCGAACTGCTGCCGTTCCGACCGGTGTCGATTTCTCTGGGCCGGACGGTCAACAATGGCTGGGGCGGCTACGAGTGCGTGTGGGCGCGCACCCTCATCCCCTGCCTGCTCGGCGCGCTGGAAGTGCCCGGGGGAACGCTGGGCACCACGGTGCGCCTGAACCGTCCGGCGACTTCGCGCCAGGCGAGCGTCAAAATGGGACCGGACGGATTCATGGATTACCCGATGAATCCGACCGACCTCGAGCACTGGCAATCGAGCGCGAAGGTGCGCAACGCCCACGCTACGCTGGTGCCGCTGTCGGCGAACTCGCCCTGGAGCCAGGCGCTGGGACCGACGCATTTCGCCTGGATGTTCCGCAAGCAGGAACCCGATCACTGGAAGCCGGTGACGGTGCCCTCGGTGTGGTTCGTCTACCGCACCAATCCGTCGATCTCGTTCTGGGACACCGCCGAAGTGGTCAAGCGCATTGCGGAATTCCCGTTCGTGGTCGGGTTCGCCTACACCCGGGACGAAACCAACTGGATGGCCGACATCCTGCTGCCCGAGTGCACGGATCTGGAGAGCACGCAGCTGATACGCATCGGCGGCACCAAGTTCATCGAGTCGTTCTGGGACCACGAGGGTTTCGCGCTGCGCCAGCCGGCGGTCAAGCCGCTCGGCGACACGCGCGATTTCACCGATATCGCGACGGAACTGGCGGCGCGCACCGGACTGCTGGAGAAGTACAATAATTCGATCAATCGCGGCTCCGCCTGCACCGCGTTGAAGGGTAAGGATTTCGATTACGGCCTCGATCCGGCGGTGAAGCACGCCTCGGAGGAAATCTGGGACCGGATGTGCAAAGCGGCGAGCGCGGAAGTCACCAACGGCGAAGCGAACGATGGCTTGGACTGGTACCGCGAGCACGGCTATCGCACGCGGCCGATATCGCGCCTGTCGTGGTACCTGTTTCCGGAGCTGCGCAAGCAGGGCATACGCTTCGAGATGCCGTATCAGGAACGGCTGCTGCGCGTCGGCGCGCAGCTGGGGAACCGGCTGCACGAGCAAGGCATCAGCTGGTGGAACACGCAGCTCACTGAATATCAGGCGCTGCCGCCGTACAAGGATTTCCCCGGCATCTGGGAAAAAGAGACCGTGGCGCAGGGCTGCAAGCTCGAGGACTATCCGTTCTGGCTGATCACCGCGCGCAGCATGCAATACGCCTGGGGGTCGAACGCCGGAATCCAGTTAATGGACGAGGTGGCGGGGAACCTGAAGGGGCACCGCGGCATCGTCATCAATGCCGCGCGGGCCGCGGAGCTCGGCATCGAGGACGGGGACCGGATCGAAGTGCATTCCTACGTCGGCAAGACCACCGGTCCGGCAGTGCTGCGCCAGGGCATACGCCCGGACACGCTGCTGATGATCGGGCAGTTCAGCCACTGGGCCACGCCGTATGCGAAGGACATGAAATCCCCGAGTATGAATCCCTTGCTGGCGATGTCGATGGCGCTCACCGACGCCACCGGCTCTTCCGCAGATCTGGTGCGCGTGGGAATTCGGCGGGTCGCTTGAGCGCGCGGCCGAATCACCCGCATTCACCAGATTTCGACGTACTGCACTAACCCCAGACGGCCCGCATCACCCGCATCCAGTTGCCGCCGAGAATCTTGCGCACGTCCTCGACCGAATAGCCGCGTTCGAGCAGACCCTTGGTGAGGTTGAACAGCGTTTTTGGCGTCTCGATCCCGGCCGGGTAATGGTGCGGCGGCGGCGGATACGATTCGCGGCTCCATTGTCCCCTGCGGACGTATTCCTCGTAGAATTTCGTCGCCTCCTCGTCGCTGATGACACCCGCCTGCGCGCCGTAATAGTCGATGCCGACGCTCACATGATCGACGCCTACGAGTTCGGCGACGTGGTCGATGTGCGCGATCAGTTGCTGCATGCTGGGCTTTGCGCCTTTTGCCACGAACGCCGGAAAGCCGTTTGCGCCGACGATGCCGCCGGAGCTCGCGATCGCCTTGATCAGTTCGTCGCGCACGTTGCGCGGGTTGTCGTGAACGGCCCGCGCATTGGCGTGCGAGAGGATCACGGGCGCGGACGAACTCTCGACTGCGTCGAGCGATGTGCGCTGCCCGGTGTGCGAGCAGTCGACGATGACTTTCGCTTCGTTGAGGCGCCGCACCAGCGACACGCCGAATTTGCTCAATCCGGCGTCGGTCCGCTCCTCGCAGCCATCGCCGACGCGGTTCTTGACGTTGTACGCGAGCTGGACGACGCCGACGCCCAGCGCCTTGTACAGATAGACGAGATCGAGATCACCTTCGATCGGGTCGGTTCCCTGGAAGTGCAGGAAGATGCCCATCTTGCCCGAGCGTTTGGCCGATTCCACGTCCGCGGCCCGGTGTACCGGGACCAGGTCGTCGCGCGTGGCCAGCAGCCGCGTCCACTTCGACAGCGTCGTCAAGGTGTTGCGCGCGCTCTCCCAGCCGCCAACCGTAGGCGCAATCGCCGTCGCGCCGCCTTCGCGATACCAGTCGATATAATTTGGCTGGTCCATCACCAAAGGGCAGGTGGCGTCGATGACGATGGCAGCTTCGTGGATCGCTCTGAAATCATGTTCCATGTTCGGATTTCCTTTCCTGTTAGGTGATACTTTCCTGAGTTGAGTCGTTGCTGGCGGCGTGTCCGCTTACGATTTGCTCGAAGACCAAAACCGCCGCCGCCAGGTCCTCCGAGGCCGTGCCTACCGACTTGAAAACAGTGATATCGCTGCGGCTTCGCCGCCCGGGATGAGCGCCGGCGACGAGTTCCGCGAGGTCGGCAACGATGCTTTCGGCAGTGATCGCACCGCGTTCGATGGCGATGACGATATCGCCCGCTTCCGCGAGCGCGCCGGTCCGGGTATCGACGAAGATCGATGCGCGCCGCATCAGCGCTTCGTCCGCCTCCCGCATGCTCGGTTTGAACGCTCCCACGAGATCCACGTGCGTACCCGGCGCGATCCAATCGGCCTGAAGCAGCGGCTCCTTGGCGAGGGTCGCGCAGCTGATGATGTCCGCATCACCCGCAGCAACGCCCAGGTCCGCCGCCGCGACGGCAGCGAAGCCCGCATCCGCGAGCTCGCGGGCGAGGCGCGTCGCTTTGGAGAAATCCCGCCCCCACACCGCAATGCTTTGAATGGTTCTGACCGCTGCATGTGCAGACGCAAGTTCACGCGCCACGCGTCCGGTGCCGACCAGCAGCAGCTTTGCGGCGTCCGGCCGCGCCAGATATTTGGCGGCGAGGGCGGATGCGGCAGCGGTGCGCTTGCCGGTGAGCACCGACGCTTCCAGGTACGCGAGCGGCGTGCCGTTATTGGCGTCGAACATGAGGTAACTCGCCGACACCGAAGGCAATCCGAGCGCCGTGTTTCCCGGAAACACCGTGACCACCTTGACGCCGATGTAGCGGCCGCTAGCCCATGCCGGCATCAACAGCAGCGTCCCGTCCGGCGCGTTCGGCACTTCCAGTTCATGGTGGACCCGCGGTCCGACCGAACACCCGGAGCGGAACATGTCGGCAAGCGCGGCAATGAGCCGCGGCCAGTCGAGATGGCGTCGTACCAGGCTGTCGTCGGCGATGATCATGCAGGCTCCGGATTCGAGTCGCGCGCGATCGGGTTATGGCAAGCGACGAGCGAACCGCCAGAGGGCAACAGGCTGGGGTCTTGCAGTGCGCATTCGCCGATCGCGTCGGGGCAGCGCCCGCGAAATGGGCAGCCGCGATCGGGGATCGCCGACGAGCTCGCCAGTTCGGTTTTGTCCAGAATTTGTATGGGACGGCTTTGGCGCTTCGCTTTTGGAACTGTCACCGAACTGGTCAACAATCTGGTGTACGGGTGCCGCGGCCGCCGGAACAATGCCTCCGCCTCGTTCATCTCGACGACGCGTCCGGCATACATCACCGCCACCCGGGTCGCCATGTGCTCGACGACCGCAAGGTTGTGGCTGACGAACAGATAGGACAGCCCAAGTTGCGTCCTCAATTCCAGCAGCAGGTTGAGTATCTGCGCCTGGATCGACACGTCGAGCGCCGAAGTCGGCTCGTCGCAGATGACGACCCTGGGCCGCAGGATCAACGCTCTGGCAATGACGACCCGCTGGCGTTGCCCGCCCGACAGTTGCGACGGCAGGCTAGCCGCATGCCGGGGTTGAAGGCCGACGAGTTCGAGGGATTGCGCGACGCGGCGCGCGCGCTCGCGCGCAGCGGAAACGCCGTGCACCACCAGCGCGTGCTCGAGCACGGCGCCGACTGTGCGCGCGGGGTTGAGCGAGGAGTACGGGTCCTGGTAGACCATCTGAACGTGGCGCGCGCGCTCGAGCCGGGAGAATTGCTGGAGCGGCCGTCCCAACAGCAGAACTTCTCCGGAGGACGGCTCCTCGAGCCCCAGCAGCATCCGCGACAAGGTCGTCTTTCCGGATCCGGATTCGCCCACGAGACCCACGATTTCACCCTGGCCCAATTCCAGGCTGACCCCGGCAACGCCGACCGTGTGCTGCCAGCCGAACAGGCCTCGCCTGCGCGAAAACACCCTTGACACGCGCTGCGCCTGTATCACTGGGTCGACTTCGTTATTCATGCTGAAGCCGCGTCGCTGGATGTGCGACGGAGCCGCTCCGGCTCCAGGTTGCAGCGAAACAGTCGCGACGCACTATAGCTGCGCATCGGGATGGCCGCGGTGCGGCATCCCGGGTGCGCGAATTCACAACGGTCCACGAACGCGCATTGGTTCGGGTGCCCATCGACCGTATCGATACTGCCAGGAATCGTGTACAAGGCCGTCTGTCGCCGCGTGCGTCCGGGGACGGGTACGCAACGCAGCAATCCCTGCGTATAGGGGTGGATGGGAGCGTCGATGATGTCGGCGGCGGCGCCGCTCTCCACGATTTCGCCGGCGTACATGACGGATATCCAGTCGGCGACCTGCGACACCATGCCAAGATCGTGCGAAACCAGCACCAGCCCCAAGCGATATTCCGAACCGAGTTCGGCCAGCAGCGACAGCACCTCCATCTGGATCGTGACGTCCAGCGCCGTCGTCGGCTCGTCTGCGAGCAGCAGTTCCGGCTGACACATGAGCGCCATGGCGATCATGACCCGCTGCCGCAGTCCGCCCGACAACTCATGAGGATACTGGCGCAGACGCGCCAGCGGGTCGCGGATACCGACCCGACTGAGCAGGTAGACCGCGCGATCACGGGCTGCCGCATGCCCGACGCGCTCGTGGTGCTTGAGCACGTCCGTGAGTTGGGTCTCGATGGTGAACGAGGGATTCAGCGCCGTCATCGGATCCTGGAAGATCATGGCGATGCGCCGGCCGCGCAGCGCGCGCATGCGCGACTCGCTCATCTCCTGCAGGTCGATGCCGTCGAAGTGCATGCCCGCGGCGCGTCGTTGCGCGCCTCGCGGCAGCAGGCCGATGATCGCCATCGCCGTCATCGTCTTGCCGCAGCCGGACTCGCCGACGAGACAGTGCACCTGGTTGCGCTCGAGTGACAGCGATATCCCCCGAACCGCGGCAACGCTGCCATGCGCCGACGGCAGTTGAATGTGCAGATCGTCTACTTGCAGGAGCATGTCGGTCGGCAGGCGGCGGCTAACGCGAACGTCTGAGGTTGTCGCCGATCATGTTGATCGCGAGCACCAGGGCGACGAGTGCCGTCCCCGGCAAGGCGATCAGCCAGGCGTGAAACAGGATGTTCGATTTGCCCTCGGCGATCATCAGCCCCCAGGACGGTGTCGGCGGCGGCGTTCCCAGTCCAAGAAACGAAAGCGCGGCTTCCAGGACGATGGCCTGGGCAAACTCCATGGTCGCTACCACCAGGATGCCGGTCCACAGGTTGGGCAGTACATCGCGCAGAATGATCTGCGACGTCGAGCAACCGAGCGCCTTTGCCGCGGTGACGTAGTCCATAGCGACGATCTGCCGGGTCGCCGTGCGCACCACCAGCGCGAAGCGGTCCCAGAGCAAGGGCCCGAGCACGCAGACCACGAGTTCGATCGACGGTCCGACGATCGCCACGGCTGCGAGCGCCACCAGGATTACCGGCAGCGCCAGCCGGACTGTGATCAGCAGCGTGATGGCGCGGTCGACATTGCCGCCGAAATAGCCGGCGAGCACGCCGAGAACCGTGCCGATGAAACCCGAGATCATCGCCACCGCCGCGCCGATCAGCAGCGAAATGCGGGCGCCGTACAGCAGACGCGACAGGTAATCCCGTCCGAGGTGGTCGGTTCCCAACGGGTGTTCCCAGGTGCCGCCGGCCGACCAGACCGGCAGTACAAGCCGGTGCAGCAGGTCTTGCTCGTACGGATTGGCGGGCGCAATCCACGGCGCCAGCAGTGCGGCCATGACGATTACCGACAGGATGGCCAGCCCGGCGGCGAGGCCGGGTCCTCTGCGGCGGGTCGTCGCCGCACGCGCCACGGTCTCCGCGATGACTGCGCTCATCGGCCGGTCCCCGCGTGGCGCAGCTTGGGATCCAGCCAAGCGTTGGCGGCGTCGGCTGCAAACGTGAGCACGATGTAGAGGCCGGAGAAGCACACGATGAGCGCCTGCACCATGGCGAGGTCGCTGCGCAGGATCGACTGCCAGGCAAGGCGACCGGCGCCGTCGATCGCGAACACGGTTTCGACCACGACCGAACCGGCAAGAATATAGCCGAACTGCGCCGCGGCAAGGCTGACCACCGGCAGGATGGCGTTGCGCAGCGCGTATTTGAACAGGATGGTCCTGATCGCAATTCCCATCGCGCGCGCGGTTCTAAGGTAATCCGAAGACAGCACCTCGAGCATGCCCGCGCGGGTCAGGCGCAACAAGCCGGGCGTGGAATAAAGCCCGAGGACGACGGTCGGCATTACGTAACCGCGCCACGAATCGAGGCCGGATGTGGGCAGGAGGTTGAACTGGACGCTGAACACGACCACCAGCATCAGCGCCAGCCAGAACGTCGGTATCGCCTGCCCGAGCAGGGCCACGACCGTGGCGATGCGGTCCAGCCAAGCATCCGGCTTCCACGCCGCGGCAATCCCCAACGGGACGCCCAGCGCCAAGGCGAAGGCGATCGCCAGGGCTCCAAGTCGCAGGGTCACCGCGAACGCCTTCAGCAATACCGGCGCGACCGGCGTATCGAAGTAGATGCTGCGACCCATGTCCCCACGGGCGAATCCGGCGAGCCAGGTCCAGTATTGCTGCAAGATCGGTCGGTCCAGACCATAGAAGGTCCGCAGTTTGTCGGCATCCAGGGCGCTACCCGCCTCGCCGGCGGCTTTTACCGCGGGGTCGCCGGCGGCGAACACGAGCAGGAAGCCGATCAGCGAGACGATCAGCACCACCAGCGATGCCGAGAGCGCCTTGCCGACCACATAGCGCAGCATTTCAGTGGGACCTTCGCCGCAGCCTGCGCCGGAGATTCAGCGCCACGAAGCTTTGTAGAAGCGCGCGAACTCGTCGAAATCGAAGCTGAAATTCAGGCTCTTGCTCTGCGCGGTGGTGGCGCTGAACGTCCACAGCGGCGCCCAATAAGCTTCGCTCGCAATGCGCTTGAGCGCGATCGAATACAAGCGTGCCCGCTCTTTGCGGTCGATCGATACATCCGCCTTCTTGAGGGCTTCAATGACCGCGGCGTCCTTGGCGAGGTCGTCGGCGCCGCCGCCGAAGAACTGGCTGGTGCTGAGCGCGACGTCGGCGATCCCATATGACCCCCAGTTGGAAAGGAAGAGGGGGGCCTTGCCGTCGCGCCACATGCTGACCCCGGGCGCATACTGTTGCTCGTTGATGCGCACCTTGATCCCGACCTTCTCCAGCATCGAGGCGACCACTTCGGCCTGGGCGCGCGGCGTGCCCACCGACAACATGTCGGTCGCGAAGCCGTTCGGGTATCCCGCCTCCGCGAGCAGCTCCCGCGCCTTCTTCGGGTCGAATGCGTATTGCTGAACCGAGGTCTCGCAACCGAACTGCAGCGGGTTGCAGGTGGAATGGACGGGCTGGGCCGCACCGCCGACGAGGGCCTTGACGATACCGGCTCTATCGATCGCGTGGTTGATCGCCCGGCGCACGCGCACATCGGACAACGGCGTCTTCGCCGGGACCGCGCTCGGGTTGATCGCGAGATAGGCAAAGCGCACGATCGACACGCTCTTGACGTCGATGTTCGGTCTCGTTGCAAGATTGCGCCCTTCGTCCGGTGGTATGCGCCAGGCCCAGTCCAGGCTCCCGTTCATCAACTCGGCATACTGCGTATTCGCCTCCGGCAGGATTCGAATCACGATGCGTTTGATGGCGGGAACGCCCTTGGGGCTGTCCTTGTAATAGCCGTCGAAGCGCTCGAGCAAATAGCGCGCACCGGGGACGACTTCGACCACGCGGTAGGGGCCGGCGCCGACCGGCTTGGTGGACATGCCTTCCGGGCCGACTTGTTCGTAGTAGGCCTTCGGATAAATCGGAAGATTGCCGGCCAGCATCTCCAGCGCCGGCGGATAGGGCGCTTTCATCCGGACGCGGACTTTGTAATCGCCGAGCTTCTCCGCCTTGTCGATCCAGGTGACGGCGATCTGGTAGCGCGCCGCGTATTGCTTGGAGGAGACCAGATTCAGGGTGTAGACGACATCGTCGGCGGTAAGCGCCTGACCATTGTGGAAGCGCACGTTCTTGCGGATCTCGAAGTCCAGTGTCTTGTCGTCCACGTAGGCGTATGACGATGCGAGCTCCGGCAGAAATTCGCCCGTGCTAACGTCTCGGGAAAGCAGACTGTCGTAAATCAGCCTGGCGACAACCAGGCCCTCGCGCCCGGTTTCCCGATAATTGTCCAGCGTCGCGATTTCGCCGCCGAAGGCTATGTTCAAGGTGTCGTCCGACTTCCCGGCGAAACACGGCATAGACACTGCGAGTCCCAGCAAGCCGACTGCAAACCAACGCGTGACGTCCATTGCATGCCTCCTCTATCTGTAGTCGAGCGGTGGCGATCGATCGCCAGTTGTTGATGTATCCGAAATTAATGTACTATACGGTAATTAGTTTCGTCAAGGAAACTTTACTTTCGTTTAAGAAATGCATGCGTTAGAATATGAAAAACTGCTGGCCGCTTGCACCGATATCCGGCCTTGCCTAGGACGACACCATGTCTAAAAACCCTCGTTCCAAAATAAAGCCGGTCGCCGTGCGCGCGAAATCTGCGCGCGTCGCTGCACGGTCCGCGGATAGCGAAATCTCGGTGCTTTCCAACGCACTGCGCAGGCTCAGAAGTGCGGCGCAACTGACGTTGAAGGAACTCGGTGTGCGCAGCGGGATCGCCGCGTCGACGTTGTCGAAAATCGAGAACGGGCAGCTGTCGCCGACCTACGAGAAGATCGTCCTGCTCGCCGATGGTCTGGGTGTCGATGTCGCCGAACTCTTCAGCGGCGAACACAGCGCTGCCGTGGCGACTGGCAGGCGCGCTATTTGTCGGCAGGGCGAAGGCGTGGTGCACGTCACGCCGCAGTACGAATACGAGATGCTGTGTGCGGATGTGACGCGCAAGCAGTTCTTGCCGCTTGTTACCCGGCTGCGGGCCCACAAGCGCGAAGCGTTTCCCGAGCTGTTGCGGCACGAAGGCGAGGAGTTCGTCTATGTGCTCGAGGGGCAGGTTACGCTGTACTCGGACTTCTATGAACCCATGGTCCTGAACGAAGACGATTCGTGCTACTTCGACAGCCATATGGGTCACGTCCTGGTCTCAAGCGGTGCCGCCGACGCACGCATCCTCTGGGTGTGCTCCAAGAACACCCCCATGCCACAGTCGGCACCCGGCATCAGCGCCGGTAAGCGCGCCGAGGGCTAGGCGAGAGCGCGCCGATGGTGCAATGTGCAAGTCGCGCGGCGCCGCCTCGACATGCGATGCATGGGGTGAAAGGCTAGAACCGGTGGAAAGCTTCGACATCGCGGTGATTGGCGCCGGTATGGCCGGTGCGAGCGCCGCCTGTGCGCTCGCCCGGCGGCACAGAGTGGTGCTGGTAGAGCGCGAGAGCCAGCCCGGCTACCATGCGACCGGTCGCTCGGCGGCGATGTATGTCGAGACTTACGGCAATGCCGGAGTTCGAGCGCTCACGGTCGCCGGCAGGGACTTGTTGCGGTCTCCCCCCACCGGGTTTGCCGAGCATCCGCTGGTGACGGCCCGAGGTTCCATGTTCGTCGGTTCGGCGGCAAAAGACGCGCTGGTGCGGCGGATGTTCGATGACTCGCGCGCGCTGTCGCCATCGATTCGGCTGCTATCCGCGCCGGAGGCGCTGGCTCGATGTCCGGCGCTCAGGGGCACGGCGTGCGGCTGTGCGCTGCTCGACCCCGAGGCGATGGACATCGATGTGCACGCACTGCATCAGGGTTACCTGCGCAGCGCACGGCGCCTTGGAGCGCGTGTGCTCACCCACGCCCAGGTCGACGAGCTCGATCGGTCTGCCTCGCATTGGCGCTTGCGCGCCGGCGAGCACGAATTCACCGCAGCGATCGTGGTGAATGCGGCGGGCGCCTGGGCGGATGAGGTCGCGCGGCTCGCCGGGGCGCGGCCGCTCGGATTGACGCCGCTGCGTCGCACGGTGATTACATTCGATCCGCCGGCCGGCACGGACGCGTCGCGCTGGCCGGCCGTATTTGACATCGAAGAGCAGTGGTACTTCAAGCCGGATGCCGGCCGCGTGCTGGCCTCGCCCGCCGATGAAACGCCCAGCCCCCCCTGCGACGCGCAGCCGGACGAGTACGATGTCGCCGCCGCCGTCGACAGAATCGAACGGGCGACGACCTTGAAGGTGCGGCGGCTTGCCTCCAAGTGGGCCGGCCTGCGCAGTTTCGTCCGCGACCATACACCGGTCATCGGCTTCGATCAGCAGATCGAGGGTTTCTTCTGGCTTGCGGGCCAGGGTGGCGCCGGGATTCAAACGGCACCAGGGGCAGCATTGGCGGCTTCGGCCTTGATCGAGAGCGGCGAGTTGCCAGTCGAGCTGCGTCGACTTGGGCTCGGGCGCGAGCAGCTGTCACCGTCCCGGCTGCGATAATTTTCCATGGCGCACGACGCAGCAGGCCGCACCGCCATTACTCTCGCCTACCGGCGCGACGAGGCCCAATGCGTCGGCGCGCTGGTGAGCGAACTGCAGGCGGCGTGCCTGCCCCAGGCACCGGTTGCCGATCGAGCCCGCGCGCTGGTCACTGCGGTGCGGCTGCAACGCCGCGGCGCCAGCGGCGTCGACCACCTGATGCACGAATTTTCTCTGTCGAGCCATGAGGGCGTCGCCCTGATGTGTCTCGCCGAGGCGCTGCTGCGCATACCCGATGCGCTGACCGCGGATCGTCTGATTCGCGACAAGATCTGCAACGGCGACTGGCGCGCTCACCTGGGTCACAGCGGCTCCCTGTTCGTCAACGCGGCGACCTGGGGGCTGATGATCACCGGCAAACTGGTCGCCACCAATAGCGAAACGAACCTCGGCAACGCGCTGACGCGACTGATTGCCAAAGGCGGCGAGCCGCTGATACGCAAAGGCGTCGAGTTCGCCATGGAATTGCTTGGCCGGCAATTCGTGATGGGCGAAACGATCGTTTCGGCGCTCGATCGCAGCCAGGCCAAGGAGTCCAGCGGTTATACCCACTCCTTTGACATGCTCGGCGAGGCGGCACTGACCAGCGCAGACGCGGAACGCTACTATCGCGCCTACGAACAGGCCATCCATGCCATCGGCACCGCCAGTGCCGGTCGCGGCGTCTATGGCGGACCCGGCATCTCGGTCAAACTCTCGGCCTTGCATCCGCGCTACGCGCGCTCACAGCAACGTCGGGTGCTCGATGAACTCCTGCCGCGCCTCAAGTCTTTGGCGCAAATCGCCCGGCGCTACGACATCGGCTTGAATATCGATGCCGAGGAGGCGGATCGCCTGGAGCTGTCGCTCGAGCTCCTGCAGGCGCTCGCCTTCGACTGCGATCTTAGCGGCTGGGATGGGCTTGGCTTTGCAGTTCAGACTTACCAGAAGCGGTCTCCGTTCGTCGTCGACCACCTGATCGCGCTGGCCCGCAATGGCCGGCGCCGCATCATGCTGCGGCTGGTGAAGGGCGCCTATTGGGACAGCGAGATCAAGCGCACGCAGGTCGATGGATTGGAGGCTTACCCGGTATTTACGCGCAAAGTCCACTCCGACCTGGCCTATTTGGTGTGTGCCAAACGGCTGCTCGCTGCGCCGGACGCCATCTATGCCCAATTCGCCACGCACAACGCCCTCACGCTGGCTTCCGTTGTCCAATTGGCGCTGGATCGCAGCGTCGACGATTACGAGTTCCAGTGCCTGCACGGGATGGGCGAGGCGCTCTACGACAATGTGGTCGGTGTGGTCGGCGCGGGCAACCCTGGCAGGCGTTGCCGCATCTATGCGCCGGTGGGCAGCCACGAGACCCTGCTCCCCTATCTCGTGCGCCGCCTGCTCGAAAATGGCGCCAACAACTCCTTCGTCAATCGTATCGTCGATGACGCCGTGGGCATCGACGAGCTGCTCATCGCTCCCCTGGATCAGGTGCTCCGCGAAGGCGGCGGCCCGCACCCCGGCATCCCGCTGCCGCAGAACCTCTATGGTTCCGTGCGCCGCAATTCCGCGGGGCTCGACCTCTCGAACGAAATGGTCCTGGCGACGCTCGAACGCGAGCTGCAGGCGCTAAAGAGCCGAACCTGGGAAGCCGTCCCGCTCCTCGGTGACCGTGAAATCCGGCCCGGCACTGCCCGCGAGGTGAGCAACCCGGCCCGGGGCGCCGAGCGCGTCGGAACGGTGTGTGAAGCTGGCGTGGGTGACGCAGATACCGCTGTGGGTATCGCCGCCGGCTTTGCCCGAGAATGGAGCGAAGTTGATTGCAGTCAGCGCGCCGCCATGCTCGAACGTGCCGCCGATGTTTTCGAACGCCATCGCACCGAGCTGATCAGTCTCTGCGTGCGCGAAGCCGGCAAGACCTGGGGCAATGCGGTCGCCGAAATTCGCGAAGCCGTCGATTTCTGCCGCTATTACGCGCAGCAGATGCGAGCCATCAGCGGCGCAGCGCCGGACAGCATGCCACCGGGCCCGGTGGTGTGCATCAGCCCGTGGAATTTTCCGCTGGCCATTTTCGTCGGTCAGGTGAGCGCGGCGCTGGCAGCAGGCAGCCCGGTCGTCGCCAAGCCGGCCGAGCAGACGCCGCTCATCGCCGCTTATGCGGTCAAGCTGCTGCATCAGGCCGGCGTTCCGCGCGCCGCGCTGCAGTTTTTGCCGGGACGCGGCGAAACCGTGGGCGCCGCGCTCACCGCCGATTCCAGAGTGCGTGGCGTACTCTTCACCGGTTCCCTCGAGGTCGCGCAACTCATCAACCAAACCCTCGCGGGACGCGCGGCCGCTGGGCCGGAGACCCGTTTGATCGCCGAAACCGGCGGACAGAACGCGATGATCGCCGATTCCTCCGCCCTGCTGGAACAGGTGGTCCAGGACGTGATCGTCTCCGGCTTTGACAGCGCCGGACAGCGCTGCTCGGCACTGCGGGTGCTGTGCGTGCAGAACGACATCGCCGATCGCCTGCTGGGAATGCTTAAAGCGGCGATGCAGGAACTCCGCGTCGGTGACCCAGGCGAGCTGTCCACCGATGTCGGGCCGGTGATCGATGCCGAAGCGCGGTTGCGCCTGGAACGCCACATCGAATCCATGCGCGCAGCCGGCAAACGCGTATTCCAGCTGCCGTTGCCTGAACGCTGCTGGAGCGGCACCTTTGTCGCACCAACGCTAATTGAAATCGACTCCTTGAGCGAACTAAAGTACGAGGTGTTCGGGCCGGTGGTACATATTCTGCGCTTTGACGGCGACCAGCTGGATCAGGTCATCGATGCCATCAACGACACCGGTTACGGCCTGACCTTCGGCCTGCACAGCCGCATCGACGAAACCATCGAGCATGCCGTCGGCCGCGTTCGCGCCGGCAACCTGTATATCAATCGAAACATGGTAGGCGCGGTGGTCGGTGTCCAGCCTTTCGGCGGCGAGGGCAAATCCGGCACCGGACCGAAGGCGGGCGGGCCGCTTTATCTGCATCGCCTGCGCGGGACCGAGAACGTCGCGCCGCAGGCTCTGGGAGGCGAACGGAGCAGCGAGAAAGAGGATTCCGTGCGTGCATTGGCGGCGCTCGCCGCCTGGGCGCGCGAGCAAGGGCTGCGCGAACTTGCGGCCAGCTGCGCCTACTATTCAGGCATCAGCTTTATTCAGCAGGAAATCGCGCTTCCCGGGCCGACCGGCGAAATCAACACGCTGCGTTTCATGCCGCGTGGGAAAGTACTTTGTCTTGCGCCTGCGGAAGACGCGCTGCTGGAACAGATCGCCGCGGTTGTTGCAACGGACAACGAGGCGCTGCTTGAAGCAGGCCAGCGCAATCTGTTGGCGAAACTGCCGCCGAATCTGGATGGGAAAGTCCAACTTCACGATAACAATTATGAGCAGCTTGCGGCCATTCTGTTCCAGGGCAGCCGGGAAGCGCGTGCGGAACTGCAGACCCGGATGGCCGCGCGCGACGGTGCTTTACTGCCGGTCATTTCGCCTGCGGCCGATTCCGGGCGCTATCCCCTCTACCGCTTAATCGCCGAACGCGTGGTCAGCGTGAATACGACTGCGGCCGGCGGCAACACCACTTTGATGACGCTGGGCGCGTGATTTTGCTTACCTCGACCATAACGCAAGTCTGGGCCTGTGGACTCATAGTCCCGTAGCCCATGCCGGACGCAATTGGACTGCGTCGGGCTGGTCCAAAGCAAGGCGGATCTTCGCCAGCAGGCGCGCCTTGTCGGTGCTGAGCGTGCCTTTCAGCACCAGCCGGTTCGAGGCGTGGTCGCTGCGAAAGACGGTGTGCGTCAGTTCGAGCTGCGACAGGAACTGCTCCATCTCCTTGATCAGGCCCGCTAGCGGCAAGGCTTTCCACTCGGAAAAGCCGGCGCGGAAACGCTGCTCGCCGCTTGGGAAATTCACCACCAGCGTCGCCGCGAATTCCGGCTGCGCGGCATTCAGCAGTTTGGCCGAATTCTCCGCATGCTGCGCCGAGAGCGTTGTGCCGCCGAGACCGTTCAGAATCATCACCGAGCGGCGGATACCGGCTTCTCCCAGTCGCTGCAGCGCCTCCAGGGTCGATGCGTAGGTTTCTCCTTTGTTCACATTCGCCAGCACCTCGTCGTCGCCGGATTCCGCGCCTACGTACACGAGCGCAAGTCCGGCGTCGGCAAGTTCCTTCAACTCCGCAGCCGATTTTTTGCGCAGGTTTCGCGGCAGGCAGTAGCTGGAGATGCGGTGCACCGAGGGCAGGCGGGCGCGGATCGCGCCGAGGACGTCCAGCAGCCGCCGCGTCGACAGCACCAGCGCATCGCCGTCGGCGAGGAATACGCGGCGTACCTGGTCGCCAAATTCATCCGCGCAGCGCGCTATGCTTTGAAGCACCTCGCTTTCCCCCCGCGCGCGAAAGCGCTTCTGCGGCGCCGTGTACATTTCACAAAAGGTGCAGCGATTCCAGGAACAGCCGTCGGTCAGCGGCAGGATCAGCGACTGCGCTTCGCTAGGCGGGCGGAATACCGGTTCGATGTAGCGGATCGGAAAGTCTTGTCGCATGTGGTTTGAGCTTACTCAATTGAGGTCGGTGAGCGAGATGTAATCGTCATCTTTGCTGTTATCTCTTACAAAAACAGAGCCGCCGAAACGCCAAAACGCGCCGCCATGACTTTGGCTTGGCGCGCATTGAAATCGCGTCGCCCGGAAAGCAATTCGGAAACGACCCCCTGGCTGCCCAGTTCAGGAAGATCAATCTGGCGCAAGTTATCGCGCTGCATCAGGTAACGCAAAACCTCAGCGCCTGTTGCGGCTGCCGGCATCTTGTCCTTCGCTTCGTATTTGGCAACCAGCTCGCCAAGATATTCTGCCAGCCGAGCCAGCGGGTGAGCTTCGTCAGATCCTCCCGCATCAAGCGCGGCATCGAGTGCTTCGACCAGAGCGGCGTATTCTTTCGCATTACGCGCTGGTTGCAGCACCGGCGCGACATAGCTCCAGTGTTTTATTGCTGCTTTAAGGCGTGCATTCATTTCCAGCCTCCTTGCTCATATTCCTTGTGCGTCAATACTGCCCTTACAAATAATTGTCCGGTGTTGAAGTGAATCGCGGCGATAAGGCGAAGCTTGTTTCCCCCGATATCAAACACAAACAGATTGCCTACTTTATCCGCGCTGGGAAAGAGCGCTCGCAACTCCGAAAAATTTCTCCAATCGGCTTTCTTGCACAGGCGATACCACTGATCCAGAGCACTGGCGCATAGCGGATGCGCTTGCTGTGCTGCCACAATCCGACGGTGGGCAATGATGTGCACGTGGCAATTATATCTCAATTAGAGATATCTGCGGAGTGGAGATAGGGTTTGGGTTCCAACTGAGCCGGACGGCAACAATTTTCGAGATGAAAATACCTGAAGGCCCTAAATCTTGCATGAGCCTGACGGCATGGACGCGCGCCGGGCGAGAAGATTTTGAAGCCCAACCCGTCAGTTGCCGGTTCCGACCCATAGCGGTCTGTCGAGGCCAGATGCATCACGGTCCGCAATGCAGAAGCAACGGTCATTCAATGGTAGATAGCTGGTGTGCCTTTACCATATCACGGTGCTACCGATTTCCCGCCAGGCACCAACCGATAAAACGTAGCTACCGAAGCGCCGAGGTCCTCCGCGACCGCGCGGGGCAGGGTGCCGCCGGCGAGCAGCTTGCGAGCAGCTTTCTTTTTGGACTCGGTCATCTTCGGTCGCCGGCCGCGCTTGCGACCACGTGTCCTGGCCGCATTGAGGCCTGCGCGGGTGGCGTATCCAAACAGCATCGGCTATTCCTTGAATTTGGCATTCGTTAGGTCATAACGGTAACGGGGCTTCTACTTAAACAATCGAGCAATTGCCCCAACAAGAGGAAAAAGCGCAACGTACATCACGATTCCGCCGAAAAGCAGGAACCAAAGATTTCGTTTCCTTTCTGCGAAGGTGCTTCCCTCGGCCACGCAAACGGCCGTGGTCACCAGTCCTCCCAGTCGGTAGCCCGCGTAACCCATTCCCATAACAAACAACCCGGCCCAAAGGGCACCCAGGTGAATACCCGCCTCCTTGAGAGCGAAGTTGCCTGAGCCCGCAACAGCGCCCAAAAAGACCAGCTTGCAGGTCATCGCAAGCTTCCCTCGGACTAGCTGTTTCGTGAGCTCAGCGTCAGGCAATGCCTCTGCGGTGGCCCGCGATTCTGCCTCGTGCGCAAGAACATCTTTGTTTACGCCTTTCTCTGCCAGAACGGCATCGAGCGCCACGATAGCTTCCTCAGCAAGCGTGTCCCGGCGGCCATGGAGTTCAAGAATGGCATCTTCGTCCAGTGCCTGATATCGGGCGGTGAAGAAGTCAAGTTTCTCTTTGTCCATTTTTGGCACCCGGTGGCTGGCTCGGCTTAGCTGCATTGTCTTTACAACTTGCTACAGTATAGCCCTGCGAGAATTCGATTTCGCGAAGCGATTTTGAGAATGCCAGCTCACAGTGAAACCGCCGACGGCGGGGGAGGGGTCGAGGTCATTCTCACAAATCGAGGTTTGCGAGCATTACTTGTGCCATTTGACCAACACCGCGGTGGCAACCGCGACCAAGGCGTCGCCGAACGCGACCAATGTACTTCGGAGCCGGTCGACGTTGCAATCGGCAATTGCGGTTAGACTCGACACCTGAAGCCTTACCAATTTCCGCTATCGTTGTCGCCTTCTTATTAGTTTGCAGATTGGAGAACCGCATGCAGTTAGTCAAAACGAGTTCCGCTCTCCTTATATTGTTTTTCTGTGTATTTGGCACGAGCGCAATAAGTCGTGCGCAAGGCAGCGCGTTCGCAAAGCTAGATTTCGGTGGAAATACCTACATTGAAGTGCCGCGCAATTGGACTTATCTCGACCAGAACCTCCGCAAACACCTGAATACTACAGGTGAGGCGGTGACGCGCTTAGCTGGAATCACTCAAAACCCGGGCGAAAACATCGTACTCGTCGCAGGCAACGCCTACACATCATTCCGTACACCTTCTGCAACGCTCCGACTAAGTGTCCGTCGTGGCGAAAGCCCTACGCAGACCGATATGCGTGAGGTTGTGAAAATGCCAAAAGACGAATTGGCTGAAATGCTTGCACCAGTCGCTGAGGAAACCAAACGAGTCATGATTGGCGTAGATGGCGTTAAAAGCGCCAAAGCTGTCGACTCGAGGGTGTCAATAAATGAAGGTTTGGTTTGCATGTTCTTCGAGTTCGAATCGGACACTTCTGACGGAGTAAAGCTATCGCAAACCTATGTCTGCCCTCTTGGAAATCGCTCAGTAAAGGTTTCCACTTCATATCGAAAGTCCGAGGCCGCGATGTTCCGCCCGGTCATCGAGTACGTCTCGAAGTCCCTGAGGGTCAAATAGAGCCGCAACCGAACCCTAGCGTTAACTCGATTCGCTTCTATCGGGCGATAGTGAACTTTAAGACTTATAGTTGCCAAAGGGCGTTTGTTTGAGATGAATGCTACTTCGCCAAGGTTCTATCGGTATGGAACATTCAATACTAGAATGGTGGAGTCCCTGTGCCACGATGAGCTTTACTTTGCGAGTCCAGCGGACTTCAATGACCCCTTTGACTGCAAGCCTGTTGTCGTGCCTGACTCGGACCTTCGAACCCTACAGGCGGTTCTGCGGAAGCTCATTGAAAGGCGCGTCTCTGCTGAAACGCTGAACGCCCTCAAGACGGCCAGATTGAAAGGTGACAAGGTCGTCGCTTACGCCCGACGCTGCGGCAAGCAAGAGGGAGCACGGGAGCTTGCCAACATCGCGTACCACGCTACCAATCCCGATTACGATTGCAGCAAAGAGGAAGCAGAGCGAGGACTGCTTGCGGCGGACATTCAAAGGGAGCTCTTGCGACAGCACGACGGGGGCGTCTGTTGCTTCTCTGAGACCTTCAAGAATCCGCTGCTGTGGAGCCACTATGGTGACCAGCATCGCGGTGTATGCATCGGTTACGGGCTCGACAGATTGCCAAGGCCTGAGATGCACAAGGTTCTCTATGGAGGCAGCAGGACCGTCAAGTCCAGCCTCGTCGCGCAAGCTATCCTGGAGGAGGATGAACAAGCGATTGCCGCGCTCGAAAGAGACGTGTTGCTACGCAAAGCACCGGAGTGGCACTATGAGAAAGAATGGCGGCTTCGTGGCAGTCGAGGCGCGCAAGAATCTTGCCTGCGACTCATAGATGTGACGTTTGGCTTTCGCTGCTCTGGTGCGCTCAAGCACGCCCTCGTCAGTTCCCTGGAACGAAGAGTACCAGAGGTCAAGTTCTATGAAATTCGCGCCATTCCAGGCACATTCAAGCTAATGCGTGAAGAGTTAGACCGGGCCGAGTTGAGCGCCTGCTTCCCCAAGGTAGCCGAGTCTGGCATCGAGATATTCGGGAATCCAGAGGCCGTTTGACCTGTTAGAGTTTTGTACTCGCTTTTAATTTTCGGACTTCAGCGTCTGCTTTGTTCAGCCGTGGCCAGCTGATTCGAGTCAATTCCCGCCAGTGGCTTCGCGAAACTGAACGGTGGCAGTCAGCGATTGACCTGTTGTTCAAACAAAAAATTGCTCCGCAGCCCAGTCAAGTTCGGTTTTAAACTGTCAGCGGACGCTAAATATTTGACAGTGGCCGCCCGCAGGCGACGCGATGCCGCGTGTCAAGGTCAAATGCATCAGGGGAAGCAATGCGTCGAGAGCGGTCGCAAATTCCTCGCGACTTCACAGGCAGCTTCTGGCCGGCACCGACCAGTCGCGCTTCCTTGGCCAGGGCTCGCACCAGTCATTGGTTTTCAGCCAAATGTCCTGGAGTTTGTCCTCAACGGGAAGTTTGTGTCCACTCTGGTCGGATCTGGGCGTCGTCTATCCCCGCCGCAAGCTGCGGGTCGGAGCAGGCGTACCCGCCTCAATCTTTCTCGGCGACGATCTTGACGCCGGAAAGAAGCTTTTCGAATTCCTCGCGCTCGATTCCGGTGGTGTAGATCATCGCGGCGGCCTTCGGCTCGGAGAAACTCAGATGCGTGACCAGCACCCGGCGCCTACTGCCCATGAATTGCGAGGTTTCGATGATTCTCGTGTTCTGGCCGGCGACGACTAGCGGCCACTCGGCCGCCATAGCCATCGGGCCGAGAGCGCGCGGGGCAGAGGGTTTCCACAAAAACAAATACAGCGCTTTGCCCTCCGGCGTCCGCCAGGAACGGAACTCCTCGGTCGCATAGTAGCCGGGCGGCCCGGGTGAGTAGGCGATGCGCTCGGAGGTGTTCCCGGCGAGTTCATACTCCGCCGGGAGAGAAAGGGACAACAATGCAACCAGCCAGATCGTGGCGTTCATGGCATGCGGCGACGGCTTGTGTGAACGGGGCCCTGTAACCCTAGCGATATATGAGGGTGGGCAGCCACATGGTGATCGGTGGCCACAGACAGGCGATGAGGAGGTCCAGCATCGCCACGCTGACCAAGGGAATCACGGCTCGGGAGATCTTAGCGAGCGAAACGTCGGCGATGCCGCAACTGACGAACAGGCAGATGCCGACCGGCGGCGTCAGCATGCCGATGGCGAGGTTGACAACCACGAGCACTCCGAATTGCACCGGGTCGACTTGCATTTGCGGCGTCAGCAGGGCCAGGACCGGCACCACCAACAGCAGGGCAGCCGTGGTTTCCATGACGCAGCCGACGATCAGCAGCATCGCCATGATCACCAACAACAGCCCCGTTGGCGGCAGCGCCAGCGAGTTGACGAACGCATCGAGCAATCTGGAACTCTGCTGCATCGCCAGCAGCCAGCCAAAGATCTTGGCCATGGCAATGATGAACAGGATCGCGGCGGCGGTGACCTGGGAGCGCACGATCAGGCCGGGCAATTCGTTCCAGGGCAGTTCGCGATTGATCACCGTCCCCACCAGCAGCGCGTAGAACACCGCCAGTGCCGCCGCCTCGGTGACGGTGACGATGCCGCTCAGTATCCCCCCCAGGATGACCACCGGCGCCCCCAAGGACCACATCGCCGCCTTGCCGGTCTGCAGCACTTTTACCCAGGCGAATTCCTGGCGGACGCCGTAGCCGTGCCGCCAGGAGATCCACACCGCCACGCTCATGAAGGACAGGCCCAGGAGAACGCCGACCATCAAGCCGCCGGCGAAAAGTTGCGAGGTGGAGATGTTGGTCATGAAACCGAATATGACCATCGGAATCGAAGGCGGGATGATGATGCCGATGGCGCCGCCCGCCGCCACCACGGCCGCCGCGAACGCCGGAGGATAACCCTGGCGCACCATCGCCGGAATGACCACCGCGCCGATGGCGGCGGTGTCGGCGGCGGCCGAGCCGGAGATGCCGGCGATGATCATCGAGGCGACGATACAGGCGGCCGCCAGACCGCCCGGCGCCCAGCCGACCAGGCTGTCGCAGAAATCGATCAGGCGGCGCGAGATCCCCCCCACCTCCATGATCGAGCCTGCCAGCATGAACAGCGGCACCGCGAGCAGATCAAAGGAGTCGACGCCGGAAAATAGTTGCTGCACGATGGTCTGCCCGAGCGCGGAGAACGCCACGCCTTCGGGGAAGATTCCCGGCGTCATGATCAGGCCGATCGCCGGCAGGCCGATGGAAAGCGAAATCGGCAGCCCCAAGGCCATCAGCAGGAACATCAGCACGAACAGCAGAACGATGATCATCGTTCCGCCTTTCGCTTGGTCATGTCGGCGAGCACATGCAGCAGGAACACCACGCCGGATAGCGGGATGACCGACAGCGGGATCGACATCGGCATCTGCACCGCGGTGGAGGTCTGTTCCCAGGAATTAAAGGTGTAGAACGCGCCGAACCAGGTGATCAGGGCGAAGCAGGCGAGGGTCAGCAGCTGCAGCAGCCGCACGATGGCCTGCTCCATAAACGGCCCGAGCTTGGCGCCGAAGCCGGCCAGTCCGATAAAGTTGGCGCGCTTGTAGGCAACGGTGGCACCGAGAAAGGTAATGGTGATCAGCAGGTAGCGGCCCACTTCTTCCGACCAGGAGAGCGACGAGCCGAGGTAACGCGCCAGAACCTGCGCGAACAGGATGACGGAGATGGCGATGCCGGCTGCGAGCAGCAGCTTTTCCATCAGCACGTTTACCCGTTCGCTACAACGCTGCAGCGTGCGGCCGACGCTCATGAATTCACCACTCCGGTGCAAGAACTCGGCGTGCCGACCAGGGTCGCGCCGGGTTCGAGCCGGTGCATTACTTGGCAGTCTTGCGGATGTTCTCGACGATCTTCTTGGCATCGCCGGTCAAATTGGCGTAGATCGCCTCGGTCTTGGCGCGAAACGCGGCGACGTCCGGCGTATCCACCACCTGCATGCCGGCAGCTTTCAGCGCCGCGAGCTGGCTGGCTTCGTTGTCGCGGATGAAGCGGCGGCCCGCCAGAGACGCGGTGCGCGCGGCATCGAAGAAGATCTTGCGATCGGCCGCCGGCAGCTTGTCCATGAACACCTTGCTGCCGGTGATCACCAGCGCCGAATAGACGTGGCGGGTGAGCGACAGATATTTTTGTCCGACTTCGTTCAGCTTGGCGGCGGAGATCACCGCGATCGGGTTTTCCTGTCCGTCGAGCACCCCTTGCTGCAATTGGGTGGTAATGGGCCAGGCCATGGGTGTCGGGTTGGCGCCGATGGCGCGCCAGATGGCCAGATGCGTCGGCGATTCCATGGTGCGGATTTTCATTCCCTTGATGTCGTCGGGGACGTTCACCGCGTGCTTGGAGTTGGTCACGTTGCGAAAGCCGTTGTCGAGAAAGTGCATGCCTACCAGGCCGGCCTTCTCGAAGCGCTTCAGCATATCGATGCCGATCGGGCCATCGAGCACCTTGTCGGCGGCTTCGTAGGAGGTGAACAGAAACGGCATCTCCAGCGCCTTGATCTCCGGGACGAAGGCCTCGACCGGGCCGGTGGTGCACACGGTCATCTGCACGGTCCCGAGCTGCAGTTGCTGCAACACCTGCGTCTCGCTCCCCAGGGCGGCCGAATGATGGATCACCACGTCATATTTCCCGGGCAAGGCCTTGTCGAGCTCTTCCTTGAACTTCTGCGCGGCGTAGGTATGCACGAAGGTCGGCGCGGTGACGATGCCGATGTTGACCTTTTCGGCGCTCCATGCGCCTGCACTCATGGACAGGGCGGCGATGCAGCTTAGCGAGATAAACAGGCGGACGATCAAATGCATGGTCTACTCCTTTGATGGAACCGATGTCTGGTGATGGATAGTTTGCGATTCAAGACCGCAGTATTGTACGTCGGAATGGGCGTCGGCTTGCGCCATGCACGGGCGGAGCGGCGCCGGTCGCTGCGCGGATTGCCTGGCGATCCGGTTAGAATAGTGCCCTCGAGGAGCAGGAGGCAGTGATGGAGCAAGGCTGCGTTTTCATCGACAATCGCTGGCAGCCGCCGCAGGAAGGCGCAACGCTGCCGGTCGTCGACCCGGCCGATGGCCGGGAATATGCGCGCCTTGCGCGCGGCGGTGCTGCCGATATCGATCGCGCCGTGGCTGCGGCGCGGCGCACGTTCGAGGGCCCCTGGGGATCGATGGCGGCGACCGAGCGCGGACGCATTCTGACGCGGGTACGACAACTGATTCTCGATCACGCCGAGGCGCTGGCGCAGACCGAGGCACGCGATTGCGGCAAGCCGCTGAAGCAGGCGCGCAGCGACGCCGCGGCCTGCGCCCGCTACTTCGAGTTTTACGGCGCCGCCGCCGACAAATTCGGCGGACGGACCATCCCCTACCAGAACGGCTACACGGTGCTGACCCTGCGCGAGCCGTACGGCGTCACCGGACACATCATCCCCTGGAATTATCCGCTGCAGGTTTTCGGGCGCTCGGTCTGTGCGGCGCTGGCCGCGGGCAATGCCTGCGTGGTGAAACCGGCCGAGGATGCCTGTTTGTCGCTGCTGCAGTTGGCTGAATTGATGGCGGAGGCCGGACTGCCGCCGGGTGTGCTCAATATCGTTCCGGGCCTGGGTGTCGAGGCGGGAGCGGCGTTGGCGGCGCACCCGGGAATCGATCACCTTTCCTTCACCGGGTCACCCGAGATCGGAACGCTGGTGACGCAGGCAGCGGCGGTTCACCATCACTCGGTCACGCTGGAACTCGGGGGAAAGTCGCCGCAGATCGTGTTTGCCGATGCCGACCTCGACGCTGCGCTGCCGGCGATTGTAAACGCCGTGGTGCAAAACGCCGGACAGACCTGCTCCTGCGGCAGCCGCCTGCTTGTCGAACGTCCCGTGTACGAGGAAATGCTGCAACGCCTCGGCGCGGCGTTCGGCCGCCTGCGCGTGGGGCCGCCGCAGTCCGACCTCGATTGTGGGCCGCTGATCCGCGCCTCGCAGCAGCAGCGGGTGCGCGAGTTTCTCCAGGGCGCGGAGCGCGATCGCATCGCCGTGGCCGGCAGCGGCACGTTATCTGCGGAGGCCTCGGCATCCGGCTATTACCAGGCGCCAGTGCTGCTGCGTGATGTCCCGGCCGCGCATCGTCTGGCGCAGGAGGAGGTGTTCGGGCCGGTGCTTGCGGCCATGCCCTTCGCCGATGAGGCGGAGGCGTTGCGGCTTGCCAATGGCACCCGTTTCGGTCTGGTGGCCGGCGTGTGGACGCGCGACGGTGGCCGGCAGATGCGCATGGCGCGCGGACTCAGGAGCGGCCAGGTATCCATCAACAACTACGGCGCCGGCGGCGGCATCGAACTGCCCTTCGGCGGCGTCAAGGCGAGCGGTTACGGCCGCGAAAAAGGCATCGAAGGGCTGCTCTCATTCACGACGCTGAAGACCATTGCCATACGTCACGACTAGCTTGCGTTAGGGCTTGCCAAGCGCCGTAAACTGTATGAAAATACAGCCTTCGGTCGAATACGGGGCTCGCCCATGGAAGCGCTTACCGCGAAGCAACAGGAAATCCTGACGCTGATTCGCCAGGCCATCGAAACCACCGGCCTGCCGCCGACGCGGGCCGAGATTGCGGAGGCGATGGACTACAGTTCGCACAACGCGGCGGAAGAGCACCTGCGCATGCTGGAGCGCAAGGGCGCGATCGAAATCGTCAAAGGCTCGGCACGCGGCATTCGCCTCAAGGATGGCGGCGGCATCCCGCTCATCGGGCGCGTTGCCGCCGGTTCACCGATCCTTGCCGAGGAGCACGTAGAGGCGCATTACCAAATCGATCCGGCGCTGTTCCATCCGCGCGCCGACTTCCTGCTCAAGGTGCGCGGCATGAGCATGCGCGATGCCGGCATTCACGACGGCGACCTGCTCGCGGTGCACAAGACCAGCGAAGCGCGTGCCGGGCAGGTCGTGGTCGCGCGCCTGAACGACGAGGTGACGGTGAAGCGGCTGCGCCGCCGCGGCGCGATCATCGAACTGCTCCCCGAAAATCCCGAGTTCGAGCCCATCATCGTCGACACCAGACGCGAGGAATTCGTCATAGAAGGTCTGGGCGTGGGAGTGATACGCGCCGGCCGGTCGCTGTAAGCGGCGCCTGCCCTACATCCCAAGTCCTTGAATTACTGTCTGTTTGCATGTTGCGCTTGCACTGGCGCTAAAACTGTATAAAAATACAGGTCAACGCTGCTAGCCTGGCGTCCGTTGATGCACTCATTGCCACCGAAACCGAAGGAGATTTTCATGGATGACAACAAGACCAAAGCCCTCGCAGCCGCGCTCGCGCAGATCGAAAAGCAGTTCGGCAAGGGTTCCATCATGCGCATGGACTCGGACGCGATACAGGACGATGTGCAGGTGGTCTCTACCGGTTCGCTCGGCCTGGACATCGCATTGGGCGTAGGCGGGCTGCCGCGCGGCCGCGTGGTCGAAATTTACGGGCCGGAGTCATCGGGCAAAACCACGCTCACCCTGCAGGTCATCGCCGAAATGCAGAAACTGGGCGGCACCGCCGCTTTCATCGATGCCGAGAACGCGCTCGACCCGCAGTATGCGCAGAAGCTGGGCGTGAAAGTCGAGGACCTGCTCATCTCCCAGCCCGACACCGGCGAGCAGGCGCTGGAGATCGCCGACATGCTGGTGCGCTCGGGCTCGGTCGACGTGGTGGTCGTGGACTCGGT